>WNGL01005191.1_pt1 | contig 25799 bp, 26 predicted proteins | sample 5400591 | NCBI WGS metagenome assembly WNGL01 (sample SAMN13153377, study PRJNA577476) | soil metagenome | isolation source: 80 cm soil or saprolite under Garry oak tree replicate 1 | place: USA:California | collected 2016-06-15 | reverse complement strand
CAGCCGGCCCAGACAGCGCCAGGTTCCTTGCCGACCGCTCCCACTCGTCCTGCGACCTCACCGGCAGGGTTGACCCCACGCGAGCACGAGGTGCTTCGTCTGCTGGCAACAGGTCTCACGAGCGCCCAGATCGCTGAGCGACTGATCATCAGTGTGCTCACGGTCAATGGCCATATTCGCTCAATCTACAGCAAATTGGGCGTCACCTCGCGCAGTGCCGCCACCCGCTACGCGATCGAGCACAAACTCGTTTGACACGTGAGGCTCTCTTTGTGGGTCTAGCCAGGCGCGCGTAGCTCATCCCGGCAAGGTTGATGCGTCGTCATCTCCTGCTATCGGTACCCCCCATCTCTTTGTGAAGAACAGGTGCTCTAGTTAGTTCTAGGGGGATGACCCTCACCCTCCCCTCTCCGACACGTACAAGAAACACTTCGTTCTGGGGATGTGCTTTCCATCTTTACATGTTAAGCTGTGAGTAGGAGTGAAGCAACAGCATTGTCTCACTTCGACGCTGAGATAGAGGGATTAAGCCAAATCTGCTATTCCACTCACTCAGGAGCAGAAATTCTCGTCAGGGAGGAAGAGCCTCCTCCAGGAGGGAGATTATGGGTATGACCACTGATGGCCTGTCCTACTGGCAGGCCGAAAGCGAGGGGATCGCTCTCCTCGAGATGACGATTGGTGACCTCTTAGATCGTCGAGCCGATGAACTTGCGGCACAAGAAGCGATTGTCTATTCCTGTTACCCTGAATTCGGCGACACGCTCACTCTCCAGTGGAGCTACCAGGAGTATCGAGAACGGGCCAATGCGGTTGCCAAGGGGCTGCTCGCCCTGGGGCTGCACAAGGGCGACCACATCGCCGTCTGGGCGGCCAATCTCCCCGAATGGCCCTTGCTCATGCTGGGTGCTGCCAAAGCGGGGCTCGTCCTGGTGACCATCAATCCGCTGCTACAAGCTGCCGAGGTGGAGTACATCCTCAAGCAGGGGGATGTGCGCGCGCTGTTCTTCATGGCGCGGGTACGCGATTACGATCACCTGACGACGATCCGCGCACTCACCACGCCCGGTCCACAAAACGGCGAGGTGACGAGCGAGCGGCTTCCGAGGCTTAGCTATGTCAGTCTGATGGGCATGCCTCCGTCAGGCTTGCTCGAGCAGGAGGGCTGGAGACCCACGCTTCTGCGTGAGGTGAGCGCGGCTGGCACACCTGTAAGCAATGCTGTGTTAGCCGAGCGGCAAGCTTCGGTCACACCATCAGATCCGGCCATTCTGATGTATACCTCTGGCACGACAGGCTTTCCGAAAGGGGCAGTGCTGACACATGAGAGCCTGGTGAACAGCGCTGTGATCTATGGCAAGCGTTTGGAACCTTTCGCACAGCGTGAAGGATTGGAAATGAAGGACTTTCACAGCAATGTGACGTTTCCGTTCTTTCATATTGCAGGCATCGGGGTCGGTCTTCTCACCCCGCTCTACTTCGGCTATACGATCTATCCTCTGCTGACCTTTGATCCCGTCAAAGCCCTGCAGGTGATTAGCCGCGAACGCTGTCATCTCTCTGGTGGTGCTCCGACCATGCTACTGGCGATGCTCCAGCATCCTGACTTTGAGCAGTATGATCTCTCGTCGCTCAAGGTGGTAGGGGCTGCTGGCGCCCCGGTTCCCGTCGTTCTGATGGAGCAGGTGAAAGCACGCATGGCAGCGGATGTCTTCATCATCTTCGGTCAAACCGAGGGCTGTGGTTGTATTACCTCGACGCTGCCGGAGGATTCGTTCGAGTTGAAAGCGGCGACCGTGGGCAAACCGCTGCCCCATATCACGGTCAAAATCATCGATCCGGCGACGGGCCAGGTGGTTCCAGTCGGAGAGCGCGGCGAGCTGTGCTATCGTAGCTTCATGGTCAAAGACGCGACTGCCGAGACGATTGATGCAGACGGCTGGCTACATTCGGGTGACCTGGCCACCATGAACGCGCAGGGCTATGTCAACATTGTGGGTCGCCTCAAAGACATGGTCATTCGCGGTGGCGAAAACCTCTTCCCGGCTGAGATTGAACAGTTCCTGATCCGCCATCCCAAAGTCGCCGATGTGCAGGTCGTTGGGGTACCCGATGCCTTCTTCGGTGAGGAGTTGCTGGCGGTGGTCATCCCCAAAGTGGGCGAGCCGCCCAGCGAGCAAGAACTGCGCGATTACTGCCGTGGCCAGATCAGCCACCAAAAGACTCCGCGCTACTTCCAGTTCGTGGATGCCTACCCCATAACAGCCAGTGGCAAGGTGCAGAAGTTCGCGCTGCGCGAGCAGGCCATCAGCATGCTGGGTCTGGAAGAGGTAGCACAAACGAAAACAGCCTGAGGTTCGCAACTGCGTCAGCAGGCAAGCCCATCGGGGAATCCAGTTGCTTTCTCGCTGGCCTATCTCATCTATCACTGTGAACTGGACCCTGCGACAATGGTCTGATGCGCTTCTTCGCGCATCGCAGCTAAGGAGTGATTACTATGTCAGCAACCAAGGTTTCTCCCACTGGCACGGGTACGACCACGCCCCGTCGCGGGCGCCCCGTCCTGGATAGAGTGATGCTGGTGGGACTCTTCATCGTCATGGTGGCCGATGGGGTGGTCCAGCTCCAAGCAGGCCACATCGTCCTATCTGCTCTGCGGTATCGTCGTGGCGACCGGCTGGCGCTGGGCCATGCTCCTGCCACTGGTGATCTGCCCGCTCGGCATCGCGGGGGACTTCGCGTCGGGGTTTCCGGAGTATACCCTGACCCATCCAAGCAGCAATGCGGTCGCATTCGACCTCTTCGTGTGTGTGTGAAACCCCGCCACAACCCTGGTAACAAATATGTGCAGTACTGTTTGCAAAAAAATCTGGCTCTCGCACGATGCTCGCTGATTCGCAGAAGAGAGCCGTTTACCGCGAGTCGGTGCGGTGTGTGTCTGGCCGCTCTCCTCCACGTGAGAGCGATTCTTCCCTGGTCTCTCCCGAGGCTTTCTGCTGCTTCACCGGGCGGATCCACAGCGAAACATGCGCGGGCTGCATCGTCTCCTGCACCACAGCCAGCAAGTGCTCGCGCAACTGGTCCAGGTCCACTTCCTGGCGCAGTGTAGCACTGAAAGCTGCCACCATCTTGGCGGCGTCATACTTGCTGCGATAGAAGCGCCGATCAATGACCCGCTGGATGCGTCGACGTAGCGGCTGAAACAGGTTAGCGATGGCCAGGGTGGAGATGACGATGGCCACGCTGCTGTCCTGGCTGATGATGCCACCCAGCAGCGCTTCCAGCCCAATCACCAGGCCCACATAGACCCCCGTCAGGATGACCGTGAGCGCACCATAGACCAGCGTGCGATTGATGAGCGCATCAATGTCCCACAGCCGAGAGCGCAGCATGGCAAAACCAAACGAGAGCGGGATCAAGAGAAACAGGAAGCCGACTTCATTGTAAGCCAACACAGCGAGTGCGTCGTGCTCAACTGCCACCGGGAAAAGCAGAGCCAGCACATCCACGAGCACAATGACCGCAATCGGCACCGCGAGACCGAAGACCACCCATTTGGTCTGCTGGCGCTGCAGGGGACTGGACACCCGACGGTAGCGGTAGAGTTGGACGAAGGCAACCGTGGCGAGCTCGCCCAGAAACACGAGCCAGTCAAGCTGGAAAAACGAGGTCTTGAGCATGAAAGGCGCATTTGGGAAGAAGGTAAAAGGGACTTGCACGGCCAGAAACACGACGAGCGTCCAGCGCATCCAATGAGGGACGAACCGCCCACTCGGGAACAGGAGGAAGACGAGCACGAGCAAGGCTCCAGCGAGGAACGCCACGCCTTCGTCCGGCAGCCGCCAGGGGCTCGCCGCCGGCGCGGTACCGGTCACAGTGGCCGCGCCAATCGTGACGAGCAAGAGCGCGACCAGGACCGCCATGCGGTCGTCGGGTCTGCGCCAGATGATGAGCGTGCTGACCACCAAACACACCCCCATGATGGCAAACATGAGCGCGACGGTCAACGTGGCGTAATCAGCGAGAGACAGGCCCATCCCTTGGAGCGTCTCGGCTTGTGCGTGAGTGAGTTGCTGGTATGGGCATGCGGTCGGAGCACACGGAGTTTGCAGTTGTGCCAGGTACATGGGGAGGCTGGCGAAGAAGATCGCCAGGGTGAGGACGACCAGGGCGATCCAGATGCCTCGGGCGAGCAGGAGCCAGCGCCCCTGCAAGCGTGCAGAGCTGTGCTGTTCACGGCTCTCAGTCATGGCTGTTGGCACATGTTGAACGTTCATTCGCGCACTCCCCTTTTGTCGCCCCGGTTCCTGCTGTCGCTGGTTCTGCCGACTCTCATGAGACGCCAGGCGCCTTCTTCTGTCTCTCTTATGAAAACAGGCATCTTCATCCTCTTCTCTGTTCCCAGAGACACTCCCATCTTACCATATGTGCGTCCTCCAATCGTGACGAAAACCGTTCCCGGGAAGCTGTTGAGCGGTCTGTGACAGACGGCGATCGTCAAAACGGTCCCCTCCTCACGTATCCCGCTCCCCTCCTGGTGGTGTGGGTCAAGCTCCCTCGGAACAGCGGAGAGCTTCCTTCATTGCACCACCATGGTCAGATTCATGCCCTGGTGCAGCGTACAATAGAGGTGGTAGACGCCTGCGATGGAAAATGGCCCGAGCTCGCGAGACCCTCCGGTGATCTCGACGTTGCGCAGGGTCGGTGCTCCCGGCTCGGCTCCCGCATGGGGGGTGCCATTGGTATCCCAGCTCCCATTTTGCAAGATGTGTTCCACCGAGCTGTCATTGACAATGAGTAGTTTCGAGCCCTTGGGAACCAGGACGACGTTCTGCACAAAATGATCGGGTGCCATATGCACCACCGGCTCTCCGTTCGGGTTTGTGCTTGCCGCACTTGCTTGCGGATTCGCTGCAACGATGAGCGAGACGATGAGCATGCCGGCCACGATACCAGCCAGTCCACTCAGTGACACGCCCAGAAAGCTGGGAGCACGCGGCTCTCGCGAGCCTGCGCGGTAGTTCTGGACGGTCGCCCCGATGCCAGCCCCCAGCGCGATGACGCTCAGCGCGAGCAAGACCACGGTGAGGGCAAACATGTAGGTCTCGTTAGGATGGCTGAGCGCATACGGGATGATGGGGATGCTCGCGGCGAGTATCGCTGCGTACACCAGGGCACCGAGCAGGGGGGACCACCGCCAGCGGGTCGCCACGATGATCGCGGTAATGATGGCGGCGAGGATGAGCGCGATCCCAGTGATCAGCAGATTCGTCACGTTCAGCCCGTTTACGACAAAGCCGGTGGAGAGTAAGAGCGGGAGCCCGAGCACCGCAGCCACCGTCAGCTTGCCGAGGGCCGAGAGCCTGGTGCGGGCAGGGGTGCGTGTCACACCCAGTGGGGTCTTCATGGTTTCAGTCCTCCTCTTTGAGCAAATGCAATTTCCTCTGAACTCGCTTCCTCGAGCTACGTAAACATCTCTACCTCTGTAGTATACGGGGGAAACGTCTTCTAATCGTTACGAAAAGCGTTACGATCCATCGTCAACATCAGCGAGTTTGCGCAAGAGCCAAAACCTTGCCTGGATGAGCAAAGCCATGTAAGATAGAACAATAAAGCCTTTTGATTCTCTTTTCTGTAGTGTGGTCTCTTCTGTATTTGTTTCGTAGCGAGGTCTGCTATGCCCAGGCAACGATATGAACGCCATGAGCCGACCCATGATTGGCAACATCTTCGCCCGCTCCTCAAAGACCCAACGCAACTGACCTATGAGATCATCAGACCCGTTATCCTCGGCTGGGAAACTCCGAAAGAGCGATCTGCGGAAACAGGGATGCCCCAACGCACGATTTACTACAAAGCGAGCCTGTTCGACCAGGCGGGCATGGCCAGTTTGCTCCCGCCAGAGCCACCGCCAGCTGCCCCAAAACTCGATAAGCGTAGTCTGCCTCCACCCATGAGACAAGCCATCGTCGACTTGAAAGTGGAATATCCCTCCTTCACCTTTCATGAAATCGCCACGATCTGCTATGCTCAATTCGGCCGCAGGCCCTCGCCTCACACCATCCAGCTGATTCTGGCCTCTGGCCCCAAACCATCGCGTCCCACACGTCGGTATCCTCTTTACGCAGCGTTCGATGACCCTGTCCAGGGTCGTCTCGCCATCATTCGGCTCCACTTCGAGGGATGGTCAGTGAAAAGTATTGCTGGGTATTTGGGGACAAGTCGCAAGCTCATCTATACAATACTCAAGCGATGGATCGAAGAGCAGTTCGCTGGGCTTCCTGACAAATCGAGTCGGCCTCACCAGCCCGCTACAAAAACGACGCTCAGGGCCATGCAGGAAGTCAAGAAATTGCAGATCAATCCTGAACTGGGGGAATATCGTGTGAGCGCAGCGCTGGAACAACTGGGGATCAAGCTGTCTCCTCGCACCTGTGGCCGTATCCTTGCATTGAATCGAGCACTGTATCATCTCCAGATGCCAAAGATCGGCGGGCGTCCGAAGAAAGAGATGCCTTTCAAAGCAGAGTATCGCCATCACTATTGGTTTGTGGATATCAGGTACCTTGACATGCACCAACTCGGTGGAGGGATGATTTACTGCATTAGCATTTTAGAGGGCTATTCGCGGGCGATCCTGGCTTCCGCTGTGACCCGACGGCAAAACTTTGAAGAATATATTGCGGTGCTGTATGCGGCGATTCGCAAACAAGGATGCCCAGCAGCACTGGTGAGTGACCACGGCGGCGTTTTTCGAGATCATCGAGGCATGCAGATTTACACTGCTCTTGGGATTGAGAAGAAAGAGATTGACAAGCGGCAAAGCTGGCAAAATCTGATAGAAACGGCGTTGTATGTTATGTGGAATTTGGAAAATTCCTTACATAACTTGCATTATGTGGATTTGCCGCTCGATTCCTATGATATTTTTAAGTCCAACGAGCGGCAATTCCACATAATTAATGTGCAAAGACGGATGGGAGACTGGTATTTTGAAACCGCGAAGAGCTGGGAGGACCTCGTTGCGGCACACGAAAAATGGGTGTTGGATTACAATTTCCAAAAGCACCTCGCGCACGAAAAACGCGAGGATGGTCGTCATTCGCCAGCGGAAGTCCTTGGTTGGGTGACTGGGAAACAATTTGAACCGGACTACATGTATCGAGCCTTCTCAGCTCTCTGTGAGACACGAACGTTGACCAAGGCAGGTTACGCACGTTTTCGGGATTTCTTGCTCTATGGTGAACGCGGTCTGGCGGGCAAAAAGGCGCTCATCAACATCTTTCAAGACACGCTGGCTCTAGAATATGGGGAGCAGCCCCTGGCGAAATATTCCGTGGAGTGGCAACCGGACGACAAGCATCTGTTGCGGGTTGGCAACCCGCGCCTCTACGATCATCCCTATCAAAGTCCGCAATTAGAACTCTGGCCCCTACATCAGGTCGAATGGTTTGTGATTATCCAGGCGGCTCCCTATGGACCGCGCCCACGACGCAAACGTGCCGCTCGGATCTTGGTCATGCAACCTCCTTTGTTGTCTGATGGAACACAAGGCTGAAGATTGGAAGAACATGAAACGATGACGCTCCTCACGACGTTTGCCCTTCCTCCCATTTCTCGTGGGAATATGGTGGCTCCGCGCGAACTGGCACTCTCGGACCTGACGATCGTCGTGCCAGTGAAAAACAACCAGATCGGCGTGACACGCCTGCTCGAAGCATGTTTGAAGATATTTCCCCCGAAGCACTGCCTGGCGGAGATTGTGCTTGTGGACAATCTTTCCCACCCGCCAGTGGAAGTCCCTGCCCATCTTGCCTCTTCCTTACCGGTTCGCGTTCTGCTCTGTACGCAATCAGGTGCGGCAGCTGCCCGCAACCTCGGAGCACGTCAGGCGCAAACGCGGTGGATTTTGTTCCTGGACAGCGATTGTCTCCCGACACCAGGGCTCATTGACGGATATAGGCAAGCTCTGAATGGGGCCATTGCCTATGCAGGAATGGTGCGAGCGGAGCAGCATGACCCGGTCTCGCGCTATTATGACACCCAGGGCATCTTGAACCCCCCGCCTCTCTGGGACGATGGTGAGAAGCGACCTGCCTACTTGATTACCGCCAACGCCCTGGTTTGGCGAGAAGCGCTCGCACAGCTTGGGGGATTTGATGAGGGGTTTCCATCGGCTGGAGGGGAAGATATTGACCTTGGCCTCCGGCTCTGGTCGGTTGGTCCACTAGCGTATGCACCCGCGGCTCAAACCTTGCATGCTTTTGAGCCGCACTTGCTAGCGTTTGTTCGCCGTTTTGTTCGTTATGGATGTGGCAATCGCTTGCTTGCGGCACATTATCAGGCTGATCTGGCACCTCGCTTGTTTGCCCCACACCGTCCATCTCTCTTCAATCGATTTCTGGCCGGTGTGCAATGGCTCTCTCTCTGGTGGGGATATCACACAGCTAAACCTGCTCAATGCTGGTCTCTGCCATCATCCCAGCGTGCCGGGTCAACAACGTTTCCTGAGATCTCTCCAACACTCTGCGACAAACAGCGGTAACTGTCATTTGTCAGAGAAAAAATACCGTCTGCCAAGTAAATTGCCACCCAGCCAAGCACGCTTCCGCCGATTCTCTCTGCCACATAACTCGGCCTGACATTGGAGATCTTTCTCCGGTTGCTCATTGTTTGCTTTTTTCATTCCCTTGCTCTCCTTGCGGCCACGATACCTGGCAGAAGTGCCAGCAAATGCGTCAAAGGGGTCGCATTTTCCGCCTATCTCAGGTATACTTCCTCTTGAGGGTGAAACATGCATTGATCGTGCGAGAGGCTATGGAATGAGTACCGTCACGACGCCCGAGGAATTCCATCCCTGGAGCCACCATCTCCAGCTCACATCAGAAACAGAAGCCCTCATTACCGCTCTTGGCTCATCTCCTCCGGTCCGTCGTGTGAGGGGACGCGCCAACGATGTCACCGGACGCTCTCCTTCCCCCAAAATGGGCCGCTCCATCCAGTTTGAAAGTCAACAGGTCGAGTTGTGGGCCAGATGATTGGACAAATGACAGAAAGGCAGTAGGTTCTATGTCAGCATCGGACCAATTGAAATCCGACATTGATGTACTCGTCCCCGACATGGTTGCCTTACGTCGCGACCTGCACGAGCACCCCGAACTCGCGTTCGAGGAGATACGCACCTCCGGTATTGTGGCACAGCGCCTGTACAGCCTGGGACTGCAGGTGCAGGCTGGTGTCGCAAAAACAGGTGTCGTCGGCTTCCTGCATGGGGGCGCCAGCCAAGCAGGAGCGAAAACCATCGCCATCCGCGCCGATATGGACGCCTTGCCCATCCACGAATTGAACGAGATCGACTATCGCTCCACCGTCGACGGTAAAATGCATGCCTGTGGACACGATGGGCATACCTCTATCGCACTCGCCGTGGCCGCTATTTTAAGTAAGCGCCAGGCAGAGTTGACCGGCAACGTGAAATTTATCTTCCAGCCCGCTGAAGAAGGCAGGGGCGGGGCCAAACTCATGGCAAAAGAAGGAGTAATGGAGGGTGTCGATGGTGTGATCGGCCTGCACCTTATGAGCAACTATGCCCTGGGCCGGGTCGGCGTACGTGCAGGCGCAGTTTTTGCCAGTGCGGACGGATTTGTGCTGAGCGTCAAAGGCAAGGGTGGTCACGCTGCCATGCCGCACAGCGCAGTTGACCCCATCGTCATCTCAGCATACATGATCACAGCGCTGCAAACGCTCATTAGCCGTGAAAGCTCTCCCTTCAGTCCTGCCGTCATCACCATCACCACTATCCAAGGGGGCATCGCTTTTAACATTATCCCCGAAACCGTGGAATTGCAGGGCACCGTGCGTGCTTTCAGCCAGGAGGATCGCGAGACATTGTTGCGCCGCGTGAGCGAAATTGCCAATGGCATTGCCAGCGCTATGGGGGGGAGCTGTGATGTGCAAACCTTGCATGGCCCCCTTGCGTGCGTCAACGATGCCTCCATGACCCAACTGGTACACGAAGCGGCGGTCGCCTCAGTTGGCGAGAGAAATGTAGAGAGCAGCGAAGAGGTCATGACCACCAGCAGTGATGACATGGCCTACTTCCTCAAGGCCGTTCCCGGCTGCTACTTCATCGTTGGTGCGCACAACGAACAGAAAGGAGCAAACTATCCCCACCATCACCCGCGCTTTAACATCGATGAAGATGCCATGCCCACCGCCGTCGAAGTGTTAGCCCGCGCAGCAATGGGCTTTCTCAAGTGAAGGCGAGAGGCGCGGAGCCTGTCTCCACCCTGGCAGCTTCATCATTGTAATTGGGATTGTTAAACTGTATCGCCAGTTTGCAGGTGTACTATTTCAGCAAGAACGATGAATGTGCGTGTTATTTGTCAGGATACTTGCGCGGTAGGCCCGTGTATGTGCCACGAGGTCATGCGCCCTCAGCCGATGGTTTCTTCATAGACTGGCGTGACATCATCACGAAGCCAACACGGCTTGATGGACCTTGTAACTCATCTATTCGTGAAACCTGCGCCGTTTTATCCGGCACAAGATCATCCCCCGAATGTCCCGGCATCTCTCGGCTATGCGCCATGTTATGTAGCAAATTTGGCAGTCCCATCCTTTGGGAACAGAGACGAAAAAGTGATCGCGACATTGACTTGGCATTTTTTGTGGCAGAGGCCAAGGCTCAAAAATCATCTCGAAGCACCTCTCAAGCCAAGTCTCGGCATTAATCCTGGCAGAAACGGGCCAGTAATCAAGTCAAATGACAGTAACACTACAGAATTTTTTTGCAAACAGTACTGCACGTATTTGTTACCAGGGTTGTGGCGGGGTTTCTGGAGGGGGGACCACGCATGTGCATAGGCAACCACTTTGCCATGATGGAAGCCCAGTTGATCCTCTCGACCATTGCTCAACGCTATCAGTTGTGCCTGATTCCTGGTCACCCGGTCGAGCCCCAGATGGTGGTGACCTTGCGTCCCCGCTCTGGTTTGCCGATGACACTTCACCCGCTCTGAACAATGGCTGAATGACGACCTTTATTGGTCAATCAACAGTAATCAGCTGCAAGTCCCTTCGTTCATCCCCATTTTAGGCTAGATTCCTATTCCGACTTTCTGTTCCAACCATGGGCAAAGCCGGAAACCAACAGAGGCACACTGGGAGGGAAGCATGAACCTCATGATTCGAGTCCGAAGTGAACCGTTAAGGGTCAATGCTACTCGTACCCAGTTCGGACTCGCCTTTTTCCTGCGTAGAAATCCACAGGATGGTCGTGGCGATGCCTTTGACATGAAAAAGGTATCTGAATACCCCGATCTCCAAACTTCGTGTTTTAGCGCGTTTGTTCTAACCCCGAGGAGCAAAAAGGATGAACACGGAGAGGAGGTTAGCATTGCTCACCCTGGGGTTTCCTGTGAAAATCGCCTGAAGAGTACAGTAATGCATCTGCTGCTCGATTTTCATGCTCTTCTCTGAGGCAGAGCATCATGGCGCTTGAAATGAGTTTCCCCCGCCTGTTTGAATTGCAGGCTATTCGTCGCGTCTTACCAATGAGGGACGATGCTATCGAATCCTGAAAAGTGTATAGTAAGCCAAAAACGGTATACTGATGCTCTCCTCGCATGTCTTGGCGAGCCGATGGAAGCTAGAGGTGGAACCGAAATCTCACAGAAGAAATGCCTATCAGGCGTTCGTGGTACATGCCTCTCCCTGCTCTACAGGCTGCTCCATTTGCTTACTGCACGCTTTTCGTGATTCGATATCAATCATCTTCACCCCTGAAAGTTCTTGTGCTTTTCTTTCTCACTCTGATAGGTCCTTCAATACCTTCTTCCATCTTCCTTTGCCCCGAGGCGGTAGTCCATGTGTGAACCAGTAATAAGCGATCCCCACGAGGGCAGCCAGCGCAACGATGATTTTGAGTACTTCAAAGAGTGCTTGCATTGTTTATTCGTTCATCCCTCTTTGCAAGTAAAAAGCATGAGCTTACGGTAAGCCGTACTTTGCCTTCTCCTGCTGCAACCAAGCGCGCCTGGCCTGCAGGGTTGCCCGTTTCTCCATAAGCTCGTGCTGTTTATTGCGTAGCCAGAATGATTGCCTCTTCCAGGATGTCGGATAATCACTTTTTGCCAGGGCATGTAAGATAGCCTGGCCCCAGCGCGCGCCTGTATTATTGTTATGCTCCCATATAGTCTGTTGCAACCATTGCTCCTCTGCAGCCAATTGGGTCTCTTCCATTGCCAACTGGCCATCTTGCATCCGCAGCCAGTTCATGTAGTCATTGGCTGAAGGCTGTTGCATAGATTGCCTCCGTGCGCTTAATTTGACTTAACTCTTTGCTGACCTGATTGTCTGTTAATGCATGCGATGCCAGGATGCACAGTCTGATCTTTGGTTCCGTTCGTATTCACAGTACTCGGTTCCCATCCATCTCCTATTTGTACTGCTTCGTGTTCGAATTGAACACCGATTCCATCAGCAGGCAATCCTTTTGTACAGTACCACCAATCGAGCTCGTACAAGCCTTATGTAGTCCCTCGTTCACAAGAAGTATAATACAGAGCTGTTCAATCGCATGATGTATGCTGATAGAAGTTAGTACATTTGGATACCCATTGAAATAACCTCAGCTGTCATCACCACCAGTGGACAGAAAGCCCTGATATACTTGACACTGTGAGTAAGCCTCTTGTAGAGGCGCTTCACGGGGATGTTACCAGATATCGTGGCATCATTTTTTCAAAAGAATGATGGGCATCCTGCATCTGCTCTCGCTACGACGTCTGCCAATACCACTAACGGGTCTGAAAGGTGTTGTTTTATGTTTCACGACATATCCGAATGTACTATTGCGTTTCATGAGGTATCTTGCAGCAGCAGCAGCTATTATATACTCACATCAAGGGGAAGCGAGCACTGTTGGTACCGATGGGATCAAAGAGACTTGAAGCAGTTGGCTAGGTACCACTGAGCATCCATACCTACTACACTGCCGGTGCAGGTCGGAAATGGAGTCCACACATGTCCATGATGGATCGTCTACTGAGAGCCATGAATGCCATGGCGAATGCAGATACAGAGGGTGTGGAAAGGGGAGGAATGCTGGGCGAGCAGTATGCCGAAAGCGTTATCGACGATGGACAGAATGGATGCTGCGTCCGCAACCCGATGATTCCGCATCCAAGAAGGCCCGGTGTCTTTTTAGAGACGGACTTCCTCGTGTACAAACAGGGTGTCATGTACTGCGTCGAGGTTAAAAACTTTAAGGGGAAGGTCTACTATCCAGCACGCTATAGAACTGTCTTTCTGGAGCAAGGCTGGTTCATCTTCAAGCGGCGTATCCCCCAAGTTGTGGTGGATGGATACGACTACTCAAAAATGGTCCAGCAGAAAATGGGGCAAGGAGGGAGGGGACCCGATATACGGGAAATGCCCAATCCCATCCTCAAGACACAGCGCTACATCGACGATCTCAAGCGCTACCTCTACAGAATTGATGCGCGCCTGCAATCCCTGCCCATGTATCCAGTCCTCGCCTTTTCAGAAAAAGCGGACATCAGCGCCATTTATCAGTTCGATGCAGGCATCATGTACATCTCTCAATTGCCCTCATTCTTTGAGAAGTACGGTAACCCGGCATTTTCGCGATCGCCGGCTCCATGGATCCTACAGTCCCTGCGCAGGCTCCCCACGTGGGATCTGGTCTTAACGTCCGGCAATAAGTGGTTCAACGGAATTCTCGCGGACAGAGACTTCCACTTCCAGACCACTGATGGGCGATGGCAGGTTCTTCCCTACACACAGATTGACTCCATTGAGGTACATAAAGAAAGGGCTTTCTCTTCAGTGTATGATTGCGTCTGTATCACTTTCGTGGATGGAACCCAACGGTCGTTCCCGTGCATCGCTGGGCAGATTCACCTGAAGCGCTTCAAAGGGGAGCAACAAGTTCACAACATAAGCAATGTGAGCAAATTGATCGTAGGCATCGCCAATAAATGCTAGGGGAAAAGAAGCAAAGAAAGGGGACATCATGCAACCATATACGAATCACTACCCACCGGATGATTACTCCTCACCGGATGCTCAGCAGCCTCCCGATTGGATCTATGTCTTTATGCCAAGCTACAGTGGAAAGGCATTCCTGGCGTTTATCCTGTACTTCTGTGGCTACCTTCCCGGCTTGGTTGTCAACATTGCCCTTCTGCTCGAGGCTCTCGACACGAAAGATAGGTTTGGGCGATCACCGGATGGATTGGGATGCCTCGTTGCCTTGCTCCTTCTCTTCACCGTGGGACTTGTTGCTCTCTTTGCCCTCGTCGCTTTCTCCTTCATCAACTGGACCCGATTTTAGGCTCGACATGCACGCCTTACTCCACACATGCACACATGTCGTCTCTGTGGCTCATGAAGCCGCTTGTGGCCAAACAGATTGTTAGTTTGCGGAAACGGACGTTTTCACAAATGAGAAATATATGAACTGGCCTCCCGGTGCGAAACTGACGAAAAGAGCAGTCATACCAGAAAGGAACCGCGAGAAGTGCTACTTTGCGGTCTATGACAGCCTGGCTCATTTTGCCCCATGAATGGCTGTGCAAACAGGTGATACAATGAGCTATCAAACATGAGAAGAGCAAATGGAAACATATGGAGAAAAATACATCGGATCGCCAACATGCGCAGGCGATTGAGGAGGCGTATCGCCGCGGATATCATCATGGCTTTGCCCGTGTGAGGGAGCTTCTGCTTCGTCTTCTGAGCGAGGGGATGCCGCCTTTTGTGGCTCTGGAACTCTGTCGTGTCTTTGAAGAGCACATCATTGTACCCTGGCGGAAGGATGCTGGCGCCAGTTCCGCCCCGCCGGTCTTTGATGTTGAGGAATGCCAGCGTCTGCTTCGAGCAGACAAAGAGCGAGAGGTCGCCATGACACCCACTTCGTTCTTCTCTACCTTAATGCTTTTCCTCTGGGATCCGCCAGCGCTTTCTAGCTTGACGTTTTGGGGTTCTCTCTCTATACTTCTTCCCTGAAAGGGTGGACAGCAGGGAAGGTCCGGTTTTCTCCACTCGAGGGGGTCCGAAAACCAGCAGTGACAGCGAACAGACAAAAGGCTGGGCAACGTCTCTGTAATGGAATCCCTGCTAGACTCCACCCTCAACAAGCCTCACCATTGCTTCAATTAGGCCCTGAATGAAACGTACGCGCTTCACTAGCAGCAACTGAAAGGCCTTTTCCTCTGCGAGACAGATGGGATCTTGTTGCTCGTCCTCGGCAAAACTGAGCTTGCACCACTTGTGGGACAAGGTTATATTGTCTTACGATGCTTGTGAAGAGAAACACAACGTCTGCTGCTCTACCGCCGAGAAGCGTCCGTCTCCCACCCTTGCCCTGGTCGGCGTAATAGCTATAATGCGCGCGTCAAAGAGACGCAACGCCTCCTGCACCACCGGGTGTTCTCGCATCTGCTGCTCAAGCGCTTCTGTAGCACTTAGAGTGGTCGATAGAGTTGGTGTATCCTGCTGCACTTTGAGGTTCTGCTTCCTGCGCATGAGAGGCTCTCCCTGGGCTGTCATTGATTTGTCCCTCTAGTAGCCACCACGCCGTCGGTGTGTTACTCTCGTTGGTAGCATCTCTTATGACCGAACGGCCTCTACTCACGCAATAACAGCTCTCGTAACTCTTCTTCTCGGAAGCAGACAAAACGGAAATTATTGCCGATCTCGCTGTTGTGGCAGGACCAACTTCAGGCGGCCAGGGTGACGACATGTTCGGAATTTTATTTCTTGTGCGTCACTCACCGGTGCAGTAGAATAGATCGAGACGTCTCTGTCCTGGCGTACCGGGCACCGAGCGAGCGGCGGAGAGGAGCAGCGCATGAAGACATTGGAAGAGTTGAAGGCGGACTTCACGCAGGAACTGCTCGAGCTGGAGCGGCTCGCGGGGATCTGGCCGAGTACTATCGAAAAGCGTCATGTGAAAGAGCAGGCAATCGGCCGACTTTGCTACCTCGCCGAAGAAGACCTGAGTCCGCTTGAACTGGGCATGTTGAAGCGGGCGCTCGGCCTCAATGACACCAGGTGGCGAGCCTTCAAGTCCAAATTTATTGAGGGGAGTTCCCCTGAAGATCTGGTGTAGCAGCCTGTTCAGGTGTTGTTTTCATAACCAGCCAACGCAATGTTGAGCGAGTCTCTAAAGGAGGCCTAAAATGCGCGAGCGTGTCACCAGGTGCAGAGTAGTTTCTCAGTCATGTTGCTGCACCTCTGCTCGAACGACCTTTGAAGCCATCCCTCTTCAATCAACTCAGCGCAGAAAACTCGTGGCGGATCACAGTAAATCTGTATCTCATTCATGGCAAAGCAGACTGGAAGCGGTTTATTACATCATAGAAAGTTTCTGCAACGTATACACCGAACAAAACAGAACACGGGTGGGTGTGGCACAAAGCGAGAATACAGGTTGTGGAAGGTTCTCGTGATTCTCTTCCACAACGTGGTTCTTTGTACGCTCTGTACGTTGTTGAATGCTTCTATCGCGGTCCAGATTTACTGCGTTCTGCTTCGAGTGGAACACCGGGAATAGCGTTCTCCTATTCAAGCAATACGAGCTTTTGTAAACAGAACGGGTAAAAATTCACCAGAGAAAAGAACAATGAAGGAGATGGTGGGCTACTTTGCCCCTGATGACACGCTCGCGCATTTTAGGCCACTTTGTGCTAGGGATAGCTATGATGGCGGGCGTTTTTCGACTTCGAGATGGGTGCCTTCCGGACCATCGATGACGTAGATTCTGACTCCAACTTGGCGGCTTAACGGCCACAGGGCTCGATAGATGGAATCGGGGATATCCGACATAAAGAGCACATCCGCCAACGAGCGAACGTGTTGCTCATCATTGATGAGTGCAATGAGCGCCTCCGCGATGCGCCCGCGTACCGACTTACTCCGATGCGCGTCCGAGAGCAAGGCCACCAACTGCGGGACGATGCTCCGCTCCCCCAGCGCTCCCAGCGCCTCCACGATGTGCCCGCGTACATCCCGCTCTACTTGCTCGTTGGAGAGCAAGGCTACCAACTGCGGGACGATGCTCCGCTCCCCCAGCACTCCCAGCGCCAGCGTGATACGCCAGCGTACCGACTCGCTCAGATGCGCGTCCGAGAGCAAGGCCACCAACTGCGGGACGATGCTCCGCTCCCCCAGCGCTCCTAGCGTCAGCGCGATGCGACCACATACATAATCGTCCGCTTGCTCGTTGGAGAGCAAGGCTACCAACTGTGGGGCGATGCTATGTTCCCCCAGCGTTCCCAGCGCCTCCGCGATGCGCCCGCGTACCGACTTACTCCGATGCGCGTCCGAGAGCAAGGCCACCAACTGCGGGGCAATGCTCCGCTCCCCCAGCGCTCCTAGCGTCAGCGCGATGCTCCCACGTACCGATCCATCCATCTGGTCATTGGAGAGCAAGGTCACCAACTGCGGGACGATACTGCGCTCCTCTAGCGTTTCTAGCGCCTCCGCGGTGCGCACACGTATATAATCGTCCACTTGCTTGTTAGGAAGCAAGTCTACCAACTGCGGGACGATACTGCGCTCCCCCAACGCTCCCAGCGCCAGAGCGATGCGCCAGCGTACCGACTCGTTCAGATGCTTGTAGGAGAGCAAGGCTACCAACTGCGGGACGATGCTGTGTTCCCCCAGCGTTCCCAGCGCCTCCGCGATGCCCCAGCGTACCGACTCGCTCAGGTGGGGATATGGCAAGGATTTCTTCCTGGGGCAGCCATTTGGACAGCAAAAATCTCAAATACTCGTGAAAATTGGTAATATGCGATAGTGCTCTCTAGAAAAGTTTCATCTGATGTGCCATTTTCTTCTTTCTCCGCTTCTGCGTGGCTCGTTTTTGCGCTGCCGTCGCAACCATCTTGACCACTTTTCATACTCTCCAAAGCAGTTAATGCGCTGGCGAAGATGCGGAAGTGTGATCGCCATTGAAAGATTGGATCATCCTCACATTTGGGGAACGGATGAGCTTATGCAAAAGCTCCGACATGGTATCTTTGCTCCAGAAGTCATTTCAAATTGAGAAGAAATAGCTCTGCAATTCTAAAATCCCTAAATTCGAGGATGAGCCAGTCTTCAAGTAGCGTTTACAACGGAGACAGCGCTCCTACTGCCTGCTCATCCAGTTCTGCCCCTTCTTGATTGAGTTGTTCTAAGACCTCACTGATCACATGGACATTGTAGAAAATGAGCGAGGCCTGATGAATGATGATCAGGCCTCTTTCAGCAAGCCCTTGGGACCAGTACGACTTATTCCATTTCCGTGAGCACCTGGCCGCCGTAACACGCCATATCGCCTCTGAACAGGATGGAAGGGAGCACTCCCACCACCGGGAGCGAAGCTCCCGGCTCGGCGTCCGATGGGGCATACTCAATGCTGCCCTCTCCGGCCCAGACGGCCCCTTGCTCCAACTTCCAGAGCGACTCGATATGTTGAGGAGCGATACCGTCGGGGATGAACCGAGTGGTGGCTACCCGGAACGGAAACCCCTGCGGCCTGCCGATCGGCTCCGGCAGCACGATCATCTGGTCAAAGGGCGGGGACAGAGCTACCTTCTCTTTCGTCGGCAGGGGCACAGAGTAGAGCATATTCCCTTGCTTGAAGCTGATACTGGCTACCCGCACCCCGTGACGCTCGAGAGAGCCACTGATACTTGCACCCGAGGAGTCCAGCTCGATGGTGGCGAGTTGCTTAGGAAAGCCAAACAGTTCGCGCCCGCTCGCCAGAGCCCCGTCATTGGTCACGTAGATGGAAGGGATATAGAAGTACAGCTGGCCCTTGTAGAGGCAGGGAACCTGCAGGAACACCTCATTGTACGGACCGAGCGTGCTGCTACGGTACTTCCCAAACGTCAGCGTGGCCACCGTCAGGCCCTCTACAGGAGCCCGCGGCAGGCTGAACTCGGATGGCAGCACTGCTGCCGCAGCTGCCTCAGGCGTCAGGTAGGTAATGGAGACGACGTCACTGTCCTTCCACCACCAGAGATGATCGGCCTCCGGCCTCTTCGGGAACAGATCGCCCATTGCAGAGGGGAGCTGACTTTTCTTCAGTTGCCCCTGGAGTCCAGTTTCCATGTAAGATCTCCTTTCGTAGAAGAGTTTGTTCTCATGCATTCGGGGTCTGGGGATCATCCCAGGCCTCAACTACGTCACACATCTTTCCGGCAGAGAGCATGCCATCTCGACTCTTGAGCGCTTAGTGACTGCCAGAGGGAGCCTGGAGCGGGCACTGCTAAACACTCGTCGCTGATCTGAGACTGCGGCTCATGCCTTTGTCGGACCCACGACGCCACGGAGCCCCAACACAAACTCCGGCCCAAAGGCCAGCGACGGCGTGTAGGCGCCAGGTGGCAAGCCACGCTCCAACAGGGTGACCACCGCCGTGACCGCCGCATCCTTGGTCAAGTTGTAGCCTTCTGGGGTGCACAGCTTTAGCACGACCTGCTGGCCCGCCGCGTTGGTGACCTCGCCCCAGACCAAGGTTTCGTCGCTCTCCCGCTCAGCCTCGGTTGGCCCCGTCATGGTCCGGGTGATGATCCCCTTGAGCACGGCTTGCGCAGGTCCTGTCTTCATCAGGCGGCGCAGCCGATACGACTGTTGTACCTGCTTGACCGACTTGGTGCCACCGACATAGACCTCGATGGTGGGAATCCCGGTCGAGTAATAGGCGGTGGACACATCACCCCAGTTGATGCGTATCGCTGGCAACACCTGATTCCCAAAAGGAATCTGCGCCAGCTTGGGAGTGACCTCGACAATGTTGCCATCCTGGCGCATCTTGCAGCCCTGGGCGATGAGCTCGATCAGCGTCTTCATGGTTCCGCGACTCGTCCGGCCATACTTGGACGCAAACGCCAGGCGCAAGTGGGTGGCATCCGGTAACTGCCGCTTGAGGAGTGCAGCCAAGCAATCGGTCGGGACGACATCGAAGCCTACTCCCGGCAGCGCGACAATCTTGGCCTGCTCCAGCTCCTCCGTCCGACGAAAAATTGCCTCGAAGACGGCGATTTCGCCCGCAATAGCCAGATAATGGGTGCTCGTGCGCAGGCAGCCGTCAAGCATGGGCTGGCTGGTGGCCGAGAAAGGCCCGGCGCAGTGGAGCACCGCATCAATGCCTGCCAGCTGCTGCACAATGGCCGCCGGGTCAGTCAGGTCGAAGATGCGTATTTCGCAGCCCAGTTCTTGGCCCAACTTGGTAAGCGCTCTGGCATTACGTCCTGCCAATATGGGCTGCAACCCGCGCGCCTTCGCCTCGCGGGCAATGAGTTCGCCCATGTAACCATTCGCGCCATAAATCATCCACTCTGGCATCAGCAGTACTCCTTTCCGCTTTTTTCTATAAGCAGAAACCTACAACTTTCCGGTTACATGCTCCAGTAAGCGGCCTGCTAAACCGCTTGCAGAGCCGCTACGTAGTCTGGCTCACCAAGCTGATCGGCGACGTACTCGGCGTAGACGATGCAGTTGTTTCGATCAAGCACAAAGACGGCTCGTGCGAGCTGTCGCCACTCCTTGATCCACACCCCATAGTTCTGCCCGAATTGCTCACTGCGATGGGCAGAGAGGACTTGGTGCAAAACGCCTGCGGTGTCCTGCCAACGAGCTTGCAGCTGTGGCGAGTCCCTACTCACGGTATAGATGCACGCATCGGGTGGCAACGCTGCGCACAGAGCCTCCCACCGTCGCGTCACTCGCTGGCAGACCGGGCGCTCCAGGCTGTTCACCACGTTGAGCAGACGGACCATTCCTGCCGAGTCAGCCAGGGAAATCGTGCGGATGGCCACATCCGCCAGATCCAGGTAATCCAGACGGAAGTCGGGGGCCCGATCGCCTGGGTGCAGCTGCCTGCCCATGATCGTGAGCTGCTCAGTGCTAGCGAAGGCCGCGCCTCTGCGTTCTTCCATGATGGCGTGCTCCCTGTCTGCTGCGTCTCGACCGCGTCGTTCTGCTCACAAGTCTAGCTCATGTTGGCCGAGAATGCGCCGTCAGAACTGAGGGATTCTCCCCCGAAGAGGAGCGGCCACTCAGCTCGGGCTGCCCCGTCAGTTTTGAGGGGGAGGCTGTCACGGTGAGAAAGCAGGCAGGATGAAGAGGGAGAAGTGTCAGGAGCGATGATGTTTGCTTTGAGCCAAGCTATACCAGGGAACGCATCTGAGGATGGGGAAGTCTCACACCAATTTGTGTTCGATGGCATAGCGAGTCGCCGCACTCCGGGAGGAAACTCCCAGCTTGCTGTAGATTGAGCGCACATGGAAATTGACGGTGACCACCCCAATGACGAGTTGCTCGGCAATCTGCGCGCTGGTCAAGCCCTGTGCCAGCAGTCGCAGTACGTCTCTCTCGCGAGGGGTCAATCCCTCAGGGGACGTTGGTGGAGATGAGAGTGTTCCAGCGGGAGTTCCCGTTGGTGTGTTGGAACGCGGTTCAGGTCTGGCCACTTGTCCTTGTGCGGTAAGGGCTTGCTCAAGTGTCATGCCACGTCCCTCGGCCAGTGCTGCCTGAAACGCTTCCTCACCCAGTTTGATGCATACGGACGCGGTAAATTGCTCATAGATGATGAGCGCGCCCGGCGGTATGGCCAGGCCGGTGCTTGTCCGCAGGGCCTCGGCCGCTCCCCAGAGGTGCACTGCCCATACTGGCTCTCCCAGGGCGGCGACGACTTCTCCCAAGAGTTCCAGGCAGCGGACAAGCACAAAATTGCCATGGGACACCCCCCGCATGACCACGCTCAGGGACTCCTCTAGCAATGCTCGTGCCACTGGATAGTCGCCCTGCATAAAGGCATCGAGGGCCTGCCAATAGCCGGCATTCACGATGACTTCCTGATCTCCTACCCTCCTGGCATGCATCGAGCCCTCCTCCAACAGCATGCGTCCTGAGGCACCCGCATCGAGAAAACAGGTCCTCAATCCTCCGAGAAAGACGAGCGCCCAGGCAAGGTCCCTTTCATCACCCGCTGCGCGGGCGAGCGCACCGAATTCTTCGAGCAAGGTGATGCCTCTCACCTGGTTATCTGCAGTCACATGCGCCAGTCCCAGGATAAATAGCGCGTTCCTAATCGCTTTGTTGTCGCCTGCCCGCCTTGCGTGTACTAGGCACTCCTCACCTCGCGCACATGCTTCTTCGTACTTTCCCTCATCATAGGCAATAAAGGTCAAGGTGTCGAGTGCGTGGGTCATCTCCCAGGAACTGCCTACCTGCTGAGCGACCGCGAGCGCTTCCTCCACCAGTGAACGCGCCACTACATACTCGCCCTTATGGTAGGCCACACGTCCCAGCATCCAGAGCGAGGTGGTAATGCTCCGAGGGTCCTCAAGATCGCGAGAGAGCCTCAGGCCTTCTTCACAGAGGATCTCTGCCTGTGCATAGTTCCCTAGCTCACCTGCGAGCACCCCGGCACCGATGAGCGCCTTCGCCCGTATGGGTGCTGCAGTTCCTTCGGAGTCCGCAAGCGTGCGCTCCAGGAAGCCGTACCCCTCACTCAAATGGCCATGCCTCCGCCAGAACTGCCACAGGGCCCCGCCGAACCGCAAGGCGAGCTCCCTCTCTTCAGACGTGATCAACCAGCTCAGTGCGGCCTGCAAGTTCCCATGCTCTCGCTCGAGCTGGTCCAGCCACTGTACCTGTTCTGCCCTGATCAACGGTTCCATCGCTTCTGCAAGTCGCAGATAATATGCCGCATGTGCACGACGCACTGCCTCCAGCTCCCCACACGCTTGCAGGCACTCCAATCCATACTCGCGGATCGTCTCCAACATGACGTAGCGTGGCTCACCATCCACTTGCTCCGTTTGGTGCAGCAAACTTTTGTCAACGAGGGAGGCCACTCCATCTAACACCGAGACCGCTGTGGTCTCGGCATCAAGAGCGGCACAGACCGCCTCTAAGGTGCAGCCGCCTACGAAGACGGAGAGGCGACGGAAGAGGCGTTGGGCCTTCGCATCTAAAAGCTGATAGCTCCAGGCAAGGGTATTGCGTAAGGTTCGCTGCCGCTCTGGCACATCCCGTGCGCCGCTGGTCAAGACGGTCAAGCGCTGCGAAAGCCGGGCCAGGAGGGCCTGTGGTGGGAGCAAGTTGATGCGAGCTGCCGCCAGTTCGATGGCCAGCGGCAACCCATCGAGTCGAAGACAGATCTCGGCGATAGTCGCAGCATTGTCCGCCGTCACGTAAAAATCAGATCGGATGGCCTGTGCCCGTTGGATGAAGAGGTCCACCGCCGGAACGTGTGCGAGCGATCGGTCATCTGGGAGGTGCTTGGGGTCTGGGAGCGCGAGGGGTGGGACGGCGAATCGGTGTTCAGCCCGCAGGCGCAACACCTCGCGGCTCGTGACCAGGATCTTGACAGTGGGGCAGGCTTCCAACAGCTCAGCAAGCAGGGTTGCGGCCTGGATGACGTGCTCGAAGTTGTCCAGCAACAGGAGCCGGTGCTTGTCGCGCTGCGAGGTCTTGAGCAGTTCGAGCAACGGCTGCGATCCGCTCTCGGCGAGCCCCAAGCGGTGCGCGATGGTAGGAATGACGAGTGCGGGATCGCTGATGGGAGCGAGGGAGACTACGTGAACGCCATCGGCGAAGTCATGCACCAGTTCCCGGGCGACCTCGAGCGCGAGGCGCGTTTTGCCCACTCCAGCCGTGCCGGTGAGGGTGAGCAGGCGGGCGTCTGGGCGCAAGAGCAACGCGCGAAGAGCCTGCACCTCGTGCTCACGGCCAACGAGCTTTGTAGGCGAGACAGGGAGGGGAGGTGTGGCAAGCTGGGCTTTGTCACCTGGCGGGGGCTCCGGAAAGACGATGATGTTGTCCTGCATAGGCGATCTCTCTTCACGTCCAGGCAATGGTCTCGACAGCTGGCTGCAAATCGTGCTTGGTGCCTTGAATATACAATTCGGTCGTGTCTAATGAATCATGCCCCATGATCTGTGCTAATCGATGCAACGGCACGGACTCAGCCATGCGATAGCCGAAACGGTGGCGCAAATCATGAGGACTGACATCGAGGAGCTTTGCTACGTGCGCGTATTTTTTGACGATATAGCCCAAGGCGCGTTCTGACAGTGCCTCTTTCGTCTTGCCTGATGGAAAAAGGAAGACAGCGTCAGGCGGGAGGGTGGGAAGATACTCCTCCAGCATTTTGCGAGCAGTCGCGTTCAGTGGCACCTCGCGATATTTGTTGCGCTTCCCAATGATTTCGAGGAAGCCGCTCCGCTTGCCCAGTTTCACCTGGTCACGCCGGAGTCGGCAGATTTCTCGCGCTCGCAGTCCTGTGTGCAACAAGAGGACAATGAGGACGCGGTCCCGCAGGTTTCCTGCTTTCGTGACAGCTACCAGGAGCCGCTGTTCTTCTTGATCGTCCAGATGGCGAGGGGCGATATCCTCTTGTCCAACGAGTTTGACGGCGACGGAAGGATCATAGGTGATGAGGTGCTGCTGTGAGACCCACCCGAAGTAGCGCTTCAAGCTGATGAGGGAACGGTTGACCGAGGCCGGTTTCTGTCGTTGCACGGTCTGCAAATAGGTCCGATACCCCGTCAGAGCTGGAGTGGTAATTCCCTGTGGTGTAAAGCAGTCGTTGGCCTGAGCTTCTCGCTCCGTTTCATACCAGGCGATGAAGTGGCGCAGATCGCTCAGGTAATTGCGAATGGATGCGGGGGTGAGATCTTCTCGCTCGCGCAACCAGTGCTCATAGGAAGCCAGTGCCTCAAGGCCTGCAGGTGAGAGTGGTGGATGTGCCGTCCGCTTCATGTACCGCCTTGTCTTCTAACTCGTGCCAACAACCCTAGCAGAAATGCCTTTCGAGGGATAGCGGGAACGTTAGCAGAAAAAAGTCCTACGAAATTGCCGCATCGACTACCACATTGCTATAGTAGCAGAAATCAATGCTTGTGTCTAGCTGAAATGATCTTGTAGCGAAACGTCGAAATCCATGACGGCGATTGAACGCACAGCCTATCCCCGCTTCAAGCGAAACCTGACCGCGAAAGACCTGGCCGAGGTCTATACCCCCACCCCTGCGGAACGCTTTCTGGCGGCTCGTTCCACCAAAGGCAGTGTTGCTGAGGTAGGCTTTCTTGTGCTGCTCAAAACCTATCAGCGCCTGGGGCGCTTCATTCCTCTCAGTGAGGTTCCCGTTCCCATTCTCGAGCATATTGCCAGGCTCATTGATCCCCACCTCGATGTCTCTGACCTGGACAGCTACGATAGCAGCGGAACGAGGCAACGGCACATTCCCCTCATCCGGGCCGCGCAACAGCTCAAACCGTATGATTCTGCCGCGCGCACGTGTCTGCTCAAGGCCATGATCGAGGCTGCCAGAACCAAAGAAGACCTGGCCGACCTGATCAACGTGGCCCTGGAAGAACTCGCCAAGGAGTGCTTTGAACTCCCTCCCTTTGCCACGCTGGACAAAGCGGCCCATCATGTACGAGCCATGACGACGCGCGGCCTCTACCGCCGGATCTCTCAGGCCATCCCGCAAGAGGCAAGAGCCGCGTTGGATGCGCTCTTCGTGGTCGAGGATGGCGCTCGTCTCTCTGGCTGGGAACAGCTCAAACAAGAACCTGCCAGCCCTACCCTCACGCATCTACGTGACCTCATTGACCACCTGTTTGTCATCTCCGAGCAGCGGAAACTGCTTCCTCCTCGCCTGTTCGAGGACCTCGCTGAGGGCAAAGTCAAGCAGCTGGCCACCGAGGCGCGAGCCCTGGACGCGACCGAGATGAAAGACCTGGAGCCTCACAAGCGGCTCACGCTGG
>WNGL01002897.1_pt1 | contig 25807 bp, 19 predicted proteins | sample 5400591 | NCBI WGS metagenome assembly WNGL01 (sample SAMN13153377, study PRJNA577476) | soil metagenome | isolation source: 80 cm soil or saprolite under Garry oak tree replicate 1 | place: USA:California | collected 2016-06-15 | reverse complement strand
AGGGCATCGATACCGTAGGCGTAGGCTTCGAGGTCATTGATCAATCCAACCGAATTCAATTTGAGCTGGCTGGCGAGTTCGCGCGAGTCTATGGTCCAGGGAAGATTAGAAATCTTGCTGCGTCCGGCGGTGACTGGTCCGGCGACGCCGAAGCACGCGCTTTGCACCGGTATGCCTTCCGTCTTGATGAACGTGGTGATGATTTCAGGCAAGCCGCCGTGTTCCTGGCTCAGATAGGTCTTTTCGACTACGAGTTGAAGTTTGTTGCCGTCAGCATCGAATGCGGCCAGCCGGGTGCGAGTCGCGCCGATTTCTCCTGCAAGAATCATGGGTCGATTTTCCTCCATTGACGCTGGTCGCGTTCCATCAATTCATCGGCGTCCCGCGGCCCCCAGGTTCCGGCCGCGTAATTAGGGAAGCGCCGCGGCGGCAGAGCTTTCCATACATCGAGGACGGGATCCACGACTGTCCAACCGGCCTCGACCATGTCGGCGCGCTGAAACAGCGTAGCGTCTCCAATCATGCAGTCGTAAAGTAGAACCTCGTAACCGGTGTAGGCGTCGGCTCCGAAATAGCGCGAATATTCGAAACTCATGTCGACAGGTCCAACCCGCAGAACCGGGCCCGGAATCTTGGCGCCAAAGCTCAAGGATATTCCTTCTACCGGTTGGATCTGTATGACCAGCGTATTGGTCTGGTGCTTGTGATGAGGAGAGTTGCGAAAGAGTTCGAACGGAGTACGCCGGAATTGAATGCTGATCTCTGTATGACGTTTGGCAAGACGCTTGCCGGTACGTAAATAAAATGGAACGCCAGCCCATCGCCAATTGTCTATGTTCAATTTCAGCGCGACGAAGCTTTCTGTCCTCGATTCCGGAGAAACGCCGGGTTCGGTGCGATAGCCGGGCACGGGCGCCCCGTCGACACCGCCTTCGCCGTACTGGCCGCGCACGGTGCGGTGCAGCACATCTTCTGAATCCAGCGGCTGGATGGAATGCAGAACCTTGGCCTGCTCATTGCGGACGGCGTCGGCATAAAAAGAGACAGGAGACTCCATGGCGGTGAGGCTGAGCAACTGCATCATGTGGTTGGGAACCATGTCACGCAGGGTGCCGGCGTTATCGAAATATCCGCCGCGCTGTTCGACGCCGACAGTTTCGGCATTGGTGATCTGAACGTGATCGATGTAACGGCGGTTCCAGATAGGCTCAAAGATGGCGTTATCGAAGCGGAAGACCATGATGTTCTGAACGGTCTCCTTACCAAGATAGTGATCGATGCGGTAAATCTGATTTTCGTGCAAGACCGCCTTGATCTCACGATTCAAGGCCTTGGCGGATTCGACATCGTGTCCGAAAGGCTTTTCGATTACGACCCGGCGCCAGTGATCGTGCTCCTGGTTTGACAAGCCGACCTTTCCCAACTGTTGCACAATTGGCGCGAAGAACTTAGGCGCCGTGGCCAGATAAAACAAGTAATTGCCCTCGATGTGGTGTTCGCGGTCGACATCGGCAAGGCGACGGGCGAGCGTTGAATATGTATTCGGATCAGCAAAATCTCCACGTTCGTAGTAGAGGCGTTCGGTGAACCAATTCCAAGCTTCGATTTCATGATCCTCGGGCGGAAGAAATCCGGTGACCTGGCTGCGAAACTGTTCGAGGCTTAGATCGTCGACAGAAACCCCCAAGACCGCGAAGTTCTGGGGCAGCAGTTTTGCCTTGGCCAGATTGAAAAGTGCGGGGACTAGCTTGCGCTTCGTGAGGTCTCCGGCGGCGCCGAACAACACCATCACACAAGGTCCGGCGGCTTTGCCGGCGGGCTGGCTTTCTTGCTCGCGATTTGTTGTGGCTGCAGTTGCCATTAAACGTCCGGTGCGTCAGACCTGTGGTACCCGTGCCGAGCATTGTAGGCCACTGAAGTTTGGATTTCATAACGGCGCGCCCGGGGTGCCGTCGGCAACCAGGCAAAACCCCTTACCGATTCGTCATGCCGACCGCTGCCGGAAATGCCGGCGCTACACGTGCTGACAGTGCGTCATATAAGGGTCTTGTGTTGTCCGACACAGTTCAACGTGAGAGCTCACCATCTGCAATGAACCTTCAATGTTCATGCTGTTCTGTTACATGAAATGCAGCCTCCAGCAGCGAAAAATCTATGGCGCTTCGGATATCGGAGGCGTGGCGAAATTCAAAAAATCATTTCCCGCCAAACTTCCTTCAATCCGGCTCACGCAAATCTAAGAAAACAGTTGCAACTCGGTTAGCGCCAAGAATGGTTAGAGGTGTGCCTTTCCAATAAGTGCTGTGATTTGGCGAATTCTATACAGCACAAAACACTCGACACATGAAAAGGCGACGGCGGAAAGCCGCGCTGTGAGCCGAGTGTCAAGGAGAGCACATGACATTTGAGAAAGATAGAAATGGAGCTTCGAGCGACCAGCAGCGACGTGTTGTTCGGATCTGGCTTGGATTGCTCCTCGCGGTTGTGGCATTGGCGTTGTGCAATTCCGCGTTGGCGCAACGGACAACTGGTTCACTTCGCGGACAAGTATTGGATCCACAAGGCGCCGCGGTGGCAAATGCCAAGGTAACGGTGACCAATCAGGCCACGGGCGTCGTGCAAACTACCCAGACGACTTCTGCGGGAACGTGGAACCTTCCCAGCATCCTGCCCGGCAAATACACAGCTTCGGTGGAAGGCCCGGGATTCAAAGGCTTTGTGAAGAAGGACGTCACAGTGTTGGCGGACCAGGAAAACGTTGCCGACGCGCAACTACAACTCGGCGTCGCGTCAGAAACGATTGAGGTGATGGCGGGGACGGAGCAAGTGCAAACCACGTCCTCCTCGCTGAACAATAACTTCGATTCGCAGGCACTGCTAAGCCTCCCGGTAGTTGGCGGCGCGTTGTCCAGTCCGCTGAATCTGGCGATTCTGGCTCCCAACGTCACGGCCCAACCCGGTGGTGTAACCGGAATCGGCGGCTCCGTAGGTGGAACGCGGCCCAGGGACAATAACTTCACGGTAGACGGGGTGGATGACAACAATCTGGGCGTGACCGGTCCCAACTCGACCGTGATCCAGGATGCGGTGTCAGAATTTACGCTGCAAACAAATCAGTTCAGTGCGGAATACGGACACTCCGCCGGGGGGCAGTTCAATCTGGTGACCAAGACCGGAACCAACGCCTGGCATGGAACCGGCGAGTGGTACACGCAAAACCGCAACTTCAATTCGATCGATAATCTCACCAAGCAAGCAATCGAGGCGGGAACGATTTCGGGACAGCCTGCTTACGACAACAACCGCTACGGGGGCACGATTGGCGGTCCGCTGGTCAAGGACAAGTGGTTTATCTTTGGCGCGTACGAGCGTACATATCTTCATGGTCAAGGCACGCCAACGCCACTATTGGCTCCAACCGCGGGAGGCCTGAGTTCACTCATTGGGATGGCGGCGAATCCAACCGTGGCCTCTATCCTGCAGAACTATCCGGTAGCGCCGGCCCAGTCACTCGATCCGGGGACGGGGCAGCCATCGACGACCACGGTAAATGGCCAGAACATTCCCATTGGGAATCTGATCATTATCAGTCCGGTCGGTACAAACGAGCACGATGCCCAGGTAAACAGCGACTATAGCGTTGGACACCATCAACTGGGCGCGCGATTCAACTTCAGTCAGGCGACATTCGTTTTCCCGGTGAATTCCACCCAAGAGCTGTTCAACCAAAGCCAGCTTTATCGCAACCGTAAGTTCACGATAAACGATGTGTGGAGCATCAACAGCCATTGGGTGAATGACCTGCGATTGCAGTATGCGTACTACAGTCTGGCCAATCAGAATCCATGTTCGACGTGTCCTCAGGATGTAACGATCGTAGATCTGGGGCAGGTGACTGTGGGTCCCGGCGACAACCAGTATCAAAAACAGAATACCTACTCGGTTGTAGATAATCTGTCGTGGGCGCATGGCAAACATACGTTTAAATTCGGCGGCCAGTATATGCACTTCATTTATCCGCAGTTCTTCCTGTCGCGGAGCAATGGAGACAATTGGTATAAGACGATGCAAACATTGGTGAACGACCTGGAACCCGATGTTCGTGGCAGGACCCTGCGTAATGCCGGATCGGGATTCTTCCTGGGCACGCAAAGCGCCATGTATGGATTTCTCCAGGATGACATCAAAGTGACGCCGAGACTGACCTTGAACCTTGGGTTACGCTACGAATACTGGACCAATCCGGTAGGCGACGAGACTCAGGCGTTAAATGCAATTTCCAGCGTTCCCGGTGTGATCAACTTCGGGATTCCGAAAACTGACAAGAATAATATCGCCCCGCGGGTTGGTTTCGCATTTGACCCGACTGGGAGCGGAAAGACCGCGATTCGCGCCGGATTTGGAATCTACTACGATGTGAAATTCCAGAACTTTGCTTCGATCACCTTACCGCCGCAGCTTCAGAGTGAATTGGATCCGGCGTCGGCGTGTACCCTAACCCCACAGCCGTCATGGTGCGCAACTCATACCAATTTCCTGGCCGGCGGCGGCTTGCCGGCAACCTATATACCTCCCGCGACTCAAGCTGATGCGCGGGCACTCACGACCAGCTACATCGACGATACTGTTATGCCGAAAGTGCTGAGCTGGAGTCTTAGCGTGCAGCGCGAGCTATACCACAACTCATCCTTAGAAGTGCGTTACCTGGGCACCCGCGGGGTCTCGTTACCGGTGCAGTATCGCCGCAATCGCACCAGTTACTTCGATGCGGGAGGAGCGGTTTTGCCCACCTTCCTTAACCCTTCCTCAATTCCGGCGACGTGGAACGCTAATACTCCAACGGACGTTGGTTATTACAACTTCGATTCGAACATCTATGCTCCCTTCGGATTTGCCGCTAACGTGACCTCGGATCCACCGTACGGCAGCAGCACCTATCACGGCGGTTCAATCAGTTTCACGCAACGCGCCTTCCGTGGGCTGACCCTAAACACCAACTATACCTACGCTCACGCTATCGACAATTCGACCAATGAATTCTTCACCAGTTTGCTCAATCCCCGTCGCGCAGAGGATACCAACCGACTCGTGAACGATCGCGCGAATTCCGACCTGGATGTGCGCCATAAGTTCGTCCTGTCGTTGATCTACGAGCTGCCTAAAACCACAACCGGTAACCGCTTCTTGAAGGCATTGTTGAACGGTTATCAAATCAGTCCTGTGTTCCTGGCGCAATCGGGGCAGCCGGTAACGATCCAGTCAGCGGTTGACTCCAACGGCAATGGGGATACCGCGGGCGACCGGGCCGTGTTCAATCCATCGGGCACCGGGCAGGTTTCAGGAGATGTGTTTCCGGTTTGCGAAGCGCCCGGTGGCACCACTTACGTAGGCACCACCTCTTTCTTGAGCGCTAAATTGAACGGATGCAATGTCAATTCTAGCCCTGCTCTTCTTGGTTTCGATCCAGCGATCGGTTACACGCCGGTTAATTCCGGTGATCGGTATGTGATTGCTGGAGGAGCGGCGAGGTCTACGATAGGCCGCAACAGCATCACAACTCCGGGTTTCGGAGTCCTCAATCTGTCGGTATTTAAGAACACGCACATCTCGGAGACCAAATACCTGCAATTGCAGGCGCAGGTGTTCAACATCCTCAACCATCCCAATTACAGTCTGAGTAACGGCAACGTGTTCAGTAATGCCGGGGTGGTGACTGCGACGACTACCCAGAGCTACGTTTTGCCCTTCGATCCGAATTTCTTGAACCCGAAAGTGTTCAGCGGTGGGATTCGGAGCATTACGCTGGGAGTGAAGTTGTTTTTCTGAGGTGAGGCTGAGTAGTTGTAGTGTGGCCCGGTCGCTGAGATCGGGCCATTTTTTATTTAACGTTGCGAGAAGTGGGGCACTCTTAAGCTTCTTAAAAGACTGGGGTTGGCGGGTATGCGGCGAGAAAAACGTGGCGATTTTCCGAGTTGCTGGGGTACAATCAGGCTGCGTTTGATCTTTGCGGTTTTTTTGCTTCAGCAACTCCCGCTCTACAGCGTGACCTGCCTGCAGAAGTCCTGCGAGGAATTCAGCGCTACATCAAAAAAGGAACAAAGCAACAATATGGAAACAGGAACAGTAAAGTGGTTTAACGATGCCAAGGGCTATGGTTTTATTAGCCGCCAGAACGGGGAGGACGTTTTCGTGCACTTCTCGGCCATTCAGGCCAGCGGATTCCGCAGCCTGCAAGAAGGCCAGCAAGTACAGTTCGATGTGGTCAAAGGCCCGAAGGGCTGGCAAGCGGAGAACGTAAAGCCGGCTTAAACCACGCATACAAATTGATTGTTAACAGGGCGGCCGATTTGGCCGCCCTAGTTTTTTGCTCGACCCACCGGTGCCGGCGCGATGCCGGCGCTACTTTCGAGTGGGCTAATAGCGGAAGCGGTATTTGAGTTGGATTGAGAGCTCTCGCGGGTTAGCGAAGTGGGTGCCGCCGAAGCTGTTGCCATTATCCAACAGATAATGATGGTTGGAGAGGTTTAGGCCGGTCAGGCGGACGCTCCAATTCTCTCCGAAAGACTTCCCTAACGACAAATCGAAAGTTGTGTGAGGGGGAAGATGCGTGGGTTCCTCGTCGCCTTCGCCATTTAGAAAGCCCGAACCGTAATTCAGGTTGAAGTCAGCCCAAGCATGCCAAGGCAATACCAAGTTGACCCCGGCGGCGAGTGTGTTGCGCTGATCGTGGTCGAGGAGAAAGTACCCTTGTTTGTCGCAAGTACCAATGAATCCCCCGGTAATGGGACATGCTCCCTGCACAGTTAGGTTCGAATAGACCAGGTGAGCATTGGCGCGCTTCGCGATGCGGGGTGAATTGACGCTGACCTCGGTTCCACGGATGCGGGCATGGCCGATCGTAAGCGGGATGAAGATGTTGTTCTCGAGCGCGTCGTGGTCGAAGAAATTCCTGGCGCCGGTGCGGAAGTTGGAGAGATCGAGCGTCCAGCCGGCAATGGGAATTGCCAGGCCGAACTCGCGTTGTTCATCGCGTTCACCGCGGAGGGGAGCGAGATCGAAACCCAGGAGCGATGCTGAGACCGTCAACAAGGGAGGAGCCTGGTAATAACGGCCATAGAAGGCTCGAGCCACCCAATTTAGCTTCGGAATGCTAATGGCGGCGCCGACGCGAGGATCGGCGGCGTTCTCACTGACCGTGGATTCTCCGAAATGAGTGAGGCGAACGCCGGCGTTGAGGGTGAGCCAGCTAGTGAGCTTGTATTGATCTTCGAGGAACAGCGTTTGCACGTTTCCCCAGATTCTCTGCCGCTGCGATTGCGGGTTGCTGCCGTCCCCTTGCACAGTGGCAAAGAGCTGATTGTCACGAGCAGCCCACAGTTGAATTCCTGCGTGGGCGTTGTGTTTTCCCCGCCTGATGGCAATAGAGGTGACTCCGCCCAAATAGTTGGAGCCTCGGTCGTCCTCGGGAATGGTGAGGTTCGGATCAGGCTGGCCGACGGAGCTGCCGCTATAGTGGGCACGATTAAAGTGATAGAAGGGCGAGACGGTCAATACTGTGCCGCTGCCTATAGTGTGCAGCCACGAGAAGTTCACGAAAGCATCGCGCTCATTTTGGACGTCGCGGATGCCGGAGCTTAGTTGGTCCGGAGTATTGGGGATCTGATAGTGATCGCCGCGCAGGGATGTCACCAGACGAAGCTGGTCGGCGGGGGTCTTATTAAAGATGAACGAGGCAAATCCTCCCAAACCAGCCGCTTGGTCATTCAAGACGCGAGTGCTCGGAGTTTCCAGTCCAAGATCGGTGCGGTATCCCGACAGGCTCCCGTAGTAGGCGAAGCGTTCGCCGTGGTCGCCGAAGCTGAGCTGGTCGTTGGTGCTGTTAAAACTGCCGTAGCTGGTGACCAGTTCGGCCTGGCGGTTGCGCTCGAAGCCGGAACGAGTAACTACGTTGAAGACCCCGAAGGTGCGGTCGCCATATTCGGCGGAGTAGCCGCCGCGCTGGACCTCGAGATAATCGATGTCCTTGGGATCGAACTGAGGACCGACGTTGGAAGCGATATTTGTGTTGGGAACGGGAACGCCGTCGAGCAGCCATGTGACCTGGTGTCCACCCCGGATGTGAAGCTGGTCGTGGACCACGTAGGCGCTGGGAACATAATTCGTGATCATGGCCAGACTGTTGGTCTGGTCGGCGCCTGGAGTTTGGGAAATCTGTTCGCGGCTGACTACGCTCGTGGTAGTGGAGGATTCGGGATTGATCGTCGCCGGAGTGTCAACGACCTCGACGGTTTCTTTGCTTTTGGCGATAGCGAGCGAGAAGTGCAAGCGGGCATCGCGGCCAGAAGTAAGCGCGAGTCGTTGCTCCTGGGGAGCGAATCCGGGGACCTCGACTGTGACTGTGTAAGCGCCGAGAGGCACGGCATCGAAGTGGAATTCGCCGGAGCTGTCAGAGGTGGTGGTTTGAGTCCAATCGGAAGCTTCAGCCCGGAGGATGACCCGGCTACCTTGGACGGGACGGTGTTGAGGATCGTGGATCAGGCCGCGGACGGTGCCGAAGATGGTGGCGCTCGCCGCGATTGCGAGCAAGAGAATTCCGAGTAAGCGTGCGACACGATGGGACGTCATCGTTCCTCCGAACATTGCCGGTTTGGGGTCGATTGTTCCTGTACACAAATGTCGGGCACTGCGGAATGATTCAGAAACCCGCCTGCACGTGCAGCGGGAGTCTGGACGCAGCCTTGAGACACTTATTTTTGGAATGTCAGGCGATGGACAATATTGGAGGGGCGCGGGCAGAGCGGGAATCGCTGAAATCGATGATGCAATAGCTCGGACCAGCTTCTTGAAGTAGAGTCCCGGATGGTTGGCTAACGGAGCCGCTGATTGGTGGGCGGGGCTGAGCCCGCTGGGAAATGGTTAACGGTCGGCAACAATCATGGTTGGCCGAGTCAGGAGCTCGGACTTCAGAGCTGTCGCTGCCGTGATCGTGCAAGGGTTTTCGCTTGCAACAAGCGTGAGGGGATTCGGCGGAGATGGCCAGAGCTGCCGGAGCAAAAGTGCCCGAGAGCATCAAGATCAACAGCAATCTGGCGGTCAGGCGGTGCATAGGGGCTGGAGCAGATCCTCTGCAAGAATAGGTTACGGTGAGCAAGGATGCAAGTTTGTCGCTGCGCGCAGTTGTCTTTGCGCCGCGCTGTGTTATTGCTTGCAGCTGGATGATTTTGCACACTAATCCGGAACAATTGTCAGCATCTCTGTCGTACATTCTATTGTGCCCATTACTTTTCGTCGGCGCGTCATCAATAGCATAATTTTTGCCATCTCGCTGTACGTCATTGGTTCGGTGGTGTCCGCGGTTTTCCTGGCAGAGATCACGCTGCACGTTAATCATCGCCCAATCCAACACCGCTCCGAGATCGAGAGGGTTGCGCTCCAAGAATTCCACGCCCCACTCTTGGATGTACACATCGTCGCGAGCGATGGTGCGGACCTGAAAGCTTGGTATATACAGCCCAAAGTTTCCAATGGCGCATCAGTTATCCTTTTTCACGGCGTTAGTGATAACCGAGAGGGAGTCGCGGGATACGGTCGGATGTTCTTGCATAACGGCTATTCAGTTCTTCTACCCGATTCTCGGGCTCACGGGGAAAGTGGCGGTGACATTGCAACCTATGGAATAAAAGAACGCCAGGATGTGCATCTGTGGGCCGATTGGCTGCGACAGCGTGCACCTGGATGCGTGTACCTGTTTGGTGAGTCAATGGGAGCGGCGATCGCACTGCAAGCGAGTGCTGTGACCCAGCAACTCTGTGCGGTTGCTGTTGAATCGCCGTACTCGACGTTCCGAGAGGTCGCAGACGACAGGTTTTCGCGGCACAGTGGACTTGGATTATGGTTTGCTCGGACGATTGCGAGACCAACGCTTGAGTTTGCGCTAATTTACTCTCGGGCTCGCTACCATGTGGACCTCACCGAATCCGCTCCAGCGTCCGCGATTGCCCATTCGCGAGTGCCGACTCTACTCATTCACGGCACTGCTGATAGAAATATTCCGCTTCGTCACTCGGTGGCCTTGATGCAGGCAGGTAGCACACACAGCGAACTTTGGGTCGTGCAAGGCGCGGACCACGGTGGTGCGGTCAACATTAACCGTACGGACTTTGAGCGAAGGATTCTCGATTGGTTCCATTCGCATGGGAAGCCAGTTGAAAATCACATGAAGGAGGCTATCAATCCTGAGAACGGGCCATTCGTGCATATCTTCTAATTCAGCAATTTGAAACGCCCGCCGTCGGTGAAGATTATGACCAGATTCATCACGATGAGCATCAAGTCGTAATGCCAGCCATAGGTTTTCTCTCCCCAAAAACTGATATGCCATTCGAAAATCTTTTTATAGATTGCACCGAACAGAATCAGGATCAGGCCGAAAGCGGCTAGTTGGGTCAGAACGCCGAACATGCCCCCCAAACTGCCCAGGACTTCGCCGGCACCGAGAAAAATGGTGAAATTCTTGCTGATGCCAATGCTTTTGCTGCGAATCTCAGGATCTTTGAGGTGTCTCCAGCCACTGGTGATGAAGACTACTCCAACCATCAATCTGAGCAGAAGGATTCCAAAATCGGTGAACTGAGTCAGGCGGGGGACCATGAATACTCTGCTTTCCGACGCGGCAACAACTTACGCTTGAGGACGTGTTAATGCAATGGCGTGTGAGCTCAACCTGCGGGGACCTGCGAGCTTCGCTCGCTACACAGGCGAGGTCGCCGGTGTCGACGTGGGCGGATACGGGTTCAGGCAGTTGAGTGGGCAAATTCTGCTGTGTTAGCATCCAAGGTTTCGGCAGGCTGTTCGATGCTGGCCTATATCTTCCTCTTCAATTATGGGCCCGCCGTAGCGTTCGCTGTCGATCCGCCGAGCTTCGCTCGGGTGCACAGGCGAGTCGCCTGTGCCTACGTGAGCAGGGGTAAGCGTCAGCCGGATTTTTGTGAGTATGGTTAAGGAGCGAACCCGTGAAAGTCTATGAAGGCGCGAATATCCGCAATGTTGTGATGATGGGTCACGGGCACGCGGGAAAAACCTCGCTGGTGTCGGCGATGCTTTATACCGCAGGAGCCACGCAGCGGCTGGGCCGCGTGGACGACGGCACCGCTCCTACCGATTATGACGACGAAGAGATCGCGCGCAAGATGTCGATTGGGAGCGGCCTGGCTTATGTGGAGTGGGGCAAGACCAAGATTAATGTGGTGGATACGCCAGGGTTCAGCATGTTCGTCCACGAAGCCAAGATGGTGCTGCCGGTCGTGGAGGCGGCGATCGTCGTGGTGGACGGAGTAGCCGGTGTGGAAGTGGTGACACAGCGAATCTGGAGCTATTGCGAAGAGTTTCAAACGCCGCGGCTGATCGTTGCCAGCCGTATGGATCGCGAGCGCGCCGACGCGGAGAGAGTACTGGAATCCTTGACCAGAGTTTTCGGACGAACCGTTATTCCCCTGGAGTTACCGATTGGCAGAGAGAAGAACCTGAGCGGGGTGGTGGACCTGGTCCGCATGAAGGCGTACACATACGAACTGGGCGGGAACGGGAAGGGCAAAGAAACGGAGATCCCTGCGAATCTCAAAGATCAGGCGCAGGAAGCACACGAAAAGCTAGTGGAGATGATCGCTGAGGGCAACGACACTTTGATGGAAGAATTCTTCGACAAGGGGACCATCCCTGAGGAGGATCTGATTCCAGCGCTCCATGATGCTATCCGCGAGGACCGGATTTTCCCGGTGATCTTCAGTTCAGGCCTGGGCAATATCGGCGCCGACCGGGTGATGGATTTTATTGTGGACTACACTCCCGCTCCGACCGAGCGCGAGTCGGTGCAGGGGGAAGTGACGTCAGGGAATGGCGAGCCGCCGGGTCGTAAGGTGGCGGATTCGGAACCGACTTCACTCTACGTGTTCAAGACGGTCTCCGATCCCTTTGCAGGACGGATTTCTTATTTCAAAGCCTTCTCTGGTGTCGTGAAAAACGACGCCGTCTTGCAGAACTTCACTCGAGGGTCTCAGGAGAAACTGGCGCATATTTCCATCATGCAGGGAAAGACCGCAGTGCCTGTTCCAGAGCTGCACGCAGGAGATATTGGAGCCGTGGCCAAGCTGCGCGAGACGCTGACGGGAGATACACTGGGCGACAAGTCGGCACCTATCCGGTATCCCAAGGTGAGTTTGCCGGAGCCGGCGATTACGTTTGCCATTGAACCCAAGAGCCGGGCAGATGAAGACAAGCTGGGCGTCGGCATCCATAAGCTGATGGAGGAAGACGCCATGCTGCGTTTCTTCCGCGATGCCCAGACCAAGGAGTTTTTGATTGCGGGAACAGGGCAACAGCATATCGAAGTGGCTGTCGCCAAGATGAAGAAGCGCTATCACACCGAAGTCAATTTGAAAGCGCCCAAGGTGCCCTACCGGGAGACCATCCGCGGCAGGGCCGATGTGCAAGGCCGTCACAAGAAGCAGACCGGCGGACACGGGCAGTATGGCGACTGCAAGATCAAGATGGAGCCGCTACCGCGAGGCGGAGAGTTCGAGTTCGTCAATGACATTTTCGGCGGAGCGATTCCTAAGAACTTTATCCCCGCGGTCGAAAAGGGTATTAAAGATGCGGCGGCGCGCGGCTATCTGGCTGGATTTCCGATGACAGATTTTAAAGTCATCCTCTATGACGGGTCATATCACGACGTCGATTCGAACGATCTCTCATTCCAGATGGCGGGCCGAATCGCATTCAAAAAAGCCATGGAGCAAGCTAAACCCACGCTGCTGGAACCAGTGATGGGCGTGGAAATTACTGTCCCGGACGAGTTTGCCGGCACGATCATGGGGGATCTCAACAGCCGGCGCGGACGCATTCAAGGCATGGACAATAAGGGCGGCAACACAGTGGTGAAGGCGGAAGTGCCGATGGCTGAGATGCTGACCTATGGGGCAGATCTGACCTCGATGACACAGGGGCGGGGCAGCTTCAATATGGAAATGCATCACTACGATGTTGTGCCCTCTCAGTTGCAGGAGAAGATCATCGATAAGGCGAAGGCGGAGCGCGGAGAGGTGAAAGATGAGGAAGAGTAGACAAGCAGCAGGACAGAACGGAAATCACAGTAATCACAAGAAACAGGAAACCGGAAACTGGACACCAGTTCTTAGTTTTGAGTTCTCGGTTCTTAGTGAGTAAATGCTTCTTTGATAGGGGGCTGGTACAAATACCAAACGATCATCGCACGCACCATCACACCCAAGCCTCCCCAAACCAGCTGCGCAATTCGAAAATCAAGGACCGCGCTGGACACCGACGGTAGCAGTAACACCATCCCAAGTAAGGCTGCAAGAATAGCCAGGCGGCGTGCCCAGTTATACAGCCGCAGAACTCCCACCCCGATTGCCGTGGCGACCACGGCGATGAGCAAGAACATGTACGGCCCGGCGACCTCGAGTCCGCCCAGCAAGTCAGCGCCTGCTGACATGGAAACGTTACCGGGGGTGAGTAGCATGACCGCACCAACCGCAATCAGGTAAGCAGCAGCTAATAGAAAAAGAATGGCAATCAGGCTAACGCCGATGGGGCGAGGCATCCGAATCTGATTTCATTTTTTGGGCTGTGCGGTGGGCGGCAACAGGCCATTGAGACGCAGATACATGGCGGCAGCACCGTAGTGGTCGGCCCAGTCGTTGGTCAGAGCGATCAGCGCCCATGCGCGAGGCTCTTTGCGGCCGCCGCGGGCTTCGATAGTGTCGCCGAGCTTGGAGTCATCCACTTTCGCTAGAGCCGTGTTGCAGAAATCGAATGAGGATTTGAGTGCCGCCAGCAGCTTGTCCTTGCCATCGGCATCTTTCAGTTCGTCGTGCTTCGGCTGCGGCATGTCACTGGCTTTGGCGCAGAGAGCATAGTTCGACTCGGTCATATGCAACACGAGATGGGCGAAGCTCATTTGCGGCGGCGTAGGTTTGTAGCCGAACTTGTCGGCAGGCATCGCCTCGACGGCCGCGACCAGGTTCTTCTGCTGTTTGGGCACGATCCCTTTGACGACAGTCGTGACTGGATTTTTGGTTTGGGCAGACAGGTTCACGCTTGATACCAGCAGCGTGATAATCGTAATCGCGCGTTTCATCTTACCTCCGCGTAAATTCCGGAATGTTTACGAGAACGCCGCGCCCAGGCCAGTGCTGGCAAGAACAAAGATCAAGTACCAGCCAAAGACGATGAGCAGGGCAGTGGATCGCTTGACCTTACTGACGCTACTGAATCCAATGGCGGTGAGCACGAGCGTCCAGATCATGAAAATGTCCAGCGCGGTGCCCAAGCTGTAGAGCCAGTGCGATTCCGCTGGGTTGATAAAGCACCCGGGATTACTTGCAATCGGATTTTGAAAGGTGAATGAATCGGCGCTCGCCCCAACTCCCACGGAAAGCATGGCGAGCAAGGACTTGATCAGAAGTGGCAGGCTGGCGTACATCACGATGGCAAGTGCGACCTTGAACTTCACGTCTGCACTAGCGGCAAACTTGAAGGTGGCGAACAAAATGGCCGCGATCAAGACGTTCCAGATCAAAATTACCGCCGGATAGCCATAGGAGAAATAGCGGAAAAAGCTCGCCTGTTGCTGCATTTGCCGGTTGCGATCCTCGGGAGGCAGTTGTTCCATGCGTGCGGCGTTCTTGGGCGACATCTGCAACTGGTTCTCGGCCACTTTGCGAAAGCCAATCTTCTGGTCCACCACGTACACAAAAAGCAAGGAGACCAGCGACATCAGCAGGAATGGAAGCCACCAACTTGCACTTCGCTTCAGATCCGCGAAGGTTTTGCTGGGTGCGACAAAGGTGTTGATAATCCGCTGGCCCTGAGAGAGCGGAGGCGCTGCTTGCGGTGCAGGAGTAACGGCGGTAGAAGTCATGCGGCCTCCTGAGAAGATGGACGCGGCGGATTGTAGACCTTGGGTAACCGGTAGGCAAGGCAGCGCACGGAAAGCGTCCTAGACGGCGATTTCGGGCGTGGCCCGGAGCAGGCTCCGTGTGTAGGCATGTTGTGGCCGCTCGGTGATCTGCTGGGTGTAGCCGGCCTCGACAATTCTTCCATGATGCATCACCGCAATGCGGGTGGCCAGATATCGGACCAGGGGCATGGAGTGTGAGATGAAGAGATAAGTTAATTTGAACTCCTGCTGAAGTTTTGCCAGCAAGTTTACGATCTGCGCGCCTACGCTGACGTCGAGGGCGGATACAGGTTCATCGGCGACGATGAATTTCGGGCGCAAGGCCAGAGCCCGAGCGATTCCGATCCGCTGCCGCTGACCGCCGCTGAATTCGTGAGGGAAGCGGCGTAGTGAAGATTCGTCAAGGCCTACGGAGCGCAGCAGCTCTGTGACTCGAGCCCGCCGTGAGGACGGGCTCATCCGCTCGTGGACGATAAGCGGCTCGGTAATGACGTCTTCCACTCTCATGCGAGGATCGAGCGAGCCGAAGGGATCCTGAAAGATGATTTGCATATCGCGGCGCAGACGGCGCATTTCGTTATGGTTGGCGGCGAGCAGGTCACGCCCCTCGAAGAGCACGCTGCCTGACGTCGGCTGAATCAAACGCAGCACCAGCCGGCCCAAGGTGCTCTTGCCTGAACCCGACTCACCGACCAGGCCGAGAGTTTCGCCTGGCTCAATGTCGAGCGAGACATCGTCAACAGCCCGTACTTCACCTTTCGCGCCACCGCCAAAAATGGATTCTCCCAGCGGGAAGACCTTGGTGAGATTGCGAATCTCAAGCAGGGGCATGAGCGGATAGTAGCAGAGCCCCCAGTTCTTCCAGTGACGGAGGAGTGGCGAAGCTAAGTTGTTCCTTAGCCGTCCCATTGACTTTGCGAAGAATCGCGGCCTAACATGGGCGACCATTCCCTCCGGCGAAAAACCCCATGATCGGCCAAGTCGTCTCCCATTATCGGATTACTCAAAAGCTGGGCGGCGGCGGCATGGGAGTGGTATACGAGGCCGAGGATCTTCGCTTAGGACGTCGAGTCGCCCTCAAATTCCTGCCTGATGAACTTGCGCAGGATCCGCAGGCGCGGGACCGCTTTCAGCGCGAGGCCCGAGCGGCGTCTGCTCTCAACCATCCCAACATTTGCACGATTTACGACATTGGCGAGGATGAGGGCCGTCACTTTATCGTGATGGAATATCTCGAAGGGACAACCCTGAAATACCGCATCGAGGGCAGGCCAATCTCGGTCGAGCAAGTTGTGGACTTCGGAGCCCAAATCGCGGATGCGCTCGATGTGGCGCACACAGCGGGGATCATTCATCGCGATCTGAAGCCGGCGAATTTGTTTTCCACCAAGCGCGGGCAAGCCAAGATTCTCGATTTCGGATTAGCCAAGGTCGCCGCCAGACCGTTACCGCGACTGGAACCGGTAGGCGCATCGTTGCCGACCATGGGAGTGGATGACGCGCACCTGACCAGTCCGGGAAGCACGGTGGGCACAGTGGCTTACATGTCCCCGGAGCAGGCGAGGGGCGAAGAACTCGATACCCGCACCGACCTGTTTTCTTTTGGAGCAGTGTTGTACGAGATGGCGACGGGACGTCAGCCCTTCACCGGAAATACGTCAGCAGTTATTTTCGACGCCATCCTGAACCGGGCACCCACGGCTCCCGTGCGGCTGAATCCGAATTTGCCGGCGGAGCTGGAACGAATCATTAATAAAGCACTGGAGAAAGACCGCGATCTGCGTTACCAGGTTGCCTCCGAAATGCGCGCCGATCTGAAACGGCTCAAGCGGGAGATTGATTCTGGCAAGAGCGCGTCGGTGAGTTCGGTAGAGTCCGCGATAACACCGGTTTCGGGACCAAGTGCCATAACTCCCACTCCATCCGCGTCCGCAATTCAGCCAGTAGATCGTGCTTCCTCGGGCACGATCGCAACCCCGGACAGACGCAAGCGATGGTATGTGGTGGGTGCCCTCGCGGCGATCGTGGCGGTTACCCTGATGGGTGTTTTGTACACGCGTAAAGCGCGAGCGCTAACCGAGAAAGACTCCATCCTGCTTTCCGATTTTGTGAATACAACTGGTGACCCGGTTTTCGACGGAACACTGAAGCAAGCACTGGCGGTGAAGCTACGCGAATCACCTTTCTTGAATCTGGTTCCAGAATCGCAGATTGCGGAAACCATGCGGTTCATGGGTCGATCGCCGGAAGAACGCCTGACCGGTGCAGTGGCGCGAGAGGTGTGCCAGCGCGGGGGCATCAAAGCCATGCTGGTTGGCAATATTGATCCTCTGGGCAGCCATTACGTAATCAATCTGAACGCGGTCAACTGCCAGAATGGCGACTCCATTGCGAGCGAGCAGGTAGAGGCGACGCAGAAAGAAGAAGTGCTCAACGCGCTGGGAAAGGCTGCGGCCGGGTTGCGGCGGAGGCTTGGCGAATCTCTTAGCTCGATTCAGAAATTTGATGCGCCCATCGAACATGCAACTACGCCTTCACTAGAAGCTTTGAAGGCCTTCACCCAGGCGATGGCCGAGCGATCTAAGGGAGGGGAGGCGGAGTCGATTCCCTTGTTCAAACGTGCGATTGAGCTCGATCCCAACTTCGCTCTGGCTTACGCACAAATGGGTACCGCTTACTCCAACCTGGGGGAAAACAATATTTCGGATGAAAACACAAAGAAGGCGTTCGAGCTGCGGGAGCGGGTGAGCGAACGCGAGCGTTTGTACATTACGGCGCATTATTATGATTTCGTGACGGGAGAGCTAGATAAGACTTTGGCCACATATGAACTCTTTCACCGAACCTACCCTCGCGATAATGTCCCGACCAACAACCTGGCCCTCCAGTATGAGCAACTGGGTCAATCGGAGAAAGCTCTGTCGTGGGCGCAGTTGAACATGCAACTAGCGCCACACGACGCAAACTCATACGCAAATCTCGCCGGAACGTATATGAGTCTCAATCGCTTTGAGGAGGCAAAAGCCATATGCGAAAAGGCAGCCGCTGCGAAGCTCGACGTCTCGATTATTCATGGTTTTCTAATGGGGATTGCAAGTATCCAAAACGATCGTGCCGGACTACAGCGTGAAGTAGCGTGGTTCGCGGACAAGCCAGCGGAAGTGGATTTCGGTTTTTGGGAAACCGATGCAGGGTATGCCGGCAGAGTTGGGGAGTTGAGAAACCTCGTCCGCCGTTCGGTGGACGCAAAACGGTCTCGAGGATTTAACGAAGCTGCCGCAGGTTCGGTGGCGCAGGCAGCGTTATTCGAAGCCGAGATTGGAAATTTCCCACAAGCTCGCGAACAGGCTGCTGCGGCGCCGCCAGTTTCGGGCGGATTTTGGCCGGCGTCGACTGCCGCGATCGCTTTCGGTCTCGCCGGTGACGGGGCTCGCGCCGAGAAAATTGCCCAGGATCTTTCCCAGCGCTATCCGTTATCCACATGGGCGAATCATATTTATGTGCCGCTAATTCGCGCCGCGGTCGAACTTTCCCACAACAATCCGGCTCGTGCCGTCGAACTGATTCAGCCGGTCACAGTTTATGAGTTTGGTATTATGGCCGGGGATGTCCCTCCCTATTTACGTGGCTTGGCGTATCTCCGGCTTTCTGATGGACGGCGGGCGGCAGCGGAATTTCAGAAGATCCTGGATCATCGCGCAAACCCGCTTCAGCCGCGCCAGACGCTATCCCATCTCGGCTTGGCTCGTGCCTATGCGCTTTCTGGCGATACGGCAAAGAGCCGAACCGCGTACCAGGACTTTTTCTCCATCTGGAAAGATGCGGACCCTGACATCCCCATTCTGAAGCAGGCAAAAGCGGAGTACGCGAAGCTGCAGTGACTCTGCCTAGTCCCTGATAGGCACACCACTCACGTGGTAGAATTTCTGCAAGCATTCTGTCGCGTGAGAGCCCAGGTTTGATCGAACTTGCACCTTCCATTCTGTCCGCGGATTTTGCTCATCTAGCGGAGCAGGTACGCGCCGCGTCTGAAGGCGGCGGCACGGTCATCCATGTGGACGTGATGGATGGACACTTCGTGCCGAATCTCACTGTAGGCCCTCCGTTGGTCAAGTCGCTGCGCAAGGCGACGGATTTGCCGCTCGATTGTCATTTGATGATCGAGAACCCCGACCAGTTCATTCCGGAGTTCGTGGATGCGGGAGCGGATTGGATTTCTGTTCATCAGGAGGCCTGTCGGCACCTGAACCGGACCTTGCACTTGATCCGTAACCACGACGCACAGGCGGGGGTGGTGATTAATCCTGCTACTCCAGTGGACACGCTAAGCGAAGTACTTGAGATCGTAGATTACGTGCTGGTGATGTCGGTGAATCCGGGTTTCGGCGGGCAGAAATTCATTCCAGAGACAGTACGCAAAATCCGGCGTTTGGCCGATCTGCGGTTACAGCGAGGGCTTAACTATCGCATAGAAGTGGATGGCGGGATCGCCCTCGACACGGTGGCGGAAGTGGTGAGGGCAGGCGCAGAAATCCTGGTGGCAGGCAACGCGGTGTTCGGTCAAGGCGATCCAAAGACTAACGCCCAAAAATTGCTGAAAGCAGCTACCGAAGCCACACTACTGAAAGTTTAACGCACTTAAACATTTCTGAGGTGTTATGTCACGTCGTATTCCAGTTGTGATCCTGCTGTGCGTTTTGGCCTTGGCAGTTGGCTGCACAAATAAGAAAGTCTCCAATCCGCTGGCGAACGTCGGCTCTAAACAGCCGGACAAGGTCTTGTTCGATCGCGCTATGGACGCCATGAAGCACAACCGCTTCGACGTGGCGAGGTTGACCCTAGAGACCATGATCAACACCTATCCTGACTCTGAGTACATCGCACGCGCCAAACTGGCGGTGGCCGATTCCTGGTATGCGGAAGGTGGTTCCACGTCGTTATCGCAGGCGGAGATTCAATACAAGGATTTCATAACCTTCTTTCCCAATATGCCCGAAGCGGCCGAGGCGCAGTTAAAGATCGCCAATATCCATTATCAGCAAATGGAGAAGCCTGACCGCGACTATACGCATGCCAGGCGCGCGGAAGATGAATACCGCCAGCTTATTATGCAGTTTCCCGATAGCAAGCTCCTGCCCGAGGCCAAGCAACGTCTATTGGAAGTGCAGGAAGTGCTGGCGGAGCGTGAGTTTCGTGTCGGACGTTTCTACTACCTGCGCGAATCCTATCCAGCGGCGATCGCTCGGCTGCGCTCGGTTGTGGATCGCTACCCACTGTACAGCCAGGCGGACGAAGCGCTGTATCTACTTGGACAGGCCTACGAAGGCGAAATTGCGATGGTGCGCAGCCGCAAGGGAAATGAAGTTGCCAAAGCGCGGATGATTCAGGAATTTACCAACGGGGCCGCCGAATCTTATTCCCGGATTGTGACCAGATATCCGCTGATGAACCGGATGGAGGACGCAAAAGCCCGGCTGGAAGCTTTGCACCAGCCAGTACCCAAGCCGACTAAGACTGCGGTAGCACAGAACAAAGCCGAAGAAGACAGCCGCCGCGAAACCGGGATGTTCGGAAGAGTCATGAGAAATTTCCAGAAGCATCCCGACGTGGCCCAGGCAACCAAGGTTGGCGATCCCACGTTAGTCGATCCCCCAATGCCATGAGGGGAACTTCGACTCCTGCGGACAACAATGCAGTTTCCATAGAGACTGTTGGCAAAGGCGCACCGCCGGCAAATCAGGCCGCCCCACGTTCAGATACCGTTAATCCCGAGAGGCCAGTCGATAATTCTGCCGCACCTCCGCCTGCTCCGGACCCGAATGAACTGAAACCCAATGTCGCGCCCGATCCCAATGAACTCAAGCCCAACGTGGCCGACGAAAGTGGCCAGGCGTTGCCGCCCCCACAGCAAGTGAACGAGCTCGCCCCGGGCGCGAATCAAGCCATACCGGACGCGGCGAAAACGGGCGATGGAAAGACCAGCGATACGGCTTCGTCGGCAAACGAGCCGGCGGACGACGCCGCAGTCTCTTCCAGCAAACGCAAGAAAAAGAAGGGTCTGAGGAAGATTGTGCCTTTCTAAGGGGAGATGTGCCCGAAGCCAACGCGACGACTGGTCGTCAGTCAGTGCACCCACTCGTGGCTGTCCGGTCGTAACCTGCTTACTATCCCATTCTCATTGACTTAGGGTAACGGACCAGTTAACTTCGCCCTATCTCCCCCTTTCACCAAAGGATTCCCCTTGGCACGGAAAATACTGCTCGCCGACGATAGTGTGACAGCTCAAAACATGGGCCGGAAAATCCTCTCTGAGGCCGGCTATGAGGTGATCACTGTCAATAACGGGTCGGCGGCGCTGAAGAAAATCGCCGAGCAAAAGCCCGACCTCATCGTTCTCGATGTGTACATGCCAGGCTATGGCGGGCTGGAAGTATGCCAGCGCATTAAAGACACACGAGAGACGGCGCGCATTCCGGTTCTGTTAACTGTCGGCAAACTCGAACCCTTCAAACCTGAAGAAGCCCGCCGGGTGCATGCCGATGGCTTCCTCGTCAAGCCATTCGAAGTGAGCGAACTGCTTGCCGCTCTCACCAAGCTGGAAGACAAGATCATTCCTCAGCCCGAGACTTACAAGCCGGGCCGTTTCGCCAAAGCTATCGCAGCCGTCGAAAATTCTGACGCTGGAGACCGATTCGGCAATGCTGAAACCGGTTGGAAAAACCGGATAATTATCCCCTTGCCCGGAGCCAAACCAGAAGAAGCTGAGCTCATACCACACGTCACCAGCACCGGCACAGCGTTCCGCGACTTGGGGCGCGGGGAAGACTTCAAACCGATGGAAGTGAAATCAGGATTTGAGCGACCGATTCCCATTGGCCTGCCGCCGGACATCACGCCCGAGGAAATCGCGGCCATTACGGCCGCGGCTGCGGCCTTTGAAAATCCGGTTGCTGAAATTATCACTTCGGAAGAGACCGCCGGAATGATTCAACCTATCCGAGGCGAACGTAGGAAGGGCGAACGCAGGGAGCGCAGGGAAGTGACGCCCGAAAATACTTACGGGCCCACCCAGAGCGTTGCACCGGAATCCCGAATCGACGTGAGCGCCCCCACTAACGGAGTTCCTTCCGTCGTCCCGGCAGATCAGTCGGGCAATAATTTCGAACAAGCGAGGCACCAGCAAGCCGATCAGCCTGTCGCACCGGACGCAGAGGTTGCGGCTGCGCTGGAATTTCTGGCCCCGACAGAGCTTGCGGGTGAGGTTGTTAACCCCGGACCGGCATCCCAGGTTGAACAGGAACATTGGGCCTCTTACGCCAGTACGGGTCCGAGATGGGTTGCGGAGCAGATTCCACTCGGCGAGCAGGAAGCCACTGTGTCCCTCGATGGCGAGGTGCAGAAGACTCATGCGGCTTTCGCGGCAGCATTGGCCAATGTGGATGTCAGGACAGCGGCGGGCAAGGACTCGTTGCCACTTTGCGAGGAGTCGAAAAATAATTCGACGGAAGAATGGGTTTCTCCCGCGGCAGGGACCGCAACGGCCGCGGGACCGATCTCAAACATTCAGACGGATGCACCGTTCTATTCTGCCCCCATAGCAGAGACCAAGGAACTCACCCCTGTCGCCGATACGACGCCGGTCGCAGAGCGCGAAGAGCTCGCGTCATTTCACAAACAGGAAGCCCCAGCCGCTTATGCGGCAGCAGCCTCAGCAGGGACGAGTGGGTCCGAACCGGAAAACAACAGAGAAATAAAACTGCTGCCGTCCACCACAGAAGGTCCGTCCAATAGCGCGATACCCGAGCCAGGCGATCGACACGGCGAATCTGAAATGACGGCGGCCTGGGCGAATTGGCGGCAAATCCGCGAGTCCATCGTGGGATCCGATTCGACCACCCACGTGGAAGATGCAAATGCCGGGTATCGGGACAGCGGGAGGGAAGACCCGCCGTCCTCTCCAATGTCTAATGAAGATATCTCTTCTTCCGAACCTGTTCAGACTGAAGCTTCAGAAATCGCCAGTATCGTGGATACGATGCTAGCCGAATTAAAACCGAAGCTGATGGAAGAGATCGCCAAGAAGATGGTTACCGAGAAAAAAGGTAAGAAGAAGAAAAAAGAGTAAGTGGACGGATTTCGTTGACCGCCAGTTTTGATCCCCGTATAAGATTTTCCACCACGATCCAATGGCTGTGACGCCCAGACTTCACCGGTCGCCTCGACTCATCTCCCGAAAATGCTAACGCCACAACGACTGGTCGTTGCCGGAAAGCACTCTATCCAGATATGTTGCGGTACTGATCAACGCCAAATGTGTAAATGCCTGTGGGAAGTTCCCAAGGTGTTGCCCGCTTGGACCAATTTGCTCCGAGTAGAGCCCAAGATGGTTGGCGTATCCCAAGAGTTTTTCAAACAACAATTGAGCTTTTTCCAACTCCCCAGCGCGCGCCAGGCATTCGATGTACCAAAACGAGCATGCGGTGAAGCTACCCTCTCCGCCTGGAAGCCCGTCCACATGCGTTTTTTCGGGCTCATAGCGACGGACAAGGGTATCCTCAACTAAGCGGCCTTCAATCGCTCTCATGGTCGAGCGCCACATCGGATCGACCGGGCTGATAAATCGCATCAATGGCATTAGCAAGACCGACGCATCCAGGTCCTTCGTCCCCTTCGACTGCACAAAAGAATGCAGATCGTCATCCCAGAAGTTGGTGAAGATATCCTCTCGAATGGCGTCGCGCGTATGCAGCCAAGCCTCGAATGGCGCCGAAAGGGAGCGTTTCTCCGCAAGCCGCAGTGCTCGATCGAAAGCCACCCAGCACATCAAACGGGAGTGCAGGAATTCTCGCGGGCCGCCACGGACCTCCCAAATGCCTTCATCGGGCCGTTGCCAGTTTTTGCCCAGCCACTCCAACGTGCGCTGAACATCCTGCCACCCGGCATGGGAAATTGAGTCCCCGTATTTATTCGCGAGATAGATGGCATCCATCATTTCGCCGTAAATGTCCAACTGAAGCTGCTGATAGGCTGCGTTTCCGATACGCACGGGCCGCGACTGTTCATATCCCCGCAAATGATCAAGCGTCAACTCATCGAGCTTCTGCCGGCCGTCAATCCCATACATCACCTGTAACGGTCCGCGCTCCGCATCGCCCCCGAGCCGCCCCTTCAGCCAGTTAATGAACGCCTGAGTTTCATCGACAAAACCGAGTCGAATCAGCGCGTAGAGTGTGAATGTCGCATCACGCAACCAGGTGAAACGATAGTCCCAATTACGCACTCCGCCAATTTCTTCTGGCAGGGAAAACGTCGGCGCTGCAATCAGCGATCCATGCTCCCGGCTGATCAGCAACTTCAACATCAGGGCCGAACGGTTGACCATCTCGCGCCACCGGCCCTTGTACTTTGATTTCGCGATCCATCCTTTCCAGAAACGTGCCGTCTCCTTGAAGCGCTGCTCTACGAACTCCATCTCGGGTTGTTGTCCTTGGGGTCGAACTCCGCCAAAGACAAACGTAACCCTTTCGCCAGCTCGAAGTTTAAATTCGGAGGTCACATCCTGGGATTCTCGTTTCAGGGGAATAGTGGTGTACAGCGCTAGCGGAGGACAAGCATCGCTTACCGGCGAAAAAATCGCGTACTGGTCTTCGATGTTCACCGTGTGCGCACACATTCCATAGTTAAACCGTGGCCGGCATCGCATCTTGAACTCGACTTCGCCTCTGATCACCGCCAGGGTGCGGATAATTTCATTCGGTTGCTCCCCGTCTGTCCCAATGGGCATGTAGTCAGTGAGCTCGGCCACACCCTCCTCCGCAAGAAATCGGGTGAGAAGAATGTTCGTGTCTGGCAGATACATCTGTCGTACGCGTCTCTTTTTGAATTGAGGTTGAATCTGAAAACAGCCTCCTCTCTCATCATCGAGCAGGGCTGCAAACACGGTAGGAGAATCGAAATTTGGGTAGCAGAGAAAGTCGATGGAACCGTTTACGCCCACGAGGGCAATCGATCGCATATTGCCAATGACGCCGTAGTTCTCAATCGGTTCGAAGCTCATGGGTGTGGGTTATTTGGAACGTGAATTCTAGCTGATTCGAGGGCAAGCTGCTCAAACGGTGAAATTCATCGGCGCAAGTGGCCACTGCCGGTTTGACGGGATAGGAGATAGAGAGCTTCAAAAGTGCACCCCCCCTCCTTTATTAGGTCTGGCCGGGACGCGCAGCGCTTACTGGTGAAATGGGATTTTTCGCCAGTTACAATAGAAATCCAACGCGACAGGTTTTTTCCTAGATTTATGAATGCTTTCGAAGCCAATGCAACCGAACTCGAAAAGCTCCGACAGAGAGTGGATGAGACGTTCCGCCAACGCAGTGAAAGCCCGGAAAATAGGGCGGCGTGGCAGGAAGCCGCACGAGCCTTCCATGCGGCGTACGACAAGCTTGCGTTTCCGGGAGGCCTCAACAGGGAGTTTGAGCTATTTCCTCGGATGCCTGGTCCCCTACCACGGCGGTCCCACGGAGTGCATATACCTGTTTCTTCCTCCGTGTCATCGGCCTTCCCCCAGAGAGGTCTGGGTCGGCTTCCCGCTTCGCTCCGCGAATACGACTTCTCGCGGGGGGTGTTTTCGAGGCTGCAGACATTTCTTTATGTTCAGGCCTCCGAGTTTGCTCGTCTCCGAGGTCGTTCCTACCGCTGCACCACGTGCCGCAGGGCAGCCGAGACTTTTACATCCGGGCAGAACGTGCTTCGTTGCCTCTGCACGCACCGGATATGCTAGCCGTCCGAATACAGGCAATTGACGGCACAAGGACTTTCACCTTGCTAGATTCG
>WNGL01001854.1_pt1 | contig 25810 bp, 21 predicted proteins | sample 5400591 | NCBI WGS metagenome assembly WNGL01 (sample SAMN13153377, study PRJNA577476) | soil metagenome | isolation source: 80 cm soil or saprolite under Garry oak tree replicate 1 | place: USA:California | collected 2016-06-15 | reverse complement strand
GTGATCGCCCCGCAGTCGAGCGCCCGTCGTACCAGGGTTGCGCGCACGCGCCGCGCCGCCGGGTCCTCGAGCACACTCCCAGCCGCCTCCGGTTCGAGGCACTCTCTGAAGAAGGTGTAGGTCGCGACATACCGCGTCACCAGCTGCGCCGGGTGCAGGTCCCATCCGTGATAGAAGCCGCGCCCGAGCGAGTGCCGCACGTCTTCGAAGTGCAGCCGCCATGCACGGAGTACGTGCTCGCGCGGCGGGACTGGCAGCACGTTGGTCGAGCCGGCGGACAGAACAACGCCGGCCCCCGCTAGGGCGAGCTGCATGACGTGCCGTGCGTGATCGCATGCCGGATGACGCAGTCCTTGATGAGAGGGTGCGATCTCCAACGCCGCCGAGTAGTCGTACACGCCGAAATGCACGCCGCCGCAGCGGCCCCCTGCCGCGGCGACCAGCGCCGGAAGGGGGCAGCGGCCATCGGGGCCGAGAATCGCATGTGGCGTCTCGACCATCAGCTCGAGCGCGAGCGCGCCCGTGGCGAGCCGGACCCGCGACTCGAGTCCGTCGAGCAGCCGCACCAGGGCCGTGACTTCCTCGAGCATCGCCACCTTGGGCAGCGTGACCGTGAACGTCGCGGGGAGCTTGCCGCCACTGCGCTCCACCAGCGACGTCACGAACAACTCGAGCGTGCGGGCCGCCCGCGCGGCTCCCTGTGCCGCGAGCGGCTTGATCCGGATACCCAGGAACGATGGCAAGCTGCGGCGCGCCAAGCCGGCCGCGACCTCCGCACCGGCGGCCCGCGCTGCCGCGTCCTCCTCCTGATCCGAGCGGGTGCCGAACCCATCCTCGAAGTCGATTCGGAGATCCTCGACCGGCTCGCGCTGAAGCTTCTCGCGCACGCGGGCGTACAACTGTTCGTCGATGTGGTCATCGACCGCCGCAAGCGCCGCAGCGAGCGCCGGGGCATCAGGGGCGTGCTCGGCCAGCGCTCTGAGTGCGAGCTCCCCCCACTCGGCCGCGAGCCCGTGTCGAAACAGGTGCGCGCCGATGTACGCCGTGTGGATCGGTCGGCGCTCGTGGGCTGGAGTCACGCCCGCTTTCCCCAGAAATCCCTCAGGTCGTGATACAGCAGTTGCGCCATCACGCGCGTGCGGTAGTGCGCGCTCGAGCGGATGTCGTCGATGGGAGCGACGTCCTGCCCGATCGCGGGGAGGAGATCCCCGGGGGCCGCGGGCGCCGCGCCGGTCTCGAGCAGTCGCTCGACCGCCGGGCAGCGGCGGATGGTGGGCGCGACGCTCGCCGCCACCACCCGCCACCCGGCGCCAGAGTGGGTGACGGCCAGCCCGACCTTCGCGATCGCCTGGGCGCGCCGCGCACCGACCTTCTCGAACACCTGGTGGGAGTAGCGGCGGCGCGGGATCCGGATCGCCACGACCAGCTGGTCCGGACGGCGCTGCATCTCCTTGTAGCCCGAATAGAACCGGTCCAGCGGGACTTCCTCCCGGCCGCGCCGTGATTGGAGCACCACCACGGCGTCGTAGGCCATCAGGACGGGCACGCCGTCGGCGGCGGGCGAGGCGTTGACGATGTTGCCCGCCCAGGTGCCGCGCGCCTGGATCTGAATCGCCCCCACCTGGCGCGCGGCGTGCACGAGCAGCGGAAACTCTTCGCGCGCGCGCTCGTCCTGGATTACGTCCCAGTACGTGGTGAGCCCGCCGAGCAGGAGCTCGTCCGCGGTCCAGCGCAACGGCTTCAGGGAATCGAGCCGGGACAGGTCCACGTAGGATCGCTCGTGTGCTTCGAGATGAACGGGCCAGTGCACGAGGAGATCGGTGCCCCCGGCGATAGGGACGGCCGCGCCGTCGCTCGCGAGCATGTCGAGAGCCTGGGGCACGCTTTCCGGCAGCATGACGTTCACGTCTCCCGCCTCCCGCCTCCCGTTCCTTCCAATGCCTCAGCCACGCCGTCAACGATGCCGTCATAACCCGTGCAGCGACACAGGTTGCCGGCCATCAGCTCGCGAATGCTGTGCGTGCCGACCAGCTCGGGATGGTCGCGGATCCAGCACGCCGTCATGACCACGCCGGGCGTGCACGCCCCGCACTGCGTGGCGCCGCACCGCTCCAACGGCTCGAGCGCGCCCGGGTCGAGGGACTCGACGGTCGCCACGCGATGTCCCCGCACCTGGTAGGTGGGGACCAGGCAGGAGTTCACCGGCAAGCCGTCCAGGTAGACGGTGCAGGCGCCGCACTCGCCCTCGCCGCAGCCTTCCTTTGTACCGGTTAGGGCGAGCTGGTAGCGGAGGGTATCGAGCAGGCGGTCGGCGGGATCCACCCCCACCGACACAGGCTTTCCGTTGAGGGTGAAAGAGACGGTCAGCGAGGTCATCCACCCCCCCAATGCGGAGTGCGGAATGCGGAATGCGGAATGGATGGGCGGACGTTGATCACAGGTCGTGACTCCACTCGAAGCTCAGAATTCAATTCCGCATTCCGCATTCCGAATTCCGCACTTCGGTCATTCCGCATTGTCCATCAGCTCCATCAGCCTTTCCGGCGTCAACGGGATCGCCCGCGGATCCGCCCCCGTCGCCCGGGCCACCGCATTCACGATCGCTGGCGCGGGTCCGTCGATCGGCAGCTCGCCCAGTCCCTTGGCGCCGCCGGCGCCGTGCGGGTAGGGGTTCTCGAGGAACGCGACGCGGACGGATGGAACGTCGTCGGAGGTGGGGATCAGGTAGTTGGTGAGCTGGTTGTTCGCCATCGCCCCGTCCCGCCACTTGCATTCCTCCATGAGCGCCCAGCCGATCCCCTGCACCACGCCCCCCTGCACCTGTCCCTTGGCGAGCGTCGGATTCAGCACCTTGCCCACCTCTTGTACGGCGACGAAATCGATCACGCGCGTGGCGCAGGTCCGCAGATCCACCTCGACTTCCGCGACGTAGGTGGCCCACGCGAACGCGCCGTACGCGTCACCGCGATACGTCTTGTCGTCCCAACTGATTCCGGGCGGCTTCTCGTAAGTCGCCTCGCCGAATAGCGGCTCCCCCTCCCCGGGGTGTTCCTGGTGCCAGCGGCGGATCGCCTGCTTCACCGTCGCGCCGCGTGCCGCGTCGTCGAGCCCCACGCGGCGGCGCAGATCGTCCACCGCCCGTTCGACCAGGCCCCCTACGATCATGGTGGTGCGCGACGCCACCGTGGGACCCGAGTTCGGGACCCGTGCCGTGTCGGCTTCGGCGATGGTCACGTCTTCTGGCTCGAGCCCCAACCGTGCCGCCGCGAGCTCGGTGAACACCGTCAGCGTCCCCTGGCCCATCTCGATGTTGGCGCTCAACACCTCGACCCCGCCATCCGGGCGACCCGCGACGCGTACTCGCGACTTGAGCGCCACCTCACCGCCGCCCGTGAACCCGGCGCCGTGGTAGAACGTGGCGAGCCCCGAACCCCGGCGGAGCGTCGCGTGGGTCGCGTTGAACGCGGTGTGCTCCCCTTGCTTTTCCCGGTAGCTGGACAGTTCGAGCGCCCGGTCCATCACGGCCAGGCGATCCGTGCCGTCTCGGATCACCTGACCCGTGGCGGTGGTCTGGCCGTCTTTGAGCAGATTGATGCGCCGCAGCTCGATCGCATCCATGCCGAGTGTCCGCGCGATCACGTCCATGTGACGCTCGCCCGCGAACTGCGACTGCGGGGCGCCGAACCCGCGGAAAGCGCCGAACGGCACGGCGTTCGTGAACATCGCGCGGCCGGTGATGCGCACGTGATCGCATGCATACGGCCCGGCGGCATGGATGATGGCGCGCGACAGGACGACGGGCGACAGCGTCACATACGCGCCGCCGTCGATCACCACTTCGATGTCCTGCGCCAGGAGCCGGCCGTCGCGCCCGAGCCCGGTGCGGTGCCGCACCAGCGCCGGGTGTCGCTTGGTGGTCGCCGCCATATCCTCGCCGCGGTCGTACACCAGCTTCACCGGGCGGCCACCCTTGAGCGCCAGCAGGGCGGCGTGGAGGGCGATGTGCGAGGGGAATTCTTCCTTGCCGCCGAAGCCGCCGCCCGTGGGCGTCTGGATCACGCGGACCAGCGCCTCCTCGCGCGCGAGGGCATACTGCAGCGCGTTCACGACGTAATAGGGGCACTGCATCGAGCCCTTCACCACCAGCACGTCCCCCTCGAAATACGCGATCATTCCCTGGGTTTCCAGGTAGACGTGCTCCTGGGCGCCGGTCTCGTAGGTGCCCGAGACCACGACCGGCGCCTGCGCGAGCGCGCGCTCCACATCGCCCTTTACGATCTGGAGGCGCTTGAGCACGTTGTCGGTGCCGTACTGGATCTCTGCGGGCGCGGGCGGCGCGCGGAAGTCGAGCGCCGCCGGCTCGGGCTCGACCACCACTTCGACAGAGCGCACGGCGCGTCGCACCGCCTGGCGCGACGGGTGCGCGAGCAGCAGCACCGGCTCGTGCACGTGCCGCACGTAGCCGGCGGCGAGCACCGGCTGGTCCTGCTCGATCAGGGCCACGACGTTCGGTCCGGGGATGTCCCGGTGGTCCACGACGACGAACTGCGACCAGTCGATGTCGTTGCCGAAGCGGATCGCGGCGACGCGCCCGCGCGCGGCGGGGCTCCGCACCGTCATGCCCCACAGGAAGTCGTCGAGCGGCAGATCGTCCACGTACCGCTCGCGGCCGGTGAGCTTGGCGAGTGCTTCGCGACGCTTCATGCTGGAATTCTGTCGCCTTGCTGCGCTCCCGGCCAGGGCGTAACGTTGCGGACCTTGAGCATGACGCTGGTGGTCACCGTCAACGGCGCGCGCCACGAGCGTGCGGTGGAGCCGCGGCTGCTCCTCTCCGACTTCCTGCGCCACGAGCTGGGCCTCACCGGCACCCACGTCGGGTGCGAGCACGGCGTGTGCGGCGCCTGTACGGTGCTGTTGGACGGCGAAGCGGTGCGCGCCTGCTTGTTGTTCGCCGTCCAAGTGGATGGACACGACGTCACGACGGTCGAGGGATTGTCGGACGGCTCGGGGGGGGGCGATGCGCTGCACCCGCTCCAGGCCGCATTCCGCGAGGCTCACGGGCTGCAGTGCGGCTTCTGCACCCCGGGCGTCCTCATGACGCTGGTCCCGTTCCTGCGCGAGCACCCCGATCCCGACGAGCGCCAGATCCGCGAGGCGCTCTCCGGGAATCTGTGCCGTTGCACCGGCTATCAGAACATCGTCGCGGCCGTGAGACTCGCCTGTGGCGCCACCCCCTCGCGGCGCGCGTAGCGGGATCGGCGAGCGCGTGCGTCGCAACGAGGACGCACGGCTCCTCAGGGGCCGCGCGTTGTTTGTCGACGACGTGCGGCTCGAGGGGCTGTTGCACGTCGCGTTCTTCCGCAGCCAACATGCCCACGCCCGCCTTTCGAGCGTCGACGCCTCCGCGGCGCGCAATCGGCCGGGCGTCGTGGCGGTCTACACCGCCGCGGACCTGGGCGACTACTGGCGCCCCGGTCCGCTACTCGTTCCGCCTCCCCCGATCGCGGGTCTCGTTTTCAACCCGTGTACCCAGGTCCCGCTCGCCAAAGACAAGCTGCGCCACGTGGGCGAGCCGATCGCGATGGTCGTGGCGGAAAGCCGCTACCTGGCGGAGGACGCGCTGGACGACATCGTGGTGGAGGCGGACCCCCTTCCCGCCGTCGTGGACCTCGAGGCCGCGCTCGCCCCGGAGGCGGCGCGCGTGCACGAGCACTTGCCGTCGAATCTCGCGGCGCACGCCGTGCAGCGGAAAGGGGACTACGGGCGGGCCAAGGCCCGTGCCCACGCGGTCATCAAGCGCCGGTTCCGATACGATCGCGGCGCGTCGGCCGCCATCGAGAATCGCGCCGTCGTGGCGCAATGGGACCCGAGCGCCGAAGAGCTCACGATGTGGGACACCACGCAGGCGCCGATCCCGATTCGCAACGGCCTCGCTCAGCTGCTCGGCTTGCTCGAATCGCAGGTGCGCGTCGTCGCACCGTTCGTGGGTGGCGGCTTCGGGCCGAAGATCATGATGTTCTATCCGGAGGAAGTGCTGGTGCCGTGGGCGGCCATGCGGTTGGGCCGCCCCGTCAAGTGGACGGAGGACCGTCAGGAGAACTTCTTCGCTACCACGCAGGAGCGTGGGCAAATCCACGACGCCGAGCTCGCGGTGACGAAGGATGGCAAAATCCTCGGCGTACGCGACGTCTTCCTGCACGACACCGGCGCCTACGATCCCTACGGCCTCACCGTGCCGATCAACAGTCAGTGCACCCTGCTCGGCCCCTACGATATCCCGAGCTACGAGAGCGAGTTCACCGCGGTCTTCACCAACAAGACGCTCGTCACGCCGGTGCGGGGCGCGGGGCGCCAGCACGGGGTGTTCGTGATCGAGCGACTGTTGGACTTCGCGGCCAGGCACCTCGGCATCGACCGTGCCGAGATCCGTCGCCGCAACCTGCTCCGACCCGATCAGTTCCCGTTCAACAACGAGATCTTGTTTCAGGACTCCGCGCCCCTCACGTACGACAGCGGCGACTACGAGCCCGCACTCGACGAGGCCCTCAAGGCCATTGATTACCAGCGGTTCGTACACCAGGAGCAGCCGCGACTGCGGGCGGCGGGACGGCACGTGGGCATCGGCGTGGTGTGCTATGTGGAGGGCACCGGGATCGGGCCCTACGAGGGCGCGCGGGTCACCGTCGAGCCGAGCGGGCGTATCCGCCTGGCGACCGGAGTGGGGACGCAGGGGCAGGGCCACTTCACCGTGTTCGCCCAGATCGTGGCCGACGTGCTCGGCGTGGACGTGGCGGACGTGCACGTGAGCACGGGGGACACGCGGGAGTTCCATTGGGGCACGGGCACGTTCGCGAGTCGCGGCGCCGTCGTGGCAGGTAGTGCCTGCCATGCGGCGGCCGTGCGAGTGCGCGAGAAGATCCTCGAGCTCGCGAGCCGCGAGCTCGGAGCCGCGCCGGGCGACCTCGTACTCGATGGCGGGCGGGTGCACCGGCGCGGTGACCCGAAGGGCGGCATCCTCCTCGGCGCGCTGGCGCTGAAGGCGAATCCGTTGCGCGGCGCCGTGCGGCCCGGCGCCGAGCCCGGCCTCGAGGCCACGGCGTACTTCGGGCCCGACCGCGGCAGCACGGCGAACGGGGTCCATGCGATGGTGGTCGAGGTGGACCCGGAGACGTCGCAGGTCGAGATCAAGCGCTATGTCGTGGTGCACGATTGCGGGCGCGTGATCAATCCGATGATCGTGGAGGGCCAGATCCACGGAGGCGTGGCGCACGGCATCGGCAACGCGTTTTACGAGCAGCTCGCGTACGACGACGAGGGACAGCTGCTCAATGCTTCCTTCATGGACTATCTGCTCCCGACCGCGACCGACGTGCCCAACGTCGAGACCAGGCACCGTGAGACGCCTTCGCCGTTGAATCCCATGGGAGTGAAGGGCGTAGGCGAAGCCGGCGCGATCCCCACCGGCGCGCTGTTCGCGCAAGCCGTGGAGGACGCGCTCGCCCAGCCGGGCTTGGAGATCTGTGAGATCCCGCTCAGCCCAAACCGTCTGTACGAACTGATGAGTACTGCTCGCTCCCCCTCTCCGCATCGCGGAGAGGGGGATGGGGGGTGAGGACGTTGAAGCCCGCACCGTTCGCCTACTTCACCCCAGCCACCCTGGACGAGGCCCTGGCGCTCCTCGCCGAGCACGGCGGCGACGCGAAGCCGCTGGCGGGCGGGCAGAGCCTCGTGCCCGCGATGAACTTCCGCCTCGCCCGTCCTGCCATGCTCGTGGATCTGAACCGGATCGCGGAGCTCGCTTATGTGCGTGCGGACTCGGGCGTGTCGATCGGCGCGATGACCCGGCAGCGAGCGGTCGAGCGAAGCGATGTGGTCGCGCGTGCGGCGCCGCTCCTCGCCGAGGCGATGCCGTCGATCGCCCACGCGCAGATCCGGAATCGTGGCACCGTCGGCGGCAGCATCGCGCACGCCGACCCGTCCGCCGAGCTCCCGGCGGTGATGCTCGCCCTCGAGGCCCGCTTTCGCGCGCAGAGCGCCACGGGCGAGCGCTCGATCCCCGCGGGAGAGTTCTTCAAGGGTATGCTCGAGACGGCGCTCGAGCCGGGCGAGCTGCTGGTCGAAATCACGGTCCCGCCGCTCGCCATCCGAAGCGGCACGGCGTTCCTCGAAATGGCGCGCCGCCACGGCGACTACGCGCTGGTGGGGGTCGCGGCGCTAGTGACGCTCGACCCGCGCGGTCGTTGCCAAACGGCACGGATCGCGTGCTTGAGTGTGGGCGACGGGCCGGTGCTGCTCGTCGAGGCGGGGAAGGTGCTCGCCGGCCACAGCCCGTCGGAGGAGCTGCTGCGGGCCGCCGGCGACGCGGCGGCCACGAGTGACGTGGATCCGCCGTCCGACATCCACGCCTCCGCCGCCTACCGTCGCCAGTTGGTCGCCGTGCTCACGCGACGGGCGCTGGCCCGCGCGTTCGAGCGGGCAGGGGCAGCCTGAATGCGGAATGGGGAGTGCGGAATGCGGAGTGGACTTAGAAAGGTCGATCGCCGCTCGACCCTCCATTTCAATTCCGCACTCCGCATTCCACATTCCGCACTATATCCACCGGAGGCTCCATGAAGCTCTACGACCTGTCTCAGCCCCTCAACGAGCGCTCCTCCTTCTGGCCCTACTACCCGCCGTTCGAGGTCAAGTACATCAAGCGCAAGGCGGAGCACGGCGTGAACGCGCAGTACATCATGACGTCGAACCACATGGGCACCCACCTCGACGCGCCGCGCCACTTCGTCACGGCCGGCAAGACGATCGACGAGCTGCCGCTCGAGTGGTTGTGCGGACCGGGCGTGATCGTGGACTTGCGCGACGAGATGGACGAGCTCGCGGTGTACACCCCGCAAATGATCGAGAAGCGGGTCCAGGTGAAGCCCGGCGACCTGGTGCTGCTCCACACGGGGTGGCACCGCTACGCGGACTTCGGCGCCACCCCGGACGAGGAGCGCTATTACCACTATCATCCCGGCGCGCACGCCGATCTGGTGCCGTGGCTCCTGGAGAAGAAGATCCACGTGTGGGGCGTCGACTGCGTCTCGACCGACCATCCGATGAACCTTCCTATCGGACGCTTTCTCGGGAAAGGCGCACACGGCCACTGCGACAAGGTGCGCGCCAAGGCCGAGCAGAAATTCGGTGGCAAGGCGGCGGTCGATAAGATGTTCCCCGACTCCGCCTACCAGCTGACCCACAACGCACTGTTTCCCAAGGACTGCATCCACATCGAGAACCTGGGCGGTGAGATCGAGGCGCCCGAGCTCCAGAACAAGCGCCTCATCGTCGGCTGCTTCCCCTGGAAGTTCAAGGGAGGCGAGGCCGCGTTCTGCCGCACCGTCGCGTTCACGGGAGAATGGAAGATTTAGCGGACCGCTCCGCCACCGAGCTCGCGCGGCTCGTCCGGTCGCGGGAAATCTCGCCGGTCGAGGTGGTCGAAGCGTGCCTCGCCCGGGTCGAGCGCGACAACCCCGCCATCAATGCGGTCGTGACCCTGAACCCCCGCGCGCTCGACGACGCCGGCGACCTGGAGCTGCGGCTGGTGCGGGGCGAGGACGTGGGTCTGCTCGCCGGTCTGCCCGTCGGCATCAAGGACGTGACGCCCGTCGCCGGGCTTCGTACGACGTACGGCTCCTCGCTCTATCGGGACCACGTGCCCGCCGAGGACGCGTTGATCGTCCGCCGGCTGCGTGACGCGGGCGCGGTGATTCTCGGCAAGACGAACTGTCCCGAATTCGCCGCGGGCGGGAACACGTTCAACGACGTGTTCGGCCGCACGCGCAACCCGTGGGACCCGACGCGCAGCGCCGGCGGCTCGACGGGCGGTGGTGCGGCGGGACTCGTGACCGGAATGATCACGCTCGCGGAGGGGACTGACCTGGGCGGGTCACTGCGTATTCCCGCATCGTTCTGCGGGGTGGTGGGGCTCAGGCCGTCGGTCGGGCTCGTTCCGACCTATCCGGCGGATTGGGCATGGGACACCCTTCAGGTCGAAGGCCCGGTGGCGCGCACCGCCGAAGATGTGGCCCTGATGCTCCAAGCGGTGGCGGGGCCGAGCCCGCTGTCGCCCCTCTCGCAGCCGACCGCCGGTCGCAACTTCGTGGCAGCGGCCGTCCGTGGCATACCGCAGGGCCTGCGCGTTGCCTACTGCCCCGACGTCGCCGGGATTGGGATCGATCCCGCCATCGAGCGCCTGTGCCGCCGGGCGGCCGTCGGGCTCGGTGAGGTCGGTGCCGCAGTCGACGAAATCGATCTCGACCTGTCGTTCGGGCGGAAGGCCTTTCTCGCGCTGCGTGGGCTGTGGTTCGTCGCGCAGATGTTTCCACGGATGGAGCACCTCGACCGGTTCGGAGCGAACGTCGCAGGTAACATTCGCGCCGGGCTCGACACCACCACCCGGGACCTCGGCGCGGCGGAAGCGGCACGCGGCCGCCTGTGGCACCTGTTTCGAGAGTTCTTCGGGAAATTCGACCATCTGGTCACGCCATGTATGGCGGTCCCGCCGTTCCCGGTGGACCAGAACTATCCCGACACGGTGGCCGGCAAGAAGATGGAGACGTACGTGGACTGGATCGCACCCACGTTCGTATTGAGCCTCACCGGCCTCCCGGTCGCTTCGGTGCCGTGCGGGCTCGATCCCGACGGGCTGCCGGTGGGCCTGCAGATCGTCGGCAAGCCGTTCGGGGAGGAGGCGCTGCTGGCCCTGGCCGCCCAGGTCCAGCGGCGCCACCCGATCGGCCGTCCTACCCTGCGCGTCTAGGTTCCCGCCCCGGCTTTTTGCTGCGCGTCCTTCCTCACGAGCGCGAAGCCGAGGGCATTGAAGTTGTAATCGGCGATCTCCCGGAACAGCTTCTTGGCCCGCGCGGCGTCGCCGGCGCCCTCTGTGGCGACTGCAAACTGATACTTGATGTACGGGTCCAACAGATTGCCCTGCCGCAGGTGTGTGGCCGCTTCAGTGTACTTCCCCTGATAGAGCGCGATGAATCCCACCAGCTGGTGCATCGGCTCGAGCTTGCGCGGGTTCGCGTCGGGTGCGAGCAGCTGGGTAATGCGATCGGCCTGCTTCTGGGCCGACGCATAGTCCCCGCGCCGCGCCGCGGTCCACCCTTCGAGGTATGCGATCTGCGCCTGCTGCCCCCGCTTGAATGCGGGGTTCCCCGCTTCGTCGGCTTGCTGCATCAACAACGGCTCGAGCTGCTTCAACGCCTGCTCCGCGGCCGCGCGGTTACGCGTGTGCGTCGCGATGACGACGACGTTCGTGAGCGCGGCCACCTTGTTGGTCTTGGGATCGGGGACCCCCAAGCCGTCGACCGACGCGACCAGCCGATTGAGCTCATCGATCGCGGCCGCGGGATCGCCGGCGTACACGCTCACGTAAGCGCGGAACGGCGCATAGGCGGCCTTCTCGTTCGCCCGGCCGACGGCCATGGCGGAGTCATAGTCGGCGCGGGCGGCCGCGTAATCGCCCAGGAACGTGTTCGCGTGTCCCGCCTTCACGAGCAGCACGGCATTGCGGGGTTCGAGCTCGTGGCCCCGCAGGTATTCGTCGCGTGCCTTCTCGAGGTTGCGCTGTGCCCGATAGGCATCGCCGACGAGGAGGTGCGCATTGGACTCATCCGGCGCCAGCGCCTCCGCCGCCTGCATGTGCGCGAGCGCCTTCGTAAAGTCGTGCGGCTCACCGAAGATGTAGTCGTTCCCAATGGTGGCGTGCGCCACGTACAGCTTGGGCGAGAGCTCCAGGGCCTTCGCGATCGAGGCACGCGCGTCCTCGTTCTTGTTCAAGCCAATCTGGGCTCCGGCGAGAGCGAGCCAGGCGCGTGGACTCTGGGGGTATTGCTGGACCAGTTGCTGCCCCAGCGCCAGTTGACCCGCCAGGTCGTTGTCGAACCCTTTTCGCGTCATCTGAATCTGGAGCCGCTCGGCGTCGGACGCGCCGGCGGCGTGCTGCTCGGCGAGCGCCAGGTTGCTCTTGAAATCGGCGAGCGAGTTGGCGGTGTTCGCGGCGTTCAGGTAGGCGAACGCGAAGTTCGGGTCGGCGGCGACCGCGAGCTTGAAGTGCACGTTTGCGTCGATGAAGCGGCCGAGATCGAACTCCCGCAGGCCCTCGAGAAAGTGCGCCCGCGCCTCCGCCGAGGAGGTGGTGATCGGATGGTTGATCACCGCGCTCGTGATGGGATCGAGCGCGGACCGCGAGTCTTGCGCCGCGGCGTGGGAGTAGGAGCCGCAGAGCGCCAGCACCAGCACCGCACGCACGGACGCGTGGCTGACACACAGCATGGTCGCCTCCGATGTGGGGAGTGTAGGTGAACGCTGGCGGCAGGCGACCGGAGGTCGGGAACGTTCCCTTGAGGACGCCGAACATGCCGAGCCGCCCTGCACCCCACAAGAGGAGCCGCGTAACCTTGACAGCTCCTTGACACTCAAGGGCTGAAGAGCTTCGCGACCTCGCGCTTCGCGACCTTTCCCATGGCGTTGCGCGGCAGGGCAGGCACCGAGCGGAGCGCGCGCGGGATCTTGTAGGGTGCGAGCCGCTCCTTGGCCCACGCCTGCAGTGCGGCGAGGGTCAGGTCCGCCTCACCGCGCGGCTCGACCGCGGCGCAGACCCGCTCGCCCCATTCGGCGTCCTCAACGCCCACCACGGCGCACTCGGCGATCGCCGGATGCGTCCGCAGCACTTCCTCCACCTCGAGCGCCGACACCTTGTATCCGCCGGTCTTGATGATGTCCACGCTCGAGCGCCCGAGGAGCCGGTACGCGCGGTCTTCGACGACGGCGACGTCGCCGGTGCGAAACCAGCCGTCCCGGTATGCCGCCCGGGTCGCCTCCGGCTGCCGCCAGTACTCGAGAAACACCGAGGCCCCGCGCACCTCGATCTCCCCGGGCGTGCCACTGCCGCTGGGCACCGGGCGGCCATCCTCGTCCACCAGCCGCACCTCTACGCCGGGCAACGGCGTGCCGACGAATCCCGGTCGGCGCTCCCCATGGAGCGGATTGGACAGCGCCATGCCGATCTCGGTCATGCCGTAGCGCTCGAGCAGGACGTGACCGCTGATCTCGCGCCAGCGCTCGAGCCGCGCCACCGGCAGCGCGGCGGAGCCGGAGACCATGAGTCGTATGCGTGACGGAGCGCAGCCCGCCGACCAGGCGCGGCGGCGCTCGGCGTCGGCGGCCTCCCAGGCGTGGATCAGCTTTCCATAGATGGTGGGCACCGCCATGAACAGCGTGAGATCGCCGGCGGCGATCCGCGCCCAGACCTGGTCCGCGTCGAACTTGGGAAGCATTTCGCAGCGCGCGCCGGCCCACAGGGCGCAGGTGAGGACGTTGACGATACCGTGCACGTGGTGCAGCGGCAGCACCAGCAGGATCCAGTCATCCGCCCGCCATTCCCAGGCGCTGACGAGACTCGTCACCTGCGCCGCGATGTTGGCATGCGTGGTCACCACGCCTTTGGGCTTACCCGTCGTGCCGCTGGTGTAGACGATCATCGCCCTCCTCCCTTCCGCGACTGCAGGGAGCGGGGAGCGGGGAGCAGTACCAACCGCCTCATCAGGCGTTATGGTGCGCACCGCCGGCGTGAGGTGCACCGCCTGCATCACGGCGGCGAAATCGGGGTGCACGACGACAGTCTCGGCCTCGGCGTCGCGGATCACGTACTCGAGCTCGGCGGCAGGGTGCGAGACGGCCAGCGGGACGGCGATGCCGCCGGCCCGCCAGATCCCCCACTGGATCGCTACGTAGTGAAAGCCCGGAGGGGTGAGAAAGGCGACGCGGGCCTCCGCCAGGTCGTCGCGTCCGGCGAGCAGGCACTCGGCGACGCGCGCCGAGGCGTCGAGCAGGTCGCGATAGCGGAACGTGCCTTCTCGGGCGATGATCGCCGGCCGGTCACCATGCCCCCGCGCGCGGGCCACGAGGGACAGCTCTGTCAGAGGCGAGCCTCGATCCCTGCGCGGACGTTGCGTGCCAGGAGGATCCGTCCGGTCATGGGTTCGCTTGCGAGCAGTATGAGGCCATACAGGATTCACTACGGTGGCCCCAGTCACAATAGACAGCGACAGTGAGCCGGGAGCCGCGCCGCAACCGATTGTATCCCAGCGCGTTGGCCGTTTTCCGCCTTCGTTCCCCAGGGGCCAGCCGCCCGGCGGGAACTCACCCTCGCCGTAGTTCATTACTGAACTATCACACACCGGGGACGTGGGGATGCGGACGAGTACCGTCGTATACCAGCTGGCGGCGGCCATGGTAATCGCGCAGGCGGGGGCCGCGGTTCAAGCTCCCCTCTTCCAACCGCTGCTCGCCGACCCGAAGGAGCCGCGGTTCTTCGCCGGATATCTCTGGGCTCGCTCCCCGCGGCTCGCGTCACGGCTCGGAACCGTAGGGTTCGGACAGACGATCGGGCTGTTACGCGGGAGAGACTGGCAGCTCGGGATCGCCGCCGGCGTGTTTTCCGAGTTCAACATGGAGTCCTCGACCACCGACCTGCTGAATACCGATTACCTCGTCGGCCTGCCGCTCACGTATCGTCACGGTTCCCTGGCCACGCGACTGCGGCTGTATCACCAGAGCTCCCATCTCGGCGACGAATACATGGTCCACACCAACGCCCGGCGGATCGACTTGACGTTCCAGGCCGTGGAGCTGCTCGTCGCGAGCGAGACGGCGCGCTGGCGCGTGTATGGCGGCGGGGACTACGTCTTCGCGCACCGACCGACCGATCTGAAGCCGGGTGTGTTGCACGGCGGCCTGGAATTCCGTCAGCCCGGCTCGTTGCTGCGCCTCGGCCGGGTTACAGCCGGCCGCCTGGTGGCGGGGCTGGACGTCAAGTCGATGCAGGACCGCGGGTGGCAGCTGGGGTGGAGCATGGTGACCGGGCTCGAACTGGGCGATCCCCTGGCCGATGCCGGATCCGGCTGGCGCTGGAGCGTCTTGCTCAAGGCCTACACCGGGCCCGCGCCGTACGGCGAGTTCTACCGGGACCACGTCTCGTCCCTCGGCGTCGGTGTCGGGTTCACGCTCTGACGCCCCGCCCACCGGTTTCACCGCTTGGTGGGTGGAAACAGCGTATCGAACAGGGCGGTCAGGCGGAGGCGTAGGGCGTCCGCCGCCTGAGTCGGCGCGCGCAGCGGGGCGCCGACCGGCTCGACGCCACGCCGCACCGTGCCGCGCGTCGCGTCGATAACCTGCACGTGGAAGCGAACCGAATCCCCTTCACGGTAGTACGCCCCCGAGACCACGGTCCCCGCACCGGTGCGGGACGCCAGGGCTCGAATGTCGGCGGCGTCGAGGTGGCTGGTGGCGGCGCCGGGCACGACTTCCAGCCCACCGCGGCGCGCCAGCGCCTGCGTGAGCCAATCAGCGGCGATGTGACCGAGCGGGGCGAGGGTCGGATCCCCCGAGAGGTCTTCGAACCCTGCGACGACGACACGCCGCGGGTCGAGCGCCGGCGCGCGATTCCCGAGCAACAGCACGCCGGCGGTGCCGAGGGCTGCGACCGTTGCGGCACCGATCAGCACCGCCTTTCGCCCCACCCGCGGCAGCCGCAGGCGCAGCCCCGGCCGGCTCACCGCGTCCCGGAGGCCGGCCACGAACTGGTCCACGGATGCGTAGCGGTCGTCGGGCTCCGCCGCGAGCGCGCGAGCGATGGTCTCCATGATCGATCGCTCGCTCCGGTGGCCCACGCGTTGCGCCCGCAACACCGTCTCGAGGGCCGCGCCGCCGCGCGGCGTCCCGCCGGAGAGCCCCACCAGCGGCGGCTCACCGACCAGCATCTCGTAGAGCACGCCCCCCAGGCTGTACACGTCGGTGCGCGCATCGATGGCGCGGCTGCCCATCAGCTGCTCGGGGCTCATATAGGCCAGCGAGCCCACGGCGTGGCCCCCGGTGAGTGTGTGGCCGCCCGCGGCGCTCACCGCGCGCGCGATGCCGAAGTCGGCCACCCAGGCATGGTCTCCGGACAAGAGGATGTTTTCCGGCTTGATGTCGCGATGGATGATGCCGTGCGCGTGCGCGTACGACAGCGCATCGCCGACTTCCAGTGCGATGCGCACCGCCTCAGCGAGCGGCAGGCGTTGCTCGCGCTCGAGACGGGCGCGCAACGACTCGCCCTCGATGTACGGCATCACGTAGTAACACAGCCCGTCGGGCCCATCCGGCACGAAGAGGCACTCGTCCGCGGCGAGGATCGGCACGATGTGCGGATGGCTGAGCCGCGACGTGAGCTCGACTTCCCGGATGAAGCGCTCGCGAAACTCGGAGCTCGAGACGTCGGGGTTCATGACCTTGACCGCTACCTTCCGGGCCGGATGACGCTCGGCCGCCAGGAACACGCGCGCCATGCCCCCGGCCCCGATCTCCCGTTCGACGGTGTAGTGGGGGGCGAGGCCCGTACGCAGGGCGCCTAAGACATCGAGCATGGGCCGCAAGCTACCTAGGTGAGCGAGGCGGCGCGACGGCGCGGCTCAGGCTCGGTCGGTCCATTTCTCGAGCGGATACCCCGCCTGATACCAGGCGCGAATACCGCCCAGCAACGCGGCAACCTTGCGCTCGTCGTATCCCGCCGCGATCAGCAGTCGCGCCGCCCGGGCGCTTGTGCGCTCATCCACTCACGCGCAATAGAAGATGAGGACGCGATCGGGTGGCAGCGAGCCCGCCGGCACCTGCCCGTGGGCGGCCTCGATAGTGGAGAGCGGCAGTGACAGGGCGCCCGCGGCGTGCGCATTGTCGAACAACCGCGCGTCGCGGGTATCGACCAGCACCCCCCGCCCGGCCGTCACCAGCTCGTGCGCCTCCGCGGCCGTCATCCGCGATACCGCCGCCCCCTCGTCGGGAGCGGCGTTGGGCGGGTCGTGCTTCAGTGGCGTCATGTACCCCTCCTCCTCACGATCCGGTAAGCCGTTCATCAATGAACCAATGTCCCAGGGGGTCGGGAAGTTCCCCGGGAACTTTTCCAAAATACAGTTCATTCATGAACTGTCTATGGTCGTCTGAACCCTTTGCCCTTGTGGAGGAGTTTATGTCGAAGCGTTCGTTGTCCCTCGTCACTGCGGTGCTCGTTGCGGCGCTCACGCCCCTCGCGCTCCGCGCCCAGACCAGCACCGCGGCTCCGGCGGCCGTCCATTCGTGGTCCGATCGCGTCACCCTGGGCGGCGCGTTCGGCGGCCTCTCGGGGGCGACCAATTTGAACCCTGCCGGCACTGCCGACTGGCGGCTGGGCTGGATCGGCTCGATCGACGGGACCGTGTGGCTGCACCGGAACGTCGGCATCCGCGCCAGCGGCAGCTGGGCGCAGGACAGCCTTCGCGGCGCCGTGCTCACCGGCCGCGGCAAGTTCAACAAGTTCACTTATGACGCAGACCTGGTGTTGCGGTATCCCATCGAGTCGGGGTCCGCCACGCTGACTCCTTACCTGCTCGGCGGAGCGGGCGCCATCAGCGTGCATCAGCTCGAGGCCAGCGACACGTGGTCCAAGTTCGCCGGCAATTTCGGCGCCGGCCTCGAGTACCGCTTCGGGCGCGTCGGCATCCGGGCGGAGGGTCGCGACTTCGTCTACAAGTTCGACCGCTACGGGTTCGACAAGACTCAACACGACATCGCCTGGCAGGGCGGCCTGACACTGACGTTCTGAGCCGCATCACCTTGGCCGGCGCGCGGTATCGGCGCCGGCCAGGGTGGCGAGGGCGCGGAGCAGGGGATACGAGTGAAAGCGTTGGCAGCTGCTGTTGCGATCATGCTTGGCTCCAGTCTGGAGCTCCGGACTCAGACACCGGTACGCCCGGTCGACGACGGCTTCCCGCGCTATCCGGTCGCTTCAGTCGAGACGCAGTTCGCGGAGTTGTGGCGGCAGCGCGGCCAGCATCCCTATGTCTGTCTGATCGGCCGGGTCGCTCTCGATTCCAGCGCCGCCACCTACGTGGAAGTGGACAGCTTGCGGCCGGCGGACGAGCCGTGGACCACCTGCAACGATCCCCCCGTAATGGGTTTGGTCAAGATGGTCGATCAACTGCCGGCCGGCATGAGCGTGAACGTATGGGGAGAGACGATGCTACAACAGCTCGTCGCGGTGGCGCTGCGGCAGCCCAACTGGCGGGTCATCGGCGTGATGTTCGCGATCGCCAGTGCTAACATATCCGATTCGACCGTAGCGGACGCCCCGTCCCTGGTGCCCGCGTTCCTGTGGTTGCCTCGGACCGAGGAGAACGTGCGCGTCTTGAATGAGCTCACCCCTCTCCAGTAGCCTCCGCCAATGGGGTGGTGAGGCCCCACCCAATTGGGGGAGCCCAGCCTCGCTGAAGGAAGCCCCGGGAACCTTCCCAGTTACATAGTTCATTACTGCACTATCGGTTCGGTAGTCATCACCTTCAACAGCGGGTGTTCGCATGAAGCGTTTGATCAAACCAGCGACCTGGACCGCAGCGGTTGCCGTCGCTCTCGTTGTCGTGGGGACGTTGGCGGCCCGGCGCCGCACGCCGGTGGCGAGCGCTGCGCCGCCGGCTCCGGAAGTATCGGTCCTCACCGTCGTTCCTGAGACGGTGACCGCGCGCTACGAGTACGTGGGGCAGGCCGCCGCCTCGCGCTCGGTCGAGGTTCGATCGCAAGTCACCGGCGTCATCGTCGCGCGGCCCTATGCCGAGGGCACGGACGTTGCGAAGGGAACGCTGCTCTTTCGAATCGATCCGACGACGTACGAGGCTGCGTACCGCAGCGCGCAGGCCCGGCTCGCCAATGCGGACCGCACCCTGGCGCGGCTGAAGCCGTTGCTCGCGGCGCGCGCGGTCGCGCAGAAGGACGTGGACGACGCGCAGCAGGCGTTCGACCAGGCGCAGGCGGCGGCCGACCAAACCAAAAAGGACTACGAGGACACATTCGTGCGCGCCGAGATCTCGGGGCGCGCGGGACGCGCGCAGCTGGAGCTCGGCGCGCGGGTGACCGGTCCGGGTGACCTGCTCACGACCGTGGAGCAGGTGGATCCGATCTACGTGAACTTCAGCCCGTCCGACGAGGACCTGCTGGGCCTGCGGCGCGACATCGCGGACGGCCGGCTGCTCCTGCCGCCCGGGCCCCGCGCCCTCGCCGTTCGAGTCGCGCTGGCGGACGGCAGTCTCTTGCCCGCGGCGGGCGAGCTGAACTTCGCCGATCTGGCTGTCCAGCCGGCGACCGGCACACTGCAGCTGCGCGCACAGCTCAAGAACCCGCAGCACGCCCTGCTCCCCGGGCAGTTCGTGCGGGTTCGCCTGCTCGGCCTCAAGCGGCCGAGTGCGATTCTCGTCCCGCAACGCGCGGTGCAGCAGGGCCTGACCGGGGCGTTCGTGTACGTGGTGGGTGACAGCGATAAGGTCGCGGCCCGCAACGTGGTGGCCACCTCCTGGGACGGCGGCTCGTGGCTCATCGAGCAGGGGCTCAAGGTGGGCGATCGGGTGGTTGTCGACGGGGTGCAGAAAGTCGCGCCCGGGCAGCCGGCGCGGCCAGTCGCCTACCGGCCGACGGTGGACAGCGGCGCGACCGAGGCGCAAGATAGCACGTTGATCGCTCCTCCCGCCGTCCCCCTTCGGATCAGGAGCCGCCCGTGAGCGACGCGCCGCAGATTCGTAACCTGTTCATTCGACGCCCGGTTTTCTCGGCCGTCATCTCGATCGTGATCGTGCTGCTCGGGCTCTTCTCGGTCACGAGGCTCGCCGTCGAGAGCTATCCACCCCTCACGCCGCCCGAGATCCAGGTGCAGGCCGTGTACCCGGGTGCGACCGCCCAGGATGTGGCCGATGCGGTGGCCGCCCCGATCGAGCAGCAGCTGTCGGGCATGGAAGGCCTGCTGTACTTCAAGTCGGCGAACTCGAGCGACGGGGTCATGAACCTGTCGGTCTACTTCGACGTCTCGCGCAACCCGGATCTGGCGGCGGTGGACGTGCAGAACCAGATCGCGCGGGCCCAGCCGCAGCTCCCGCAGGAAGTGGTCCGCAACGGCATCGTCGTTCAGAAGCGCCAGACCGCGTTCCTGGTCGTGCTCGCGCTATCATCCGACGACCCGCGGTACGACACCGAATATTTGAACAACTACGCGAAGATCTATATCGACGACGAGCTTAAGCGGCTCCCCGGCGTCGGCGATGCGAGCACGTTCGGCCAGCTCGATTTCTCGATGCTGTTGAGTCTCGATCCCGATCACATGGCGCAGCTCGGACTCACTGTCTCGGACGTCGCCGCGGCGGTCCAGGAGCAGAACGCCACGAACCCCGCCGGGCGCATCGGGCGCGAGCCCGCGCCCCCGGGCACGCAGCTCACGATCCCGGTGATCACGAGCGGGCGATTGAAGGAAGCGAGTGACTTCGAGCGTATCATCGTCCGCGGCCGGCCCGACGGATCGCTCGTGCATCTCTCCGACATCGGTGAGGCGCGGCTGGGGGCGCGGAACTACGACTTGGCCGGCCGGTTCGACGGTGCGCCGACGGCGCTGACGCCGGTGTTCCTGCGGCCCGGTGCGAACGCCCTCCGGGTGAAGCAGGAAGTGGTCACCCGGATGACCGAGCTCGCCAAGAACTTTCCTCAGGGCGTCCGTTGGTCGATCGCCTTCGACACCACGCCCTACGTCACCGCGTCCATCAACGAGGTCGTGAAGACGCTGTTCGAGGCGCTGCTGCTCGTGACGCTGGTGGTGTTCGTCTTCTTGCAGAGCTGGCGGGCGACCTTGATCCCTGTTGTCGCGGTGCCCGTGTCGATCACCGGCGCCTTCTTCGGGATGCAGGTGCTCGGATTCTCGGTCAACCTGCTCACGCTGTTCGGCCTGGTGCTCGCGATCGGGATTGTCGTGGACGACGCGATCGTCGTTATCGAAAACGTGGAGCGCATCATGGCCGAGGATCGGGTACCACCCGCCGTCGCCGCCGACCGGGCGATGCGCCAGGTGAGCCGGGCCCTGATCTCCATCGTGCTCGTGCTGTGCTCCGTGTTCATCCCGGTGGCATTCCTCGGGGGCATTACCGGCCTCATGTACAAGCAGTTCGCGATCACCATCGCGGTCTCGGTGGTGTTGTCAGGCATCGTAGCGCTGACCCTGACCCCGGCGCTGTGCGCCGTGCTGCTGCGGCCCGTGCCGGAAGGAGCGACGGTGGTGGTGGAGAGCGGCCCGGTGGCGAAAGCCTTCAACCGGTTGTTCGGTCGCTTCAATCGCGGCTTCCGTGCGGTGACCGAGCGCTACCTCGGCGCGGCCGGTCGCGTGATCGACCGCCCCCGGACGTTCTTCGCCGCCTTCGCGGTCGCGGTCGTCTTGCTGTTGGTTCTGGTGCGGTCCGTTCCGACCGGCTTCATTCCCAGTGAGGACAAAGGGTACTTCGGCATGCTCGTCGAGCTCCCCGACAACGCCTCGCGTCAGCGCACGGAAGCGGTCGTGAAGCAGGTCGAAGGCTATCTCCTGAAGCAGCCAGCGATCAATCACGTCGTCTCGCTCGTCGGCCTGAATTTCATCCAGAACGCCAACCAGACGAACGCGGCGATCATGTTCGTCATGCTGAAGCCGTGGGATGACCGGACCACGCGACGCGACCAGTTCGCGACGGTGCTCGGGGGTGTGAACGGTTATCTCTTCCAGCTGCAGCAGACGCGTGGCTTCGCGTTCAACCTCCCCGAGATCATCGGACTCGGTACGACCGCGGGTCTCGAGCTGAATCTCCAGGACCGGGGCGTGAACGACATCACGCGCTTCGCCGGCCTGACGGGGGAATTCGCTGGCGACGCCAACGCCTTGCCCGAGCTGCGGGGGGTGTACCCGACGATCCGGGTAAACACGCCCCAGCTGTTCGTGCAGGTGGACCGCGAGAAGGTGAAGGCGCTCGGGATCTCGCTGTCGGAGTTGTTCCAGACGCTGCAGGCGTCCCTGTCGACGCTTTACATCAACGATTTCAACCGCTACGGCAAGACGTACCGGGTGCAGGCCGAGGCGCAGTCCCGCTTCCGGCAGACGCCCGAGGACATCGGGCGGCTGTATGTGCGCGCGCCCAATCAACAGATGGTGCCCGTCTCCGCCCTGACCCGAACCGAATTCCGGGCGGGTCCGAGCGTCATCACGCGGTTCAACGGCTTCACGTCGGCGCTGGTGGTCGGGGCCCCGGCGCCCGGGAAGAGCTCCGGTGAAATGCTCGCGGCTGTCGAGCGGCTCGCCCAGGACAAGTACGCCAGCCGGGGCGTGGGCTACGCCTACAGCGGGCAGTCCTATCAGGAGCGGGCGTCGGGCGGGCAGGGCGGTCTCGTGTTCGCCCTCGGCCTCGTGATGGTATTCCTGGTGCTGGCCGCGCAATACGAGAGCTGGACGATCCCGTTCGCGGTGCTGCTCGGTGTGCCGTTCGGCACGCTGGGCGCGCTGCTTGGCGTGTGGCTGCGCGGGATGGCGAATGACGTGTACGTGCAGATCGGTCTGATCGTCGTGGTGGGTCTCGCGGCCAAGAACGCGATCTTGATCGTCGAGTTCGCGAACGAGCTGCGCGCCCAGGGACGCTCGATTCGTGAAGCGGCGCTCGAGGCGGGCCGGGAGCGGTTGCGGCCGATCCTGATGACCTCGTTCGCGTTCATCCTGGGCGTCACGCCCTTGCTCACGTCGAGCGGGGCGGGCGCCGCCAGCCGGCACTCGATCGGCACCGGCGTCTTTTTCGGGATGCTTGTGGCAACCTTGGTCGGCGTGTTCTTCATTCCGCTGTTCTTCGTGGCAATCCGCAGCTTGAGCGAGCGCGGCCTGGTGCGCGGGGGCGCCCAGGGCGCCATCCCGCAGCCGACGCCCGTTGCGGTGGAGGGTGACTGACGTGAGACGCCTCATACCGCTCGCGGCCGCGCTGATCGCCCTCATCACTCTCACCGAGGCGTGTGCGGTGGGCCCGGGGTATCGCCGGTCCTCGCTCGGCATGCCGGACGGCTGGCGCCGGCCGGCGACGTCCGAGGACTCGCTCCGGTCGTTCTACGACTCGTTGCGTACCAGTCGCGATACACTGTTGCCCGCCGGGGCCGACACGGCCCGCGTGCCGTTCGGCTACGACACCTCGTCCGTTCGCGCGGGTGGTGACTCCGGCGCGGCGTTGCGCTGGGTCGACCTGATCCAGGATTCCGTGTTGCGACAGCTCGTGGACACGAGCCTGCAGGCGAACCGCGACATGCGCACCGCGCTCGCCGTGATCGACGAGTTCCGCGCCCAGTACCGGGCCACCCGGGGGGCGCTCCTGCCCGAGGTGACGGCCAACGGGCGGGCCGGTCGTAACCAAACGGTGTTCGGCACCTTCGGCTCGTTCACCTACAACGTGTACCAAGCCACGGCCGACCTGAGCTGGGAGCTGGACGTCTGGGGGCGGCTGCGCCGCAGCACGAGCGCCGCCCGCTCGGACCTGGTGGCGCGGGAGGAAGACCGGCGCGCGCTGCAGCTATCGCTGATCGGCGACGTGGCGACCGCGTACTTCGACCTGCGCGCGGCCGACTTGAACCTGGCGATCGCGCGCCGCACGCTCGACTCGCGGCGGCAAACCCTCGCGCTCGCCCGCCGACGCCTCGACCAGGGGCTGATCTCAGAGCTCGACGTGCGGCAATTCGAGGCCGAGGTGGCGAGTCCGGCGGCGAGCGTCGCCGACTTCGAGCGCCAGGTGGCCCAGCAGGAGAACGCCCTGAGCGTGCTGGTGGGACACAACCCCGGTGTCATCGCCCGGGGCCGCGCGCTCACGGAGATGGTGGCGCAGATCCCCGTCCCCGCCGGGGTGCCGTCCGCCCTGCTCGGCAACCGGCCGGACGTGCGCGGCGCCGAAGCCTCGCTCCGCGCCGCCACGGCGCGGATCGGCGTGGCGCAGGCCGCCTTCCTGCCGACCTTCACGATCACGGGGCAGTACGGCACGCAGAGCACCGAATTTTCCCAGTGGTTCGCATCGGGGACCAACATCTGGCAGGCGTTCGCCGGGGTCTCGATCCCGCTGTTCAGGGAAGGCCGGCCGGGAGCGGGCGAGCAGGTGAACGTCGCCCGGGCGCGCGCGTCGCAGGCGCGGTCGCGCTACGAGCAGACCGTACTCGTGGCGCTGCGCGAAGTGGAAGATGCGCTCGTGGGATTGCGGACCGCCCAGGATCGGAGCGGGGCGCAGGAGCGCCAGGTGATCGCGCTGCGCCGGGCGCTCGAGCTCGCGGACATGCGCTACCGGAACGGCGTGTCGAGCTACCTCGACGTGCTGGACGCGCAGCGCGGCCTGTTCGGGGCCGAGCTGGCGCTTACCCAGGCGGAGCGGGACCAGCTCGTCGCCGCGGTGCAGCTGTATCGCGCCGTCGGGGCCGGGTGGCCCACCGCCAAGTGAGACCGGCTTGCCGCGGCAGCCGACCGGCCCGTATCATGTGGCCATGAAAAAACGGTCCCGCAGGGGCGGGCGCCGGCCGGCGACCGAAGCCCTCGTGTTCTCGTTCCTGAGCGCGGCGGACGCGGTGGAGGCGCGCCTGGAAGCGGCATTGGACCCCACCGGGTTGTCGCTCGCGAAGCTTGCGGTGCTGCAGTTCCTGGCGGAGGCGAAGGAAGCCTTGCCCCTGTCCGATCTCGCTGCGCGCCAGCACTGCGTGCGCTCCAACATCACTCAGCTCGTCGATCGCCTGGAGAAAGACGGCCTGGTCCGTCGGCGCGCCGCTGCCGACGACCGCCGCAGTGTCCTGGCCGAGCTCACACCGGCGGGCCAGCAGGCGCATGCCAAAGGCGTACGCGCGTTGGCCGAAGCGCAGCGCGCCATCGTGAGGGCGCTCAAGGCCCGTGAGGCGACCAGCCTCCAGAACGCCCTCAGCGCGCTGACCTCCTGACTCGTTCTCACACCATAGAAAGGGGATTCCCGTGCTCTACCTCGTCCCCCTAGGTCGTTTGCTCTATTCGGCGATCTTCTTGATGACGGTGATGGGGCATTTCTCGGCGGGATACATCGGATACGCCGCCCAGGCGGGTGTGCCGGCCCCCGGGCTGCTGGTCCCGCTGTCGGGCGTGATTGCCACGCTCGGAGGCCTGAGCATCACGCTCGGCTACAAGGCCAAAATCGGCGGCTGGCTGATAGTGCTGTTTCTCGTGCCGGTCTCGCTCAAGATGCACAACTTCTGGGCGGTGACCGACCCGATGATGCGTGGGATACAGATGGCGCTGTTCATGAAGAACGTGTCCATGCTGGGCGCCGCACTGCTGATCACGCATTTTGGTGCAGGCCCCCTGAGCTTGGACGCCCGGCGGGTACCTCCGCCGGTCGCGTAGGCGCCTCACCCACTTCGGGTCGAGGGAGTTCAGGGCCTCAAACGGTGGGGTCTGCTAGAGCGGGCCGCGGCAGGTTCGCGGGCTCGGTGCCCCGCACCTGCACGTACGCGCGGTAGCCGCAGCCGCAGGATTCCGTCGTCCGCCCGAGCCGGTCGGTCCCGAAGGCGAGGCGCCCAGCACATTGGGGGCAGCGGGGCGGGCCGCCGTCGGTGACGAGGCCCGTCCGCGCCAGCGCCCGGTTCACTTGTACCGGTAGGTGATACGTCCGCGTGTGAGGTCGTAGGGGGACACGGCGAGGGTGACTCGATCACCGGCGAGCACCCGGATTCGGAAGCGCCGCATCTTGCCCGCGATGGTCGCGAGCACATAGTGGCCGTTCTCGAGCAGGACGCGGAAGGTCGTGTTCGGGAGCACCTGCTCGACGGTGCCATTGATCTCGATCGCTTCTTCCTTCGCCATCGGTCCGCCCGCGTGAGGGGAGGAAGCGAAAAGGCGGGACCGGCGCATTGGCCAAGTCCCGCCTTGACGTACAACGCTCGACGAAGGCTAGCG
>WNGL01003952.1_pt1 | contig 25835 bp, 25 predicted proteins | sample 5400591 | NCBI WGS metagenome assembly WNGL01 (sample SAMN13153377, study PRJNA577476) | soil metagenome | isolation source: 80 cm soil or saprolite under Garry oak tree replicate 1 | place: USA:California | collected 2016-06-15 | reverse complement strand
AGCGCGCGCTGCAGGATGCGGGCGGCGCCAGCGGCGCCGCGGTTGAACACGCTGTCGCGGAGACAGAATTCGAGCGCCGGCACGCTCGTCCACGACGAGGCGCGATCGGTATCCTGGGCGATGAAGTCGGCGGCGAGCGCTTCGGCCTCGTCGAAGCGGCCCTGCTCGATCAGCGAGACCAGAACGTCCGCGGTGTCCTTGTTGAACCGCTCGTTGATGCCGGCGACCTCGTAGCTGCCGCCCCCGTCTCCGGCTGGAAGCTTGTAGACCGCGAGGTGGCCCTTGGCATCGCGGCGGGCCTCGAAGGCGACGATCGCGGCGGCCATGCGGCGGCGTTGCTCGGGTGTGGTCATGGGGCTGCCTCCCTGCGATGATGACAACGCGGAGTATAGTACAGCTCATGGGCCTGGGCGGCGAAGGACGAGGCGATGAAGCGGCGGTATGGTAACCAGAACTCGCAGGGTGGGCAAAGGTGCGTCCTCCTTCCTCTCCACCCCCACGATCGCCGCCGCGCCTTTGCCGATGGAGACAAGTTTACGCAGTCTGTGCAAGCTTGACTGCGTTTGCGGTTTTGTGCCCACGCCATGACGCAGGGTTCCGCGCCTATTCGATGACATAAAGCGGAATAAAAGCTGCCAACTGGCGGGTACGCTCGTCGGTCGAATCCTTCGCCCTCAACAGTTCCCGATAGAAATCGTCCTCGTCCGGGCTGGGAAACAGCCGCTGCTGGGTGAGCAACTTAAGCCGATCGTCGTTCTGGTCGAAGGCTCCGGGGGCGATGTTGATTTTCTTGACGACGTATCTCGTCAAGTCGGAGTCATCCATTGTCGAACCGAACACAAGACCGCCATCCTGACGCCAGCCACGCATTCCAGCCAACGGGATCGTCACCGGTCTATCATCGAAGTCAATCGTATCTCCGCCTCGGATATCGATGAGGTGGCCTTCCGGTATATCCATCACGTAGACGACACCGCGGTCCGTATTCAATTTATAAGACGCGCGTCCGTTGTTTCGAACATAGCTGTGGCAGGCAAACCAAAACGCGACGCGGCGATCAAAGGACACATCGAGCGTTCCGGAGGGCGCGCCGTAATGCTGCAGCATCGCCATCGACAATCGTTCACTTGGCACTCTCGACCAGTAGTACTTGGACAGTTTGGAGTACGACTCGTTCGTGCCCATGCCGGATCCGATGGGCAGGTTCATGAAATTTATCCCATCGTCGTCGTCATCACGGTCGGGCAAGGCGAAAATCTTATTGGCAAGCCACCGCTGCAATCGACCGAACACGCCTTGTTGCTCCTCGTCATCCCAATAGTCGGAAGCGCGGTGCGCCCGCGCATAATACTGATCAGCTTCACGGAGACGAAGCATGGCCTCGATAACTTTGTGGGCAGTCATGTAAAGATCATCCGCCGCCTTCAGCAGCGGCTTCAGATCAAGCGGCTCGGGGAGACGAAAAAGCGACGGGGTGATCGCCGGATATTCCTTCGATTGTCCCCGAAATACAGAACCTTGATGGTTGGCGACTTGGCCCAGAAATTCGTCGAAGGTCCTTGCGTCAGCGGTCTCGACCATGACCCCGTTCCTACGTTCATAGCATGATGCGCGGATTGCGGCGCGTGCACCAGGCGGCCCGTGGCTAGGCACCAGGCAATAGGCCCACAGCGCGCCGTACAACGTGGTTGTTTCGGCGGTCGCGGGCAGCAGCAAAGTGGCTTGCAACCAGGCTCCGTCACCCTATTCCTCGAGCGATACAAACTCGGTGGTCTACAACGCCTGGGGAACGACGTTCAATGTGCATTGCCAGATGCCGACCGCCGATACTTTCGACGCGCCTCTTGCGCCAACGAAAGAAGGGTTAGCCGCGCTTGAAAACTGGAAGAAGGAAGGGCCCAGATCGGCGCCAGAGTGACGGCAAGAGCGACGCTCGACCTCAACACGCAAGACGGATGACGCAGCGTAATCCGCCAGTGCCCGAGCGAGCGGCGGGTTACGCCTTCGGCTAACCCGCCCTGCGGCGCTGTTCAAGGAACGTTTGGAAGAACCGAGCGTTGGGGTGTGACTCAGTGGGACATTTCGGGTGGACATCGCGGATCATCGCGCAGGCATGCGTGCCGTTGCCCGCATCCGGCTGGCGCCCAACCCGGTCACGACGTTCGCTGCCGCGTCTTTGCTCTTTGGTTCCCTGATCATTCTTGCCACTCCGCCGCTGCGGGGCCCGGACGAGACGGCGCATTTTCTGCGTGCCTACGGTGCGGCGGCAGGCGACATCATTCCATCGTTGCACGACGAATACGGCCGCAAGGGCGTCCTGCTGCCGCCGCGCCTCCATGCGGGGTTCGACTACTTCGACAGCGTATTCAAGCAAAAGGGCGGCGAATGGTTCGGCTACGGCCCGGTGTTCCAGGCGTATTTCGACCGCGCGCCCGTCGCCGTCGATTCCCAGTCCGCACCGACCTTCGTTCCCTATGGCGGATCGGAGGGATATTCGCCGATCGCCTACTTGCCCCAAACCGCGGCAGCGGCGGTGGCGCGCGCGCTCGATCTCGATTTCATCGCGACCCTCTACCTGATGCGATTTGCGGGTCTCGCCGCCATGACCGGGCTCATCGCCTTCGCCATTGCCATGACCCCGCAGCTCGCCTGGGCTCTCGTCGCCATCACCATGCTGCCAGCGGCGCTCTACGGCCGGTCGGTCATCAGCGCCGACGGCACTGCGCTCGCGACCGCAACACTGGTGACGGCCTTGTGGCTGCGCGGCATCATGTCTGCGCGCCAGCCGGCCAGGGACTCGTTTTGGATGATGCTGAGCGCACTCACGAAGCCCACAAATCTCGCTTTCGTGCTGCTCGAATTGGCGACCCTGCTGGAGCGGCCGGCGCGGCGCTGGCGCTTGTTCGCGCTGATGGTCCTGCCCGCCACGGTCGCCGCACTGCTCTGGAGCTTCGGCAGCGGCGCCGACACGGCAACATGGCGGGTCGTGGAATTGACCGGGCATGATGCGGCGGCCTTCGGCCCGGCGGCGAGGCTTGCCGGCCTGATCGACGACCCCACGCATTTTCCCGCCGCCGTCATGCGCGCCCTCTCCGAGAAAGACTTCGGCGAGCTGTGGCGGCAAGTCATCGGCGTCCTCGGAATGTTCGACACGGTCTTGCAGCGCTGGGTCTACCCGGCGGTGAGCGTGCTCCTGTTCGCCACATTTCTCACCCGGCTGCCGCTTGCAGGCGGACCACGCGTTCGAATTGCGGCCGTCGCCGGTGTCACCGCTGCTTCCTACGCGGCCGCCGTCTATCTCGTTTGCTATCTGGCTTTTACGCCGCCCGGCGCGGACACCGTCTGGGGGGTGCAGGGCCGCTATTTCGTGCCCATTCTCCCGCTCGCAGCGATCATTGTCGCGGCGCTGTTCAATCGGGCTCTGGACAAGGGCCTCAGCGCGGCGCTGGCGATCTCTGCCGCCCTGCTCTCCGGCGCAGCCAGCGTCGCGGCGATCATCGAGGTCGATTGGAAATTTTGAGATTCATGCCTGCGGTTGCCGGAGCGTGCCGAAGAAGATCCTCAATCCGCTTCGGGCTCGCTCCGGTCGGGTTCCTGGGTCGCTTCTTCGAGGAGCTCGGCGAGACGCTCGGGCATGGGCTGCGCGAGGTCGTACTCCGCCCGGAGGGTGCGTCCGATTGCCGCTTGAACCTGCTCCAGGCAGGCTGATCTTTCTCGCGACCGTAGATGGCTGTAGCTCCGCACGGGAACTTCTCCTGCATCCTCCCTCTTGATCGATCCACAGCGCTTGGCCGGCAAACGTGGTCCTGAAAGGAATTGCGGCGGTCAATGAACTCGGCCGGCCATCCGGCTCGACTTGGTCCCGGTCAAAGGCCTCATCCGCACCTTCAACGCCTGATGCCTGAAATCCTAACGAGAATCGCTGCGTACGGTTCCGTACATAGGGGCTCTTTTTTGCGATCCGCGGCTGAAGTTCCGATAAAGTTAGGTTCCGGGGAATTATGGGCGTACAATGCTTCACCGTCTGCAACGCAGGTATTTGGGCGCGGACGCTTGAGAGACCGTGCTGTGCTCTTGCCCCTCCAACGGGAGAAGAGCCATGCTCGCAGTTTCCTCGTCTCCACATCGCAACCGGCTTCTGGCCTCGCTGTCGCCCGGCGACCTCGGCTTGATGCAGCCGCACCTGGAACCCGTCAGTCTCAAGCTTCGACACGACTTGGAAAAACCCAACCGGCGGATTGACGATGTCTATTTCATGGACAGCGGAATCGCGTCCGTCGTCGCGGTCCAATCGAATCAAACGCGCGTCGAAGTCGGGCTCGTCGGGTGTGAAGGCATGACCGGCACATCCGTCGTGCTGGGCAGTGATCGTTCGCCGCACTCGACCTACATCCAGGTCGCCGGCGAGGCGCAACGCATCACCGCCGGCGAGCTTCGCAAGGCGATCAAGGCGAGCGAGTCGCTGCACGGCCTGCTGCTCAAATACGTTCAGGCCTTCATGGTGCAGACGGCGCACACCGCGATCGCAAATGCCCGCGCCAGGCTCGATGCGCGGCTGGCGCGCTGGATTTTGATGGCGCACGACCGAGTCCGGGCCAACAAGCTGCCGCTCACCCACGAATTTCTGGCGCTGATGCTGGGGGTGAGACGGGCGGGTGTGACCGAGGCGTTGCACAGCCTTTCAAGCCGGAAGCTCATCGATCCCGGTCGAGGCCAGATCGTGGTCCTCAATCGAAAAGGGATCGAGCGGAGCGCCGGCGGTGCCTATGGCCAGCCGGAAGCGGAATATCGCAGATTGATCGGCTGATTGTACCATTTCGTACCGACATTTCCCTGGCTTGTCGGAACGACCCGATTGTATCCTGCGCCTGGGGCAGGGCTCTGGGTGGGCGCCATGAGCGCGGTGATGATCAGATGTCCGACCACGGGCAATCCGATCCCTACGGGCATAGAAACCGAACCTTCGATCTTCGTTGGGCTCCCCGACGTGCTTGCCCGCACTCACTGTCCGCATTGCGGTCTCGACCATTCCTGGTGGAAGCGCGAGGCGTGGCTGGAGGACGAGCCGAACGGAAAAATTTCCGGCAGCGAGTAAAGCTCCGAGGTGAGTTGTGCCATGAATAGGATCGTTCCCAGCCATCCCCTGCAGCCCCTCGACCCCGAAGCCGCCGATGCGATGGGCACTGCATTCGACGCAGCTTGGAAGGAATTATGCATCCCGCAAAACTACTACCTGTCGATGGCCGAATCCGACCTGCGGGTGAAGCTGGCGCAGATCATCTTGGACCTCGTCAAACACGGTGAGCGCGATCCGATCCGGTTGCGGGAATTTGCGCTTGCTTCGTTGGATTCGGCAGAAGCGTAGCAGAGTAGGCAATCGTCGCCGCAAGAGCAGTCGTGATCGATCCAGAGGAATGCAGGCAGCGTGCGGGTGAATTGGGATCCGCGCGATCTCGTTTCCATTTTCACTCACCGAGACCACATCCCCCTCCCAGCCGTCGTCCTCCGCCAGCTCGCTCGCGATCATGACGGCGTGGCCTATTGCGGCCCGGCAGAGTGGGAGCGCTGGATTTGCTGTTGCGCGGCCGCAGCCAGCGGGAGCCTCGCTCGAAGGGATGCCTTGACACATCTGCGCGAACGACCTATTTCCCCTGCAGCCGTTGGCACTCGTTTGGCACGAGTGCCAACGGCTTCCAGATTGAGCTGATCGGTCAAAGACTTAAATCCGCGCCACCGGCGCCGCGAGGACACCATGGCCAAGATGAAGTTTCGTCCCCTGCACGACCGGGTGGTCGTGAAGCGCATCGATGCCGAGGAAAAGACCAAGGGCGGCATCATCATCCCCGATACCGCCAAGGAGAAGCCGCAGGAGGGCGAGATCGTCGCCGTCGGGCCGGGCGGCCGCGACGAGGCCGGCAAGCTCATTCCGCCGGACGTGAAGACCGGCGACCGGGTGCTGTTCGGCAAGTGGTCGGGCACCGAGGTCAAGATCGAGGGCGAGGAGCTCCTGATCATGAAGGAGTCCGACATCATGGGCGTGATCGCCTGAGCAACCAGGAGTGAACTGACATGGCTGCCAAAGAGGTGAAATTTTCCACCGACGCGCGCGACCGGATGCTGCGCGGCGTCGATACGCTCGCCAATGCGGTGCGGGTGACGCTCGGACCGAAGGGCCGCAACGTGGTGCTCGACAAGTCGTTCGGCGCGCCGCGCATCACCAAGGACGGGGTCACGGTCGCCAAAGAGATCGAGCTCGAGGACAAGTTCGAGAACATGGGCGCCCAGATGGTGCGCGAGGTCGCCCAGAAGACCAACGACCAGGCCGGCGACGGCACCACCACCGCGACCGTGCTCGCCCACGCCATCGTCAAGGAAGGCGCCAAGTCGGTGGCGGCGGGGATGAACCCGATGGATCTCAAGCGCGGCATCGACCTCGCGGTCTCCGCGGTGGTGAAGGACATCGAGAAGCGCTCGAAGAAGGTCGGCTCCTCGGCCGAAATCGCCCAGGTCGGCACGCTGGCGGCGAACGGCGAAAGCAAGATCGGCAAGATGATCGCCGAGGCGATGCAGAAGGTCGGCAACGAGGGCGTCATCACGGTCGAGGAGGCGAAGGCGCTCGACACCGAGGTCGAGATCGTCGAGGGCATGCAGTTCGACCGCGGCTATCTCTCGCCCTACTTCATCACCAATGCCGAGAAGATGGTGGCCGAGCTCGAAGACGCCTATGTGCTCCTGCACGAGAAGAAGCTCTCGGGACTGCAGGCGCTGCTGCCGGTGCTCGAATCGGTGGTGCAGGCCGGCAAGCCGCTGTTGATCGTGGCCGAGGACATCGAGGGCGAGGCGCTCGCCACGCTCGTCGTCAACAAGCTGCGGGGCGGGCTCAAGGTCGCGGCGGTGAAGGCGCCGGGCTTCGGCGACCGCCGCAAGGCCATGCTCGAGGACATCGCGATCCTCACCGGCGGCCAGCTGATCTCGGAAGAGCTCGGCATCAAGCTCGAGAGCGTGACCACCGCGATGCTCGGGCGCGCCAAGAAGGTCATCATCGAGAAGGAGAAGACCACGATCGTCGGCGGCGCCGGCAAGAAGAAGGACATCGAGGCGCGGGTCGGCCAGATCAAGGCGCAGATCGAGGAGACCACGTCGGACTACGACCGCGAGAAGCTGCAGGAGCGGCTCGCCAAGCTCGCCGGCGGAGTCGCGGTGATCCGGGTCGGCGGCGCGACCGAGATCGAGGTCAAGGAGAAGAAGGACCGGGTCGAGGACGCGCTCAACGCCACCCGCGCCGCGGTCGAGGAAGGGATCGTGCCGGGCGGCGGGGTCGCGCTCCTGCGCGCCAAGAAAGCGCTCGGGCGGATCACCAATGACAATGCCGACGTGCAGGCCGGCATCAACATCGTGCTCAAGGCGCTGGAGACTCCGCTCCGCCAGATCGCCGAGAACTCGGGGGTCGAGGGCTCGATCGTGGTCGGAAAAATCCTCGAGAACAAGTCGGAGACCTTCGGCTTCGACGCCCAGACCGAGAGCTATGTCGACATGATCGAAAAGGGCATCGTCGACCCAGCCAAGGTGGTGCGCGCGGCGCTCCAGGACGCGGCCTCGGTCGCCGGCCTCCTGGTCACCACCGAGGCGATGGTCGCCGAGGCGCCGAAGAAGCACGCGCCTCCCCCGGCGATGCCGGGCGGCGGCATGGGCGGGATGGATTTCTGACCGGTCCCGACCAGGCAACGCTATCAAGGGCGCGGCGCAGGCCGCGCCCTTTCTCTTTCGAGACTCAGTAGGATGGGTTGAGCGTCAGCGAAACCCATCAGCTCTCGGCAAACCCAACGCGATGGGTTTCGCCAACGCTCAACCCCTCCTACGTCGAGACAGGTCCCGGATCGGCTCGCTGCGCGAGCCGTCCGGGAAATGCTTCAGCTCTCAGTAATAGGAATAAGGCCCGTAGGGATACCCGCAGGCCCAAACTCGCCGCGGGCCGGAACCCACGACCGACGAACGGTCTCCCGGCGACGCGAAAGCCGCCGGTCCGGAAGCCGCCGATGCCGGTCCGGAAGCCACCGCCGCCAAACCCACCGCGGAAGCCGCCGCCGCCAAACCCGCCGCGGAAACCACCGCCGCCAAACCCACCGCGGAAGCCGCCGCCGCCAAACCCGCCACCGTGGAATCCACCACCACCGTGGAAGCCGCCGCCGCCCTGGCCTCCGCGGCTCGCAGCCATTGCCGGCACCGCCATCAACGCAGCGCCGATCACGGTCGCTGCGAGAAGTGAGACGATACTCTTGTGAACCATGTGTTTCCTCCTTGGAAACATCGCCCCCGTTGCAGGAAAGCTTCGTCCTAGCCCCATGAATTGACGCTGAACACAGCCGCGTTGCCGATCACGTTTGCGTGCTTCACAGCGCCGCATGGGTGCGAGGTTAACCCGGCTGTCCTGCCCGAGGTTCCCCGGGGTCAGGATTTCCGCAAATGAACCGCCTTCACGGTGCTGGTGCGGCAATCGGGCGGGAAACGGCGAGCAGCCGATGTCCCGGAGGTCGAGGCCCGCGCGAGACCCAACGCTCCGGCAGCCACAGGCAACCCGGCGAGCAGGTTAACCTTTCGATCCGACCGCCCGCTGGCCATGGGCGGGCTCGGATTGCCGGCCGGCGATCCGGGCCCGGATGCGCGCGACATCATCAAGGATTTCATCAACGGCATCGAGCCGGTCGTCGCGCTCGAGGATGATGGCTGCCGGCGCCTGGCGCGCGAGCGCGTGGTCGAGGAGATCGAGCGCGCCATCGGGTACGGGATGGCTGTGGGAATCGGCGAGGAATGGCTGGCGCAGAAAATTCTCGCGCACGGTCACCCCGCCCGCCAGGTGCACCTCCTGCACCAGGCCTGCAGGCAAGGCGTCGAGAAATGCACAGGGGTCGAAGCCGTGGTTGCGGGCATTGAGGTAGAGGTTCTCGATGTCGAGCAGGAGTCCGGCCCCGGTCTCGCCACAGATCAGGCCGAGAAACTCCGCGTCGGAGAGGTCCGAGTCCGGCCATTCGAACAGATAGGTGATGTTCTCGAGCAGGAACGGAACGCCGACCCGCGACTGGACGGTGCGAACCTTGGCGATGATCCCCTCGGCGACCGCCGCGGTCTTCGGCAGCGGCAAGAGGTTGGCGAGGTCGCGGCCGGGGACGCGGGTGAAGGCGAGGTGCTCGCTGTAGGCGGGCGCCTTGAGCCGCTCGACGATCGCCGCCACGTCATCGAGATAGGCGAGGTCGAGCGCCACGTCGGTGCCGATCGACAGCCCGATGCCGTGCGCGGTCAGCGGGATCCGGTCGATCAGATCGAAAATCGCCGACTGCGCGAACCTGCTGCCGTAGATGCAGTGGTCGACGGTGATCTCGAGGACATCGAAACGCTCGAGATTGGCGCGCGTCCACTCGCCGATGGCCGCACGGTACCCGATGCCGATCGCAGGCTGTCGCTCGCCGCCCCTCATCTGCCCCTTCATCCGCGCATGCCGCGGCGCCCTGCGCCGGAACCGCGTCGCCCCGGCTGTCGCATGGCGCAGCGGCGGCGGGGTCAGCCGCAGCCGCAACCGCAGCCACAGCCGCAAGTGTGCGGCTGGTCCTGTTTCCAGCGCGGATGATCTGCATTGGGGTAATGCCGCCACGAAATCACGAAGTGCGGTCCGTCGCCGTCCGCCTTTTTATGCTTCTTGAAGGCGGCCAAAATATCTTTTTTCAGATTTTGGTTCTGCTGAACTCCGGAGGGATCGAAAAATTTAGATCCGAAATATTTTGGTTGCTTGGGATCATCATTGGCATTCCGATTTTTCGCCACAAACTCCGCATCCGACGTTATGCCTGGAAGCGGGCCGGATTGCTTGCGGCCATCCGGGAGCATTTGCTCGTACAGCGCTTCCAACTGGGCCTTCGTCATCTTTGGTTCGACATTAGGCATCGCACTTTCCCCCGTTAAGTTGGTTCATTTTGACGTCTTCGTCCGCCACTGCGAGTGGAGCCGACAGTTCTCAGTGACGTTGCTTGCGAAAAGATTCGACATTCGTCAAAACGCGCCCTCAGCGCGTGCATTTCAGACCCCACTCAATCGAAAGATATCCGCTCATCCGCATCAGGTAAAGCGACTTCTCAAGTTGAGGGGTTCGGAGGCGTCGTTTGAAAATCCGCGGTGCTTGCTGATCGGATGTGATTTAATTCACATCGCTGCAAACCGGGCTTGTGCTGTTATATTTCGAAGCGGACGGCGGTATGGTCTCTTCCCACCCGGCATGCCGCCACCCAAGAACTTTACCGGAAGTCGGTCATGCGACGGCGCGATTTCATCACCCTCTTCGGCGGCGCGGCAGCCGCATGGCCGCTTGCGGCGCGCGCACAGCAGGACGGCCGGATGCGGCGCATCGGCGTGTTCATGAACCTGGGCAAGGACGATCCCGAGTCGGCAACCCGCCTCGCCGCATTCCGACAGGGCCTCCAGGGCTTGGGCTGGACCGAAGGCCGCAACCTGCGGATCGATTATCGCTGGGGCGCCGGCGATTTGGACCGCTATCAAGGATACGCGGCGGAATTGGTCGCGCTCGCACCCGACGTCATCTTGGCCGCCGGCGGCCCGATCGTGAGGATGTTGCAACAGGCGACCCGGACCGTGCCGATCGTGTTCGTGCAGGCGATCGACCCGGTCGGCGGCGGCGGCATCGCCAACTTGCCGCGGCCGGGCAGCAATACCACCGGTTTTGCTTCGATCGAATACCGCATCAGCGGGAAGCGGCTGGAACTGCTCAGGGAGATGGCCCCCGACGTGACCCGGGTAGCGGTCCTTCGAGATCCCGCCACCCCCGCGGGGGGCGGCCAGTTCACCGCAGTCGAGGCCGTGGCGCCGTCGCTCGGGGGGGAGGTGAGCCCTGTCGACGTGCGCGACCCCGGCGAGAGGGAGCGCGCTGTCGCTGCGCTCGCGCGCGAGGCGAATGGCGGCCTGCTGGTCACGACGAGCACGTTGGCGACGATCCATCGCGAAGCGATCATCGCGCTTGCGGCCCGGCATCGACTGCCCGCGATCTATCCCACCCCCTTGTTCGTCACCGGCGGCGGCCTGATGTCCTACGGGTCTGCCGTGAGCGACCAGTACCAGCTCTCGGCGGGCTACGTCGATCGCATCCTCAAGGGGGCGAAGCCCGGCGACCTGCCGGTGCAGCAACCGACCAGGTACGAGCTGGCGATCAATCTCAAGACCGCGATGGCGCTCGGCATCGAAGTGCCGCGAATACTGCGCGTGAGCGCCGACAAGTTGATCGAATGAGAACACCGCTTGATCGCGGTGAATTTACCGCAGATGCAATCCGGCGCGGGTGGCGCCGTGCCGCAGCATTCGCAAACCGCCCGGCGCGATCAGCAATGCGATGGCAAGCATCCCGGCGCCGGCGAACCAGCGGATCCGTTCACGGGCGCGCGCGCGGAGCTCGCGCATGACGAATTCCTCGCCCCGGCGCATCTCGCCGTAAGACTTCAGGAAGGACGAGATTTTGCGCACCATGTCGTCGTCGAGCGCGTCGCCGTGGGAACGGCTGCGGGTTTCGAGGTCGTTCAATCGTTCCGCTTCGACGCGGTGGCGTTCGGCCTCATCGCCGGCATCCGCATAAGCCGCCGCCTCGCCGGCGGTGAAGTAGACCGCGCGCAGCGGAGGAAACAGATATTCGGCGGCATCGATGAGCGGCTGGTCGGCGCGCGGCGCCAGCATCAGGAGCATGGCGGAGCCGGCGAGGATCACAGCCGCGCCCCAGCGCAAGGCGGCAACGCCGCGCCGCGCGGCCGCGAGGGCATCGCCGAACAGAAAGGGATAGACCAGGCCCGCGAGCGCGAGCGCGCCGCCGAAGGCGCAGACCATCGTCGCCCCGGTCGGCAAGTCGAAGGCGAACGAAGCGGCAAGGCCGAGCGCGCTGGTCATGGTTCCGGCGATCCAGCCGACCGCGAGCCGACAGGGAAGCGTGCGCGCATAGAGGACCCCGATCGAAGCCGGAATGATCAGGAAGGAAAAGACCAGGAGCACGCCGGCGAGCGCGACCGAGCTCGTGACCACAATTCCGAAACTCGCATAGAACGCGAATTCCCATGCGAACGACCCCGCCTGCGCCAGACCCCGTCGCATGAGCCAGTGCAGCAATCCAATGGCCGCATAGAGCGGGACGATGATCGCAAGCTCCTCGCTGCCGGTGGTGAGGATATTGCCGGTCAGGATCTGCTTGAGATGCTCGGAGCCTTGCGGCGCGCGATCGATCAGCAGGATCGCGGCCGCGGCCGCGACCACGTAGATGACGCCGATCAAGGCCTCCTGCGGGATGCGCGTCGACCACGCCCGCGTCCATGCCAGCAGCACCGCCGCCAGCAAGGTGAAAGCCAGCGAATAGCCATAGGCGGCGAGGCCCTGCGCCGGATGGCCGAGCATGAAGGCGACCGTCGCGCCCAGCGCGGCGATCTGCGCCAAAGCGAGATCGACGAAGACGACATTGCGCGTGAGCACCTGGATGCCGAAATAGGCATGGATGCCGACGAGGCAGAATGCCACCAGGAACGGCGGCCACAGGAACGCGAGCTGGTCTGTCATCGAGCTTTGGCCGCAACAAGGGCGGCGATATTGCTGTCGAACAGCGAAAGGTAGTCGTCCGCGCCAGGCCTTGCGCCGACGGACGCCGCCAGGACCACTACCGTGCTCCCTGTTCTCCCCGCCAGGAAGGTCACGTCCTTTTCCGGCTCGTGCGGCTGGCGCACGATGATGGGTACGTTCCTTGCGCGCATCAGGCCGATCAGGGACACGATATGGGCGGGCGAGGCCGGCACCCCTGGCTTCGGCTCGACGAAGCCGACGAACTCGAGACGGAAACGCCGGGCGAAATAGGCCCAGCTGTTATGGTAGGCGACGAGCGGCACGCCGTTCAATGGCGCGAGCTTTGCCTCCCACTCGCTCAGCTTGCGGTCGAGGCGGGAGAGGAAGGCCAGGCGGTTGGCCTCGTAGATCGGCGCGCTCCCAGGGTCGAGACGGGCCAGCGCCTCCAGGATGTTGCCGGTGATGATCTCGGCGTTCTTCGGATCGAGCCAATAGTGCGGGTTGCCGCTGCCGTGGGCATGCCCGTCGCCAGGCCCGATGCTTGCGCCGCGCACTTCAAGCGCGGCGATCGCGAATGAGGCATCGACATAGCCCGCCTCGCCGCGGCGGACCCCCGCCTGGGCGATGAGCCGGTCGAACCACAGGTCGAAATCCAACCCGACCCGCACCACGAGACGGGCCCGCTTCAGGCGGGCGAGGTCCTGCGGTCTTGGCTGGTAGTCCTCGGGATCGAAGCTCGGCGGAACGAGACTCGTGACTGCGACCCGGTCGCCGCCGACAGCCTCGCTGAGGCTGCGCAGGTCGCTGGTGGTGGTGACGATCGCGAGCCGTTCCTGCGCCATGCCGGGGCCGACAGCGGCCAGCAACGAAGCGACGAGAGTGAACAGGACGAGGGTGAAGGCGCGCTTGCGCGCACCTCTCCCCGCTTGCGGGGAGAGGTCGGATTGCGCGCGTCTTTCGCGCGCAATCCGGGTGAGGGGGACTCTCCAGGCACTCAGTTTGTGGAGAGTCCCCCTCACCCCGACCCTCTCAGCCGAAGTCGGATATATCTGACTTCGGCCACGTTTAGGAGCGGCCGAACTCGGGTAAACCCGAGTTCGGCTGCAAGCGGGGAGAGGGAGAAGCAAAACCGACCCGGCCCTCACTTCGGCTTTTGCCAGATGCTCTTCGGCATCAGGCAATGGATATTCTTGTCGGTGTCCGACACCGCGCCGACGCGGCAATCCATCGCCACGCTGGCGAGGCCATAGGCGTCGAGGCGGGCAATCTTCTTCTCGGTCTCGAGCCACTTGATCATCGCCATCGAGGCGTCGTTCATCGCCTTGTTGAGATCGGCATCCTTGACATAGCTGACGTAATACTGCGCGGTTTCCTTGGTCGGACGCTCCATGTCCTCCTTCGCGCGCGGATCCTTGGGATTGAGGCAGTGAATGCCCTTCTTCACGTTGACGACCTGCGAGACCCGGCAGTCGGAGATCGTCGGCATGAGCTTCTCGGCTTGGTCGGCCGCGACCCCGCGCTGCTCGGAGAGGAACTTGATCGTCTCCGCCTTGGCCTGATCCCAGGCCTTGTTCAGATCCGGATCGAAGCCCATGGTGATCCATGACTTCGGCGTCTCGACGCGCGGGAATTCGAGCGGTTTGCCTTTCACCACCTCGACCGTGATGTTGAATTCCTTGTAGGCAGTCTCGACCGCAGTGAGATTCACCTCGCCATTGCCCTGCCCCGCGTGCGAGTCGCCGGTCCACAACAGCGCCCCGGGCACGTGCACCGGGACATAGAGCGCCGTGCCCTCGACCATATCGCGGATGTCCAAGTTGCCGGCGAATTCGCCGGGCGGCACCGTGCTGTAACGCCCGGGCTCCTTGCGCGCGACGCCAAGCGTCCCGGGGAACGGCCGGACCGGAATGTAGATGCCCGGCAGGAACTCGGTCACCTTCTTGTCGAGGTCGAGATAGAGATATTTGACTTGGCCGTCCTGATAGATGTTCGGGAACTGGCCGAACATTCCGGGCACGTTGAAGTTGACCGCATAGGCGCGCGGCACGATCTTGTTGAGCGTCACCTTGAGCACGTCGCCGGGCTGTGCCCCCTCGACATAAATCGGACCGGTCACGGTGTGCGGCCCGCGGCCGGGAAAATCGGTGCGCAGCTTCTTGATCTGCTCGATGGTCGTGCCCGGGACCACTTGATTGTGACTGTGCATCATCGTCTCGAGCACGACGGTGTCGCCGGAGTTGATGCGCAGGACCGGCGGCTGGGCGTTGTCGAACCAGCCCCATTGCGTGGTCTCGAGCGTTGCCGGCAAAAGGTGCAGCTTCTTGCCGCCGGGCAGGTTGACGATGCGCAGATTTGGGTCGGGGGGACCCGCGCTGGGCAACGAGATCGTGGCGGTGGGTGGAGGCGGTTGTGGCGCCGCTGGTTGCGGAGGCGCTTGGGCGACCTGTTGCAGCGCAGCCTGCTGCGGAGCCGGTTGCGCGGCCAGTTCGGTGGAGCCCGCAGTCTTCGGCGGCGGCGACGCCGTCCGTGAGAATGCGACTGCACCGGCGATGAGCGCTGCGCCGGCTGCTCCGGACAACGCCAATATCAATAGACCGCGACGTTGCATGGCGACCCTCCCTCGTTCCCGGCCCTTTCTGCAAGCAAAGCACAGGCCAAACCGCGCCTGTCAACACCGGCCACTGCCGGTTGATTTCAATGCGATTCCAAACCGATTGCACATTTGCCAGGCTGCATGCCTTTCAAACGATCACGGCGGCGCAGTTTTACACGATGGCTGGACCGGGCTCAATGCGTGGACAGGCGGAAGCGGAGCGGGGTCGGGCCTTCGAGCACGATGACATCCTCCTCTTGCCGCCAATGGGTGACCTGCGCGAGCGCCGCGATCATCTCCTCGTCGCGCTGCGCCCGCTCGGGCGTGCAGGGGGCGGCGGCGAGGGCATCCCGCATCGGGCCGAGCGTGAACTTGATCGTGTCGCCCTTGACCTCGACCTCGACCTCGCCGCTCCTGCACCAGAGGTCGATCTGCGCCCGGCTTGGGGCGGCGATTTCGAGGATCGGAACGCGCTTCGAACCCGGCAGCGGCTTCTCGTCGAGAAGCAGCTCGCGGTCGAATGGGAATTCGGTTTGCGCAAGTGCGGACGACGGCATGGCCGCCAACAGCAGCGCGCCGGCCAGAGATCCAAGCACCGGCCAACTCGTGCGCGTGGACGTGGGAAAGCCCATGCTCTGCCCTCGAATGTCGCCGGAGTCGCGACTTAATCCATATCGACATCGCGCTGGCAAGGGCGCCGCGCGCCTGCGCCGGTCGCGCAATTTTCCGCTCCGGACGGGGATGCGCGAGCGCGGGATTATGTTACAGTATTCGCCTCGATAAGGGAGGATCCGAAATGGACCAGAGAATCATCAATCTCTACGACAAGTTCACCCACGGCGGCATGAGCCGCCGCGACTTCATGGACAAGCTCACCGTGCTCGCCGGCTCGGCGGCGGCCGCCGCGGCGCTGCTGCCGCTGCTGCAGAACGACTATGCGAAGGCCGCCATCGTTCCCGAGAACGACCCCGTCCTCAACGCGCAGCGGGTCTCCTATGACTCGCCCAAGGGCAAGGTCAACGGCTACCTGGTGCGCGCAAAGGGCACCGCCAAGCGGCCGGCGGTGGTCGTGATCCACGAGAACCGCGGCCTCAACCCGCATCTCGAGGATGTGGCGCGGCGGCTCGCGAAGGAAGGCTTCCTGGCGATCGCGGTCGACCTCCTGTCGGTGTCGGGCGGCACGCCCGCCGACGAGGACAAGGCGCGCGAGACGCACGAGAAGACCAGCCGCGAGGACATGATCGCCGAGGCGGTGGCGGCGGTGACCTTCCTCAAGAGCCACCCGGAATCGACCGGCAAGGTCGGCGCCGTGGGCTTCTGCTTCGGCGGCGGCGTGGTCAACCGGATGGCGACCGACAGCCCAGACCTCGCGGCCGCGGTCCCCTATTACGGAGCCCAGCCGCCCGCCGACAAGGTGCCCGCGATCAAGGCGGCGCTGCTCTTACAATATGCCGCGATCGACGACAACATCAACAAGGGCATCGAGGCCTACGAGGCGGCGCTCAAGGCCAACAACAAGAAATACACCAAGCACATGTACGAAGGCGCCCAGCACGCCTTCAACAACGACACCAATGCGGCCCGCTACAACAAGGCGGCCGCGGACCTCGCTTGGGGCCGCACGCTCGCCTTCTTCAGGGATGAGCTCGGCGTGCCGCCGCGCGCGGCTTAGTTAGGCCTGGCCAAGTTTTTCGCGACAAAGACGCCGCCCCCAAAGGGGGGCGGCGTTCCATTTGCGAGAACGGCCCAGCCGTCCTATTGCGCGCCCGCCATGCTGAGCACGCCCGCCAGCATCAGCGTCAATCCCAAGGCGACCGCCGAGCAGAAGGCGACGCCCACATAGGGCTCCCACTCGGTGTTGACGAAGCGATGCATCTTGCCCCCGCGCGGCAGGCAATACCAGAAGACGACGGCGGTCACGGCGAAGACCACGACGCCGCTGGTCAACTGAAGCACGCCGCCGTTCAACTGAAGCATTTTTCCTCCAATCGCGCGCGAACGGCGTCAGCGGTAGACCTGGTTCGGCAGCCACAGGCCGATCTGCGGGAACGTGTAGAGCATGAACATCGAGACCAGCACGATGATCATGTAGGGCATCACGCCGCGGAAAATATCGTTGATGTTGACCCAAGCCGGCGCCACGCCCTTGAGGTAGAAGGGTGCCATGGCGACAGGCGGAGAAAGGAACGAGGTCTGGATATTGAGCGCGACCAGGAGCCCGAAGAACAGCGGATCGATGTTGAAGGTCTTGAGGAGCGGCAGGAAGATCGGCATGAAGATGACGATGATCTCGGTCCATTCGAGCGGCCAGCCCAACAGGAAGATGATGAACTGGGCGAGGACCATGAAGCCGGTCGCCGACAGATTGAGGGCCAGCACGAATTTCTCGATCGGCTCGTGGCCGCCGAGATAGGCGAAGACCGCCGAGAACGTGAACGAGCCGATGAACAGCCAGCACACCATGGCGGTCGTGCGCGCGGTCAGGAACACGGATTCCTTGAGCTGGTTGAGGGTGAAGGAATTCCTCGGAATCAGCACCAGGCACACGGCGGCCGTGATCGCGATGGCGGCGATGATCAGGAATTGCGCGGGCCGCTGATCGAGGATGTTGCTGGCGATCAGATAGACCGTCAGCGCGGCCACCAGCACGCAGTAAACGGTCATCAGGCTGGCGGCCCAGCGCCTTTTATAATCCGCGCCGTAGGCGACCGCGAGCACCAGCGCGCCGAGCGAGCCCATGGCCGCCGCCTCGGATGGCGTCGCAAGTCCGAAGATGATCGAGCCGAGCGCAGCGCCGATCAGGAACGACAGTGGAAAGAACGAGGTGAGCAGCGCCCAGAAAATCTGGGCGTAGGGAATGTCCCTCTCCTTGGCCGGCAGCCTGGGAGCCAGGGTGGGATTGAGGAGGCTCATGAGGATCACGTAGAGCATGTAGAGGCCGGCCAGCATGATCCCCGGAAAGAATGCGCCCGCATAAAGCTTAACCACCGACACGCCGGCGGTCGCGCCATAGAGGATGAGCATGACGCTCGGCGGAATGAGGATGCCGAGGCAGCCGCCCGCGCAGACCACGCCGGACGCCATCTTCACGTCGTAGCCCGCGCGCAGCATCGCCGGAAAGGCGAGCAACCCCATCAGCGTCACGCAGGCGCCGATGATGCCGGTCGCGGTCGCGAAGATCGCGCAGGTCGCGAGCGTGGCCAGCGCCAGCGAGGCCGGGATCGGGCCGGCGGCGAGCTGCAACGACCGGAACAGGCGGTCGAGGATGTTCGCGCGCTCGATGATGTAGCCCATGAAGACGAACAGCGGAATCGAGATCAGCACGTCGTTCGTCATCACCGAGTAGGAACGCTGGACCAGCAGCTGGAAGATCAGATCGCCCATCGCGAAGTAGCCGAAGAAGACGCCGAGCGCCATCAGCGTGAAGGCAATGGGGAAGCCGAACATGATGAAGACGACGAACAAGGCGAGCATCAGCACGCCGAGTTCGGGATTGCCCAGGCCGAACATCACGCGGTCCCCTTCGGCTGATCCGTATGGACGATCGAGGGCAACTCCGGCTGGACGATGCCTTCCGCTTTCTGATGCTCGGCTTCTTGGATGATGACCTTTTCCAGCTCCTCGACATCGTGGAGGCGCTGCGGCCACTCGCCGGTGCGGATGCAGATGGCGCAGCGGATGACCTCGACGATGCCTTGCATCACCATCAGCACCCCGACGATCGGGATAAGCCACTTGAATGGCCAGACGATCGGTCCGTTCGGGCTCGCCGCAGAATGCTCGTTCATCATCCATGACAGCTTGGCGAAGCCGAACCCGGCATAGATGAAGGCCAACATGCCGGGGAAGAAGAACAGGACATAGAGCACGAGGTCCATCATCGCTTGGCGGCGCGGCGGCCAGGCGCGATAGATGAAGTCGCCCCGCACATGCGCATTGCGGGAGAGCGTATAGGCGCCCGCCAGCATGAACAGGGTGCCGTAGAGCATATAGGCGGCGTCGAATGCCCATTCGGTCGGCGCCCGGAACACGTAGCGCGCGAACACTTCGTAGCTGGTGGTGAAGGTGAGGATGAAGATGCACCAGCCGGCGGTCTTGCCGACCCAGGCGCTGATCTCATCGACAAGCAACAGAAAACGATTCATTGCCCCAAGCCCCAGCCGCCGCGCCCCCGGCAGGCTATCTTAATGTCCGATTGCTGATGACGGATCTTGTTATCGCGATGCTCGGCCGAAGACCCGCGCGGCGGTCCGCGCGGGTCTTCGCCTTCAGCGATCAGCCGAAGAAGTGCTTGTACGCGACCGCGAGCTCGTTGGTCCCCAGGTTGTTGAGCTGCAAATAAGGCTGAGTGCGCTTGACCCAGGCCTTCTGCGAGTCGATCACCTTCTTGAAGAACGGCTCTTTCGATTGTTCGGCGATGACCCTGTCCCAGGCCGCGAGTTGCGCATTGAGGACCGCTTCGCCGGTATGGATGACGTTGACGTTGCGCTTCCTGATCTCCTCAAGATCCTTCGGGTAGCGGTCATAGGCGGTGTAAATCTGGTCGCTCGACGATGCGTGCGCGGCATTGCGCAGGATCGCCTTCAGCTCCGCCGGCAGGGCATCGTACTTCGCCTTGTTGAAGATGACCTCGAAGGCTTCCATCTGCTGATGGTGGCTGCCCATCATGTAGAACTTGGAAACATCCGGGAAGCCGAGGAGGATGTCGGACGAAGGATTATTGAACTCCGCCGCATCGAGCAAGCCGCGGTCCATGGCCGGCACGATCTCGCCGCCCGCCAGAATGGTGACGGCGGCGCCCATTTCCTTGAACAGGTCGGCGGAGAGACCGACGGTGCGATACTTCATGCCCTTGAAGTCGTCGCCGCTCTTGATCTCCTTCTTGAACCAGCCCAGCGGCTGGGTCGGCATCGGGAAATAAAGGAAGCCGACGAGGTTGAGCTTCAGGATGTCGTTGACGAGCTCCTTATAGAGCGCCTCGCCGCCGCCGGCATAGAACCAGGCGAGGAAGCTGGTGGCGTCCCAGCCGAAGGACGGCGGGGTGCCGAACAGCGAATAGGCCTTGTGCTTGCCGTACCAATAGGCGCAGACGCCGTGGCCGGCTTCGAGAATGCCGGCATGCACCGCATCCGCCATCTGGAAGGCCGGCACCACGGCACCAGCCGCGAGCACGTCGAGCTTGAGCCTTCCGCCCGACATGTCGTTGACCTTCTTGGCGTAGTCGACCGCGTCCTCGTGGAAGATGTCTTTGGTCGGCCAGGTCGACTGATACTTCCAGGTCACGGTCTGCGCGCGCGAGACCTGCGGCATGGCGATTGCAGCCGCGCCAGTGGCACCGGCCGTGAGGACAAACTTGCGGCGGGTCGTGGATTTGGAGCTAGCAGATTTGCTGGTTGACATGGGCGTCGCCCTCCCAGGCGGGTGGAATTGGTTGGTGCGGCCTTGTTCGGCCGCTCTGTAGCACTAACCGGCGGTACAGTCTTTGTATTCCGGCGGAGCTGGACGCTAGTTTGAACAGACCCGGGATCGATTCACAAGCCTCGTGGTCGGCGCGCAATCCCGAGGAAGATGTACATTCCGCTCGTGCAACCTGAAGGCTATGTCCCCGTATCTGCCGAAGCGGATGCCGGTCGAGCTCAAGCGGCTTGCCGCGTGTCCTCGTTTTCCTCGATGCTCTTCCGTGGACGCCGTCCTTCACCACAAGCGCTGCGGCCAAGAGCCGCGGCGGACGAGGTTGTGCCAGATCAAGGCGAAGGCGGCGAGCAGCAAGGCGCCGATCGCCACTGGCGCCAGCAGGAAGCTCCAGGACAGGTCATTGACGACGACGATCAGCGGATCGATCCCGGCCGGCGGATGAAACATGCGCGCCCCATGCATCGCCACCATCGCAAGCCCGACCGCACCGGCAGCCGCCCATGGCGAAGGACCGGTGAGCTTGACCACCAGGAGGCCGACGAGGGTTGCGATCAGATGACCGCCGACGAGCGCGCGCGGCTGCGCCGGTTCGGACTCGGGGCTGCCCAGCACCATCACGATCGAGGTCGCGAACGGCACGGCCATGAGCGGAAACGCGGCATAGGCGGAGAGGAACTGCATCAGTCCGATGGCGATGGCGCCACCTGCCGCGCCAGCGACGATACCAGCCGCGTATCTGCGTTCCCGCATGGGCGTTCGATCATGCAACGCCTATGCCACCCTCGGCGTTAGGGCGGCGTCGCGGCGAGGCCGTAGTCCAACAGCAAATGAAAACGGGCGGCGGCTCCCTGGGAGCCGCCGCCCGCAGATCGGGCTGATGCGAGCGTTCGTTTCGCGCTCATTTCACGGTGAATGGAATGATGATGTCGCCGCTGAATGTGAATTGCGAACTCTTTGTGCCGGTGGCAAAGGGCGTCGTGCTGTTCAACGACGTGTCGTAGCGAACCTCGGGTCTCATGATGATCTGCTTGATACCGAAAGGATTTATTGGAACCGGCGGCGTGATGGTGAGGCCGACCGTGAGGGCGCCATAGGTGGTTCTCCCGCCGCCGTAGCTTCCGTTTGGCAAGCCGAGCTCGAGATTGACGAAGTCGAAGTGGCCAGGAAACGCGGCAACGAAGAAGCCGTTGTTGTCGCGCCAAATCTCGCCGCGCCCAGCGATCTTGAGCCAGTCATTGATCGTGTAGACGATGTATTGCGCCACGCCGTAGCCGTCCGCCCTGAAGCCATCATCGCGGATGTAGTTCAGGTCGGTGATGAGGGTGAGCTTGTCGTTCACCTTCCATGTTGCTGTGATGTCATTGAGGTAGCGGAGAGCGCTGTTGGGATCGCACCCACACGCAACTCGAGTGCCCAGCGTGTCCGGATTTTCCGGACCGATATGGGTGGTCGCCAGGATCGTGAGCGCGCCATTCAAGAGATTGTTCAGGCCGATACCGCCGTGGAACGCCACAGCCTTGTTGTTGTCCCCGTTGTTCCTGGAGGGCAGGCCGTTGTTGCCGAATGTCGTATTCACGCCCGTGTCGACACCGGCATAGATATCGACCGTCTCATTCACGTGTGTAGTCGTCATTACCCCAGTGTGCTTGAACGGGATGCCGAAATTGAAAATGTAGGAATGCGAGTAAAGCGGATTATCCGGCGCATAGATGACCTCCGCGCCTTCCAAGGTGACGTAATGACCGAATTTCACATCGACACCGCCCGAGGTCAGCCACGGCAGGTGGGCGAGCCCATGGGCCTCGACGATGTTGAACTGGTTTATGCTGTCGATCGAATATGCGAACTCGCCCAGAAATTGTGTGGCGCGCGCATCCGATCCGTACATCGTTTGAACCTTGAAGCCGAAATCGTAACCCGTCGCCTTCGGATCGAGCGGACGTTGTATGGTCAGCACAGACTGATTCAACACGAGCCGGTTCGCTTTATCGGTGAACAGATGGCCAAAATTGACACCGTCGGGTGGATTGACCGAATTGAGGGTGAAGCCCGCTTCCACATGGCCGGTGATTGTCACGGTATCCCACCAAGACACCGGTGGAGGTGGGGCCTTTTGGGCCTTCGTTACCAGATCCGCTGCCAAGCCAGGCCCGGCGGAAGCTACGAGCGCGAATAGTGTCAGTAGGACAAATTTCCGCATTATGAACCCCTTACGATGTCCATCGGCTCACATTCCAGCGCCTCAATCAACGCGAGACCAAAACTGGGAATATTTTCCGAACGCGATCGGCCCCGATCTATTGACGAAATCCTAAGTTGCTGCGGCGCTACCGCAAGAGAAAAGCTTCGCCAGACTGGTTACTTTTTGGGCGATTCCGGCTTCTCCGCGCGGATTGTTGCTATGTGTTGCAGCCAGGCCACATCGCTTCACCGATGCCCGAACTCGCGCCGGTAATGAGGGCTTTTTGCCCTCACAAGACGAAGCGGGGGTCAAAGGAGATCGCGTTTTCAAATGATCAAACCACAAACCGATCCCAGTTTGCGTAATGGTGCCGGCTGCGGGTGCCACGCGGCAAACTCAAGGCGATCAAGGCAATGCCCACGGCGATATTCGACCAGCGAGCAATCGGGAACGCGCCATCGAGGAACCATGCCGCGAGCACCAGCCATACGCCGAACACCACGTTGACGAAACGCAGCGGCCGAGCAACTTCGGCCATCGCGATGACCGCCGTCGTCACCACCAACGCGCCAACAAGATGATCGCTGTCCGCCATCGGCGGAACTGTGCCGAAGGTCAGGCGCGTGAACATCAGCCAGATTCCCATTGCGGTGCTAGCAAAAAGCGTCCAGGGCAGCGTCACGCCCGAAACCATGGCGTGCAGAGAAGACCGAAACGAACCGAGATCGGGCTCCTTATCTTCCTTGCCGCCCTCAAGGGCTCCGCCCATGAAGAACATGCGCAACAGCGACTTGCCGGCGCGCCGGCTCCAGACCAGGAACTGGCCCATCGCCACGAGCTCGTCGAGCGCGAACGGGATCATGACCAGCATCGCCAGCGCAGCCAGAAGACACAGCGTGCACCAGGTTCCGATGACGATCGGTTGGATGATGATGAAGTAGATGCTGATGACCCCCAGCGGCACGACCAATATGCCAAAGAAGGTCACCATCCACGGCATGGTGCGCCAGCGGCGTTTGTCACCCATCGCCCCCATCAGGATTTCCAGCATGTAGGCGACCGCACCGAGGCCGCCGTCGGGGATCGGCCATGCCTTCGACACGGCCGAGGTGATGATCGTCTCGGTTCCGTTGCGACCACCGGTGCCGCCGAAGAACGGGTCCCAAACGGAATCGACGTGACCCATCTGATAGGCCGCGAGATAACGTGCAATCAGAAAACCGACCGCCCCCATGAGGATGATCGGAAGCCGCTGTGCCCACGTCGACGGACAATAGCTCCATCCTGGAGGGATATCCGGCCCGCCCATCATTCCTTCCATGCTCATGCCCGGCATCATGGGGACGAGAACTGCGAACGTGATCACCAGCGCTCCCACGAGCGTATCGTTCGCATAGGAGGCCGCGCTCGGTGCCCAGAACACCAGAGGTGTGAACAGCAACCATAGCCCGACGAGCGTGTTGGCCCATTGAGCCCAATTCGTGCGGCGTGAAAGCGAAAGCAGGCCGAAGACAATGATCAGCATGCCGGCGCCGAGGTCGCTCCAGCCGAGAGCCCAATTCCGCCATTCCGGCGAGGCGAGTCCCCTTTCCGCCGTGACCCGAAGCACTGCTTCGCTCAGGGCCGCAGGTTCGAACAACCCGAACACGGTCGGACTGGTGATCAGCCAAGCCCCGAGAGCGATGCTCGCGAAATGTGCCCACAAGGTCTGCCGGTGTTCGGCAAGCATCATTTCCTCGTGCTCGCGCAGCATGCGCTTTTCCGCCAGCATCTCCTCTGTCTTTTGATGGGAATCGCTTGTCTGCTGGTGCTCCGGCGCAGACGCTCTTTCTCCCGCGACGAGCGCCGGGTTGAGCTTGTTGTCGCGATACCAGCCGACCGGGTCCGATTTGAGTGCGTCAAGGATAACTGGCAGCGCAGCCCGTAGCGAGTGTTTAGGGTCCCAGCCCAAAAGCGTCTGGGCCCGGGTGACGTCGAGTTCATAATGATCGTCGGCGAAGTCGACCATCCATGGCTTGATGAAGGGTTCTTCCTGCAGGATCTCGTCTTCGACCCAGGCTCCCGTCTTCGCCAAGGACTTCGGGATTTCCTGCGTTTTCCATTCCTCTCCGTGCAGCAGCCGTCCGACGAGGCGCTGTATGTCGTCGTAGCTCAGCGTCTCCGGCTCCCCGACGAGCAACGGCAGTTCTGGAGGCAATTCCTTCCGTTTGTCGATGAGCCGCATAAGCGCTTCGCCTACATCATCGAGGTGCACGAATGCCTGACCGCGCTGGATGTCGCCGGGATAGAGATGGCTAACGACTTCCCGCTCATAAATGCGCGCGATCTGCTGCGATAGGAACGCATTACGGCCCTTGTCGTCGTACACGCCGGCCAAGCGGAGCAGCACTACCGGAATGTCGCCATGTTGCTTTCGGATTAGCGCCTCGGTCTCGACCTTCGACAATGGATAAGGCCATCGTGGGTCAATCGGCGAATCCTCATTGATGCGCTGGCCGGGCTCGACCGGCGCATGCACCAGCATCGTGCTGGTGAAAATAAACTGCTCGACCCGGAACTCCTGGAGATGTTGCAGTAGCCGCTCGGTGCCGCGTACCGTAATCTGTTCATAAAGCGGGCTCGGTTCCCCCGAGAGATCGTAATAGGCGGCGAGATGGACCACCGAGGCGATGCGGTTTCCGTAGGCGATGCGGATGCGCTCGAATGCCCCCTTCACTCCCTGCTCAGACGTCAGATCAATGCACACGCATTCCGCAGCGGGCGGCGGCGCGTGCGAAGCCATGCGGTCGAGGCCAACCAGGGAAAATCGGCCCGCGAATTTGTTTATCAGGGCAGAGCCGATGAAGCCGCTGCTGCCGGTGATGAGGACAACGTCACGTTCAGCCATCTGACCTCCCGCGACTAGTTTCCTTCAGATCACCAAAGCCCCTCACGAAACATACGGCCCGAATCGGGCCTCCTGAAAGTTTGCGCAACGGCACAATCAACAGACGCCTCGATCGAAGTTCCGGTGGCAATTCATTGGATCGCACTCAATGTGAGTGCGACTGCTAA
>WNGL01001850.1_pt1 | contig 25850 bp, 25 predicted proteins | sample 5400591 | NCBI WGS metagenome assembly WNGL01 (sample SAMN13153377, study PRJNA577476) | soil metagenome | isolation source: 80 cm soil or saprolite under Garry oak tree replicate 1 | place: USA:California | collected 2016-06-15 | reverse complement strand
CCTGGACGAGGAAGCAAGGGCCGGATCTTCTCCCACTGGGCGTCGGTCAACAGACGACCGTATCGCGCCATCGGCCCTCCAGCGGCGCTGCTGACCTTGTTTATCTCGCATTTCCGTCAACCCAACTACCTTAGAATTCCAGGCTTTGCACCCAGTTTTGAAAACAGCTTCTAGTAACAAAAGGGTTGCAAATTGGGCAGTCTGTAAGTCGTTGAAAGGAAACAGCAGGTAAGGGGGGTTGCCGGTCGACTCCTTGCCTATTCTGTAAGCCTGTCGTCCGCCTTTCTAGGGCAACAACCGTCGCTGCATGTGTTTTGCGATCCCCTTGATGACCGAACTGCTGGGCGTATGAGCCATGTGCCAAAGCTCTTCCCCTTGGGGAGGAGATATCGCCGGACCTGCGATGAAGCTAGCCGGCCCGCTCGCTGCTCGCTCGCCGGGGCTTCGGCTTGCTCCTGCTATTGACTTTCGCTCGAGTACGCGCAGGCGCCATCGCCTTCAATTTCAATTTGATCCGATTGTATTCAATGGCGGCACGGACGAGATTCTTTAGAGCACGCTCATTAATCGTATCACCCTCGAACAAATCAATCGCTCGCCACTGGCTGCCTCCGAGGCCCGCGTTGAAGAGCTTGTCAGGATCCGGAAGGTCCGCTCCGTGGGAAAAGGTAAGCTTCACCTTATCTTTGTCGGCGTTGCCGACCGCGATCATTCCATCGCGAGACCACGCCGGGCTTCCCATCCACTTCCATTCCTCGATGATCTCCCGGTCAGCCTCAAGAATGCTCTTACGGATACTGGCGAGCGTTTTGCCACGCCAGTCTGTGAGTCCTGCGATCAGTTGGTCCATCCGTTCCGATGGATTCATTGGATCTTTATGCCTCGAATTCTTGTTCCGTTTTCATGCGAGTAGTTTTATTCGGTAACTTGGGCTGACCTCTTCGAAACAAGTCGTCGAACGACATGGCCTTTCCACATCCAAAGCCCCGAAAGGACCATTACCGGAACGAATACAAACCGAGTAGAACGGGCGTAGTTTGGAATTTGGTCAAACGGACTATAAATATAACCGATTATCGGAATGGCAAAGACAATGTGAATCCAGCGAAAAATCGAACGTTTGGTGGCCTCTGTCATGATTAATTTGTCCTCCATTCTTCGGCCGACACTTAGACTCTTAGCGAGCCACGGAACCCCCGGGCGGCATAATAAGATTCCGCACCGTTGTGATACACGAAAACCGTGTTGAAGCGGCGATCACAAAAGAGGGCCCCGCCGAGTTTTCTGATATTAGAAGGTGTTTTCACCCAGCTCGACGTTTTTGTGTCGCACTCTCCAAGCTTCTGTAACTCTCGATATTGTTCCTCCGTTAGAAGCTCAATGCCCATGGCAGCCGCCATATTCGTGGCGCTATCTTTAGGTTTAGCTTCTTTCCTTGCATCCAGCGCTTCGCGGTCGTAGCAAACGCTTCTGCGGCCTTTTGGACTTTCCGCCGAACAGTCATGAAAAATGTATTCGCCCGTTTTCTTGTCCTGACCAACAACGTCCGGTTCACCGCCGGTTCTTTCCATTTCATGGAGTGACGCCAGTTTTTCCGGGTGAGCTTCCAGCTTTGCTTCCACTTCCGCCCATTCCAGTCCTTTATGCCGGTTCATGTTTCTCTCAAAACGGGCTCTCAAAGCCCTCAGCAGCTCCGCACGTTGTTCTGATGACAATTCCCTTTTCTTGGTTCTAGCTGGTTGCGCCATGGTTTTGCGATCCACCTCGTTTTACGAATTTAAGAATGAAACTCTACGCGCCGACCGCGCCAGCGGTGCCATGCATCTCGGTTGCGCTCTTGGCCGGTCCGAATACTTGTCCGTGACTGTATTGATTTACGGAAACAATTTTTCTCTCGGCCGGTCTGAAATACCACGAAAGTACAGTCATGACCAGAAGCAACACTGCGGGAAATAGCTCCTTCATGGAATCACCCACTGCAACATGGGAATATGCCGCCCCCGTCACCACAAAGAAAAAGCCGGCATAAGCCCATTCCTTTAGCAAAGGAAATTTAGGGATCAGAATTGCTACAACTCCCAAGATTTTCCAAATTCCGAGTATCGTCAGAAAATAGACGGGATAGCCCAGATGCGTAATGCCAAATACTCCTGGTGGCGACAAGGTTCCTTCCGCCTTCGCTCGGAACAACTGCAATATCCCGCTTGACAGCATTCCTGATACCAGCCAGAGAGTGGAAACCCAATAGATAGTTTTATTTCTCTTGGTCATAAATCCTCCTCGATTCACGACTTTTGAGCTGCCTGAGGCGGCCAGTTGGGTGCTTCAATCCCGAACTGCTTGGCGTACTCGGCGTTCAATCGTTGCCAGCCGCCGAACTTCATGGCTTCGGGGCCGACGATGCGGCCGATGGGAGTTCCGCTGAGCAGGCGATCCAGAACGTCGAAACAAATGTGCCACCCGGCAGCACCCATGGCGATGTACTTGTGACCGATGTTGGTCCATAACGTGAGGCGCGTGCCGCCAGCAAAGGCCTCGAGTTTCCACCGCATATCGAAGCCGCCCCACTTGTACTCGAGCGCCTTGGGAGCATCAGCTCGCGTCACTACTGTTTCGGTAATGCGTGGCGCGGGAGCGCCCACCGTGGTGAGGTTCACCGTGGCCCCCACCGTACCCAGGCTCCCGTCGGCGTCGAAGGGCGCCCACTCGCGCAGATGCTCCGGCTCAGTTAGCGCCTCCCAGACTTTCTCCGGCGGGTGACGCAACTCTTTGACGAGAACGAGCGTCCACTTCTCGCCGTCCTTTTGTATCTGCGCCACGTTGGCCGGACCCGGTGCGTACTGCTCGCGCTCCATCATCTTCTTCTCCTTACTTCTGCCTGCACTATGAACCTTAGCCGCGCCTGGTTACGCAAGTACCGCTTCGATCTGGATCCGCCCTACCACTTCATCAGTTGCGTGAGCTGAAGGAGATTACCGCTGGTGTCTTTCAGCATCGCAATGGTCGAGCCGGTCACGCCGGTCGGCGGCATCGTAAACTCCGCGCCGCGCGCCTTGATCCGCTCGTAGTCCGCCTTGACGTCGTCGGTGAAGAACATGGCCGCGGGCTGGCCTTGCTGGAACAGGGCATCCTGGTAAGCCTTGGCCGCCGGCTTGTCATTCAGCGCCAACTGCAGCTCGATGCCGTCCGGCTCCTCGGAGGAGGTCACCGTCAGCCAGCGATAGGGGCCGTTACTGAAATCGGCCTTCTTCACAAAGCCGAGCACTTCGGTATAGAAGCGCAGCGCCTTCTCCTGGTCCTGAACGTACACGCTCGTCAGTTTGATTTTCATTTCGTTTCTCCTTTGTCAGGTTCGCGGTTTGCGCCGCGTGGTTTCTTCCTTGGCTGCCTTTTCGTTCGTGTTGCCCGATCCATCGCCCGGTCCCCCGACCGTTCCATGCGGTCTAGGTAGCGTTCGAGAGCATCCACGTGAGCCTTCCACATCCGCCGGAACTGCTCGAGCCAGCCATCCAACTCCTGAAACGGTTCAGGTTTCAGTCGGTAGAGACGTCTCTGCGCGTCCACGCTGGCCTCCACGAAACCGGCCTCGCGCAGCACCCGCAAGTGCTTGGACACGGTCGGCTGCGTCATCCGCAGTTGACGTTCGATCTCGCCCACCGACTTCTGCGACGAGACCAGGACGCTCAAGATCGCGCGGCGGTTCGCCTCCGCAATGATTTCGAACACGGTCTGCATGCTTTGTATATACTCCTGCAGGCATATACGTGTCAAGGGATATTCGCAACACCCGCCTGTGGAAATCTGTGCAAAACTTTTTGCGCCGAATCGGGTGGGAGTGATGCGGGTACCTGGGGCATGCAGGGTCCCAAGGAACGGTGGCGGAAGCGGGTTTCGTTAGCATGGAGAATGAGACCGTTACGGAACTAAAGCATATTAGAATCCGTACAGATCAAGGTAAGACGAACGGTTGCGTCTATTCGTCAATATCAGGTGATGGCGGACTTTCCCTTTTGCCGCTGATGGAGGGGGACAGATCATGAAGCGCATGAACAATTCTGCACTGTGGTGGGTAGCCGTAACGATTGGTCTGGTCATGATTACACTGGCGGGCTCTGCCCCCGCATGGGCGCAAGGAGAGAAGCGCTCGGTGTTCACGGAGCGCGATTTTCATTGGCAGGGGCACTTGAAGGCCGGGCAGATGCTGGAGGTCATCAATCGAAATGGGGAGATTGACGCGAGCGCCGCTTCCGGGGACGAGGTGCGAGCCTCGGGGACTTGGAGACACGACGATAACGAGCGCGAAGCCTTTGTCGAGGTGGTGGAATACCCGGATGGCGTGACGATTTGCGCGGTGTACGCCAGGGACAAAGCGCCTGGGCGCTGCCATCGCGGCGGAGTCTCCTCCGAGTCTAGCAACGGCAGCTGGTGGCACGGAAACCGCGCGAGCATTAACTTTGAAGTGCAGGTGCCGCGGGGCGTGCGCTTGAATGCGCTGACGACCAACGGGAACGTGCAGGGCCACAACCTGGCAAGCGTCGTAGAAGCGGCGACAACGAACGGCAACGTGGACGTTTCGACTAGCGAGTGGGCCTCCGCGTCAACCACGAACGGCGGAATCCACGTGTCCATCGGCAACGCGAAATGGAGCGGCGAGTTGAAGGAGAGGACCACGAACGGAAGCGTGGACGTGACGCTTCCAGCTTCGGCGGAATTCACGCTGGATGCGGCCACGACAAACGGCGGAATTCACACGGATTTTCCCATCACCGTGCAGGGTAGTTTTAATTCGAAGCGGCTCTCCGGGACCGTGGGCGGAGGCGGCCGGGATTTGCGAGTCTCAACAACCAACGGCGGAATCAAGCTGACGAAGAGCTGAGAAGAATACTCACGCTTCTCAAGTTGCGGCTTCCTTCTGTTTCAGGGCTTACCGAATTCTCGCCTTGCGGTAATTCCCTTTCCTTCCGTAACGCTGATCGTCGCACCAGCGGGGATGGAAGAGAGTCGGTCCGCTTGGCCGCTGGGCCAGCGAATTTCGATGGAGTCAGTTTTATCGCGCGGGCCGACGCCGAAAGTGAGCACGAGTTCGCTGGCGGACAGGTAACTCGAGCCGCTGCGGAGCATTTGCGTTTGCGTTTCGCCGCCGGCGGTTAGCTTCACGGTTGCACCGATGCCGTCGCGATTGGATTTCGTGCCGATCAGCTTGACCCGCAAGCTGTGATTCGCAGCGGCGACACTGGACGCTTCGTTGCAGAACAGATAGACGGGACCGCCATTCGTGGAGAGCAACAAGTCGAGGCGGCCGTCGTTGTTGATGTCCGCATACGCCGCCCCCCGTCCGACGCGAGGAGAGGCGAACGTTGCGCCCATGGATTGCGTGACTTCTGCGAACTTCCCTTTGCCGATGTTGCGGAAAAGATGCGGCCGCTCCGCATAGCTGACATTGGCTTGCACTTTTTGGATGTCGTCATCCACGTGGCCGTTGGCGATGAGAACATCAGGCCAGCCGTCGAGATCGTAGTCAAAAAAGAAGCAGCCAAATCCCAGGGTGAGCAGCGACGCGCGACCGATTTCCGAGCGCGGCGCTTCATCAACAAAAAGGCCTTTGCCTTCGTTGTGATACAGCGAAATCATCTGATTCGAGAAATTGGTGATGAGCACGCTCGTGTAACCGGAATGATCGTAGTCCGCAGCGTCCACGCCCATGCCCGCGCGCGCCACGCCGTCTTCGCTGAAGGCCACGCCCGCCACGACGGCTTTCTCGCTGAACGTGCCGTTGCCATTGTTGCGATAAAGCTTGTTCGGCTGCGTGTCGTTGGAGAAAAGCAGATCTAGCCAGCCATCGTTGTCGTAATCGAGAACGGCGACGCCGAGCGTTTTTGAAGTTGCGTCGCCGAGGCCCGCCTTTTGCGTCGCGTCTTCAAACGTGCCGTTGCCGCGGTTGTGCCAGAGACGCACGGCCGAGCCTTTGTACGATTCCGGCGTGCAATAGGATTTGGCCTTGCCGTCGAGCGTGCAAGATAAATCCGTTTCCGGCGTCCACTGCACGTAGTTGGCAACTACCAAGTCCAAGTAGCCGTCTTTGTCGTAGTCCACCCAGGCGGCGCTGGTGCTAAATTCTTTCGGGCCTTGCAGGCCGACTTTCTGGGTGACATCGGTGAACGTACCGTTGCCGTTGTTGTGGAACAGGCGGTTCTGGCCGTAGGCGGTGACGAAAAGATCGTCGTAGCCATCGTTGTCGTAGTCACCGACAGCCACACCCATGCCAAACATTTCCACGTCCAGGCCAGCTTTGTGCGTAACGTCGGTGAACGTGCCGTCGTGATTGTTGTGATAGAGCTTGGGCGTGGAGCGTTTTTGCCCATGGCCAGGCCAGTCCGTGCCGTTCACCAGGAAAATGTCCGGCCAGCCGTCATTGTCGTAATCGATGAACGCGACCCCCGGACCCATCGTTTCAGGAAGATATTTCTTACCGAAGGCGCCATTGTTGTGAACAAAGTGGATTCCGGCCCGTTGCGTGACATCACGGAATTGAATGGACGAAGTTTCGGCGGGAGCGCCGACGCCTATTTTTGCGACCAAGAAAATTGCGAATCCGGAGACGAGAAGCGCGGCGAGCGGACGTTTCACCCTTCCCCCGTTTCAGTCGCGTCCGACGCCGAGTGCATCGGCAACGCGATTAATGTAGTTGAACCAGGAAGCGATGAGCGTGATTTGCAGGATGCCTTTGTCGTCGAAGCCAGCGGCGCGGAGCTTTTGGTGATCGTCCGGACTGCATTTTGTGGCATCTTTGGTCAGTTTGAGGACATAGTCAAGCATGATGCGGTCCTGCTCGCTGATCGGTGCCGTACGATAGTCCTTCTTCAGCGCTTCGACCATTTCTTCCTTTAATGTGACGCGACGCAGAAACTCTGCGTGGGAGACGATTCAATAATGACAGCGATTTGTGACCGAGACCATGGTGGCGATCATTTCGTGCTGGTGGCGTTTCAGCGGCAGCTCAGGAGACATTAACGCACCAAACGTACTGAACGCGTGGTACAGCGCTTCCGGAATCAGCGTGTGGCTGGCCACGATGCCCGCAGTCTCGCCGTCGTTCACGGGATGAACGGGCGTGGCGTATTCGATGGGATACAATCTTCGCTGCGATTCAATCGCGTCTTTAACGCACTTGTCATCTTCCATTCGCACAGTCTGGATCCAAGTCATTTTTCCTCGCTGTTCAGCTTGATGTTTGGAAGCTAATTCCCACCGCCCGGTGTTGCGGTTTCTCGCGTGGAAACCTTGGCAGCCATTTTATGGGTCGTGGACTTTTTTGGCGACGCGGCAGCCAGGGCAACGCTGTAGTGCTCGTGAATGGGCTGGCGTTCGTTGTTGTCGTCGGGATACGCTTGACGGTACGGCCCGGTAATGGCCTGCGCCGACTCATCGGCCTTGAAGCGCAGGTAGCGCGCTTTCTGCTCTTCGGCTTTTTTGTCGTCGCCAAGGCCGTTGTAGCAGAGCATCAGATTGTAATGCGCCTGCAAATCTTCGGGATCGATGGCCAGCGTTTTTTCGAACTCAGCTACAGCATCGGCGTAGCGCTTTTCGAGGAACAGCACGCGGCCGAGTTCGTTGTGGACGACACGGTCGCGAGGGAATTGCTGCAGAACCGTCTTAAAATGGCCGATGGAGCCTTCGTAGTCGCCGTCTTCGCGAAGCGCTTTGGCGTAAAAGAAATTCGTTCGCCCCAATGTCGAATCGATAGCCAGGGACTTTTCCAATACTTTACGCGCGCCCGCCGTATCGCCCTCTTGCAGGAGAACGCGTCCGATGTTGGTCCACCCGTCGGGATTGAGAGGATCGGCTTCGGTGATTTTCTCAAATGCGGCGGCTGCGGCCTTCAAGTCACCTTGAAGAAAGAGCCCAATGCCGTAATCATTCCAACGCGTCCAGTCTTCCCTCGTGCTGATCGTCGCCGGCTGCGGTGCGGGTGAATTTTTCGGAAGAACATGCAACGTCTTGGTATCTTCCGCGAGGACTGTGATGGGGAGATCAGGAATCGCTTTTATATTGCCGGATACGGCCGAAGTATCGCCGGTGAAGGCGAATTTGCGATCGTCGTAGTCCGGTGTTGTTTCTTTATCGCCGCTGCTCACCAGCTTGGTTACATCTTCAGGAACTCCGGCAAAAGAGAACTGCGTGTTGTACCAACTGAATTTGCGGTAGTTCAGTTTCGAGTGCAGCGTAATTCTGTCGCCGCAATTCTCCGGAACGTGCAACCGATAGTGCACGGTGTCGGCTGCGCCAGGCGGAATCAGGTGCACGTAAACAACGGAGCGCGTGGCCCATGCATTGCGTTTATTGATAACGTTTCCGTGGCCATCGATTTGTAGTGAACGGTAAAAATGAGCGCCGGGCTCGACGGGACCTTTGCCATTGTCCTCGACCTGGCCGCTCCAAAAAACGGTTTGGCCTTTTTCGTCGGTCGCCTGCAATTCGAGCCAGACATCGAAGGCATCAACGGTGCCGCCAGGGAAAAAATGGCCGACCTTGCGCGTTCGAACGACCACGTCCACGCGAACATCATCGCCGCGGCGAACGGCAGCGCTCGTGCGATCGATGGGAGCGGTGATCGCGCGAACTTCACCTGCCGGACCTTTTGGCAGCGCGGCCTCGGATTCTTCACCCACGGCGAAAGTCGTAGAGAGCTCCTGCTTGCCCATTTCGTTGCGAACCGGCGCGATGGACTCCTTCCCGGCCGGTGAAATGGCAAAAATATCCACGCTCAATTGCTTGTCTTGCAAGAAGTTTTTCGCGAATTCGTATTGGCCCCCGTCCTGGTTGGCCGTAGGCACGGCGGTATTCGCTCCGGGGAAGCGGTGCGAATGGACGAGGCCGTTGATGTTGCCATCATCCTTCGACGGAGTCATTGGCATGTGGCAGTCCGCACAATTCATGGGGCTCTTCGGATAGTAGAACGCGCGCGCACCCTGTCCGGAAACTCCGCTGGCTTGCCAGTTGTCATACTCGTTGAAGCCACGAATCCAGCGGTAACGATTCACCGGAACGTCGAGATGCACCTTGTGGCAGGAAGCGCAAAACTCCGCCGTTTCCGTACGCATGAAGGGCTTCAGAAACGTGCGGCGGTGGGGCTCGGGATTCAGGCGTACGACGAAATCGTGGAGCTTGCGAACAAGCGGATTTTCGCTGGCGGCGAGTTCATGGAGTTTCGGATACTCCAGGAAAAAATCGCCCTGACCCATGGTGCTTTTTACTTCGACGATGCTGTGGCACATCAGGCAGCCGAGCCCGGCGCGCGCTTCGGGGCGATTCACGATTTGCTTGATCGGCGTATCAAACAAGCCGCTGTAAAGCAGAGCGGGGTCGTGGCAGCCAGCGCACCATTTCGAGGAACGCACGCCGGCGACATCCTGCATGTATTCGATACTTTTGCGATACCACTGATTGTTGAAGGAAGAAAAATGGTGCATCGAGCTGTTCCACTGCACGTAAATGTCGGCGTGACAGCGCTGGCAAGCGTCGGACTTCATGAAATACTGCGAGGGGATATTGACGTCGCCTTTCGTCTGCGCGGAGCTGGGGAAGAATTTTCCTGCTGAGCCGTCGCCTTCGTGGTCCATGGCGTCGGGGGGCATCAACGGATTGATGATGCGATTCGCGCGGGCATCGCGCCAGCCGACTTCGCGCACGAACCAGAGCCCTGCGGAGATAGCGAACGTGGCGAGAACTAACGAACCAAAACGCAACGCCTGCGTGGCGACGGTTTCTCCCAGCCACCCTTTTGAGCGGAGCCAATCCCCCAGGAGCAACAGCGCTCCGACCACGCACAGGACAATGTGAGCATAAAGCCAATTCCAGAGATCGTGCGGCGTTCCGATCTTGATCAAAGCCAAGCCGAGAAGTGTTCCGGCCGCGAGGAGAATCCGTCCCACGCGAGCGAGAATTGTTCCGGTCCAAAGTAAAGGAACGAGAAAGACAAGAAGCAACAGAAAGACAAGGATTCCAATTGCAACGTGAATGAGATCGACAGCCGCATAGGTGATAGTAGCGGAGGGAAATCCATACAAATACGCTGCGCTAAGAGCGAGGAGAACAAGAGCACGAAACAACCAGCGATTAGACGACTCAATGCGCATCAAAAAACCTCTTCCGAACGATCACGCGCTAGAAATAAAGCGACCGGATGTCTGAGATCCATCCGGTCGCGATTCAGTTTGGGGTGCCCCGAAGCAAGCCAAGGAATGGCTGAGCTGGAGGCGATGGTGCTAGTGGGCATAAGGTAATTTTCGGGCGCCAAATAGGCAATACTGCGAATGCATTAGAAGCCGCAAAATCATGCAAAACAATTGAATTAGCGGCAATAATAGAAAAAGATTAGGGACCTAGAGCGGCTCTATGCCCTTTCCTTCCAAACACTTATAAACTTTCGGCGGCTGCAGATTCTTGTACTCTTCGGTGCGGCCGCTGGGCCACTGGATGACCACGCGATCGACCCGGTCGCGTCTGGCCAGTCCGAAGGTTACGGGTAGTTCGGATTGTGAAAGATAACTCGAGCCGCCACGCACCATTCGCGACTGGCGAAGGTCGCCGGCGAAGATTTGGACGTTGGCCCCAATCGCATCGCGATTGGACTGCGTCCCCTGTAATTCGAATCTTACGCTGCGGTTGCCAGCGAGTTGTTCGTTGCGAAAAAGAACGGCGGGGCCGTTGTTGGTGGTCAGCAAAATATCGAGATCTCCGTCGCGGTCAAAATCCGCATAAGCCAGCCCGCGTCCCACGCGCGGCTTCTCGAACCCGCCGGCAGCTTCTGCAGCCACGTCGCGGAATCTTCCAGCTCCCTGATTCAGAAAAAGCTGTGGCGGCTGCGCATAGCCTACATTTCCACGAATGTTTCGAACGGTCTCGTCAATATGTCCATTGGCAACGGCAAGGTCGAGCGCGCCGTCCAGGTCCACATCCAAAAACATGCAGCCAAAGCCGAGAGTGCTTCTGGATGCGGCGCCTATCCCCGCTGCCGTGGCGACATCATCGTACACGCCGGGCTTCGCGGCGCGATACAGGCCAATCATTTCATTGTCAAAATTGGTGATGGCGATTCCCGGGCTGCCAGAATTGTCGAAATCCCCCACATCGACGCCCATTCCCGCGCGCGCTTTGCCTTCCGTGCTGAACGCCAGGCCGGCCTCGACAGCGACATCCCTGAACTTCCCGTTGTGAAGATTGCAGTAGAGCTTGTTTGGCTGCGTGTCATTGGCGACGAGCAGGTCCGGCCAGCCGTCCTGGTCATAGTCCGGCATGGCCACTCCTAGCGACTTGGAGCTGCTGTCGAAGACACCGCTGGTCGCGGTAACGTCTTCGAACGTGCCGTTGCCACGATTGTGAAAGAGCCAGCAGGTATCGCCTCGATACGCTTCCGGCGTGCAGTACGACTTGTGCGTGCCATCGAGGCTGCAAAACACGTCGCGCTCCGGTGACCAACGGACATAGTTGCAAACGAAGAGATCGAGGAAGCCGTCGCGGTCGTAGTCGAACCATAATGCCGACGTGCTCAGGCCCTGCCGCCCAAAGAGCCCGCTGGAGCGCGTAACGTCTACAAAAGTGCCCTTGCCGGTGTTGCGAAAGAGACGGCTTTGGCCCACGCAGGAAATGAAAAGGTCAGGGAAACCGTCGTTGTTGTAATCACCGACGGCCACGCCCATTCCGTACATCTCGATGTCCAGTCCCGCGCTCTTGGTCACGTCGGTGAAGGTTCCGTTGCGATTGTTGTGGTAGAGGCGCAGCGTGGAGCGCTGGCGCTTGTGGCCGGGCCAGTCCATCCCATTGATAAGCAAAATGTCTTGCCAGCCGTCGGCGTCGTAATCCAGAAAGGCGCAACCGGAACCCAGGGTTTCCGGAAGCAACTTTCCCCCGTAAGCGCCGGAATTGTGCTGAAACTGGATTCCGGCAGTGGCAGTGACGTCGGTGAAACGAAAACCCAAATTCGCAACAGGACTCGTCACGATGCGTGGAACCAAAGCTGCCGCCATGCCCGAGCCCAAAGTTGTGAAAAGGAAATCCCGGCGGTTCAAGGCAGATTCACCAGACCGTTGCGAATGGCGTAGACGACAAGTTCCGCGGTTTTGTGAATGCCCAGTGTGTCCATGATGTTGGCGCGATGCACAGCCACAGTGTTGACGCTCAGATTCAAGTCCGATGCGATTTCCTTGTTCGACTTCCCTGCCACGATCTGCTGGAGAATCTGCAGTTCGCGAGGAGTCAAACTGCCACCTCGCTCCCCTTTGAGTGCTTCCCTGCGGGAAACTTGCGGGTCCAGGACGGTCATGCCTGCAGCGATACTTTTCACTGCACTGACCAGGTCGAGGTCCATGGCGTTTTTCAACACGTAGCCGCGCGCCCCCGCCTGCAGCGCCTGGGTCACCAACGTCTCCTCAGAATGCATACTCAGCATCAAAATTCCCGCTTCCGGGTACGTTTCTAGTATTTTCCGCGTCGCTTCAATGCCGCTCAATTCCGGCATGGCGCAATCCATGACAATGACGCGCGGTTTCAGTTCCGTCGCCAAGCGCACAGCCTCGCGGCCATCGCTTGCTTCTCCAACAACCGAAATTCCCGCGTCATCCTCCAACATCCGGCGGAACCCCCGGCGAACCAGAGCATGATCGTCCGCCAAAAGGACGGTTATCTTATTCGGCATGGCTTTCCACTTTCTCCCGAGGGATTTGCAGGCGGACTTGCGTGCCGCCCTGCGGCCCTGGAGTGATCGCCAGGGTTCCACCGATAATCTCCGCGCGTTCGCGCATGGCGATCAATCCAATTCCTCGCTGAATTCTCTCCGCGACGAATCCCGAGCCATGATCCTCCACTTCAAGCTCCACCGAATTTCCGGCGTATTTTAGGCGAACCCACGCCTCGCGGGCACCAGAGTGGCGGCTGACATTATTCAGAGCTTCCTGCAGCACACGGTAGATGTGTACGCCTGCGCTCGCTTCGACCGAGAACGGTTTCCCGCTCTTTTCGTAATGCAACTCAATGCCCGCCTGCCTTCCCACCGTGGGAATATACCAGTCCAGCGTGCTTTCGAGCCCGGCTTCTTCCAGCAAAACGGGATGCAGCGCCTGCGACAGCGTTCGAATGTTATTCAGTGTGGTTTGCGCGATTTCCTGCACTTCTTTCAGGTCTGTGTGAAGAGGCGTTCCTTCGCCGGCCTGTTTGCCGGCTCGCCGGAGCATCGAGCCAATGGCGGTGAGCACCTGTCCGAATTCATCGTGAAGCTCGCGCGAAATGTGCCGCAGTGTGGATTCCTGCGTAGAAATGAGCTTTTGCGCCAGGTCGCTGCGCTGCTCGGAAAGTTCGGCGAGGCGCGCAAATATTTGGCGGTTGCTGCGAATGAGGTAGAGGCTGGTGAGCACAATAGCAATCAGGGTTGCCCCGAGAAACAGATACAGCTGCCGCTGCACACCGTCATAAATCTTTGCAATGCTCGCGGCGGCTTGCTCCTCACCTTCGTTGTTCTCGACGAGCAAACGAGAGACCGCACCGCTGAGCGCTTGCTCCCGCGCCTGCAGGGTCAAACGAATCTGCTCGCGCGCTTCCGGCTCTCTTTTCTCCTCCGCAAGCCTAAACATGCGGTCAACGGCGTCCCAAAACTGCGCGACAGATTGCGTTAGGAATTTGCGTTGGTCAGGCGTGCGGCTGACGACGGCCAGGCCTTCCTCGAGTTTGAGGGCGGAGTCCAGATCCTGCCGCATACGGTCGAATTGCGCGGTCCAGGCGCTCAGAGGATAGCGTTCTGTGGTGTCCAGCATGTCGCGCATCGCAAGCGCGACAGAATTGAGATCGTTCTGAATGCGCAGAAGCTGAAGCGAATCCTTGCGATTGCGATCCACCATTTCGCTCTGAAGTCTGCGAAGGCCGGCCAGTTGCACGGTGATGTAAGACGCGTAGGCAACGACTGCGGCCAGCGTGATGACCAGGCCAAGGAGAAGCCGATTTGTAGGTGAGCGGTGAGAAAGTGCGGCCTTTTGCACGAGCTAAGAATACCTCAGGCCGTGGCTTGTTTTCGCAGGAGCGAGCAGAGACATTCGTCTAAACGCTCAGCCGCGTGTGCCGGGGCGAAGTATGCCGATTACCGTCAGCATCAGTGCACAGCCGACAAGCGGAACCGCCAAGCCTGTGCGCAGGCTCCCCGCGTATCGGGAAACAACACCCACGAGTGGCGGCACGAGCGCGCTGCCCAAGGCCGCCATCGCGAACATGACGCCGCCTACTTTTCTTGCGCGCGTGCCATACCATTTGGAAAGCCACGCAATCAGAATAGGAAAAATGCTGGCGAGGCCTAGGCCTGCGAGAAAAGCACCGCCGAACAACGTCGAGGGGGAATGACCCGCCAGAAAAATGGACTCTCCCGTGGCGGCAAGGAGAAGTCCTGCGACCGCGACCGTAACTTCTTTCAAGTGGAGAAGAATAGCCGCCGCGGCGCCTCGGCCGCCAAGCAACCCCGCAAAGAAGAACATCGGCGCCAGCGCCCAGGTGTTGCTGCTCCAGGCTGCCGCCCTCTGGGCGTGCGCGGGCGCCCAATAGGAGGTTCCTACTTCTGTCCCGACATACACAAAAAATAAAATTCCGAGCAAAACTGCGACTCCTGTTCCAGCAATCTGACCGCCGGCAGGACCTGAGGCAGAACTTTCTTCCTGGTGCAGTTTTCCAAACGGCATGCGCAGAAGCACGATTACAAGCGCTGCACCTAACGCCCCCACCAAGTAAAGAAGGAGGCTGACATGCGACGTGCGCATCGCCAGCATTGCGAGCGGGGACGAAGCAATCGCGCCGACGCCCCAGGCCAGATTGATGACGCTCAAAGCCGAGGCGCGGCGCTCCCCATACGATTCGCCTACCCATAGATTCGTGCCGGGCGTGGCAAAACCGTAGCCCAGCCCATAGATGCCGCTAGCCGTAAGCGCGAGCACAAACGTAGGAGCATTGAGCAACGTGAAGCCAAGCGCCAACAAAGCAATGCCGAGCGTGATTGCGGGCTTGAATCCTTTGGCTGAGATGAGCGAGCTCGAAGCCAGAACGCCTACGAAGGAGCCGGAGAATTGCACGAGCGAGAAAAGCCCGGCGCGGCTGTCGTTCAATCCCCATTGGGCCATAAACCTGGGAAGGATGGGGCCGATGAGCGAGATTACAATCCCGTTGACGACAAAGCCTGCACAGAGCAAATAAAAAATCACGCTCTGCGAATGGGGGGAGCTCATTGCCAGAGTTTGCGTTTTCGAAGACATCATGGCATTTTGCCGGAGCCAAGCATTTCGCGCAACGACGCGCAATGAGCGCGAGGGAGTGGAAGCGTACGCAAATGATTGAAGTAGGACTGGTTGGATTCGGGCTTGCGGGAAGAGCGTTTCATGCGCCGGTAATTCGCGCGGTTCCTGGATTACATCTGGCCGCGATTCTGCAGCGCACCGGAAATGAAGCGGCGGCCCAATACCCGGACGTTCGCATTGTGCGCAGCCTGGACGAGCTGCTGGCGATTCGTCAGATTCGGTTGGTGGTGATCGCTACGCCAAATGACACGCATTATTCCTTCGCACGGCAATGCCTCGCAGCAGGGCGCGACGTGGTAGTGGACAAGCCGTTCACGACCACTGTGGAGGAGGCTAAGTCTCTGGTGCAGTTCGCGAAGGAGAATGGCCAGCTGATTACGGTGTACCAGAACCGTCGCTATGATGGAGATTTTCAGGCCCTTAGAAAGCTGCTGGCGGAAGGAACTTTGGGGCGCATCGTGCGATTCGAAACGCATTACGATCGGTATCGCCCGCGATTGAAACCAGGTGCGTGGCGCGAGACAACCCGGCCAGGCAGCGGCATTCTGTTCGACCTCGCGCCGCACCTGATTGATCACGCGCTCATTTTGTTTGGACTACCCGAAGCGGTGACCGCCGACGTGCGAATCGAACGGGAAAACGCCGTGGCGGACGACGCGTTCGACATTATGTTTCATTATCCCGGCGCCTTGCGCGCGGTGCTGAAGTCAAGCATCCTGGCTGCCGCGCCGCGGCCGCGTTTCGTCTTGTTCGGAACTCAAGGTAGTTTCGTCAAGCAGAGCGTCGACCCGCAGGAGGATAACCTGCGTCACGGCAACATTCCAGCGAGTGGGCCTTGGGGCGCGGAGCCGGAAGAAAACTGGGGGCTGCTGACTGTTCCTGATGGAGAGAAATTCACGCAGCGGCGCATCCCTTCCGAGAAATGCGATTTTCGCGATTACTACGCAAACGTGCGCGACGCGCTGCTAGGCAAAGTCGCGCCTGCGGTTACGAGAGAATGGGCGGTGAACGTGATGCGGCTGCTTGAAATGGCTAGAGAGAGCAGCGAGCGGCGCTGCACGATTCCGTGGAGATGATAGCAGCAACTAGTGCACGGTCAACGTGACGTCGAACTTTGCGTTGCAGTTTTCTGAGGGATCATCAGTGACGGTCTTCTCCACCGTGCCGCTTTTGATTGAAAACTCGAGCGGCCTCTTGGGCATATTGGGCAAGCCAGTGACGCTGGCTTTGCCGTCGCTGTTGGTGCCCACTTCGAGCTCCGTCTTTCGCTTGCCGAGGAATCCGTATTTGATGAGCACGTGAATCTTGGCGTTATAGATAGGCTTGTCGGAGCCGTCTTTTACGGTGAAATCCGCGCGGCAGGAACCGAGAGCGCCGTCGACAACGGGAACTTGCGGCGATTGGGCGGCGAGCAAGCCACCGCACAAAAAAAGAAGAAACGCAGGACCGAGAAACCGAATGGACCGGACTTGGCCGAGCCGCATTTTGTTGTGCCTCCCTCTCAAAAAACCATACCCCCGCCGAAGCATGGTTGCAATTCTGCGTTCAAATAAACTTTGCGAGTGTAACGTTTGCGGTAATGCGCCCACGTTCGCGTATAATCGGGCGTTATCACGGCAGGAAGGAGCAGGGCGCCACCTATGACCATTGAACTGGTCCCGTCGATACTCTCTGCGAACTTCGCGCGCCTCGCCGACGATGCAAAAGCCGCCCTCGAAGGCGGCGGCACGGTGCTGCATCTTGACGTGATGGACGGCCACTTCGTGCCGAACATCACCATCGGCCCCCCAGTAGTGGCGTCTTTGAGAAAAGCGCTTCCCGACGCGATTTTTGACTGCCACTTAATGATCGAGAATCCCGACAATTACATTCCGGCGTTTGCTGAAGCCGGCGCCAATTGGATCTCCGTGCACCAGGAAGCATGCGTGCACCTTCACCGGACGCTGCAACTGATTGAATCCCACGGTTGCAAACCAGCGGTGGTCATTAATCCCGCAACGCCGGTTCACACGCTGGACGAAGTCTTGGACATAGTGCACCACGTCCTGGTGATGAGCGTGAACCCGGGCTTTGGTGCGCAGCGTTTCATTCGCGAATCGCTCAACAAAATTAAGACGCTTGCGGAAGTGCGCGAATCGCTGGGCTTGTCCTTCCGCATTGAGGTGGATGGCGGCGTGGCCTTAGATACGGTCGAGGACATTGTTCGCGCCGGCGCCGAACTGCTCGTCGCGGGCAACGCAGTCTTTGGCCGCGGGGACATTCGCGAGAACGCGAAAAGACTGTTAGGTGCTGCGCGAGCTGCCCTGCTCACACGTGCATGAATTTCTATAAAGCTCCGTCTTTGGACTACGCCACGGTGACTTCGGGGCTGAGGTAGACATCCTGAATGGCGTTTAGGAGCTGCACGCCTTCCTTCATTGGCCTCTGGAACGCTTTGCGCCCGGAGATAAGTCCGGTCCCGCCGGCGCGCTTGTTGATGACCGCTGTCGCGACGGCTTCTTCGAAATCATTTGCGCCGGAAGCGCCTCCGCTGTTGATCAACCCCGCGCGGCCCATGTAGCAATTCGCCACCTGGTAGCGGCAAAGATCAATCGGATGGTCGCTCGTCAGGTCGGAATAGATGCGCTTGTCAAATTTGCCGTAGCTCGCCCCATTCGAATTCAGCGCCAAATAGCCACCGTTATTTTCCGGTAGCTTCTGCTTGATGATGTCCGCCTCGATGGTCACACCAAGATGGTTCGCCTGCCCGGTGAGGTCGGCGGAGAGGTGGTAGTCCTTGTCCTTCTTGAACGCGTTGTTCCGCAGATAGCACCACAGTACCGTGGCCATCCCCAATTCATGCGCATGTGCAAACGCCTGCGAAATCTCAACAATCTGGCGAGTGCTTTGGTCGGAGCCAAAATAAATGGTCGCGCCAACGGCCGCCGCCCCCATGTCATAAGCCTGCTGCACCGTTCCAAACAGAACCTGGTCAAATCGATTAGGGTAGGTTAGCAACTCGTTGTGATTAATCTTCACAATGAACGGAATCTTGTGCGCGTATTTGCGAGCCACCGACCCCAGCACGCCGAAAGTCGAAGCCACAGCATTACAGCCGCCTTCCATCGCCAGCTTGACGATGTTCTCCCCATCGAAGTAATCCGGATTCTTCGCGAAGCTCGCCCCGCCCGAGTGCTCAATGCCCTGGTCCACCGGCAGTATGGAAAGGTATCCGGTGCCGCTAAGCCGTCCACCGCCGAACATCCGCTGAAGATTCGCGAGCACGCGCAGGTTCCGGTCGGAAGCCGCATAGATACGGTCGATAAAGTCCGGGCCTGGAAGATGCAAACGCTCCTTCGCGATCTTCGGCGACTTAAATCCCAACAGCGAATCCGTCTTCGCCCCAAGATAAGTCTCAATTTTCCCCAGGCTTACAGTCGTGGCCATGACAAGCTCCTTGTCTACTCTCGAATTCCTTTTGATAGCATGCCTCCGGCGGCAGTGTCCACCAGCCAGAGCAGCTTTCCTTTTTTTGGCTGAAGCAATTGCGCAGGCAACTGCTCCGGTTCGTAGGGACCTTCCAAAACGCCCTTCAGTGCCAGCGCCTTGTCTGCGCCGGTCACCATGAACAAAATCTCTGCGGCAGCGCAGGCAGCAGGGGCGGTCAGCGTAATGCGGTCTGTGTAGAGCTTGCCAACCCAGTTGCTTACGACGATTCGCCCATCAGCATGCAGCGCTTTCGTTCCCGGAAAGAGTGAAAGCGTATGACCCTCACTGCCCATTCCCACAAGCAACAGATCAAAGCGCGGGAACTCACCGGCTTTCAGCTGGAAATGCGCAGCGATTGCTTCCTCATATTCGCGAGCAGCCTGTCCTGCGTCCGGGTATTCGCCTTTAATACGCGTAACCTGGTTTGCCTTCAATGGAACCTTGGAAAGCATCGTCTCGGTGGCCATGCGGAAATTGCTGTCCGCGTCGCCGGGACCGACGTGTCGTTCGTCGCCGAAGAACACTTGTATTTTATCCCAGGGAACTTGCGTTCGCATCGCGGGATCGTTGGCCAACAAGCCATACAAAGCCTTCGGAGTGGAGCCGCCCGCCAGCGCGATATGGAACACGCCCCGCTCACGCACCGCTGCGGCCGCTGTTTGAATAAACTCTTGCGCGGCGCGTATTGCAATTGCCGCGCCATCCGCCAGGATTCGTATTTCCGGATCCACTCGCATTTCTTCTTTAACTAACGATTCCGGTTTTTTCCCGGGCAGTGGAAGGAGCGATTCTCCCGCGCTTATCGAGTTCTTCTTCCCCAATGCGACGCCACGCGCGGCCGTCCTTCTCGAGCAGTTCATCACCTTCGACGGGGCCCCACGAGCCCGCAGCGTAATTCGGGAAGCCGCGCGCCGGCAATGCGTGCCACACATCGAGGATCGGTTGAATCACGCTCCAGCCCGCCTCCACCATGTCCGCGCGTTGAAACAGCGTGGCATCGCCCGCCATGCAGTCGCGCAGCAACCGTTCGTAGCCGGTACTGTGTTCGAGACCAAAATAGGTGGAATAGTCGAAGTCCATGTTCACCAGGCCCAGTTTCATGACCGAACCGGGAACTTTCGCGCCAAAACTCAGAGAAATTCCCTCCTCCGGCTGTATATGAATGACTAGGCGATTGGTCTCAAGGTTCCGTACGCTCGTGTTTCTAAAAAGCACAAAAGGCGTGCGACGAAATTGAATGACGATCTCGGTCACGCGCCGCGCCAGCCGTTTGCCGGTACGCAGATAAAAAGGCACGCCCGCCCAGCGCCAGTTATCAATGAGCAGCTTCAAAGCAACGAATGTTTCGGTATTGGAATCGGGAGCAACCGCCGGTTCGCTGCGGTAGCCGGGAACGCGCTCACCGTCAATCGTGCCGGTTCCATATTGGCCGCGCACCGTACAGGTAAGGACTTCTTCGGGAGTTAGGGGTTGAATAGCGTGCAGCACTTCGGCCTGCTTGTTGCGGACCTCATCGGCGTGGAAAGAGATAGGCGGCTCCATCGCCGTCATGGTCAGCAATTGAAAGAGGTGATTCGGCACCATGTCGCGCAGCGCGCCGGCGGTTTCGTAGAATCCGCCGCGGTGTTCGACGCCGACGGTTTCGGCGGCCGTGATTTGCACGTGATCCACATAATTCCGGTTCCAGAGCGGTTCAATGATGTTGTTGGAAAAACGGAAGACCATGACGTTCTGCACGGTCTCTTTACCGAGATAATGATCGATGCGATAAATCTGGCTCTCGTTCAGGACCTGCCCGAGCTCCTGGTTGAGCTGTTTCGCGGAAACCAGATCGTGACCAAACGGCTTTTCGACGATGACTCGCGCCCACCGTCCGTTTTCCTCTTTCGATAAGCAGCACGAACCCAGCATTTTCACGATGGGTGAGAAGAATCGCGGCGCCACCGCCAGATAAAAAAGCCGATTACCCAGCGTGTTGTACTTCCTATCTGCCTCCGCGATCTGCTGCTCCAGGCGTTTGTACGCTTCCGGATCCTGAAAATCGCCTTTCACGTAAACCATACGTTGGCACATGGACTCCAAAAGCTTCGGATCGATCGGCGAGGAAGCGTACTTGGGAATCTCCAGCATCATCGTTTTTCGAAAGCTTTCCGTGGTGAAGTCATCGGTGGCAAAGCCGACAATCGCAAACTGTTCGGGGAGAAGTTTTTCTTCCGCCAAATTGCAAAGAGCAGGAACCAACTTGCGCTTGGTGAGGTCGCCCGTCGCCCCGCAAATCGTCATTACGCAGGGCGAGGCCAATGAGTTTGTGTCTGGGTGGTCGAAGTTCATCAGTCCAAATCCCTTTACGCCGTTCCAGATGGCTCTCGCAGTCCCTAATGGCCCGCTTTCTTCTCGATGTGTCCGCCAAACTGAAAACGCATGGCAGACAATACCTTAGCCGCAAAATCATCCTCGCCGCGCGACGTGAATCGTTGATAAAGCGAGGCGCTGAGAACCGGCGCAGGCGCGGTCGACTCGATGGCTGCAAGAATAGTCCACCGCCCCTCACCGGAATCCGAAACGCGCCCCGAAAAACGTTCGAGCGTCGGCTGTTCAAGCAAAGAAATCGCCGTGAGATCCAGAAGCCAGGAAGCGACTACGCTCCCGCGGCGCCACACTTCCGTAACGTCCGCGAGATTGAAGTCGTATTGATAGTGCTCCGGATTGCGCAACGGCGTGGTTTCCGCATCTGCTTCACGATGCGACTTGCCCGCGTTGGCGTGGTTCAAGATATTCAAGCCCTCGGCGTATGCGGCCATCAGACCGTATTCGATGCCGTTGTGCACCATCTTCACGAAGTGGCCCGCTCCGGAGGGTCCGCAGTGCAAGTAGCCTTCTTCCGCCGTGCCGCCAACTTTTTCGCGCCCTGGAGTGCGCGGCACGTCGCCGCGGCCGGGCGCAAGCGTCTTGAAGATTGGGTCGAGGCGCTTCACTACTGCCGTCTCCCCGCCGATCATCTGGCAATAGCCGCGCTCCAGTCCCCAGACGCCTCCGCTCGTCCCGACATCGCAGTAGTGAATCCCTTTCGCCGAAAGCTCTTTCGCCCGTCGGATGTCGTCAATGTAATACGAATTTCCGCCGTCAATCACCACGTCGTCTTTCTCGAGTTTGCCAACGAGGTCGTGCAGTGTGGCATCCACAACTGCCGCCGGCACCATGAGCCAAATCGCCCGCGGCTTTTGCAACTTCGCTACAAAATCATCGAGCGAGGAAGCGCCCGTTGCGCCTTCCGCAGATAACTGCTTCACCGATTCCGCGCTGCGATCGTAGACCACGCATTTGTGACCGCCGTTTTGCAGGCGCCGCACCATGTTGGCGCCCATCCTGCCCAACCCAATCATTCCCAGTTGCATCGTGTGCGCTCCCCGCCGATCAGCGTGAAAGTGATTTCGTCCGGTATGTCAGGCAACTGCTTTTTGCACGGCCTTGGATAGTGTGGCAAGCGCCGACTTCAGGTTTTTCCCCAGGTGGACCCGCAAAGCGCGGCGGCCACGCTCCGAGAGCACTGCGAAATCGCCGCGGGCCTGCGCTGCCTTCACCACGCCAAAAGTGTACTTCTGCCCCGGCACTGGCAAGTCTTTCGCATCTTGGCAAGTAATCTGCAGAAACACGCCGCTGTTGGGCCCGCCCTTGTAAGCTTGCCCGGTGGAATGCAGGAAGCGCGGGCCAAATCCGAGAACAGTCGCCACTTTTTTCTTGTCTCGAACCGCGTGGCGGATGGTTTGCAGCGCCTTTTCAGTCTCCGCATTCATCGGGATGTAGCCGAGTACCGCGAAATAATCGCCGGGCTTGATCCGGCTGAGATGCGTTTTCAGTACCGCAGCGACATTCAAGCCGCCATGAATCGCCGCCACGTTTTTCTCGTCGGCATAAAACTGAATGCCGCTCGCTTCAAAAAAAGGTATTTCGGCGGGCAGCTTGCCCTTGGCTTCGTACTCGCTGGTGAGCTTGCGCGTCTCTACCTTGCTCGCTTCGACGTCCGGCTGATTGAACGCATTGATCCCGATGATGGCGCCCGCAACGGCGGTGGCAATCTCCCAGCGGAAGAACTCCTGGCCGAGCGCGTAAACGTTGTCAACGCTGATGCTCACCACGGGATGGCCCGCTTTTTCCAGAGCCATGACCGCTTTGTCCTGTGCCTTGTTCGCTTTCGAAGCCAATCGCAAATAAACAAAAACGCGGTCTTTGCCATACACCGAAGCTCTTACCAAGCGTTCGCGATCCACAGGGATGATACCCTTCCCAACTTTTCCGGTAGACTCTGCGATCAGCTGTTCCAGCCACGCCCCAAGATCATAAATCCCCGGCGAAGTGATGATCGTCAGCTTATCGCGCCCATGCGTTGCTGCAACGCCGAGAACCGTTCCCAAAACGACGCCCGGATTGTCATGAACCGTCACACCAGGGCCGCAGGCTGCAACCATCTCTTTAGCAATTTGCAAAAACTTCTCCGCGTCCAGGCCCATGATCGCAGCAGGCACCATACCGAAATTCGAAAGAGCCGAATAACGCCCTCCGATGCTCGGCACCCCGAAAAAAATCTCGCGGAATTTGTCGGCTACCGCGACTTCCTGCATGTGCGAACTGGGATCGGTGATCGCCACGAAGCGGTTCCCGACTTCCTTCTCTCCCACCTTGGCTTTCACGCGCTCAAAGAAGTATTGCTTGTAGATGTTGGGTTCGAGCGTGCTGCCCGACTTGCTCGACACGATGCACAACGTGCTCTTCAGATCGAGCTTCGCTTCGATGGACTTGATTTGCACCGGATCCGTGGAATCCAGCACCTGCAGTTCGGGAAAGCCCTTGATTTTCCCGAAGGTCATGCGCAGCACTTCAGGACAAAGACTGGACCCGCCCATCCCCAGCAGCAGTGCGTGCTTGAAACGCGTCTTCTGCACGTCTTCGGCAATTCGCTTGAAAGCATCGGCGTGCGCGAGCTGCTGGTCCACGATGTGCAACCAGCCCAGCCAATTGCTTTCGTCGGCGCGCGTCCAAAGAGAAGCGTCCTTCTGCCAAAGCCGCGCTACTTTATTGTTCTTTCTCCAGTCTTCGAGCGACGCGGCCACCGCATTGGCTAGTTCTTCCGGCAGTGTGCAGGTCTGTCGGTTCACGCTCACGCGCGGGCCCCCGCGGTTTTCCCCACGGCATCGAGCAGGGTCTTGAAAGCATCGGAAAAGAGCTTTACGCCGTCCGCGAGCAGCTTGTCGGTCACTTCCTTCATCGAGATTCCCGCTTTGGCAAGATTCGCCATGGTTTTCGCCGCAGCTTCCACATTCTCGGTGAGGCTCGGACGCAACCTGCCGTGATCCCGGAAAGCGTCGAACGTTGCCGGCGGAATCGTGTCCACGGTGTCGGCGCCAATCAGTTCCTCGACATAAAGCACGTCGCGGTACTTGGGATTCTTCGTGCTCGTGCTGGCCCACAGGAGCCGCTGCGTTTGCGCGCCTTTGCCCGTCAGAGCTTTCCACCGCGGCCCGCCAACCAGTTCCTGATACTTCTTGTAGGTCAGCCGTGCGTTGGCGATCGCCACCTTCCCTTGCAGGCTTTCGAGTAGACCCTTTTGCGCTCCATCAGCACCGGCCTTGAGCTTTTCATCAATCATCCCGTCTATCAGCGTGTCAATCCGGCTGACAAAGAAACTCGCCACGCTCGCAATGTGGCTGATGTCCTGCCCCTTCGCCGCCCGCGCTTCGAGTGCAGCGAGATAAGCTTCCGCCACCTTTTCGTAAGCCGATTGCGCAAAGAGCAGCGTGATATTGATGTTGATGCCGTCTTCCAGGCACTGACGAATCGCCGGAAGCCCTTCCGGAGTCCCCGGAATCTTGATCATCACGTTTGGACGGTTCACGCCCTTCCACAAGCGGTGCGCCTCCGCGATCGTGGCTTTTGTGTCGTATCCCAGAAACGGAGAAACTTCCAGGCTCACGTAGCCGTCGCGGCGTTTCGTCTCCTCATACACCGGTCGGAAGATGTCGCACGCTTCCTGAATGTCGCGGAACGCGATCTTCTCGAACACGCCATTAGCATCCAGTTTCTTCGCTTCCGGCGAATTCAAAATGTCCCCGTAAAGATTGCTGCCCGTGATAGCTTTTTCAAAAATCGCCGGGTTGGAGGTCATCCCGCGCAAACCATCGTTATCAATGTATTTCTTCAATTGCCCGCTGGTAAGCAAATCGCGCCGCACATAATCCATCCAGGGCGATTGCCCATACCCCAGCAAGCCTTTGAGCGGATTCATGCCTTCCCCCTTCGCGATATTGGGAAGAGTGCTTGTCGTCGTCATAGTGGTTCTCCTTCGGCCCGAAAAGCACCTTTGAAATTCTATTGTACGCCTTGGAAGGGTGGGCGCTCCACGGTCCGAAATCCTATACTTTTACTTTCGCGCCCGTCCCGAATTTTGCTTCGAGCGCTTTGACTTTTCCCAGCCGCCGCACGTGGCGCTCTTCTTTGGTGAATTTTGCGCCAAGGAATGCCTTCACCAGGTCCTCGGCAAGCTTCACGCCCACAACCCGCGAGCCCAGCACGAGCACGTTGATATCATCGTGCTCCACACCCTGATGCGCCGAATATGTGTCGTGGCACATTCCCGCGCGAATGCCCATCAACTTGTTCGCCGCCACGCTGGCGCCAACACCGCTCCCGCAAATCAGCACGCCGCGTTCTGCCTTGCCCTCAAGCACCGCGCGCCCCACCGCTTCCGCAAAATCCGGATAGTCCGACGGATTCTCGTTGAACGCGCCGACGTCCAGCACTTCGTGCCCGAGCGAGCGCAGCAAGTCGCCTATCGCAACCTTGAGGGCAAAGCCTGCGTGATCCGACCCAATCACCAGCCTCATCAGCAGCTCACTTTCCCAACACTTCCCGCGCCGCGACAACGACATTGTCTGCGCTAAAGCCGAATTTTTTCAGCAAATCCTTCAGCGGTGCCGACGCGCCAAATCGGCCCATGCCAAGAATCTTTCCCTTCAATCCAGTGAAGCGCTCCCAACCAAAAGTCGCCGCCATCTCCACCGCAAC
>WNGL01001849.1_pt1 | contig 25850 bp, 25 predicted proteins | sample 5400591 | NCBI WGS metagenome assembly WNGL01 (sample SAMN13153377, study PRJNA577476) | soil metagenome | isolation source: 80 cm soil or saprolite under Garry oak tree replicate 1 | place: USA:California | collected 2016-06-15 | reverse complement strand
GGCTGCGAGATTTACAGCGGTGGTTGTTTTGCCCACACCGCCCTTTTGATTTGCGATTGCGATTATTCGGGCCACGTCATTGGTGAGGATAACGGCCTAATCTACTCACCGCGGGGAGGCGTTTCCACGTGGAACCTCCCTTTTATGACGTTCCACGTGGAAATCGCCTACTGCCCGGGAATAAACCGCCATCGCGTGCTGACTTCAACTGAAAGTGTCTCTTCACCGGGATTGATTGGAGTTTGGAGTTGAACGGTGTCGAGGACAGCTCCTCGAGCCATCATCATTGGGCGCGGTGGGGGAGGCGAGTAGGGGCCGATGCTGATCTCGAGAAGAGTGCCAAGCGACCCATGAGCAGCGCGGGCTGCGGCGTCGGCATCCGCGCGAGCCTTTTCTATCGCCGTGGCGATTGCACCTCTCCGAGCGACCTCGGTATTCGAGGCGTAAAACTGAAGCGAGGTAATCATGTTCGCTCCGTGAGACAACGCGGCGTCGATCACTGGACCAACCTGACTCAACTTCCGGACATCGACGAGAATCGTGTTCGTCACGTTGTAGGCAATGATCGTTGGCTCCTTGCCTTGTTCATAACGCTGCTCGGGATAGACGTTGTAATTGATTGTGGAAAGCTGGTCGTTTCCCAAACCCAGCGCCCGGAGTGCTGACAAAACCGATTGTTGCTTAGTGGCGTTTTCTGTGGCGGCTGCAGCGGCAGTAGCAGCGCGCGTTTGGACGCTTACCTGAATAGTCGCTCTGTCTGGAGAGACTTTGACCTCGCCACGTCCGGTAACTGCAATCTGTGGAATGCCGGAAATTGGCGCCGGACTGTCTTGTGCCTGTGCGGTTAGTGGCCCTAAAATAGCCACGACCAACCAAATTTGGGTTTTCATAAGCTCCCGCTAGGTGAGTACTGGAGGAGAGACGTTCAAAGTGCGGTCACTTGCACAAGTTGAGTCATGTCGAACGTACAGGTTCAATCTCGTGGATTCGGCTGAGATTCATTCCGATGATTCCTTCAGCCTCCGTCCGCATGAACATATTCGAGAATTTTGCGTCCCAGACGATCTCGCTCGCTTGATACGAAGACCTCGAATGCACGCTCTGGGAGACAGTTTCGTCGGTTCCGATAAGAAGAACCAATAGCTCGGCCTCAGCCTTCAGGAGATCCGCATGTGTCAGACCCCACATCGGACTGCTCGCATCAATTGGATGCACCACCGTCCAGCTCAGTGGGAAAAACACCACGCGATTTCGTTCCAGGCTCAGGTCATAGAATTTGCGCACCGTTAAGTCCCCAACCTGTTCGAGCTTGGTCAGAATCGCCTGGACCTGTACCTCGATCAGTTGACTGCTTCTCGCGTTGGCGATTCTGAACTCCAACGCAGTCTTGTCGCGGTAGGGTGCGACAATGGCGTTGCGGCTATAGATAATTCTTGCCGAGGGTCGTGAGAATCGGGCAAAAATCACTCCGGTGGCAAGCGCGACTCCGACGATGTTGAGCAAAGCCTCGATCGTAACCAATGTGTTCGCAGCAACGCCGACAGGGATAATGTTGCCGTAACCGATTGTCGCGAACGTGTCGACGCTGAAAAAAAAAGCTCTGTAAAATGGGTTTGCCGCGAAATTCCCTGTACTCGATTGAAGCGCATCCGGGCCCAACAGCAGAAATGCAAAAGCGAAGAAGATGTTGACGATGATGTAGGAGCCGGTAATAAAAGCGAGAAACCTCGGCCACGAGATCGTCAGCAGCCAGTGATAGAGACTAAGCGACGAAAGTGGATCGAGCGCATCGCGAACTACATTGAAGCTTCCATCGCGATTCAGCAGCCGCCGGCGCGTGCCTCTCGCGACCTCAGTACCAAAGCCAAGGTCCCGAAATTCTTCCTGTGCCGCTGACGTAGCGGACGTAGAGGGCTGCACAACTGTCGACGAGGTCATTCGATCTGCGGCTGATACTGAGCGAAGGTTAACGTCGAAATGTGGCCTTGAATATTGGCTAGCGCTACATTCGCGCGATGAAATCGCCAGAAGCTTCGGTCGGACGTGCCACGATGATGATCATTGTATCGGCGTTCAGCTTCGGATCCATTTCCGTGCTGACTGTTTTGACAACACGTGCCGGTACTCCTCTCTTGACGGCGATGGCCTGGCGATATGTGTTGGCCGTAGTACTTCTCGGTGCCAGTGTGAGTGCGGCCCAATTACGCACGATTGGCAGACAGCGAATCGTTCAGCTGATGTTGATAGGCGGATTCGGTCAGGCGCTGATTACCTACTTGAGTCTTCACGCGCTCGAGTACATATCCGTCGGGCCGCTGGCTTTCTTGTTTTACACTTATCCAGCGTGGGTTGCACTGTTGGCGGCAATACGAAGAACGGAACGATTAACGCCCGCGCGCATTATCGCGCTTGTGCTGGCTCTCGCCGGTGTGACTATTATGGTCGGTGCACCGACAGGGAAGCTTAATCCGATTGGTGTAATTCTGGCGCTCGCTTCTGCCTTGCTCTACTCGGCGTATTTGCCGGTGCTCGGCCAGGTGCAGGAAGGCGTGCCTGCACTTCTTGCCACGATTCTGCTGATAACCGGAGCGGCAATCTCGTTCGTGATCGCAACGCTGTTCGCGAGTGAACTATTTATTCCCCGGTCAATTCCAGTCTGGATGAATATTCTTTTGCTGGCGTTCGTATCAACCGTGATTGCATTCTCATCCCTTATCAAAGGCCTGTCGGTACTGGGACCAGTGAGAACGGCGATCATTGCGACTGTCGAGCCCTTCTTCACTGCGATGCTCGCCGTGCTGGTCCTCGGGAATCAGTTCAGCGCGGCAACGCTGATCGGCGGTGTTCTCATTGCTGCAGCAGTCCTGTTGATTGAGTGGAGCTCGACTCAGCTCACACTCACCGCGTAGCTGCCAAGCGGCGACGACGCTCGACCTCGATAACGAGATTCTGCAAATCACTGGGACTCACACCCGGAATTCGTGAAGCTTGGGCGAGTGAACGAGGCCGCAGACTGGCGAGTTTCTGGCGTGCCTCGAACGACAGTGAGCGCATGTCGCTGTATTCGAGTTCGGGATCCAGAGAAAAGTCGCCCATCCGTCGCATCCGCTCGGCCTGTGCTCTCTCGCGCTCGAAATAGCCCGCGTACTTGATTTCGAGATCTGCTGTGACCAGCGCCTCCGCGCTGAAATCTGCTGCTAATCCCACTGCCTGGAAAAGTTTTTCGAGTAGAATGTCCTGACGCTTTGCTACTTCGGCTATTCTTGCCGAATGCGAAAGCGGGGCACTACCGACAGCCGAAAGAACAGGCGCAGCCTGATCAGGGCGAATGCTGGTCGTATCAGCCAGACGGAGTGCGGAGTCTTCCTGCTCGAGGCGCGTCTTAATCGCTGCTTCTTCCGTCTCTGAGTAAATGCCAAGTCGCATGCCGGTAGGACCGAGGCGCCTGAGCGCGTTATCCTGGCGCACTGTGAGTCTGAACTCAGATCGCGACGTAAAAAGCCGGTAAGGTTCGTCTACTCCGCGTGTGACGAGATCGTCGATCAGGACCCCGATGTACGATGTTTCTCGGCCGAGCACGACAGGCTGTTTCCGCTGCAGTGAGAGTGCAGCGTTCATTCCGGCAACTACACCTTGGCCTGCAGCTTCCTCGTAGCCGGTAGTACCATTGATCTGTCCGGCGAAGAATAGACCCGGCATTCCCTTGACCTGCAGCGAAGGATCGAGCTGAGTTGGCGGATAATAGTCGTATTCGATCGCGTAACCTGCTCGATTCATTCTGACTTGAGCGAGCCCGCGAACGGAGCGCAGAACCTCGAGCTGCACTTCGGCCGGGAGCGAAGTAGACAAGCCGTTGACGTAGAGCTCCGATGTATCGTGTCCCTCTGGTTCGAGGAACAGCTGGTGCCGCTCCGCATCAGGAAACTTTACGATCTTGTCTTCGACTGAGGGGCAGTAGCGTGGCCCACGAGACGAGATCGCGCCGCCGTACATCGCCGACTTCCCGATGTTTTCCTTGATGATTCTCTTGCCTTCAGCGTCGAGATACGTGATCCAGCAGGGCAGTTGAATTGGATGCCGTGTAGTAGAACTAGTCCGACGCTTCTCGCTCCAAAAGTGCGACCACGAATAATCGAACTGTTCGATCTCGCTCTGCTGGATCTCCAACGCTGAATAATCGACGGAGCGACCATCAATGCGTGGTGGCGTTCCTGTCTTGAAGCGAGCTACGGTTAGACCCGCTTGCTCGAGTTGCTCGGCGAGGTGTGTAGTCGCGGTTTCGCCGGCTCGTCCACCGGACATGCGAGTCTCGGTACCGATATGGATTCGCCCGCGCAGAAAGGTGCCTGTAGTGATCACGACGCTTTTTGCCCCGAAACTTCTGCCTTCGAGGGTCTCCACGCCAAGCACTCGTCGCTCATCGGTCGAGAGGACAAGCCGGGCAACAGTTCCCTGCACGGTTTGCAGATTTGCCTGGGTTTCGAGAAGCGATCTAACCGCCCGGCGGTAAAGTCCGCGATCGCATTGTGCGCGCGGTGCCCAGACAGCTGGCCCCTTGCTGCGGTTCAGCATTCGGAACTGGATCATCGCCAGATCGGTTGCCCTTGCCATGATTCCGCCCAGGGCATCGACTTCGCGAACTACGGTTCCCTTCGCAACTCCCCCGATCGCTGGATTGCAGGACATCTGCCCGATCGTTTCGAGAGCACTGGTGATCAAGCCCACTTGGGCACCAAGACGCGCGGCAGCAACCGCCGCCTCAGTTCCTGCGTGGCCAGCGCCTATGACGACAACATCGAATTCGGTTTCAAAGTTCTGCGGTCCCGTCATACATTTAAGATAAGGTGAAGGATATCGCTTAGTTAGTCTCTTATCGAACCTAATTCATGTCTCTTGAGCTGCCCCACGATCGTGTGATAGTTCTAATCCGCCAGACCGCATTCGAGCGTAGCGGGCTGACCAGAAAAGCTATTGATGAGCGATACAATCTCACCGATGAAGAATTCCGGGTCGAGGATGGACTAATTGCGCTCGGGCCGCTTCCGTCAGATGATATACTCCCAGAGCTGGTTGAGGATCTAGAAGCAAGTGGTCTGATTTATTTCGACGAGTTTTTTGAGCTGAGTGGCAACTGGCCAGACTGGCTGTCGCTCTACGCGGGCGGACTGAGAGGTAGAGGGAGTTAGAGGCGCTGTTCGACGACTGACCACTCTTCCACAAACGCTACACCTTCTTCGATTCGGTCGATTACGACTTCCGCACCTGCGACTAACGGCTTTGCGCTCAAGGCCCGTGCGGGAAATTTGACCTTAGCGCCAAGATGCTCATAAGAGATTTCTCCCGTTGTGTGAGGAGCAATCGTCTGTGTGACGACCGCGAGCTGCCCCTGGATCTCCTGCTGCTCGTCCGCTGAAGATGTGACCACACCACGGAGCGCCCACCGCGCAAGAAGAGTGATCATTCCGCTGATTGCAAGGGCGCCGGATGCTATCGCGATGGCCAGTATGATCCATACTGGGAGTCGCGTGCGTGATGCAAGCGGGTACCCGACCGCACCAAAGCCGATGGCGAAAGCCGCTATGGCGGGAAGATTGAAAAACGGTGACGGCGCACGAGTGCGATTTGGCCGCGTGTGCTCGACACCGTGAAGCATTGCGAACACCGCCAACATCAGACCAGCGATGAAGGCGGCGAGGAAGATTACGGGAAGAGTTGTCACGGGCTTTGATCGCGCGTTCGCGGAGCGATGCTGACTTGAGCGTCGCTCAAGATCCCAGATACTTCCTGAACCAGGCAATTGTAGCTGGCCATGCCTGCCGAGTAGCCGCCATGTTGGCGCTGTCCATTCCAGTCTGCTGGCGTAGAAATCCGTGGCCTGCACCGGTGTAAATGGTGGGCACGTAGATACGCCCCAGAGCTCGAAGGGCGGAATCCGCTGGTGGAATCGTAGCGTCTACGCGAGCGTCGTTCCCGCCGTAGAGGCCCAGCACTGGCGCGCGAACGGAAGGAAGATCAGTCGTCTTCGGAGACACGCCATAGTAAACGACTGATGCGCCAAGGCTCGGCGAGTGTACCGCGTGTGCGAAGGACACTCCCCCACCCCAACAAAAACCGACTATTCCGTATTTCTTCCGTGCTGCGGGGATAGACATTCCGTACCGTGCAACCGCGTCAAGTTGCTTTTGAACCCAAGCGGGGTCGAGAGTTCTGATGGCGGTTTGAGCTAGAGGTGCAACGACGCTGTCGGGACCGTCGGGAAGATTTTTCATCGTCAACAGATCTGGCGCGATTGCAATGAAACCGTCGGCGGCGAGCTGATCAGCAACGCCACGGATCCACGATGACAGTCCGAAAATCTCGTGTACGACTACAACTACTGGAGCCTTGGAGCTTCGTTCGGGATACACTACCCAGACGCGTAGACTATCCCCATCACCGGTACGTATAATCGCCCACTCTGAATGTCGAGGTGAAGCACTCAAGCGTGTGAGCGCGCCCGATGCATCCGGCGGCAGTCCTCGATTGTCGGATGCAGTTACTACTCCAGGCGACGAAGACGGCGCGCCATGGTCCGTGTGCGTATCGGTTGCTGGAACCACTTTGTTACTGGTGCACGCCATGCCACCGAGTGAGAGGATCACCCCGAGTCTGAATACTGCCGGTTGAAGACGCATATCTACCGACTCCCGTGTTTGGCTAGTTGGCGAGACGTGATAGCACGTTTGAACTGCGCGGCGAAGAATTCGCCAACACGATATTCCGCATAATAAAAGGGACTCCACGGCCAAGAGCCAGCAATGAAGCCAGCATGGCCGCCGCGTGCTAAGAATTCCAGGTGAAGATACGGATTCCGTCCAGCAACGTCTCGAACTTCATCGAGAACGTCGGGCGGAAGCATGGGATCATCGGTGGCGCTCAATAGTAGCGTTTCGAGCCTAATGTCTTTGAGAAATGGGAGAGAGCTCGAGCGTCGATAGTAGTCCTGCGCATTCTGAAACCCGTGCAGAGGACCGGTGATCAGATCATCGAAATCCTCGAGCGTTCTGAGGCCGGAGATTTTAACAGCTGGAGCGATATCTGGGAATCGGCGGGCCTTCGCTTCTGCCTTCTGTCTCAAGGAGCTCAGAAAGAACCTCTGGTAGAATCGTGAAAATCCACGGTTGATTCTTATCGAGGAACGAGCGAGATCAAAGGGGACTGAAATTGCAGCCGCCGCCGCAAGCTGAGGTGGTAAATCGACGCCCCGCTCGCCCAGGAACTTGAGCAGCACGTTGCCGCCGAGCGAAACGCCAACGATTCCAAGGAGCGACGTGTCGTACTCCCGTGCAATCCGTTGGAGTACGAACGCGGTGTCCGTCGTTTCGCCAGAATGGTAAAATCGGCGAGTGCGGTTCAGCTCAGTTCCGCACGAGCGAAATATGAGGAGGTCAGCTCCCCATCCTCGTCTGGCGGCTTCGTTGAGGAACCCCTGAGCGTAGTGAGAGCGAACCGTACCCTCGAGGCCGTGCAGTATAAGAACTCGTGGCGCTCCAACCTTAGCCGACAGGCGATGTAACTCGACGAAGTCTCCGTCAGGTGTGTCCCAGCGCTCGAGAACAGTCGGTGCAGGGCGCTGTCGCCGAAATAACTTTCCCCAAAGCGTCTGCAAATGACCGCCAGGGATCCACCAGGCAGGGGAATAGATTACCTCAGGTGACATCGACGGAAGGTATTGGAGCCGGCTTCACTCTTTGCGGAAAGGCGGACGACCAGGTTGGAAGTACAGATCTTCGGCGTCAAAAAAAGTCCGGGTACACGGAAGGCCCTTCGCTTCTTCTCGGAGCGACGGGTAAAGACTCACTTCGTCGATCTCATGGAGCGTCCTGCATCACTTGGCGAGCTTCGCCGGTTCGCGCAGAAATTTGGTGTGTCGGCGCTGATTGATCGAGGCTCGAAACGTTTCAATGAGCTGGATCTTCGCTATGCGCAACTTTCGGACAACCGCTGGCTCGAGAAGCTTTCCGAGGAGCCGCTGTTGCTTCGACTTCCGCTGGTTCGGAACGCTAACCGGCTTGTCATCGGCGCGGACGAAGAAACATGGAAAGCGTGGATGCAGCCGTGAAGAACACTCGCTTGTGGCTGCGAGGCAGTTCGGGCGATATTGCACGTTCGTTCCGCCCGCCCTCAGCATTTAGCTCGAGCTTGCCCTACCAACAGTGACTTACCGCGTTCTCGTCACCGATGAGATCGACGCCGAAGGTGTAGCGCTCCTTTCGGCCGAGCCTCAGATCATCGTGGATGAAGTTCCGACGTTGCAAAGGGACGAGCTCCTCTCTCGGATCGCCGAATACGATGCGATTGTTGGTCGAAGCGCAACACGAATTTCTGTGGACGTGTTGGAGAAAGGCCGAAAACTGAAAGTCGTCGGGCGAGCTGGCGTCGGAGTTGACAACATCGCCATCGACACGGCGACGTCTCTCGGCGTTGCCGTCATTAATGCCCCAGCTGGCAACACCATAGCAGTCGTGGAGTTGTTTTTCGGGGCGGTGATTTCCCTGCTCCGACACATCCCGCGCGCGGATAGCTCGATGCACGCAGGCAAGTGGGAGCGATCGGCCTTACTGGGCTCCGAGCTTAAGGGGAGGACTCTCGGAATCGTCGGGCTTGGACGGATTGGTGGAGAAGTGGCGACGCGCGCTCGGGCGTTCGGAATGAACGTAATCGCATACGATCCGTACATCGCTCAATCACGCTTCGAAGCACTGCGCGTTCACGAGACAGATTCTCTCGAGACCCTTCTCGAACAGTCCAGTATTCTGACGCTTCACACGCCGCTCACTGACGAGACCACGGGCATGATCGGTAAGCGGGAGATTGCGCGGCTTCCGCGCCAGTCGATCGTGGTGAACATGGCTCGGGGCGGTATCGTTGACGAAAAAGCGTTATTGGAGGCACTAGCCAGCAAGCATCTCCTGGGAGCTGTCGTCGATGCCTATGAAAAGGAGCCTCTGGCAGCTGACCATCCTTTGCGCACGCTTCCGAACGTTCTCCTGACGCCGCACATCGGCGCCTCAACGGCGGAAGCGCAACGTAACGTTGCCGTAGACGTTTGTATGGCAGTGCGTGATGCGTTGCTGAGTGGGGAACTTTCACGTTCGATAAATGTTGCTGACGTCGGAGGGCAGTGGACCGAGGTCGAGCCGGCACTGACGCTGGCCCGTCGCGCAGCAGCGGTGGGGAGAGCGATCCTGGCGACGCAAGGCACGCGCGTGGTTCAACGAGTCGATGTACGCTCCGGTGCCGCGCTGACTGCCGCCAGAAGCGCGATCCTTGCATCGGCCGCACGGGGCCTGCTTGAAGGCACCGTGGAGCAGGAACGGCTCAATCTGATCAACGCCCGCGCGAGTGCAGAGGCTCGAGGAATAGATCTGTCGACCACGGAGACAGCGGCGCAGGATAACCCATATGCTGTCGAAGTGAGACTGAGCGGTGGAATGCAGGAGATCGCGATTGCCGGAACTGCACAGCCGGGAGCGGCCCCGCGTCTTTCACGAATCGGTGCGTTTCACGTCGATGTCCAGCCGCGTGATACCCTGCTGATTCTTACCAACAATGATGTCCCGGGTGTGATCGGTCGTGTGGGAACTCTCCTGGGCGAAGCCGGCGTCAACATCGCGGAATATCATCAGGCACGGCTGGCCCAGGGAGGCCAGGCACTGGCCGCAGTTTCGGTAGATGGAGACATAAGCGAAAACGTTCGTCAGTCGCTGCTTCGTCTTCCCGATGTATCGTCTGCCGCAGTTGTCTGCTTTCATCCAGGGTGACTGTCAGCCTAAGCAGCGACAGGGCCGTACGCGAAGCCTATGAAACAGATGCGTCCGGCCTTCATCTCGTTCCCGAGCTGGTGGCTCGACCGGGGTCAGTTGCTGAAGTCATCGAGTTGTTGCAGCTGGCTGCGGCCGACCGGATGCCAATTACCTGCGCGGGCGCACAAACCAGCACAACGGCAGCGTCCATAACGGACAGGGGAATACTTCTTTCTCTTCGCCCACTCGATCGTATTTCTGCGATCGATGAAAGGGCAAGAACAGTCACCGTCGGAGCCGGTGCCCTGGTCGGCGACATAAAAAAAATGGCAGCTGTGTCTGGACTACTCTTCGCGCCGGACCCAACCAGCGAAGAGGAGTCTACGATTGGCGGAGCAATCGCCTGCAATGCATCAGGAGCGCGCACATTCAAGTACGGTGCGACGCGAAAGCACGTACAGCGACTCAAGGTGGTGCTTGCCAATGGCGAACTAGCGGAGTTTCGGAGAACAAACCTCGAGAAGAACACCGTTGGATACGCATTTGCCCACGACCCCATCGACTGGTTTATCGGCAGTGAAGGAACGCTCGGTATAATCGTGGAAGCAGAGCTCGCTCTATTGCCTCTTCCAGCTCACGTTGTGGGCCTGGCGATTTTTTTTCAGACTGAGGCGGGTGCACTGAGTTTCGTGGCGGAAACTCGAGAGTCACGGATCCTCGAACCGCGATGCATCGAGTACTTCGACGATCAGGCCATCAACATTGCACGGGCCGCTGCTTCGGGTGGAATCATGCCTGATGGGGCGGTTGCAATGGTATACGTGGAACAAGAAATACAGGACGATCTTGATTCGACACTTGGCAAATGGGGGGATGTAATTGAGTCCGTTGCCTCAGATTTTGAACCGCTCGTGTTCGATGGCGAAGCGAGGTTGAGAGAAGCACGCAAGCTTCGTCACAGCGTTCCGTCAACGATGAATGAGCGCGGAGGCAGGTATCGTGAAGCAGGCGGAAGGAAAGTCTCAACCGACTGGGCGGTACCTTACGCCAAGCTGGCTGAAGCGATTAGAATCGCGCGCGCTCTCGCAGCGGAACGTGGAATCGATCAAGCCGTGATTTACGGTCATGCCGGTAACGGACATCCGCATCAGAATTTCATCGCTCGCGATACACAGGAGCTCAGTACCATAGAAGAAGTCATTGAGGAGACATTGAAGCAAGTCATTGCACTCGGCGGCACGGTGGCAGCGGAGCACGGAATCGGAAAGATCAAGCGCAAATGGCTTCCGCTCCAGATGAATCCGCTTCAGATCGCGATGATGACCGCCGTGAAAAAGGAACTGGATCCGCTTGGAATTCTTGCACCCGGCAATATTCTGTGAGCCGCTTCAAGTCCATTGTCCTCGACGTTGATTCTACGCTGAGCGGGATCGAAGGAATTGACTGGCTCGCAGCGCTGCGTGGTCCCGAAACCCAAGCATGGAGCACGACGCTGACCGAGAAGGCGATGCAAGGAGAGATGCCGATCGAGGCAGTATACGGTCAGAGGATGCAGAAGGTGAGGCCGAACGCGGTCGAAATCGAGCAGTTGGGTCGCGAATACGTCGAACGTATCGCGCCACGAGCTCGCGAAGCACTTGCCGAGCTTCGGAGACACGGCATCGAGCTGGCGATGGTCAGTGGAGGACTACGCGAGGCAATACTTCCTCTTGCGCGAGAGCTGGGTGTCGATGAGCGCAGTCTCTACGCCGTATCGGTGTTCTTCGATGAAGACGGCAAGTATGTTGGCTTCGACGAGCGATCTCTCCTCACCCAGCAGAACGGAAAGCGAATCACGGTTCTCGAAATGGGGCTGCAAGGTCCGATACTGGCAGTCGGTGATGGAATGACGGATTGTGAGATCAAGCCGGTCGTCGAAAGCTTCGCCGCGTTTACCGGCTTTACACGCCGTGCACCTGTCATCGAGTGTGCTGATTTCGTGATTGAGAATTTCGACCAGCTCACAGAGCTCGTACTAAAATGAGCGCCACAAAAACCTTTGGCACTTTTTTCTTACCGGGTCCTACCGAAGTTCGCGAGGAAATCATGACGGCTATGCTTCAGCCGATGATTCCGCATCGCGGACCGGAGTTCGAAGGGCTGTTCGGGCAGCTCCAGGAAGGCCTTCGCCCGCTCTTCAAGACGGAACGGCCGGTCTACATCAGCTCTTCATCGGCTACGGGAATGATGGAAGCTGCGATACGCTGTGCTCCTTCCGGCCGCATTCTTTGCCTGGTGAATGGAGCGTTCTCAGAGCGGTTTGCTCACATCGCGTCAATGTGTGGTCGCGACGTCGACCGCTACGATGTCGCATGGGGACAAGTGCACGCGATCCCCCAGCTGGAAGAGCGCCTCGCAATGCGGAAGTACAGCGGGGTGACGGTGGTTCATTCTGAAACATCGACGGGCGCACTCAACGATGTGCGTGCCGTCTCGGACTGCGCACACCGTCATGGTCTGGTATGTCTGATCGATAGCGTGAGCGGACTTGGCGGAGCAGAGCTTCGCTTCGACGAATGGAATCTCGATTATGTACTGACTGGCTCGCAGAAAGCTTTGGCACTTCCACCTGGACTCTCTTTCGGGGCTGCATCGACGAGCTTTGTCGACCGGGCCAACGCTACTCAGGGCCGGGGTGTCTATTTCGACCTCGTCGAGCTCGACGCATACGCGCGCCGCAATCAGACGCCGAGCACGCCCGCTCTTAGTCTGTTTTACGCGCTCGAAGCGCAGCTTAAATCGATTGCGACGGAGGGGCTCGAGGCGCGATGGGCACGGCACAAAGCGATGGCTGCGCGCACCCAGGAGTGGCTGATAAAGATCAGTGACGAAACCGGAAAGAAGCTGAACAACATTGCTCCGCTGGGATCCCAGTCGCCAACGGTTTCTGCCATTCGGCTTCCGACGGATCTTCCGGCCGAGCGCTTCACTGCTGCCGTTGCGAAGCGTGGAATTGTCGTAGGGAATGGTTACGGCAAGCTTAAGAGCTCGACCTTTCGCATTGGACACATGGGCGACCACACCCTGGAATCGCTCGAGCGCTGTCTCGCAGCCTGCTCGAGTGTGTTGCGTTCTTGACTCAGATATCGGTCTCTGGCGCTGGTATCGAATTCGGCGCAACAAAGATCTTCGAAGGAATAACATTCACCGTTGGGCAAGGCGATCGCTGGGGACTCCTCGGGCGGAATGGAAGCGGCAAGACGACGCTCTTTCGACTGATTACCGGCGTGCATCAGCCGAGTGAAGGAAGCATCACACGTCAACCCGGCCTGCGAGTCGCTCTCCTCGAGCAGCACCGGGACTTCGGCGATGTCAAAACGGTGTGGGAAGCCGGCGCTGGGGAGTTCGCAGATCTGTTGGCGTTGGAGCGATCGCTGGCAGAGCAGGCAAACATGTTGTCGGAGGCGGGCGAGTCTGCGACGCAACAAATGCTCGCGCGGTACGACCGTGACTTCGAGCGATTCGAGCGTAATGGCGGTTACACTTTTGCTCCGCGGGTGGATGCGGTTCTGCAAGGACTCGGATTCGACGCGGAGAAGTCCCGCAACCAGCCGCTCGAGCAATTAAGCGGTGGGGAGCGGGGAAGGCTCGGTCTCGCAAGCCAGCTCGTGAGCGCTGCAGACGTCCTTCTTCTCGACGAGCCGACCAATCACCTGGATCTGGAAACAACACGCTGGCTGGAGGAATACCTTCGCAGTAGCCAGCGGACAATTCTGCTGATCAGTCACGATCGTGCGTTTCTCTCCAACGTGGTGGATCACGTGCTACATCTCGAAGCCGGCACCGCGGTCGCATATACGGGAAGCTACGAATCCTTCGTCCTGCAGCGGCAAGAACGAAGGCTTAGCCAGCAACGCTCCTTCGACAAACAGCGCAGAGTCATTGCCGCGCAGGAGGACTACATCAGACGCAACCTTGCTGGTCAGAACTCAAGACAGGCAAAAGGTCGGCGCAAGCAACTGGGAAGACTTCCACGGCTCAGCGCTCCAGTTGCAGAAGCAGCGTCTGCCATGGGGTTAAGACTCGATGCCTCCCAGCGTGGTGGTGACCAGGTTGCGGTAGCGCATGACGTGACGCTGGGGGTGGAAGGGAGAACTCTGATCTCGAACTTTACGGCAACTATTCAGCGCGGCGATGTTGTCGGTCTCGTCGGTCCGAATGGCAGTGGAAAATCGACGTTCATTCGCGCACTGATGGGTGAGTGGCCAATCTCGACCGGAGAGCTGAGGTTGGGTGGGTCAGTCAGGCCAAGCTATTACCGCCAGGATATGACGCAGGTGCCGTTGGATCGAACGCTCTACGAGGTCATAAGCGAGCTCAGGCCACAGTGGGAACGCCGTCAGATTCAGGGTCACCTTGCGAAGTTCGGTTTCTCCGGCGACGAGGCCCAGCGTAGTGCGGATACCCTCTCGGGCGGCGAACGAGCCCGGATTGCGCTTGCGATCATGGTTCTCAGTCGCGCGAACTTTCTTTTGCTCGACGAGCCAACGAATCACCTCGATATCGAGTCCGTTGAAGCACTTGAAGACGCTCTCGAGGAATTCGAGGGGACGATACTACTGGTCAGTCATGACCGTGCAATGCTGGAAGCGCTGACATCACGTGTCTGGGTGCTTTACGACTGTCATGTGACCGATTTCCCCGGTTCATTCACCGAATGGGAGGAGCAAAGCCGGGTGCGCGAGCATGCAGCCGCGGTTGCTTCTGCGGAGCGGGAAGCCCTGCGACGAGTCAAGGAGCGAAAGACGACCAGACGGCGTGACGAACAGGGAGCTAGTGACCGTGCGATGCTCCGCGATTTGCGACAGCGCGTCGAAGAATCGGAGAAGGAGGTTGCCAAGCTCGAACAGAGAATCGTTGAGCTCACGATACTGCTCGAAGATCCGGAGCTTTATACCACGCGCGAAGGAACCGAGCGGGCGCTACACGCTGGTAAGGAGCTCGACGAAACACGACGCCAGCTCGACATCGCTATAGAAACCTGGACGACAGCAACCGAACGTGCCGAGCAGCTATCAGCAACTGGATCGCATCAGAATTCGCCAACAAAACCAATCTCTGGCTCGAGGTGCTGACCAAATCGCTCGTGTACTTTGTTCTGCGCGATCGTGATGAGCTCGCGGACATCCTTCGCTGTCGCCTTGCCGAGATTGACCATGATGTTGGCATGAATGTGTGAGATCTGCGCATCTCCGTGTCGGAAACCCTTTAATCCGACCTGGTCGATTAGGCGACCGGCGCCGACCCCTTCGATCTTTTTGAAGATCGAGCCCGCACTGGGGTGATACTCGAGCCAGGGATGCTTGCCACCTCGCCAGCTCAGATTTTCCTGCATGATGCGATGCATCACCGCTGTATCCCTGTGCTCCAGCTGGAAAGTCACAGCCAGGGCAATGTCCCGCTGTTTGTGGAGCGTGCTCGTGTCGTAGCCGAACTGCATGTAATCCCGGTCGACTGTTCTTAGCTTCCCATCGTGTGTGAGCAGGTCAGCTGATTCGAAGACTTCGGCGATGAACATTGTTCTCTCCCTGGCAGGAGCCGGCGACAAAAAATGAAGGTTTTGCCAGACAGCTCCACCAACCGTGCTTGGGATTCCGACGTAATGCTCCAGCCCCGACAAGCCGCGCTCTACAGCTTGGGGTATGAGTCTGGCCATTACCGCACCGCTCTCTACCCAGAGCTTTCCATCATCCAGGAACTTCAGATGGCTCGACGTGTTGCGGATAACCAGGCCGCGGAAGCCCCTGTCGCCGACCAGAATGTTCGCGCCCAGTCCGAGGACGAAATACTCCATTCCGAGATCGCGAGCGGCAGCAACTGCCCCTGCCAGATCATCGGCCGATGTTGCATTGTAAAAGAGATCGGCCGGACCACCGATCTTGAATGTGGTGTATGGAGCAAGAGGCTCATTGCGCTTGAGCCTCTTGGCGTCTAATCGATTTACTAACTGCTCGTAATGGTCTGCGCGGGCTTTCACAGAATCTGACATGTTCGAAAGAAAGGGTGTCCTTCGTTACTGCGCTACTCTGGTATTCTTCGTGTTGGCGCTTGCTCCGATGCAGGCGCGAGGCCAGCGAGCGGAGCTGGAAAAAATCATTCAACGCAAGGTCCTGACTAATGGCCTCGAGGTGATTGTCGTCGAGAACCACGGCGTTCCCTTAGCGACGATCGAGATCGACGTAAAGAACGGATCGTTTACACAGAGCCCTGAATACGAAGGACTCGCTCATATGTATGAGCACATGTTCTTCCGGGCGAACTCGAAATATCCGGAGCCCAACCAGTTTTGGGACCAAGCCTCGGATCTCGGAGCGGTGTTCAATGGCACGACCCAGGAAGAGAGGGTCAACTACTACATGACGGTTCCGGCGGAAAAGCTGGCGGATGCAGTACGGCTGCTTGCTACCGCGCTCCGCGAGCCGCTATTCCGGCGTGACGAGCTCGAGCGGGAACGCCAGGTCGTGATCGGGGAATACGACAGAAATGAATCAAGCCCGTTTTTCGCGCTCTCAAGGCAGATGGACGCGAAGCTCTATCCCGGAAACTTCAGCAGAAAGGACGTAATCGGTGACCGGCAGATCGTTTTGACGACGACGCCAGAAAAAATGCGGACCATTCAGCAGAAGTACTACGTGCCGAACAACTCGGTCATAATTGTTGCTGGCGATGTAAACCCGGCCACGGTATTCGCCCTCGTCGAGAGCGAGTTGGGACATTGGAGTCGTGGTGCTGATCCGTTCGCTACTGATCCGATCCCGCCCATTCCTCCTCTTCAGAAAAGTGAAGGGGTAGTCGTCGAAGCCCCGGTAGGAGCTGTGACTGTTCAGATTCAATGGCAAGGTCCCAGCGTTGGACAGGATCCAAAGTCCACATATGCAGCCGATGTATTTTCGGATGTCCTGAACGACCCTCAATCGCAGTTCCAGCAACGGCTGGTAGACAGCGGACTATGGCAGGGTGTCGGTGTCAACTATTACACGCTCAATCACACCGGACCGATTACAATCAGTGGGCAGACATCGCCGGAACAGCTGCGCGAAGCATTAACGGCGCTCTATGGTGAGATCGCGAAGTTCGATTCGCCTGGCTACTTCACGTCCGATGAGCTGGAGGCGGTCAAGGCACACCGCGCCGTGACTTCAGCGTTCGATCGAGAACGCGCCTCGGGTTTCGCGCACACGTTGGGGTTCTGGTGGAGCGTCGCCAGTCTCGAATACTACATGGGATACGTCGACTACATGGCACACCAGACAATCGCGGACGTGCGCGCATATGCGCGGCGCTATATCGTCGGCAAGCCGCACATTTCAGGAGTTCTTATTGCGCCCGAGGCACGCCAGGCGTTGAAGCTTGCGCCCGACGATCTCGTCATGACGGGGACACGCTGATGCTTCTTTCAATTGCGCTAGCTCTGGCTAGTGCGACGACCAGCTTCGACGTCTCGGGCGTACACGTCATTCTTCGGCAGAACAACGCCAACAACGTCGTGGCGGCGAATGTCTATTTCCTGGGTGGCTCACGGCAAGTATCCGAGGCAAACGCGGGGATCGAACCTATTCTGCTCGAGGTTTCCGAGCGCGGAACCTTACACTATCCCAAGAACTCGCTCCGCCGCGCGATGTCACGGCTGGGTAGTGAGATCGTAATTGCTCCGAACGCGGACTGGACGATGTTCGGGATTCGATCGAGCACAGAGGTGTTCGACTCGACCTGGTCGATCTTCGCTGATCGGGTAATGCATCCGACTTTGGCCAAATCAGAAATCAATCTGGTGAAGGCCCAGTATCTGTCGGGAATCAGACAGCGAAGGGATGACCCAGATGCGCTTGCTGACTATCTCGCCGACAGCATCGCATTTGTTGGCCATCCCTACTCAGTGTCGGTGGTCGGCAACGAGAAGTCGATCCAAGCTCTCGACTCGGCTGCACTACGCGAGTATGAGCGTACTCAGTTCGTGACTTCGAGAATATTGCTGGTCGTAGTCGGAAACATCGACCGCGCACACATTGAGCGACTGGTGACTCAATCAATCGGTCAGCTACCGCGGGGAAGCTACAAGTGGACTCCGCCGCCGCGCGTACCTGAGGGGCACACAGCCATTGTGATCGAGCGGCGGCAGCTGCCCACCAATTACATACTCGGCTACTACAGCGGTCCACTCGCTAGCGGGCCGGACTACCAGGCGCTCAGGGTCGCCACATCGGTTCTGACCGGCCGCATGTTCGCCGAGATTAGAACTCGTCAAAACCTCACCTATGATGTGCACGCACCTTTTATTGATCGAGCGGCGACTGCTGGCGGGTTGTACGTCTCGACAGTTGCGCCGGACACCACGTTGAAGCTGATGCGCGCAGCAATAATGGATCTCCAACAGGGGATGCTCGATCCAGCCGGACTTAGGCAGCTCGAGGAGCAATTCATAACCGAATATTTCCTCGACAATGAGACCAACGCTGCCCAGGCAGACTTTCTGGCGCGATCGCAACTCTATGAGGGTGACTACCGCGAAGCCGATCGCTTCGTCGACGAGTTGAAGAGCGTAACCCCTGAAGCTGTTCAGCGGGTGGCGAGAAAATACATGAAAGGATTTCGCTTCGCGTACGTCGGGGATCCATCGAAACTGGATCCACGCACAATCAGTTTGTTCTGACTACCGAACAGGAATCGCAGAGCGATCAGTGGCACGGCTACTCGGCGAACTCCTCGGCAACGATCCACGGGTCCATCGCTCCGGTGTAGAGCGCGATCCCAATGATGGCTGCCGCAACGCCGCGGTCTGCAAGAGCTCGGAGATCGTTGACGCTGCCGAGTCCGCCTGAGGCAAACACCGGAAACTCCGCGGTATCGGCGACATCCTCCATGAGCGGTAAATCAGTGCCGCGCATTGCCTCCTCTCGGTGAACTGCGGTTACGAGGACTCCAGCAAGGGGGAGCCCGTTGAGATCCTGGACAAGATCGAGCACGAGCTTTGGCTGCGTTCGGGTCCAGCCGTGAGACAAGATCTTGCGATCACGAACGTCAGCTGCGACGACAATGAATCCCGGAAAAAGGCTGCTCATTTCGACCAGCCAGTCGGGATCTTCGAGTGCGCGGGTGCCAATGACGACGCGCTGTGCACCATCGTCGAGCGCTCGCTGAATCAACTCTCTGCTTCGGATTCCGCCGCCCACCTGTACTTCTACGTCCGTTGCTCCCCGTATAGCCTGAATTTCGGTCGCGTTGTTGCCACGTCCCGCTACCGCGTCCAGATCAACCACGTGAAGATGACGAAATCCGTACTGTCTCCACGCGAGCGCGACTCCAATCGGATCGGGGATTCGAATAACCTCCTGATCGTAAGAGCCGGCCGCGAGCTGAACGCAGGCGCCACCGCGCAGATCGAGTGCTGGAATTGCGATCATCCGACGCTCTGTAGGATGGGGGCACGAATCATGAGAGGCGAAAGTGTCGCATTGATTGTGTCTCGGCGAGCTTGTGAATAAATTCACAAAGTAGGAAGTGAAGAAAACCACCCTTATAAGTGCATACCTGTACGGCTCTGGAGGCCTCTAATGATGTTGTTCCACGGATTTGCGGTTGCAGTTGCAGTATTGACTCTCTCCGCGTGCGCCGGCGGCGAGAAGAAGCCCGGTGACACGACGCACGTTGCAGTAGATACAAGCTCGACAACCACGACCACTACAGCAGCTGGCCCGAGCGCGACCACCACGCCCGGTACGACCGGCGGCGCCGTCGCGATGGCTCCGATCACTGGAGCTACCAAAACGGTGAACATGGTTGGGGATGCCAAGGGTTATCGCTTCGAGCCAGCCAATATCACGGTCAAGCAGGGAGACGGCATCAAGTTCGTGGTCGTGAGTGGGGGTCCACACAATGTCGCATTCGACCCCGCAACGATCCCCGGGGATGTGAAAGCGCAGCTTGACGCTAACATGGGCTCGGACAAGGTGAGCGAGCTGTCGAGCAACATGAAAATGAATCCCGGTGAGTCAGTCACTATCTCGTTGGCCAAAATCAAACCTGGCCAGTATCCATTTCACTGTACTCCGCACCTCGCGCTGGGCATGAAAGGCGTTATCACCGTTCAATAAAGCTGGATTCCCCTGATTAACGGAAACGGCGGAGCGATTGCCCCGCCGTTTTTTCGTGTCCGATAGAACGTTGCGGGTATAAATTGGATCGGTGACTGGAAAACATGTGTGATGTGGTCCCGAGTGGCGGAATTGCCGTCATGACTGTCATAACGGACCCTCGCGCGTGCGTCATACTCAATGAATCTTTGACGGATGAACGTTCATAGCATTGCACGGATGAGCGGAGGCTCCGCCTACCTGTGGATGGCGGCGCGGGCGAGGAATGCGCTTCGGCGGGTAGTGGTGTTTGGCATCGTCGGAGGGGTCGTATTCATAAGTGCTTTGATCGCGTTCGTGCTCGTTCCCAGAAATGCTTCTCGAAAGGCTCTGGCAGTGGCCGCAAAAATCGAGGCCCGAACTGATTCAGGACCAACTGTCGCGGCAAGAGATCGCCATCTCGCGGAGCTCAACGTTACAGACTCTGTGTTGAACGCTACGCGGCGAGCTCTGATACCTGTTCCAGCAGCTGTCATCGACACTTTCCCACCGGCGGTTCGCGCGCAACGTGATTCGCTGAGCGCAGAGCTCGCAACGCTCAATCGCTTGATCGACAGAGCGGAGAATGCGCCCCTCCCCACCTCGTATCGTGCTCTTGCTGCATCGCCCACAGTTGCGGCTGATCCACGAGTTCGCGTTCTGCTCGACTCACTCGCCGACATCGAGCGGGAGAGAAATGCGTTCGGTGCCGTGGGCGGTGTAGATCCTGTCTACCTGTCTCTGACTTCCCGAGCGACGGCAATCGGCCGCCAGATACAGGGGATTGCCGACGCAAAACGCGGCGAGGTGAGAGGAAAACTGGCGCTCATACGCCCCACTCCGGCACCAGTCGTCAAGCCAGTGATCACTGTGGATACCACACAGCTTCTCGCTCAGCGTGCGACTGCTCAGCAGAATTATGCTGCTGCGGTGAAGCAGCTGGATCAAATAAATCAGAAGAACGCACGGATCGATCGCGAGTCGGCGCGAGCTCGGGAACTGGCTAACGTCGGCGCACCCCCTTGGGCAATGCTCGCCGCTGCTGTCGTGCTCGCACTGGCAGTCGGGTTTGCTGCCTCGTTTGGAACGGAGCTCAAGCGTCCCCATATCGCGGACCCGCGGGAGGCGGAGCAAGTAAGTGGCGCGCGGGTTCTCACCGTGATTAAACCGCCGGAAGTCGTCGTGGAAAGAAGCCGCCGTCAGGCGGATGTAGAGGCACCGCCGCTCATCGATGTCGTTTCAGAGAGTTATAGGACGCTCTATCTGCACATCGCTTCGGTTGAGGCAAGTGTTCCGATCGTCACGATTACTGGCGATGATCCGGGAATTGTCGCAACCGTCGCGGCGAACCTTGCAGCATCGGCGGCCTACGAAGCGCGGAGCACACTGCTGGTCGATGTCGATCCCACCACCTGCAGCGTTGCGAGCGTGCTCCGGATCAGACCTGATCCCGGGCTTTCGGGAATCATTACCGGTAATGCGACGTGGCCCGAGGCAATCGTTCCGACGACAATCGGTCGTGACCGGCCACTCGACGTATTGCCAAGTGGTACCAGGCGCTCGGGGCTTCCGGAGGCCAATGTTGTTGAGGAAGTGCGGAAAGAGCTCGCTCGGATGCAACGCCGTTACGACTTCATCATCATCGCTGCCCCAACGAGCTACGTTCAGCGTAGCGCCAGCAGCATCATCCCCGCTCCAGACCTGATTCTGTGCGCGCGAATCGCTCACACCACTGTTGGCGGGCTGAAAACCGCCGTTGATAGCTTGCGCGGTGCTGACATGCGCGTTCACGGCCTCGTACTGTGGGACGCTGAAATGCCGCAGCTCGAGACACGTGAAGAAATGCTCGGCGCAACGCGACAGCCGGAAGGATTTCAACCGGAGTTTGCGACAGCGCGATAGCTCACAATGGCTGAAACAATCCCCGATCTGCGCAGCGTTCCAAAGGCTCGCGCATACGCCGAGCTCAAGGGCCACGCCAGCGCGATCCTCGACGGTATCGACGATGAGGTCACAGCGATGGCTACAATCACGGCGCTCGTGCATCACGCATTCGGATATCTGTGGACCGGTTTCTATCGCGTAGCCGTGCCAGGTCAGCTGCTCAGAGTCGGTCCGTATCAGGGCAGCCTCGGCTGCCTCGATATTGCATTTGGCCAGGGAGTTTGTGGTACTGCCGCTGCTGAAATGAGGACGGTGATCGTGCCGGATGTCGAAAAATTTCCCGGCCACATTACCTGTGATGCGCGATCCCGGTCAGAGATCGTCGTGCCGGTGCTTGACCAGCGAGGTGATTTAATGGCTGTTCTCGACGTAGATTCTGACCAGCTGGGTGCGTTCAATTCAGAAGATCAGCAGGGACTCGAGGGACTCGTATCCTGGTTCGCAGCCAAGTAATGACAGTCGCTGGTTACTCTGACGTCATCAACCACGCTTTTGCCTTTGCGGCGAAGCATCACGACCGCCAGGTGCGAAAGGGGACAAAGCTTCCCTACCTCACCCATCCCGCCAATGTGGCTGTCATTCTTACTCGGTACGACCGCGACAGTGACACGATCGTCGCGGGAATTCTCCATGATGTAGTCGAGGACTGCGTTCGCGACGGCTATACGCGAGACATGCTCGAGCAGCGAATCGGCGACAAATTCGGTGAGAAAGTCCTGGATACGGTTCTGGCTGTGACCTACCGTCGTCACGACGACGAAGGAATCGAACTGTCGGGTGAGGACCGGAAGGCAGACTATCTGGAGCGCCTTGCAGATGCGAGCGAAGAAGCCCGCTGGGTTTGCGCCGCGGACAAGATTCACAACGCATCTTCCATCATATCCGATCTGGGTCGAACCGTCGATCCCGAAACAGTCTGGGCTCGGTTTAGCGTAGGCAGACCCGGAACCGCCCGTTGGTACAGACAGGTTTACAACAGGCTTCGAGAGGTCGGGTTCGACGCTCCAATCATGGCGGAGCTCGACAACGTTTCCAATGAGCTGTTGAAGCTCGCCGGCTAAAGGAAAACGCTATCCAAGGGCGGCAGGAGCAGGCGCCCCGTAAGTTTTCTCGACGTAGTCGTCAAGAATCTTCAAGAACTCGGGAACGATCGTCTCACCCTTCAGCGTGACCATCAGCTTGCCGTCGACGTAGACCGGCGCCTTTGGCTCCTCGAAAGTCCCCGGAAGTGAAATGCCGATGTTGGCGTGTTTCGATTCTCCGGGGCCATTAACCACGCATCCCATCACCGCTACTTTCATGTCTATCACTCCGGGATAGCGCTCGCGCCACGACGGCATTTGGTCCCGCAGGTAAGTCTGAATGTCCTCCGCCATATGCTGGAAGAAGGTCGATGTAGTGCGACCACAGCCAGGGCAGGCAGTGACCTGAGGATTAAAACTCTGTAGCTCGAGCGACTGAAGAATTTGCTGTGCGACTCGAACCTCCTCTGTCCGGTCACCACCGGGACGAGGGGTCAGGGACACTCGAATCGTGTCTCCAATGCCTTCAGACAACAGAATAGAGAGTGCGGCGGTGCTCGCGATGATCCCCTTGGAGCCGAGTCCGGCCTCCGTAAGACCGAGATGCAGAGGGTAATCGCACCGAACTGCAAGCTGTTGGTAGACGTCCAGGAGGTCCTGTACTCCGGATACCTTCGCCGAGATGATGATGCGACCATGCGCGAGCCCCATTTCTTCGGCGATCGAAGCTGAGCGTAGTGCGCTCTGGATCATCGCTTCGATGTAAACTTCCTTGGAAGTGTGCGGGTCTGCGCTACGCGCATTATCGTCCATCAGCGCGGTGAGAAGATCCTGATCGAGTGAGCCCCAGTTCACCCCGATCCGTACTGGCTTGTTGTTGTCGAGTGCGATCTGAATAATCGTTCGAAAGTTCTCATCCCGTCGCTTTCCACCCACATTGCCCGGATTGATCCGGTATTTGGCGAGTGATCTCGCCATTGCTGGATACTTTGCCAACAGCAAATGACCGTTGTAATGAAAGTCTCCGATCAGGGGAACGGAGACGCCCATGTCGGCGAGTCGGCTGGCGATCTCGGGTACGGCGCGGGCTGCCTCGTCGTTATTGACTGTGACTCGCACCAAGCGACTGCCCGCCCGCGCCAGTTCCGCCACTTGAAGGGCAGTACTCGAGGCGTCCGCCGTGTCAGTGTTTGTCATCGACTGCACAACGATTGGGTGGTCAGACCCGATGGGTACGCCACCTACAATCGCAGTTGCAGTCTTTCTACGCGTGATAGTCGGCAATGATGCTTGCGTGTGTTGAATCTGAAAGCTAATTCCGTGGTCCGAGCGGTGCATGTAAAGGCAGTACTTCCCTTCCTCGCCTTTATTGGAGCTCAGATGGCTGATACACCCGAGGTACCTGAAACTCCTCCGACACCACCGCCTCCTCCGCGAAAGAAATGGCGTCGCGGAGTGGTGATTTTGCTGCTCACGATAATCGCGATTCCTGTTCTGATCTTCTCTCTCTGGGTGTGGGTGACACTCGGCTACGTGTATTCGACAGGTGAGCGCGCGGGGTACGTGCAGAAGCTCTCAAAGAAGGGATGGCTCTGCAAAACCTGGGAGGGCGAGCTTGCAATGGTTCCTATCCCGGGGACGCTCACCCCGCAGATCTTCAATTTCACTGTGCGCAGCGACTCGCTCGCCAAGGTTCTGGAGCAGGATTTGGGGAAGCGTGTTTCACTGGCGTACGAGCAGCATCGAGGGGTCCCATCGTCGTGTTTTGGGGAGACAGAGTATTTCGTTTCAAACGTCCGTATCGTAGGCCCTTGAATCTGTCTATTGTCGGCTCAACCGGTCCTTGCTATTTTTTCAGCCAAGTCGGGCCAGGGGTATCGGCGAGAGCCTTTGCCTCGGGCTTAAATCCAGTGCGGGGTTTGTGAGACCCGCGTATCAGATTGTCGAGGGTCGGGCGTCTTCCGCTCCCCAAGACACAAATTTTCCAGGAGTAGGGAATGCGTACGACCGGCAAAGTGAAGTGGTTCAACGACGCGAAGGGCTTTGGGTTCATCACACCTGACAACGGGCAGAAGGATTGCTTCGTTCACTACAGCGCAATCTCCGGCTCGGGATTCAAGTCCCTTGCAGAGGGTGACGCGGTAGAGTTCGACATTGTCGAGGGTCAGAAAGGTCCGGCTGCCGAGAACGTGACGAAGACTTCTTAGTCGACGTCCGCTTTACTGGCACAATCTGGCGGGGCGTCTCAATCGAGACGCCCCGTTTTGTTTTTCGGAGGCCGGCCACGTTTGGAAATTGGTGCGATTTCTACCGCGTGCTCGAGCCGCGCGAGCAGCATCGTCCTGAGCGTTTTCAGATCAAGCTCGAGGCGGACGCCGCCGCTGGATGTGAAGTGTCCGTCGCTGTGGGTGACCACTTCGGCGATTTCGATTGCATTCGGCAATGTCATTCCGAGCTCCCTGACCAGGATTGTAGCGACGGCGAGGCGGAGCAACCCCTCGATTGTCAAACGTCTGGCAACCCCCTGCTTTTCCTGATGTACTCCGGCGACTTTGTGGTGAGACAATGCGTTATCGAGCCACTTGATAGGCACCTGAAGTGCAAGTGCCGCAGCAGCAATGGTATAGCCTCGTGACATTAATAATCCTAGATTTGCAGGATATTTATCGCAAGGGCTGATTGACGCTACTGCTGCTTGGCTCCCCCCATTATATTGGCCGATCTCGCGACACTTGCAGGCCCATTATCTCTCGACCAGAATGAAGCAGCCCCTTTCCGTAGTACTGATCTCGCTATTCCTGGTGATTGGGTTTGCATCACCCGCGCAAGGCCAAAAGACCTACGCGGTTGGCCTGGGCGGCGGCGCCGCGATACCTGTGGGTAAACTCAGTGACTCACAAAAAACCGGCTACAATGCCATCGTCGTGCTGGCAATTGGAGTGGCAGAACTT
>WNGL01002078.1_pt1 | contig 25863 bp, 20 predicted proteins | sample 5400591 | NCBI WGS metagenome assembly WNGL01 (sample SAMN13153377, study PRJNA577476) | soil metagenome | isolation source: 80 cm soil or saprolite under Garry oak tree replicate 1 | place: USA:California | collected 2016-06-15 | reverse complement strand
CTATGTGGTATACTTGAGTGAGAGAAGATGTTCAAGTGCAGTCTGGAGGTGCAGTGATGGATCTCTCATCGTTGCTTGCGCTTCCTTCAACGCTCGCTCTTGAGAGGGTCGAGCGGAGCGCTGAGGGACTGACGGTCTACCTTCATGCGACCACATCGTGTGTCTCCTGCCCCAGATGTGGAACGGTAGGTTCGCGCGTCCACATATGTCAGCAATGCACGTCAGTGGTGGAAGCATCTCTCTCGATGGGTACAGAGATCCTTCGCTTCGCTCAGGATGACATGACCAGCAGGATGACATGACCAGCTTTGTCAAACAACTTCCAGAAGTAAATCGGCCAGTTCTCGCGGCATAGTGATCATCGCATCATGGCCCGTTGGTAACTGCCGCAGACGCCATCCCTCCTCACGTGGAGGAAGTGCTCTCCGCGCCAATATGCGTCGCACGAGTGAAAAGAAGAAGCCACCACTGGTGCAGCAAATGTGTGTACGGGGTTTCGCTGACACGATGGCTGGATTCTTCAGATGAAGAGGTTGCTCGAACGTCTTCAGGGGTTGTGGCGTCACCTTCGAGCGCACCCAGCTTAGATCTGGCTCTGTAGTCACCCCGTAGGTGCCTTGAGAATCGACTCTCCAGCCATCACCGTGGGCCTGTGCTTGTTTGCGGAGCAGACGGATAACAATCGGCGAGATATCGGCCATCGATTCGCCATCACGTGGCACGAAGGTATCCAGATAGACCAGGTGAGCAATGCGCTCCGGCACCTGATCAACCACGCCGGTGATGACCATCGCGCTATAACTGTGACCCACCAGGATGACACCATGCAGATTCTTTTCCTCCAGCAAGCCGACGATATCCTGGATATGGGTATCTAATCCGACATCGGGTGAAAGCTCGGATGCACGCTCAGCCAGGCCAGTGAGGGTGGGTGCATACACCTCATGGCCAGCGGCTTCTAAGAAGGGGATGACCTTCTGCCAGCACCAGCCCCCATGCCATCCCCCATGCACCAGCACAAATGTTGCCATGCTCGCCTCCTTTTTTCAGATACATCTCTGGCTCGTATTGTCGCAGAGATTTGAGTATGGAGTATAGCAAGTTACCAGTGTTTATGCTAAAAGTGAGGCTAGGATACTTCCACGAAAACACCTTAACTAAACTATACCACGCAGAACACTAGGGGGGAAGGCTTTTCGATTACCGGAAATAATTGCTGAAATAATACAAGTGGTAGTGGGAATCAACTGGTTCACTTTTCGGGCTCTCCCTCACATTTGGGGATTGCTGAGTTTATAGTTCCGACTGGTTCCTTTTTTCATGCTCAAACACATGTCTCATTCCACATTATAGCAGAGCTTTCCCCAAATGTGAGGATGATCCTCAAAAGTAGACCACTACACCTAGTGTTTTTTCAAATGGCATATCATGCAACTCTTGAAACCTTTCCTTTTCTGCTCCTTCTGCAAGTTTATCGAAGACCGCTTTTAATTCGTCATACGTTCTACCAATAACAAAGATTGCATAAGTATTACCTTGTTTTGGTTCAAATGCGGGAGATGCCATCCAGTCTGTGGCTGATATATCAATAGCACCACTTTTGAGATGGGCATTGATAATCCTGTTGTGCTTCTCTGGCGGGAACTGGTCTTTCATAGGAGTCTCGCCAAGCTTTGTAAGCGTTAACTCTCCACCAAGGCACCGGTGGTAAAAGGTCATTGCCTCTGCACAGTTGCCGTCAAATAAAAGAAATGGCGTACAATGTAACATATCTTTTCTCCTCCTCGTTGTAATATGCCATGCTCTTGCTATTATAGCAAAAAAATGAAAGGAAGAGGGGGACAGTAATTTCACAGCGATTCTCTGGCCGAGGCCGTGGCGAGAAAGCCAGGGTGCGCATCACGGGAGGACAGTTTGCTAGATGTGTTCAGGTGGAGAACTGCCCTCATCATACCAGAAAAAAATCACATCCGTGGCGTTCAAGGCACAAGGGGTGAGAAGAGGTCTGGCTCCCACAAGGACCCCGTTAACCGCCGACAACATTCCAGTCCTCATCGATCCTGGTCCATCGTGGTCCGGTATTGGGAGTCGTCGTTTTGCGTCTGTCATGCGGCTTAAACCGCAGAACCCCACCACGCGGCTCTAAGGTACGCGTGCAGGCACAGTCGGGACATTCCACCAGCGCAACGCCACTGTCCAGAAAACGCTTGAGTCCGATTGGGACTATCCCAAAAAAGGTGCATTTGGACGAATTGCGCGTGAGCACTTGATCTCCTACGGGGTCACGGGCTGCTCCACGCTCCACCCGTGTGTGACCATGCACTCCTGGAAGTCGATCAGGCAATGGCTTGGACGCGCTCGCTCCATTGGGGTGCGGGGTCTCGGTCACCTCGGTCCCAGGAACAGGGATCGGCTTTCCGAGCAACTGTCGGAGTTCTTGCTCACTCTGGGCTTTGGCCTGGTCCATTTTAAATTCCCCCGCGCGAGCTTCCCGTTCCATCCGCGCGCGTAGGCCAGGTGGCAAGGCATGTTTCTGCAACGCGTCAATGGTTAAGGCGGTTCCCCCTTGCTTGCAGAGGGCGTCCACCGTTTCGACCAGCCAATCGGAGAGCACGCCAATGCATCCCAGGCTCCACTCGCCAAACCAGCGCCAGTGCGTGAGTAGGCCCGGTACATCGACTTGGAGGGGGACGTGTTCCAGCAAGGAGCGGAGCGCCCCGATAAATGCCTCGCACTCGGCGGCATTGTCGAAATGGTAGCGGGGAAAATACAGATCGCGCATGCGCCGGCCAGCCTGGCCGTGGAGGTGGCAGAAATCATACAAATCAAAATTGCCCGCCAGCACATGCAGCACATTCGTGCGATTGGTGAGCGCTTTGAGCCAATCCAGTTGCGAGGTCGGTTTGTGGGGCGTATCCACCGACATCAAATGTTGCGCCTCATCCACAAATACCCCTTTCACCCGTAGCAAGGCAAAGGCATACACCACTGCCTCCCGCATATCCAGCCACTCCGCCGGGTCAGAACTCTTCTTCCCCGGATGGGCGAGCAGCGACAAGTGTTTCACACGGTCGTTGACAGCCACACTCCGTGTGCGAAGTTGATCCAGAATCTGCCGGTAGTAATCCAGACGCGCGGAAGCGCCAATGTCTTCCGGGGAAGCCTGGACTTCTACCACGGGCACACAGGCGGGGTCGGTTTCTTCTGCGCGACACCGCTCTGCCACATGCTTGAGGACCGTTGATTTGCCCACACCGCTTGCCCCATAGAGAGGCAGCAGCGTGTAGATCCGGTGTCCGCGCATGGCCTGCATCAAGGTGTCGTCGATCTCCTGTAACCGCGGGTGCTTCACCTTGAGGTGAATGAAGGCTTGTAACCGCGCGTGTCGAAACTCGGCTTCCATGGAATGCATTACCGGTACTCCTCTGAGCTGGGAATGGTTGCCAGGTCCAATTCAATCAGCGGCGGCTCAGACTCGGCGGGTTTGGACTGAGATCTCAAAAGGATGGAGGCGCGAAGCGGCTGTTCTTCAAAATCGCGCTGCTGCTGGAGCAACAGCGCTTCGTCGTTCTCCAGTTTCTGCAAGAACTGTGCCAGCAGGGGACCGTTGAGACTGATCCGTTTCTGGGCGTGTTGGCGCTGTTGTTCTCGCCACTCATCCAGGATCAGGTTCCATTCGCGTTCCGAGCGCCCATGGACAGAGCCATACGCATCCGCAATACATTCGAGCCATTGCCCACCGATGTAGGCATACACCACGCCCATATCGTACGGCTCGTAGCGTACCGCCACGGTTTGCCCTGCGACCTGAGTCGAGCGCATACACTCATGCCAGTACTGTAAGCCATTGACCGTAATCCCGCGCGAGGGGTGGACTTTGACGGTGCCCACGCGCGTGGTTGGGCGGGTGAGCATCAAGAAGTCCTCGGAGTAGGCAATCAGGCGATGGCTCCGTGAGCCAGAAAGAAACATCCCCTGTTCAAAGGCTTCGCGAGGGCTTTGTCCCAGCGCAGGATGATCCATCTGGTCATACACCTCATACACATACTCAGCAAGACGATCCGTAAACCGCGAGAGCGTCCAGACCGCGAGCTGCTTCGGATCAACCTCGCGGGTGATCTGCCGTGGTGTTTTGCTGGCCTGGGTATTCCCGCGCAGTTGGTTGAGCAATTCAGTCGTGGTCGTGCCAAAAAGCCGCTCAACCACGGACCCAAAATGCGGCTGTTGGCCAGGGCGCTCAAGTTTGGTGACAAAGCAGCGGGCCAGCAAGGACTCGAAATACACGCTGCCAAACTCTGGGCCACGATCGACCACGAGTTCCTGGGGAAGTCGCCCGTAGCGCTGGACGCAGAGCCGAAAAGCCATCATCGCCGAACGATAACTGGGAGGATCAAAGGTCACATAGCAGGCCAGCATGCGCCGACTGTATGCATCGGTGAGAAACGTCGCGTAGGGCTTTGCCAGTGGCTTGCCGGTGACTGAGGAAACCAGAACGATATCCAATTGGGTATGATCCAAATGCGCCCGCGCAAAGGGATATCCCCCATGCCGTGGAGTCGTCTGATCCAAATACCAGAAAAACGGCTGCGAGGGGTAGGCGGCGCGTTTCCCCCGGCGCGCTGTGATCACCTGAGCATCCTCAAAACTCGCTCGTTCGCGGTAAAAAGTGCGCTCCCCAACCGGAGGAATGCCTCGCTTGAGACTCTCTTCCCGGTACAAACGATACACCGCCGCAGCCCGCGGGCGCTGTGGGACAGCGTAATGCGTCGTGAAATATTCGTGCAGCATCTGCCTGGAGGCATCGGGGATGCGCGCGTTCCGATTGCCGCGCTCTCGCACCTTGTCGAGCAGTCCCACATAACCACACCCGTACTCTGCTTCTGCCCGACGAAAGGCGGCGATCCAGTTCTGAATACTGCGAGGGGTCACGCTAATCGCTTCGCCCGACTTCCATGCCAGAATCTCACGGAGTCGCCGATTGGCTGCCTCCACTGCTTTCGGACCGGCATGAGACATGATCTCTCGCACCGCCTCTTGCAGAGGTGAGGGGGTTGCAGGGGTGACTTCTTTCATCGATCCTTCTGCGAGCAAACGCTGGAAGTATTCAGAGGGCAGGTTCAGCACCGCGCCAATCTCGGGCTGGAGGATGACAGTCATTGCCTCCACACGTACTTCCCAGAGTCGTCCATCCCAAAGGAAACGCGAAGTGAGCGGGGTCGATCCATCTTTTGCCAGGTGTGTGGGAGTCTTGGCCTCTGCCTCGCTTCGATACAGCAAGACCTGATCCCACTGCATGAGGGAGGTAGCGGAAAGATCGGTAAAGATCACAGTTCGGGTGAGCAAGGCCCACACCACATCCACACCGAGGCCGGGGTGTGCATCCAAGAGTTGTGCGACACTGACTCCAGGATAGACAGCGAGCGCCGCCAGTACCTGTGCCTCTTGCTCCGTCTCTACATGGGAGGGATGGGTCCAAAAATCTTGGAGAAACTTCAGATTTGCAATGTAGAGGGGATGGTATTCAGCGGAGGTACGCACACGGTAGGAAAGACCAAGTTCCCTCGCCGCCTGCTCTCCAGGGGGACACCGCCACCCACCCTTTGGTTGCCGCTGATAGCGCTCAGGCATGGTATCGACGAGCTTTTCCAGCGAAGAGATGTGTTTCCATTCTTCAAAAACGGCCCCATCTTGTCGCAAGACCAGGAAATCCGGGGTATGCCATGGGGAGGTTTTGCGCCCGGAGCGGGTGTGGTAATGGAGCTGAATACGGGTCGGTTGATCGTAATATTCCAGCACATCCTCATCGCACTCCATGGTATGACAGCCCCACAACTCGACGTGCTGGCTTTCAAACTGGATGGTAAACCCCATTTTCTGGCTGGGGTAGCGTCCACTCACGTTTGATTTTCCGCCGCGAACCTTGCGTTCAGGCTTGGTAAGCGCGCGAATGCGCTGAAGGTAGGCTGCGGTTTCTGGTTCGATCTGGTTGCGCTGACACCAGGCTCGAAATTCCTCATCGGTTAACCGAGCCATTCGTTATTTCCCTCTCTGCGTCTGTGCACGCACTCGGCACGATCCCGCGCTGCATTACCGGAGTCGTCGCTACAGACAAGTATACCAGCGAGGAGGAAAAGAGGCAAGTTTCCACCCCATATCTTTTCGTTTTTGTCACATATCCCTTCGTTCCATTGTAGAAGGTGCCGTTCAACAGAGAAACACGTGTTTGCAAACGGTGATTCACGCACGCTGAGAAAAGATATCTGTCAGAGGTCGCTCGTTTTGCACCTTAAATGGTAAAGTGCTACGAAAAATTATGGTCAAAATGCGGAAAAGTATTTCGACAAATGTCACATTGGCCAACGAGTTCGGTAACTGAACACATTCTCAGTGTGAACCAACTCCCTCTGCTCATTGTCCCACCCCAAGAGACCAAGCCAAAGCAGACTGAATTTGAGCTAATGGAGGCTGAGCGTGACCTCGTAAAGCTATAATTCACCTAGCTCGTTCGCTATCCATATAAGACAGCCAAGGCGAGTGTCTCACCGAGATACTCGCCTTGGCTGTCTTATATGGATAAGTCTCTCTATCAGGGTAGAAAGTGCTCGAACGAGTTGAGCATCTTCATGTAGTTGGCACGCTCGAAGGCCGCAGGTTCTGCTACAGCACGCTGGCTCATACTACCTTTCATATACGCAACAGATTCATACTCGTGCTCGATCATCCACTCCTGCATATCTGTGAGAATGTGCATGATACGCCCAATACCATTTGCCAGCAGCGTCGAGGTCATCATAGCGACACTGGCTCCGGCCATCATCGCTTTGAGTACATCTTGCGCCGAATGAACGCCACTAGTCAGGGCAAAATCGGCCTCAATACGCCCATAGAGAAGCGCAATCCAACGCAGAGGTAAACGTAACTCATGAGATGTGCTTAACTCCAGGTTGGGAATCACTTCCAACTCCTCCAGATCAAAGTCAGGCTGGTAAAAGCGGTTAAAGAGCACCAGGCCATTGGCTCCCGCTTCTACGAACCGTTTGGCAACGTTGGGTAGTGCCGTGAAGAAAGGGCTGAGTTTGAGAGCAATAGGAATCTTCACTGTTGCCCGGATATCCCTGACTAATTGTACATACGCATCTTCCAACTCCGCACTGCTCACATTGAAATCAGTTGGCAGGTAATAAATGTTTAGTTCCAGGGCATCGGCACCCGCTTGCTCCATCTTGTGAGCATACTCTACCCAGCCGCCTGATGAGATGCCATTCAAACTGCCAATAACCGGAATGTTCACCGCCTGTTTCACTCGATGCAGGTGTTCCACGTATGGTTCTGGTCCCAGATTATAGTGATCCAGGTCGGGGAAGTAACTCAAAGATTCGGCAAAGGTATCCGTTCCACGACTGAGATAATGATCCAGCTCGTAGCTTTCATGCGTGATCTGCTCTTCAAACAGCGAGTACATCACGACAGCCGCAGCTCCCGCGTCTTCCAGGCGGCGCACGTTATCTATCTTTTTTGAAAGTGGTGAGGCCGAAGCCACCAGTGGATTTTTCAGGTTCAGACCCAGATAGGTCGTTCTCAGATCAAGTCCTGTCGTTGTCATACGGCTATTTCTCACTTTCGTGTGGTAGCGACGTTGCCATCTGCTGATACTGCTGCCAACGCTCTTGCACTTCTTGTTTAGCCACCTGCATCAAGGCTTCTGCCCGTTCCTCATTGCTTTGGAGAAGCATCTTATAGCGTGTCTCGTTGTAGGCATACTGCTCCAGAGGAAGCGTTGGCTCCTTGGAATCGAGTATGAAGGGATTCTTGCCTTCATCGAACATGGCGGGATTATAGCGGTACAATGTCCAGTGCCCGGCCTGTACTGCCAGCTTTTGTTGCTCCAGTCCTTTGCGTATGTCAATACCATGGGCGATGCAGTGGCTATAGGCGATGATCAACGAAGGACCGTCGTAGGCTTCAGCTTCCAGAATGGCACGTAGTGTTTGTTGGTCGTTCGCACCCATGGCTATCTGAGCTACATAGACATTGCCGTAGGCCATAGCCAGCATGCCCAGATTTTTCTTCGGCACGGCTTTACCGCGTGCCGCAAATTTCGCCACGGCTGCGCGTGGAGTTGATTTCGACGCCTGCCCACCGGTGTTGGAATACACCTCAGTATCAAGCACAAGGATGTTGACGTTACGACCAGAGGCCAGAACATGGTCAAGACCACCATAGCCAATATCGTAGGCCCAGCCATCGCCACCAATGATCCAGACACTTCTGCGTACCAGGCTATCAGCCACACTGAGGAGACTCTGAATTGAGGACGCTAAGGAAGCATATTGCGCCTGATCTGCCCCCTGAAGGCGTTGCTTGAGGAGTGCCAGCCGCTCGCGCTGGGCCTGTATCCCTGCTTGAGTAGATTGATCGGTATGGAGTATTGCCCGTACCAACTCCTCGCCGACGATGTCAGTACATTGTACCAGCAATTCACTGGCATACTCTTGCTGCTTATCCAGCGTTACTCGCATCCCTAAGCCAAACTCGGCGTTATCTTCAAACAACGAATTGGACCATGCTGGGCCACGTCCTTCGGCATTGCTTGTCCACGGTGTGGTTGGGAGATTGCCTCCATAAATTGACGAACAGCCAGTGGCATTAGCGACTATCATGTGATCCCCGAAGAGTTGGCTAACCAGCTTGATATACGGTGTTTCACCACACCCGGAACACGCACCGGAAAACTCGAACAGTGGCAAAAGCAGTTGTGACTCCTTAATCGCGTTCGTGTTAAGCTGGGTAGCATCTATTTCAGGCAACGTGAGGAAGTACTCCCAATTGGCTTTTTCACGCTCACGTAGGGGAGGCTGAGCCGCCATGTTAATCGCTTTTCGCCCCACTTCTCGCTTATTTTTGACCGGACATGCCTCTACACAGAGACCACACCCCGTGCAATCCTCTGGTGAGACCTGGAGGGTATATTTCATACCAGGAAATTCTCTAAAGCGTGCATCGGTCGCCACAAACGACTCTGGAGCGTCTTGCAATGCAGTCGGCTCATAGACCTTCATGCGGATCACGGCATGTGGGCAGACCATCACACACTTGCCACATTGAATGCAGATATCAGGATCCCAGACAGGTATCTCCAAAGCGATGTTGCGCTTCTCCCAACAGGCTGTGCCAGATGGATAAGTACCATCAACCGGCAAGCTACTGACAGGGAGTGCATCCCCTTCTCCTGCGATCATCGGACCCAGTACCCGCCGCACGAAATCAGGGGCCTCATCTGGGACAGGCGGACGGCGCGTGAGCATCGGTAAGGGAACAGGTTGTCGTTGATGTACTTGTAGAGGTATTCCTTGTCGATGTCCATTTCCCATAGTCGCGGCAACCAGCGCCTCTACAGCAGCCGACACATCCACTGTATACAGATGGGCCAGTGTTTCATCGACGGCACGGAAGTTTTTTTGTACGACTGCTTCACCACGCTTGCCATAGGTCTTCTTGATGCTCTGTTTAATGCGTTCAATGGCCTGCTCTCTCGGCAGGATACCACTGATGGCGAAGAAACAGGTCTGCATGATGGTATTAATACGCCCACCCATACCTATGCTGCTGGCAACCTGGTGAGCATTGATGACATAAAACTGGAGCTTTTTCTCAGCAATCTCCTGCTGGACCTCGTATGGCAAATGCTCCCAGACTTCCTCCGGCCCATAGATGCTGTCGAGCAGGAAAACACCACCGGGCTTCACGTACTTGAGTACATCAAAACGTTCCAGGAATGAGAATTGGTGACATGCCACAAAGTCGGCCTGGTTATTCCCAATCAAGTACGGAGCTGAGAAAGGGCGTGGTCCAAAGCGCAGGTGAGAGATAGTGACCGAACCTGATTTTTTGGAGTCGTATACGAAGTAGCCTTGCGCGAAGTTGTCAGTCTCCTCACCGATGATCTTGATCGAGTTTTTGTTTGCCCCTACGGTACCATCGGAACCGAGTCCCCAGAACACGCATTGGACGGTATCTTGACTTTCAATAGAAAATGCGGGATCGTATGCCAGGCTGGTATGAGTCACATCATCGTTAATGCCAACTGTAAAGTGGTTTTTCGGCTCGGACTGAAGCATCTCGTCGAAGATGGCTTTGACCATCGCAGGTGTAAATTCCTTTGAGGAAAGACCATAGCGTCCACCGACGATGCGTGGGTCGTTGGCAATGAATGGAGCTTTTCCTTCGTTAACGGCTGCTACCACATCCAGGTAAAGTGGTTCGCCGATACTCCCTGGCTCTTTGGTACGATCCAGGACGGTGATGCTTTTAACCGTTGAGGGTAACACCCGCAAAAAGTATTCCACTGAAAACGGACGGAACAGGTGTACCTTGACCACACCTATCTTTTCTTCTTGCGCCATAAGGTACCTTGTGGTGGCCTCTACTGTTTCAGCACCAGACCCCATCACGACAATCACCCGTTCTGCATTGGGCGCACCAACGTAGTCAAACAAGGAATACTGCCGCCCAACGAGCCCAGCAAATCTATCCATAGTCTTTTGAACGATGGTCGGGCATGCCAGATAGTAAGGGTTAACACTCTCACGAGCCTGGAAATACACATCAGGATTTTGTGCCGTACCTCGGATGAAAGGATGCTCCGGGGAGAGGGCTCGCTGCCGATGCGCCTGCACCAGAAAGTCATCGATCATGTTACGTATATCATCGCGATTCAACTGTTCGATCTTATCGATCTCATGTGATGTACGGAAGCCATCAAAAAAGTGGAGAAACGGCACACGTGCCTGCAAGGTAGAAGCATGGGCGATCAGAGCTATATCCTGCGCTTCTTGGACTGAACTTGAGGCAAGCAAAGCAAAGCCTGTAGCCCGTGTTGCCATCACATCCGCATGATCACCGAAGATCGAAAGTCCTTGCGCAGCTAGTGAACGTGCTGCCACGTGAAATACGGTGGGTGTCAATTCACCAGCAATTTTGTACATATTGGGGATCATCAACAGCAGCCCTTGAGAGGCAGTGAAAGTCGTTGCCAATGCACCCGTTTGCAAAGCTCCATGAATAGCTCCCGCAGCACCTCCTTCGGACTGCATTTCCACCACTTGTGGTACGGTACCCCAGAGATTGGGGCGCCCCGCTGCCGACCAGGCATCGGCCAATTCACCCATTGGTGTTGAAGGGGTGATGGGATAAATAGCGATAACTTCACTCAACGCATGGGCAATGGTTGCTGCCGCCTCATTGCCCTCTATGGTTACCCATGTACGTTCCATGTGTCCACCATCCTTACCAGATTCTAGTTGATGACGCTCTTATCTTTCATGACCGTCATCTTTTTGTCAGCCGCTCACGTACACAAGTATGGCATTGGGATATCACATTTCGATCACAATGAGCCTTTCTAATATCACCAACAGCTCACAATTCTAGTTCATCCAGGCCATCTTAGAGCCAGTCCTTCTGCGAAAAAATGACGCCCACTCTTTTGTCATACCAAGCTATTGACAGATTATCCTCAATACAGTACCTTAATACTTGGTTGAGGCACATGAGCAAGCCTCTGTTTGATAGACAGAGAAGAGCAGAAGAAAAGGTTGGTCTTGCTTGGAAGATAATCCTACGCGTAGAGATGAACCTTTGCCATATGCAGAGGGCTCTCTTCCCTACTATGAATACTCGTCTATGTGGCGTCCACCGCAGCCCTTGAACCCACCGCCCTTACCCCCACTACCACCACCTGCCCCACCGAAACGATCACGCCACTGGGGCTTGGCGCTCATTTTGGCAGTGATAAGTATAGTCCTGGTGGTTCTGCTGGTCTTTCTGTCAAGTCTCGCACCGATGCTCTTGCGCCCACCCACACCCAGGCAGACGCCTCTCACAACCTTACCTACCCAGGCACCGACATTCCAGGCAACACCGACCGCCCAATTTCGCTCAGCCTCCTGCCCTTTTCCGCTTGGTGACGGTCTTGTAGAGGGCCAGAACGTCACCTGTGGCTTTGTGAGGGTCCCTGAGAACCGCAGTCATCCCGACGGGGCACAGGTGCATCTGGCAGTAGCAATCTTCAAATCACCCAACGTCCAGCATGATCCTTTCCCGGTCATTCGGCTTGAAGGTGGTCCTGGTGGCCCGTCGTTGCAGAATTGGGCACAGGCTGTCACTCGTGCTAATTACTCCACCTTTGTGTTCAATCATGACCTGATTTTCTTCGATCAGCGCGGAACAGGCTATTCCACTCCTTCACTCGCCTGCCCTGAAATCCTACAACTTCAATACGCGACCCTGGATAAGCAGATGAGTGCCACTGATGCCGAGCGGACGCAATTGCAAGCCGCAAGCACCTGTCATGATCGTCTGGTGCGCTCTGGTGTTGACCTGAATGCGTTTAATTCGCTGGAGAACGCAGCGGATGTCCACGACCTGATTCTGGCTCTTGGGTACAAGCAGGCGAATCTCTACGGGGTCTCGTATGGCACGCGACTGGCCCTCACCACCATGCGTCTATTTCCATCGATCATTCGCAGCGTCGTCCTGGACTCAGTCTATCCACCACAGAAGAATCGGACCACTTTGCCCAGTGCAGCGCAACGCGTCTTCACGGTACTCTTTCAGGGATGTGCCCTAGATGCCCACTGTAATCGTCTCTATCCGCATCTGGATCGTGTCTTTTACCAACTGGTCACAGACCTGAACACCAGTCCCACGCATTTTCAGACCACAGATGCCACGACAAACAAGAGCTATACGGTGGTGATGGCTGGTGATGATTTCGTGTTTGTGCTTTTCGATGCCCTCTATAGAACCCAAATCATCCCTCTCCTGCCACAGATGATCTTTCAGGTGCATGCCCACAACAATACGTTGCTCTCACAAATCTATGGAATTGTTGAGTTCGACGACACCTTCAGCGATGGTATGTTCTATTCCGATGAGTGTAGCGAGGACTGGGATTTCCTGACGCCCCAAGATATCACCACGGCCATGAATGGGATCACGCCACAAATTGAGCCTGCACTCCAGGATGAGTTGCAACAAGAGTATGATACCTGCCAACTGTGGCACGTACAGCAGGCACCCGCAGCCCAGAAACAACCCGTCGTAAGCACTATCCCCACTTTAGTGCTCTCGGACGAGTATGACCCAATCACGCCACCAGCCAACGGCCAGCTGGCTGCACAGACGCTCAAGAACAGCTACTTCTTCCTCTTTCCCGGCCTTGGTCATGGGGCAGAGTACAATTCGTCATGCGTGGACAGCATCATTTCCGCCTTTGACGATAATCCAACGCAGAAGCCATCAGATGCGTGTGTGGCAAACATGAGTGAGCCGAGATTCGTGTAAACACTCTTCAAGTGAGGCGATACGTTGAACTTCGCCTCCCGTTATTCATGCGATCATCCCACCACACAGGCTGCAAAAACGTCTATTTCTCTGCTCACGTCCACAATGAGGACACCGAACCAACTCCGAGTTAGAGGTAGTAGAGGACGTAGACGTACTACTGTTTCCTTTGGTGGCATTGCCGTCTTTTCTTGGGGTCTCCCGTACATGAGCATAGTGACCATCAAGGATATTCTTGTACTCACGACTTTCGGACCAGTTAATGATCTCACGTGCCCGTACAATTGTCAGTGGATGGTTGACAGGTGCCACAAGCAACGTTTTATAGATGCGGTCAAGAATGTTGGCATCGACCTCTTCATACAGATCAGCCTGTTTCAGGAACTCCTGGGCGTCCATCTGATTGCGCTGAAACAGCGTCCCACCAGCAAACTTCATCATCAACGAGAGCATCACTTTGGGATCTTGCGTCACCAGCAAAGCTGCCCGATCAGAGGTAAATTCCGACTTACGATACCATTCCAGTAGCGTAGCCTCCAATGAACGTCCAATCAGCCGACCTATCCCAAGGGTCATATCACCAATAATCGTTAGAAGCAACTGGATACACAGGGCCATCGTGCGATAGAGGACATGTCCCGATTTGATATGCCCTAATTCATGACCAATCACAGCCAGAATTTCATCTTCGCTCATCAAATCAAGCAGCCCACTTGTCACTACAATATAGGGGTGATCATGCCCACTTGTCCAGGCATTAGGCAGAGGATTGTGGGCCACATAGAGTTCGGGAGGACGCATATCGAGAATCGCACACGCCTCCTGCAATTGAGCATACAACTCAGGGCATTGGGTCTTGGTTACTCGTACGGTCTGAGCCACGTTTTGAATGTAGGCCACGCGCTCAGGAAATAGCTCAATAAACTTTCGCACAATGATATCCATGCCGGGTATCTTTTGCAGGGCATTCAATGCCGCCCGATCATAAGGATGTTGTAGAACTGCGGGATCCAGGCCAGGAAAACGTTGTCGTGCCTTCGGTTGAGCAGCAGACATGGAGAGCTACCTTTCCAGGCCCCAGCAATTACCGTTCAAAGCTGACTATTACACGCGGCAACTTCAATTGAGCCGCCGTATGCGCCCAGAGGCGTATTGCTTGAGCCACAATCTCATTATCTTTCGGCTGGTGCAGTTTGTCATGCTGCACCACCCGTCTAATGACCACTTGGATATGCCAATTGCCATTCATACGTTTCAGACTTGATGGGGTTGCAACTCGTAGCAGTGCAGCAACACGGGGAGATTGACGATTCACAATTTGGAGAATGTCAGCCCAGTGGTCGTGCATGACAGCAGTAAACTGCTCAGCAAATTCATCATAACGAGCCCGTGGTTTTTGCTCCATGAAAGCGCCTCCTCGTCGAACTCAAGGTGACTGGCATGTCTCAAGTATACCATATCCTGAACAATTTTACCGCTCATGCACAGTGAGAGGGTGAGGTTCATGTTTTTGCAGTGAGCTTCTTTGCAAAAACATGAACCTCACTCACAGTGAAAATGAGCCGATTACCTGCTTGTATGCAACTTACCCGCTTGTGACATTTCCACACGCAATCGGATCGAAGCCCGTCTGAGTCGATAAAGCCGTGCTGTAATGGACATTGACATACCAGCCGCTACTTGGGATAGACGACACGTTATTAATAGTGGTCGTCACAGTCGCATTCCCCGAAGCGTCTGCGGTCACCGTCGAGAGTGGATGGACCACAGCTCCCTGGCTCTCGCAACTGCCGGAATGAATATGGGCTGCATGTGAGCTATTGGGTGCCAGGCCACTTAAGGTGAGTTTGACCGTGAGTGTACTCCCAGAAAGCGCCAGTTGCGCCGTCCCGCTCGCCGTTTCACTTGCACTTGATCCGGGAGCAGCATCCAGTGGAACATTCAACGAAGACGATGGGGGAGCTGAAAGCGAGGCCGTATTCAAATCGCTACAAACGATGGGTAAGAATTGCTCACTTGGAGTGAGTCCTGGGCCGTTGTGGACGTTGAGATACCACCCGCTTGCCGGAACTGTCACGCTCTGAATCATCGTCGTCGACGTTCCGACTCCGTGTGCATCCGCAACCACATCCTTCAGCGGATACACCACAGTTCCCTGATTTGCACAACTACCGGAATGAATATGGGCAGGGTGCGTACTGTTCGGTGCTAGACCAATCAATGAGATCTTTACCGTCAAACTCTGCCTAGCCAGATCGAAACTGACGGTTGCCATACCATTAGGCATATGCTTCAACGTTGCGTGGGCTGTGGTACCGCTGGAAGCACTCGTCGCTGTCGGTGTTGAGGCCGGAGCAGAAGTGCTTCCCCCACCACATCCCGCCAGGATTAGGGCCGCCGCTACACTAAGAACAGCAAGGAGGTTGATTTTTCGGTTCACGAGATATTTTGTAATCACAATAATACCTTTCATTTGAAAAAGCTGCTCATACCCTCTCCAGGGCTTGTCGACTGCACGATCTGTATCGAAGTACTTCTATTATACATCACAGGAATCTTTACAAGGAAGATATTCCGATCTAGATTATTGCGTATCTAGCTTGAACATGATACTATACGCCCATATGGATCAGCACAACCATAAAAATCTAATCGATGAGATTGACCAGCGCATCATTGAAGCACTACAACAGGATGGTCGTCGCCCATTTACTAAAATAGCCGCAGACCTGGGCATTTCCGAAGCTAGTGTACGTCAGCGTGTCTCCAATCTCATCAACAATCAGGTCATGCAAATCGTCGCCGTCACCAACCCCATCAAACTCGGCTTCTCCCTGGCAAGCATGATCGGCATCCGCGTCTCTGGCGAGCGGCTTTTAGAGGTTGCCCAGGAAATCTCTACCTTCGATGAAGTTATTTATCTTGTCCTCTGTACCGGTCGCTTCGACATGCTGGCTGAAGTCGTCTGCCGTGATAATGATCATCTACTCAAATTTCTCACCGAGAAATTGTACAAAGTCCAGGGTATTCAGCAGGCTGAGACGTACATGTACTTGCAGGTTTGCAAGCAAAATGACTGCTTATTGTGGACCCAGAATCAGGTAGTAACGTCGAGATTTCGAATCGGGGATCGTGGTTAGCCCGCCACACAATGGCTTTGATGCCTAATCGCTCCAGAGCATTTCTTTTTTCTTCGTAGGCAATTTCCTGTGCAGAATCGTCCAATTTCGTCTGTTGTTCCTTACACCACCTACGAAACTTCTCTCGTGCCTCTTTTTCTTTTTCATAGCGTTCTTGTGCCTGCAAGGATGAACTTCTTTGCGCTTCCCAAGACTTTTTTTGTTCAGCAAGTGCTTTCAACTGTCCCAGGATGCTGTCGATGATATCTTCATCCATATCCAAGTTTTGCTGATCCAGTTCCAGTAAAGTAGTCAGACTCTTGAACTTACGATTGATTTTTTTGCAGTTATCTTCAATAATATGCAGGTCTTGTATGGCCTGCTCTTCCGGTTCCTTGACCATGAGTATTCGCTCAACCAGGAAAGGATCACGAATGATCTCGATAGCGTGTTGCCAGGCTGCTGCATCTAAAATGTGAGTCTCAATAAAACCTCCCTGACATTTCTCAATTGCGCCATCTGGATAGCAAAGACTCATGCACCGATAATCAGCGCGTACAAACTTTCGCCCTTGGTGACGAGCTACTGTCATCTTTCTCCCACAATATCCACAAAATACCAACCCGCCATGCAACAGTTGCTCTTTCGGATACTTATTGTTTCGTATAGTTTGTTGCCTGTGGTCCTCCAATACATGTTGTGCCTTTTCAAAGGTTTCTAGATCAACAATGACAGGAACTGTTCCATCAGGCAAGGGAATCCATTCTTCTTGTGGACGCTCCTGTCCACAAGGCCGTTTTCCGAGCTCGTGTACGACCCGATACCGGTTGGCAAATGCCTTGCCTGTATAAAAGGGATTTTTCAATATCGCCTGAATGGTACTCGTCGCCCAAGTAGCTTTGCCTCGTGGAGTAGGGATGCCTTCTTGTGTAAGTTGACGGACAATAGCCCGAATCGGGATATATTGTATTACCATATCAAAGATGCGACGGACAATCTTTGCCTCTTCAGGCTCGATGACGTAGGCGGTTTTCATTCCAGGTGCTGGGTTATTCCATCGGTAGCCATAGAGAGGTCTTGGAGCTCCTCCGGGAAGACATTTCTTTTTCTCTATTCGATCTTGTCTCCCTCGCGTTGTGCGCTCTATGGTGCGTTCATACTCTAGTTGTGCAGCATACCCCATGATATAGAGTTGTAGTTCCCCTTCTACAGAGTACTCTACCTTTCGCAAGACACACTCCACTCGTACTCCGTACTCTGCAAGCAGTTCCATCATAATTGCTTGTTGGATCGGATCACGAGAAAAGCGATCCAGATCATAGATCACCAGAACATCAAATTCTCGCCGCCGTGCAGCTATCAGCAATGCTTGAATTCCAGGACGTTCCCGGTAGATCACTCCAGTGATCCTGTCCTCAATCTTATGTTCAGGCAGGAGGGTATAGTGGCATCGCTGGCAATACTCAACAGTCTTATCTTCCTGCGTCTCCAGAGTAGTGCCATCATCGTACTCATCGCTGACACGCTTGTAGATAGCCGCACGGCTACCTGAAAAAGAACGAGTATCAGATAGCGCAGTAGAGTGTAATACGACCATTCTTAATATCCTTTCTATCTTCTGAAAATTCTATTACACTTTTTTGTCAGTCCTCAGCTTAGGCTCAGCAGACCCGGAAACTGCTCAGTCTTGCTGATGTGAACCCGTTGTATCTGATACATCAGTATTCCCCCTCTGCTGTGATTGTAAGCGAGTCAATTCCTGAGCGACTAGATAGTCAAGTGTCGCGAGCATACTTTCGTCACGTAAGGCAGCTACAACCTTGAGTCTCCGACGAGTTTCTGTACGCACACGCAGGAATGTGTATTTTTCAGCTTCCATGGTGTCATTGTATAACATGTTATACATTCTGTCAATAGCTAGAGAAGCATGAAAAACTGATTTACTTGGATGCTGAGGGTTATTTGATTAAGAATAACCTATGACCTTGTTCTTCCAGATGACATATTCTTCTAATTGAGGTATAATCCTAAGCGTAGATAGCATACGAGGGAAAGCATATTCTAAGATACTCCATTGCCTATTCTGTAAACAACAAGGGAGAAACCTGTTATGATGATGGAAACGGTTCCGTCTGGTACAATTCTGCACGGACGCTACCGCATTGAGCGAGTCCTGGGCAGTGGGGGCTTTGGGCATGTCTATTTAGCTGTAGACCTGCAGAAAAATAATCAACCATATGCCGTCAAAGAATATTTTGTGACCGGCTCCAGTGGCCAAGCCCAGCTTCAGCATGAGGCCAGAGTCCTCACCCAGCTCGATCACCCCAACCTGCCTGCTTTCCAGGAAGCCTTCAATGAGCGTGGCCATTATTTTTCTGTCTTCAGTTATATCGAAGGCAGTGACCTTACTGACCTCATCCGTGCGGCTCGCCAAAAGAACGAAGCCATTCCACTCACTCGTGTGCTGGACTGGATACTTGAGGTCTGTGCTGCCGTACAATTTCTCCATACACAGCCATCACCGGTCATTCACCGTGACATCAAGCCCGACAATATCCGTATTATGCCCAACAGCACCGCCATCTTAGTCGACCTGGGCAACGCCAAGGCCACCGCCGATGGCGCACGTACCCTCTTTTTCATTCGTCATCAGGGGACACCCGGCTACGCGCCACAAGAACAATATCCCGGTGGCACCGGCACCGATACTCGTTCAGACGTCTATGCTCTGGGAGCTACCCTCTACTTTGCCCTGACTGCTCAAGAGCCACCTAGTGTCTCCAACCGCAACCAGTCCATTCAACAGGGCCAGTCCGATCTCCCATCATTACAAGAAAAATTGGCTCAGAATCCACCTGAAGAGAGTGCTGATCCTGCCAACCGTCAATTTCGTACTGGTGGGCCAAAACCTGCTCGCTCAGTCCACCGTCACATTCGCCATCTGGCACAGTTGGGTACACTCCCACCTGAACTGCTGGATCAGCTCAATCGCATTATCAAGCGAGCCATGGCAATGAAACAAAGAGATCGTTATCCATCCGTAGCGGACTTTCGCAATGACCTGAGAAGAGTACGCGATGCCTTATCCACTCCACCATCGCTTCCGACTTTACCATCGGGACGTGTATTGGACCCACATAGTACTCAACCTGACCTATCCATGCTCTATGAAGCTCTCGAGGCAGCCAAGAATAACCCACCTCCTTCGTCACCTCAGAGTACGACGCCGCATCAAGCACCACCGTCTACGCCACAGTCAGGACAGGCTCGCACTTGTCCACGTTGTGGCAAACCTCTTGCACCACAGGCATCCTTCTGTCCCAGCTGCGGTTCCTCTTTAAATCCGGGATTTCAAGGAAACTCATCAGTAGTTGCTGATACGCACAATAACACGAAAGCTCCGTCTCCAAATCCGGTATCGGCACATGATGACGACCAGACAATGATCATGCGCCCACAAACCAAAGCCCAAGTACAGACAACACCTCGCTCTCATCCTCGTCCCTTTGTTGCATCACCTCCCCAGTCGTATACTATCCCCTCACCGACTCAGTCACAGTCCCCGTCGTTAGCACCACTTACACCACAGAAGCCACCAGCTTCATCAACAGCATCCAACAACACACCCGTCAAGACAACTATCTCTATTTTACAATCAAAACTCATCTTAACCGTAACTATTGTCATTCTGCTCATCCTGATCGCCCTTTTCCTCTTTTTTATCATCAGCCATGGCAGTCACCCTTGACCCTCTCTTGCTCCATGGCATTCTACACGTAGAATAGATAAAATCTCTCCATTTCTCCTAGTCTGGTTGACTTTTCCTCAAAATGTGCTTACAATGGGACTCACTCTAGTAAGTTCCTTTCATGATTGATGTATTGCTAGTTTTAGAGAGCGGAAGGTATTTATCATGGCCACTATCTGTTCACAATGCTCACATGTAAATCCTGACCAGTCTGGCTTCTGTATACGCTGCGGCAATCGCCTGCCAGTTCCAGGTCAGACAGGACAATTTGGTCCTGGATCATTCAACCCAGGTGCGAATAGTACTTCTTTCCCAACTTATGTATCACCTCAATCTGCGCCTCCCACAACCGGTAATTGGAATAGTGGTGGCTCTCTACCCACCTATGCATCTGTGCCATCCTCTCCAACTACCGGAACCCAGCAACCTCCTTCGTTCCCATCCAATACGGGTTATCTACCACCATCTGGTCCTACTAACCCTCCCCCATGGTCGACCTCAACTCTCGCACCACCACCTCCGGGGCCACAAATGGGAAGCATGCAGAGTCTAGCTTCGCTGCGGCGAGCCTTTGCCGGACATGGTACCTTAGTTATGCACTATTCCTGGCTCCTGCCTGGGGAACATGCTCATACCAATGCCGTGCGTGATGCTGTTCGGGAAAGACTGCGCCAGCGTGCCATCCCCAAACTTAATGCCAATCCAGAGATGCTCACCGAGCGTGGTGTTCTCATGGAGGAACGCGAGTATGTTGTCGCACAACGCGGTGTTGCCAGCGTCTTTACCTATGTAGCTCCTGCTGGACAAGACCTCTATATCTCGCGTGCTAGTACAGTCTTACCGGCCATCAGTAATGTACGTATCATCGTTGTTGGTCTGCTCGCCCTGCTCATGTTGATTGGCTTCGCTTCACATCCATCGCCCGAGACGTTATATACCAATCCTACTGGCTATATCTTCTCCACCATCTTTAGTGGCCTGAGCTATCCTATCATACTGTTCTTTGTCGCTTTTTTGATACGCTCGTTTATCTCCTGGCTCTTCGAAGATGACTTTTGGCAGCTCTTGCGCCGACATAAGCTCAATGACTTCCAACTCGACGACTGGGCTTTGCTTGAACATGTCACCGACGATGTCGTACGCGCTGCCGTAGAACAAGTTGGCTTGGATGCTACGCTGATTAAGCCTCCGCAAGAGGGTTACCGGGCTAAGAGCAAAATCCGGGCAGTGTAAACTGGTTGGGGCAGGATAATTTACTATGACAAACGTAACGCCGTTTATCCGCTACGTCAACCTATCTCATAAAACTGAACCAGATGCGCTTGTGGGCTTTGCGCTCCCTTATTTACCCGACATGCTCACATCACGCTGGCTCAGTAGTGTAGACCCGCAACAACGGCTGGTTGAGGCATTACATTTACAAACACGCCTCATCAGCAATTTCTGGCATATGCATGGCACCGCCTGGGATCTACGTTTCGTGGCTACTGACGATATTCCTGGCATCGCTATCGGCCTGCTTTGTCGCATCCACCATTTCCCCCACAATGACAAGAGGCGCTTCCAGCATCATTGTCTGAGCATAGCCCAACAAACTGCCCAACTTTTTGCCGACTACGGCTACGAACTCTCTCCTCTCGGCGACGAAAGGTCGCTCTCACGCTACCTCACACCTTTTCCTTTTCAGGCTGTAGGGGAGATACGCAAAACCGAAGAACTGCCCTCTTTTGCAGATGCCTATACTGTCTATGAAGTCTATGTCCCCTATCCCTGGCAGTGGAGCGTACAAACCCGCTTACGTCTTTGCGAGGCTCTGCTCTACCGGCAAAGTAACTGCCTCATCAGTGTCAATCTAGAGCCAACGCACCTGACCCAACAGGAACACCAGCACCTCCAGCGTGCCACCTCTTCCCGCTTGCAAAACTTACTCCACAACACCACTGGTTCCAATGGACGCGAGGCCTACCAGGTATACATGGATTACACCCACACTCTCCAGCAGCCATACCTGCTGCGTATAAGCATAGCTGCCGCAACCTCACAGACGCTCACCCATATCGGGCGCATCTTTACAGACGAACTACATACTCACCAATCTACGCACAAGGGTAGTAGAGTTCCAACCCTATGCTACCCCCAAAATCAACAGGAGTGGCAGTGGGCATGCAGCAGCATCGCCAACACCACCTGTATCCCCTGGGGAGAAAATCTCGGCATGGAGCTGCCCGGCACAGCACGCCTGCGCTACCTCGTAGATGAGAAAATGGCAAGCATGGCCTTCCGTCTCCCCGTCGCCAAAGATAGCGATATCCCCGGCATCCCTGTCCGCTCTCTCACTCCATTGGTAGGCACCTCTCCCACATCAGGAACAGCCACACGCCGCTCCACTACCTCACCTGCTATGTCAACGACACCGGCGACACCCACGACAGTGAGCCAGATCAACTCAAACTTTGCTGGCACAACATCAACCCAGCTAGCATCCTTCAACAGGCCAACACCAGCAACAGATAAACCTGCCTCTCACTCATTCACCATTCAACGCCCCGAAGACCTCATTGGCAAAACCCTCGGCAATTGCCAGATCGAGGCACTACTTGGGCAGGGTGGCTTCGGAGCTGTCTATCGCGCCCGGCAAAACCACCTCAACCGTATCGTCGCTATCAAAGTGATCCTGGCCCCCCCAGCCTCAGACGATTACCAGAAACAACGCACGCTGCAACTGCGCTTTGAGCGCGAAGCCCAGGCGGTCGCCCGTTTGGATCACCCCCACATCCTCACCCTCTATGAATACCAGACCACTCCATTTCCCTACATGGTCATGCCCTACATGGCCGGTGGCTCTCTCGCCGACGAACTCAAAGCCAGTGGCCAACGTCCCTTACCCCTCACAGGTGTCGCCACCATCCTCCAGCAGGTTGCCCCAGCCCTTGATACAGCCCATCGCCACCACCTGGTACACCGTGATATCAAACCACATAACCTTCTCCGGCACGCTGATGGACGTATCCTTCTCTCCGATTTTGGCATCGTCCAATTTGAAGATGAGGACTATACCGCTCTCACCGCCAACACAAAACCCAGTCCATACACACCATCCTATGCCTCTCCTGAGCAGCATCAATGGTACCCTGTAGATTACCACACAGATATCTACAGCTTGGGTATTGTCATCTATGAACTGCTTTGCGGCCACCGTCCCTTTAGCCAGCCCTACCAACACGTTTCTTCTCCCTTGCCACCTTTGCAGTCGTTTAGCGTACAAGTACCATCAGCTGTTGATGCAGTACTCGCCAAAGCTTTGGCTAAACAGCCAGACCAAAGATATTCTTCAGCTGGAGAGATGGCTGCGGATTTTCAAGCCGCATGCAGAAGTTGAAATAAAGCGTATTTGGAGGAATAATGCAGAGAAGTTCCTCTCTTCTCTGCATGATCTTAAATCGATATGTTCGTCGTATAGGGACTACTTGTTTGGCCTGTCGCATCAGTTACAGTCAATGATACCTGATATGTCCCTGAGTTAGCATACTGATGATTGTCCTGTGAATAACTTGTGGTATCGGTACTGCCATCACCAAAGTTCCAGGAATAACTAGCTATCGAAGTACTCCGATCCGCCGACGAACCCGATGCATCGAAGTACACATAATAGCTATAGTAGTACGAAGAATACGTGAAGGACGCCGTTGGTGGAGGCGGCACCACATGCACAGTCGTGGTATCAGAACTGGTCTGATTAATGCCATCTGTCGCGTGTACTGTCACCGTAAAAGTGCCATTGCTCTGATAAACATGGTTCGCCGTCGCCCCTTCTCCGCTCGTTCCATCTCCAAAATCCCATGTATATGTTACCTCTCGTCCAGAAGCTCCGGCAGAAAATTGAGCAGACGTATTAATCAGTGTCGGGCCTGATGGCGTGGATGAGATATGTACAACTGGCTTTGGATAGCCGAGCGCAAGACCCCGTTGCGAGGCCCATTGCAACCAATATAAACTCCCACCAACCAGTGCAATCACCAAGGTTGGCAGAATAAAATATGCCAGCCGATGAGAGAGGTTTCCTGACGGAGTCGGCCTGTCTACAGGCATCTGACCATAGAGAGCCATAGGAATACATCCTTTCTAAAACTGCACTGCCGGTGTATGCTGCCCATTTGTATTACTCACAGGCTCTACGCACAAAGCAACGCAGCAAGTCCACAGCAGCAATAGCCCCGGTAAGGCAACTACTATCACCGATACGATATCCCTTACACGTACGTTGCTATCCAATGTAAAGACCTGATTGAAGGCCATGAGTATGCCACCCGCAATTCCCGCTACCACCACCACCAATAGCGTCGCTAATAATGCTCCATAGAGCAAACTGTGTGTCTTGCTTCGTCGAGACGTTCGTGGCTGCCCCGTCAGCCGATCTAAGAGCAGAAAACCAGGGGTACACACTACCACCAGTGGCAGAAGCAGAACTGCCAGTACCTGGCTTACCCCGCTCTTTATACTGCTTACTTGATACATTCCTCCTAACGCCCCCAGCACCGCTCCACCGAGCAAGGCCCAGAGCAACAGATCAAATGCTCCCACACCAGCCGATTGCACATAGGTAGCAAGCCCACTTGTCGTGCTGCTCCCTCCAGAGGTATAGCTAAATGTAATCGTACTAATGGTTGTCAACAACATCATCAACACAGTGAATGGTAGCGCAATCAATGCCCCTTGCACAGCTGCCGGGCCAGCACCCTGTACGCGACTGATAGCTGCACTTACTCTACCACCCAGAAACAAACTGATCACCGGCAAAGCCAACAACAAGCGTGTCCACGGTGAAAGCGGGATATCTGATGCAAACAATGAGATTGAGGTATGCACATTGGGAGTATAAAAACATTGGGACTGTGGCAGATTATTAATCGTGACCGGCGCACCAAATGAGAAGAGGAAAAGATTCACTGCATACAGTGGCCCCTTCGTAATATCCCATAACGTCAGGCTTTGCCAATCATGAGATGGCAAGCACACCGCACGATCCAACAACGGCAGCGAGTACGAGGTATACACGATGAAACTGAAGAAAACGAGTAGAGCCAGAACAATTCCCAAACCACTTGCCGCCAGTCCACCCACAATCATTCCTGTCACCTGCGAACGCGACGAGTTATACGCATAGTAGCGCATCATCAATCTCCACTGACCACGTGCTATTTTGAGGGAGGCCCCCAGTAGGCCGAACAGCCCTCCCCACAGCAATCCAAAAGTCGTCAAGGTCAAGGTATCGACGCTCAGACCACTATATGTTGAGGACTGTACATTTGTACATACTATCCCCCCATCACCACTTGGAATACACCCATTCACCTGATTGGCCAGCAGTAAGAGCAACAACGTAAATGGCACCGCAACAGCAGCACCGCGCCACAGACTGCTTCTCATACGATTCTGAAAATCTGTGCTGGCTGCAATATATCCTCCGTATGTCAGCAAAAGTGCTTGTAGTACAAGCAATCCATCTAGAGGAGCCTGGCTTGTCCAGGAAGCGTACCCATATTGGACATGAATACCCGCGCCAAGTGTTATTACCAATAATTGCAAGGTATCACGCCAGAGGTTGTGCAGAGGAATGATGCCCAGCATATAGTCCACAATATCTTCACCACT
>WNGL01006863.1_pt1 | contig 25867 bp, 55 predicted proteins | sample 5400591 | NCBI WGS metagenome assembly WNGL01 (sample SAMN13153377, study PRJNA577476) | soil metagenome | isolation source: 80 cm soil or saprolite under Garry oak tree replicate 1 | place: USA:California | collected 2016-06-15 | reverse complement strand
CTGCCCGGCGTTCGCCGCGATCGGCACCCTGGACGTCCCCGCGTCCGCCGCGCCGGCCTTGCACCGGATCGTCGACAGCCAGCGGGGGGCCTACGCGCGGCGGTGCGCGCAGGTGTCCGGGACGCTGCCGCCGGTGCGGACGGTCACGCCGTCTCCCACGCCAAGCCGATGACCGCTCACGAGCCGTTCTGCGAAGGCGGCCACACCGACGCGATCACCTGCGCCAACGCCACGGCCTGGCGTGAGCACGAACGCGCCAACCCCTGGCACTGCTGGGGAGGAAGTCGCAACGGCTACCACCGGTTCGACACGGCGGAGCCGGAGCCGCCTCCGGACGAGCGGTGCGCGAACGAAGGCTGCGACCGAACGTGGGGCGAGCTAGAGGTCACCCTGATCGGTCGGGAACACAAGCGGTGACCTCGTTCGGCCCGTGGCGGCTACCGTGAGCGGGATGCTTGACGAGATCCGGTTCTGGGCGATCGTCGGTGAGGAGTCGCGTCGGACGCTCGTCGTGTCGCCGGAGAACGAGTCCCGGGTCAAGGGCTGGCTCGCCGCGCGATGGCTTGACGGCACCTATCGGGTGGTCGTGCAGCCGTGGGTCGCCGACGACGTGGTGTGCGTGATCGACGAGAACGCGGTCGAGGCGGCATGGCGGGAGCAGTGCCAGCGTCCCGTGAAATGGGACTGGTCGTCCCCTGTCGGGGCGAACCGGTGGTGGGCTTACCAGCTGACGATCGCCCCGGCGAGCATGCTCCGGATCACCGGGCTGTGACTTCGTTCGGCCCATGGCGGCTTGAGCCTCGGCTGCCGGCCGACGAGCACGGCCCGGAGTGGGTCGACCTCTGGCACGGCGAAGACCACTATGGCTGCCTCTCCCGGCCCGATCTGGTCGCGCTGATGATCTGCATCGCGAAGCATCTCGGGGCCCGAGTGATACGGAGGTCTTAGCCGGTCTTCCGTGGCCGGCCGACGCCACGGCGGTGCTTCTCGTGCTCGGCGATCGTCGTCTCGAACCAGCCCGGGGTCCGACCGAGCATGACGTCAGGCGGTGGCATGACGCCGCGGCGAACGTTGTCGGTGACGGTGTTCGGCTGGATGCCCAGCCGGGCGGCCACCGCCGACCGGTCCAGGATCGCGGGAGGCGACCGGTCGGCGGTGGTCATGAGTCGAGCCGAAACCACTTGCTGCTTCGTGGTGGGGGCGGTCATCGCGCGTCGCCCCAGCCGATGTGCCACACGTGGTCGTGGCCGAGAGTGGCGAACCAATGGCCGTCGGCGGAGGCGAACTGGCGAGCGTCGTCGCGGTAGTCCGGGTGCTCGCCGGTGACGCCCACACCGCCCGCGGAGCCGGCCGCGAACGCCTCGCTCCAGGCGTCGTAGTCGTCGCCGATCTCGTCGTTCAGCCGCTCGGCCCACTGCGCGGCGGTCAGGGTCTCAGCTGCCCGCTCCACCACCGGAGCCATGTGCTCGCGTTCGGTGCGGTTGCGCGGAACGCCCATCGACATCGCTCGGTCGTAGGTCTCGCTCATCTCGTCCTCCTTGGCGCGCCGGTCTGGCGCTCTGTAGTCCGCCTGTCTGGCGCACTCCCCGGGCGCCGGCCGGAGCTGGTTCCCAGGGGGCACGTCAGGCGGGGCTCAGTAGTAGACGACCGCGGCGAGCACGATCCGGATCGCGTACTCCTGGCCGTCGTGCATGACCCGGACGATCGGGTCGCCGTCGTTCTCGGTGACGATTCCGGTGGTCCACTCGCCGTCGTCGTTCAGGTAGGTGAGTGTGGTCCCGATTCTCATCTCGTCCTCCTCGGTGCTCTCTCCGACATCACAAACAATAGTCGGACCCGGCACGTGTGTCAAGTGTCCGGCACGACAATTACCCGGGAGGTCTGGCCGGTGAGCCGGGACCTTGTCAGCGTCGCCCGCAGAGGTAGTCATACGCCTCCTGGGCAAGCTCTCTCGCCTTCCCCTTGATCCGCTTGTCGTTCAGCAACTTGAGCAGTGCGGCCTTCGCGTTCTCGCGGTTCACGTGTTCGGCGGTAGTCGAGGTCAGCACCGTTCGGGACTCGGCTGGATCAAACGGCACGTAGGTACTCTTCTGACCCCGTATGCGGGGAGCGCGGCCAGCGAACCACAGCGCCGCGTCTCCGAAGCCCTCGCGGCGAACACTGCCATTCCCCCTCATGTCTCGGAGCTTTACGCCGATCCACCAACGTTGAGCAGCCGCTCGGAACTCTGGGGTCCCGTGTTCAAGACGACGCCGGCCGGTAGGCCTATCTTGGAGAGCACGAGCCCTCTGCTCTCCAAGATGATGCCCGTAAGCCCGGTAGGCGTCGGTCTCCATCCACCCTTCGCGGAGCGCCTCATGGATCTCCGCTCGGGTCATGCCCTCCGGGTGCTCATGCAGCAGCCGGTAGAGCCGCTGAGTGAAGTCGCTAGCGCCGGGAGGACGACGACGCGCCCTCCCGGCGTAGCTGGTCAGGTCCGCCGACACGTCAGCTCTGCAAGGCGTCGAGCATCTCGTCGCACAGCGCGCGGAGCTTCTGCCACCGCTCCAGCTCCTCGGTCCGCTTGGCCGGGTCGAACCCCTCCCGCGGCCGACCGGCCAGTTTGAGCAGGTTGCCCATCGCCGCGCGGACGAGCGGGACCGTGTTGCTCCGCTTGTTCGCGGCGTGTGGCGGGGGCCCTGCCGGGGCGAGTTCCTCGCGCAGATCCACGATCACCTTGAGCGCTGCCTCGTCGCTGGTTGTCTGCACGACTTGACCGACCATCTCCTTGGCCTGCTTCTCACCCGGCCGGACGTCCGCGAACAGCCGCACCAACTCGGTGAACGGCGCCTCGTGGCGGACTTCGGCGAGCCGGCCGAGAGCACCCGCCGACAGAAGCTTGACCTGCTCGGTCAGCCCGAGGCCCTCGGCCCGCTTGAGCACATCCTGCTGGTTGCGCCAGCGCCGGACTTGGCTGATGTCACGGCCGAGTTCCCGGGCGATCGCACCGTCCGGGTAATTCTGCTGCATCATCAGCAGTGCGGCCTCGTGCGCCTCGGCCGCGGTGAGTCGCTCGCCGCCCATCTGGTTCACGGCGGCGGCGAGGATTCGCGCCATCTCCGGCGTCCGGGTGTCCACGATCAGGGCCGGGAATGTTTTCCGGCCGACCTTGCGGGCGGCGGCGAGCCGGGTGTTGCCGTCGATCAGGAGCGGGTTGCCGCCGGTCTCCCGCAACAGCACGTGCGGCCTCGTGCGCCTCGGCCGCGACGGACTGAGACCCATGCGGCGGGCTCTCGCCTATATGCGGCACCGACTCTCGCCTACGTATGTCCAACTGTCAAATATGCACCGCCGGGAGGGGGTCCGGGACGTGAGAATGGCGGCGCTCGCCCTGGTCGCGGCGCTGGCCGGCTGTGCCGCCCCGGCCGGCCAGCGCCATCCCACTCCGACGCCGCACCCAGCCGTCTGCACGTTCCCCGGCCACATCTACCACCCGGCCCGGCTGCGGCTTCTGGGCTGCCGCACTGTGACCGGCACTGCGGTGTCCCGGCGGACCGAGCCGGACGGCGACTACCACGTCCGGTTCCGCCTCGACCCGCCCTACACCTCGCTGCTGACCGCGGCTAACCGCACCTACCAGGCGGGGACGCTCGTCGTGGAGGAGCCGTGCCAGCACGGTGTAACCCAGCCCGACGCCGTGGCCGCCTGCGCCGGCTGGTCGAGCCCGTGGCTGCCGCTCGTAGCCGGGAAGCGGTACAGGTTGACCGGCAATTACGTGCTCGACCTCCAGCATCACTCCTGGGCGGAATTGCACGGGCTAGCGGAAGTGGAGGCGATCGGGTGACCGCGGTGCCGATGAGGCAGGAAGCCCCGTACCCCGAGGCGCTGGCCGAGCTGGTCGAGGGCCTGTCCTACCGGGAGGGCTGGCCGGGTCAGTCCTGGCGTTTCTCCCTGCTCCACGTCGACCGTGGGCAGGGCAGCGCCGGGCTGACCTTGTGCATCCGAATCACCGGGCCGAACGCCTACCATCCGGAGGATCTCCCCATCTCCGTCATGCACTACATGATCGTCCCGGCTGCCGCCTACGACGAGCGTTCCTGGCGTCGGTGGCTGTTCGAGCAGGTCGGCCTGGTGGAGCTGCACGAGCGGATGGAGTCGTTCGTGATCGACGGGGAGCGGCCGTACGCGCCTCATCATCAACCCGGAGCAGACCCTTATACTGTCTTCGAGCTGGGAACGGCCGAGGAGGCAGATACCGATTTCCGAGGTAGGCGCGCTCACCCGGAAGGCCCAGCATCGACTTAGTGATGTTGACGCGGAGTCGCGCACGGCTCACTGCGCCGCATGCCAGGCTCGCGTTGAAGTCACCAGGATGAGCAGCGGCAGGCAAGGGTGGAAATGCGCTCCCGCGAATCGCCAGCGAGTTGCCGCTTGGCGGGCAATGTTTCCCGAGAGGGAGGCCGCGAGCAAGGCCGCGCATAAGGCGGCTCACCCTGAGGAGTGGAAGGCGCAGAAGCGAGCGTCCTCAAGTCGTTATGTAATCGCTCACCGGCAGGAGTTACGTGACCGTGCCGTGGCGACGCGTGAACGGCTGCGCGGGGAGGTGATCGAGGCATACGGCGGTCGGTGCAATTGTCCGGGCTGTCACGTCCTCCATGCCGAGCTACTGACGGTGGACCATGTTAATGGCGACGGCCACCATCGGCAGAACCGCCGCTCGACACGCGACATCTACCGTCTGATCAAGCGGTTGGGCTTCCCGCCCGACTATCAGCTTCTGTGTGGCTCATGCAACTTAGCCAAAGCGGACCGGGACAAATGCCCGTTGGCGGGAGAGGACCACTGATGCCGGGTAATGATCCTTATCTGGTCCGCGAGATCGGCACCGACTTGGACCGCCGAACATCCTTCCGCGGCGAGGTGAACGACGCGTGACTAGTCGCGCGGAGGTGGAGGCGATTGGGTGACCTACGACAGTCGCGCGGACACGCTGCGGCACAGCCTGCGCGTCGGCGAACTCGTCGGCCAGGCGATCGCCGAGCTGGTGCGCCGCTCGACGCGGCACGACCTGTCGAAGACGGAGCCGCCGGAGCGTGAGGCGTTCGACGAGCACACGCCGAAACTGCAGGGCCTCACCTACGGCACCGACGAGTACCGGGCGGTCCTGCGGCAGATGAAGCCGGCGGTACAGCACCACTACGAGGCCAACAGGCATCATCCGGAGCATTTCCCCGACGGCGTGGCCGGGATGACCCTCGTGGATCTGGTCGAGATGCTGGCCGACTGGAAAGCCGCCGGGGAACGCCACGGCGCGAACGACATCGGCTTGCGGGCAAGCCTCGACATCCAGCGGAACCGGTTCGGCCTGTCCGACCAGCTTCACTCGATCCTGCTGAACACCGCCGCCGATCTCGGCTGGCTAGAAATGGAGGCGATCTCGTGACGCAGGGCGTCTACCCGAAGATCAAGGCGACGGTCGGCGAGGAGATCACCATCACCCTCGCCAACGGGCTGACGGTCACCGGGCCCGTCGCCGAGCTGGACACCGACGTCGAGGGCGGGGTGCGGGTCCTGGCGATCCGGGAGGACCCGAACCGGCCGGACCCGCTGTGCGTCCGCGGCGACCTGATCGTCCTGTGGCGGTTCGGCCCGGCCGTCCGGCAGTCGCCGAGCGGGCTGCACCTCGCCGCGCCGGGCCTGCTCGGGCCCAACAGCCGGCAGTGACCACGCCCCGGCCCCGCAGAGGTGGAGGCGATCTCGTGACGGAGCCGATCGACCTCGGACACGGCCACACCCTGCGGTTCACGAGTTGGGCGCCGGACCGGGCGCTCAACCCGCATCGCGCTCACCTGCCCGACGTCGATCGGATCGGCGCGATCATCGCTCATCCGAGGCCCGACAACGGCGAGCCCTGCGAGGGCTCATGCCTGTTCGAGGGCGACGTGGCCCGCGAGGTCTTCCCGGACAAGCCGCGGTGGACCGTCGAGTCATGGGAGCCACTGACGCTCTCCCCAAGCGTGCAATGCGACTGCGGTGACCATGGCTTTGTCAAGAATGGGCGATGGGTGCCGGCGTGACCACGCCCCGGCCCCGCTGGTGGTGCTGGTCCTGCGGCGTGGAACGGCCGAAGTGGGACCCGAAGGAGCGCTGCGAGTGCGGGGAGACCACCGTCACCTCGCAGCCGGGGAAGCCGCGTGAAGCATGATCGCGGGCGGTGTTTCCGCAGGTCAGACCGGCTAAACCCATGATCGCCCCGGCACCCGGCAAAACGGGCGTATCGCCCTTGACTAGAACGGCCAGTCGGCCGTGCCGCGCTGACGCTCCAGCAAGTCGATCAGCCGGAACCCGGCGTCGGTCAGCCCGCCGACCGTGATCCGGTCGGTCCCGGACGCCAGATGCGCGGCCTTGTAGCCGGCCAGGTTGAACGTGTAGATCGGCCCGCGCACGCCGCGCAGCACCGTCTCCGGGTCGGCCGTGTTGCCGTAGCCGTAGCCGTACGCCGTGCTGAACCCGGGAGTGTCTGCCTGCTCGTCGGTCAGGATCACGGTCCGGTCGTGGCCGGTATAGGACGCGGCCAGGGTGCCGAACGTGTCGGTGCCGCCCATGTTCGGCAGCCCCTTGATCGTCGGCAACAGCGACGCCGCCTTCGGCAGGTCCACCCGGCGCCGCCCGGTGCCGTACACGTACACGTCGGCGGCCTGCGCGCGCAGGCCGAGCGCGAAGCCGAACAGCGCCGCGGCCTCCCACCGCTGCAGTTCCGATCGGTCGGACAGCGAACTCCACATCGACCCGGACAGGTCAACTAGGACCAGCGTCCGCCCGGGCAGGCTCGGCACGTTGACGAGGGAGTGCTGCATGGCCTGCTCCAGCGCCCACGCCCACCGCAGGCTCGGCGCGGCCTTGAACGCCGACAGGAACCGCAGCGGGAACTGGCGGGACTTGGCAACCTGCTCCGGGTCGGCCAGCCGCGCGGCGACCGTCTGCGCGACGGAATCGGACACGCCAGCCTGATCGAAGTTGCGCAGGTTGCGCAGCAGCGCCATGTACCCCATCGACGGGATGACCGCAGTCCACGCTGCGGCGTCCATCGGACCCTGCAGCCAGCCGGACAGCGACTCCCACGTCATCCCAGCCTCGGCAAGCGTGTCTGCCACCGAGACGTGGCCGTACTCGGGGAACTCGCCCGTGAGGATGAAGGTCCGCCGATCACCTGCGGTGAGGCCCTCCAGTCGCATGTGCGCTCGGATCTTCTGCAGGCTCTCACCGAGCCGGGGATCGGGGCGGTTGTGCCGGCAGTCGAGCAGCCAGCGGAACAGGTCCGCCTGCCACGGCGCGCTCGGAGACGGGTGGGTCAGGTCGATGACGTCGCCCATCCGGAAGCCACGGGACAGCCCGTCGTACTTCAGCGCCGCGTTCTCGTTGTACAGCCGGACCGCAGCGTCGGCGACACCGCGCTTGACCGGCTTCGGCACGGCCCGGCCGTAGGTGGCCGTCCAGTAGGCGAGCATCTCGGCGGGCTCGTCCGCCCGCTGCAGCGCCGACGCCACGACCGCACGTCCGTGCGGGCCGCCAGCCTTCACGTATTCGCCGGCCGCGACCACCGACGCGGAGCGCATGTTCGCCTCCGCGCGCAGCCAGCGGATCAGCCGTGCGGTCCAGTCCGGGTCCTCGGCGGTAGCCTGCCGGACCAGCGTGGCGAACCGGGAGTCGCGCTCCTTGCCGGTCTCGTAGAAGGTCCGCTCGCCGACCATGTTGGTCACCGACAAGAGGAAAAGCTCGGATTTCACGTCTCGGGACCAGCCCGCTCCGCCCTCAGCGGTGGGCGTCGGCTGGTCGGTGGTCCGGACCGGTCCCTGCGGGCCGCGGGCCGTCGCAGTAGCGGACTTGTCGAATTTGCTCATTGCCGTCCCCTTCCATCGTGGGGGACGCCGACAAGCTGAGCGGTGCCGAGAACCGGTCGGGATCAGGTCTGGCGGATTCGAACCGCCACCTCCCCCGGAGAGAGGCTCAACCAACGAAGTAACCCGAGCCCTGCGCACCGGCACCGCTATGCAGTTGTGACGCTGAGAACCAGGCGGAGCAGGGAACGTTAGCGCTCTACCGACTGAGCTACACCGACCGAAGTCGGCGACAGGACTCGAACCTGCGACCTCTCACTTATCAGGTGAAGTACCCCGCACCTACGCACCAGCGTCGCTGTGTACTTGTCGGCGTCCGAGAACCAAGCGGCCTGAGGCGTGATCTTCTGCAAGAGGAAGTAGCCCCCGGCCTTCGCACCGGACCCGCTCAACCTATGCCGGGGTCGCGACGCCTGTCAAGCCGGTTTAACGTCCCGTGTTCGATCTGATGCACCCGCTGCCGAGTACAGCCCGCCAGCCGCGCCACCTCAACCGCGCCGACACCCGCCGCACGGGCGGCCAGGATCGCCCGCCGCCAGCGCGGCTCCGCATCCTCGCGGGCCTGCCGCGCCGCGATCAGCTCCTCGCGCGCGGCGTCCGGGTCGGCTGACATGCGACAAGCGTACTTGACGAAGGGAGACCGATGAACTTCGCTGATATCTCACATCATCAGACCTCGGTCGACCTGGCCGCGTACAAGGCGGCGGGGCACGACCGGATCTCACACAAGGCCACCGAGGGCACCGGCTACACCGACCCGTCGTTCGCCGTCCGGTGGGCCGAAGCCGGCCGGCTTGGGCTGAAGCGGATCGCCTACCACTACGCCCGAAATCAGCAGCCCGGCGCGGCCGAGTTCGACTACTTCCTCGCCGTCGTGCAGGCGGCGGGCGGGCTGGCCGCCGGTGACGCGCTGATGCTGGACACCGAGGACGTCGACGCGGCCGGCAACCCGGTCCCCGGCGCGTCCAGTGAGGGCAATGCCTTCACCGGCCGCGCGGTCGCCCGCGGCCACCCGGACGGGCTGGTCTACACCGGCCGCTGGTACGCCCAGCCGACGAGGCTGGCCGCCGCAGTGTTCGCTCCGGGCTGGCGGCGGCTGATCCTGTCCCACTACGACCAGACGGTGCCCGACAGCCAGATCCTGCTGCCCGACGGCTGGACCCGCGACCAGCTCGTCGCCCGCCAGTTCACCGCCACCGCCACGGTCGCCGGCATCTCCGGCGGCTGCGACTACAACCGCGTGCTCAACGACTGGATCGCAGGAGGAGACGACGTGACAGCAGCAGAGGTGTGGTCCTACCGGGTGCCGGTTCCGACGGCGCTCAAGCCCTACTTCGGGCTGGACTCTTATCCAGCCGACGAGCTGCTGATGGGGACTCGGTACCTCGTCGGGCAGGCGCTGACCAAGCTCGTTCCGCTGGCCGACGACGAAGCCCATGTTGTGGCCGCGGTGAACGCGGTCACCGCGCTGGTCGGCGCGAGCCGGGACGCGGTCCTCGCCGCGATCGCGGTGGTGGCCAGCCCGACGATGACCGACGCGCAGATCGCCTCGCTGGCCGGGCAAGTCAAGCTGCCGGTGGCCGACGTGGCCGACGCGGTCCGGCTGGACTTCGCGCGGGCGCTCGGCGCGACGTCGTGACCGACGCCGACGGGAAGACGACGCGACCCCGACCCCCGTCCTGGGCGGCAGTGCACCGCAAGGGGCTGATCGCAGCCGGCGGCATCCTGCTGACCACGCTGACCGCGCTGCTGCCCGCGAACTCGACGCTGGCCTCAGTGCTTGCCGGGGTGTTCGCGGCCGGCACCGCAGCGGGCGTGTGGGGCGTCGCCAACGCGCAGCAGCCGGCCTACGTGGCCGAGCACCGGGCAGCCGACCGGGCCGACCTGCAAGCCCAGGTGAAGCCGGACCCGAAGGGGTAGCCTCGGCGCTGCATGGACGGTGTGCCTACCGGCCTCGCCACATCTCGCGCAACAGCGGGAGGGCGAGGCCGGTTTCGTCATTCTCAACGCTCATGTCGTCGTCTCCTCGCTCCAAACGGCCAGCGCGTCGCGCAGCGCGTCCAGTCCGCTCGGAACGCAGTCGTCCCGGCAGCCGCCGCCACGGGCCCGGGTGTGCCGCGGCGTCGCGCCGTGAACGTTGGACACCACCCGCCGCGCGGCGCTCCGCAGCGCGAGCCATTCAGCCGCCACACCGGGCAGCTCGTCGACCGCGGCCATGCCCGCCGGCAGCGCCGTCCGTCGGACCGACGGCTGCCACCACCGACGTCCACGTAAGCGCGTCCAGGTCCGTGACGACGCCTGCTTTCGCGACCCGCACGCCACCGCCCGGCAGCCGCTGGAAGGTCAGATCGGCCCTGGCGTGGAAGACAGCACGTCCTCTGTTGGCCCAGCGTGACCGATCGGCTTCGTCGGTGGCCCAGCAGACCAGCCCGACGCCGCGCCGGAAACTCTCGTGACCCGCGTGGTGCGCCGCGGCGGTGTCGGCCAGCGCGCAGGATCGATCACTCTCCGGACTGCGGCGTGGGCAGGTGGCGGAGCCCTCGGCGTCGGCGGTCACCGGACGCTCCGGACCTTGATGATCAGGCCAGGGTCATCCGTCTTGGAGCCGATGACGTAGGCCCGGACGACTTGGTATCTCGCGCCGTAGCTCTCCACCCCGTCCACCTCGGCGATGATCCGCTCAGCCTGCTCCTTGAGCGCGTCCGCCATGCTGCGCAGTCGCTCAACCCGGTCAGCATCGGCGGTCACCGGTTGATCAGGCATTCGCCTCAGCCCTTCCTCGCTCATCCCAGTCGCTCGGCCGTTGGCTCGTCGCGCACTTGGCGTCTCCTCGCGCTGGCTTGTCACCGGCGTCCCAGCAGCGGCCGGTGTGATGGTGCGGCCGGAAGCAGGCGTGCCCGAAGGGATGACCGCAGCCGCCCCAGCCCCAGAGGCAGCGTGGATCTTTCGCTAGGTCGTAGCCGTCGCTGGCGGGGTTGTAGTGCGCGACGTCGGCGTCGGCGGTCACGGCACCCCGTCCTTCATCCACTGGACGATCTGCTCACCGATCAGCTCGATCCAGTACTCGACCCCGTGCGGGCAGACGAAGGAGTCCGTCGTGTAGGGACCGCGCACCAGCGGCGGCTGCGTCGAGATGACGATGTCCACTCCGTCCCGCATGGCTAGGCCCCGTAGATCCTGCGCGCATGAGTGGCCGGCGTCGGCGGTCACGACGGGTCCTCCCTTGCCAGCCCCCGCACGAACCGGCACAGCCGCTCAGCCTCCCCGACGGTCAGGACACGCGGCAGCCGCAGCCAGACGTCCAGGCCGGCGCGCAGCGGAAACGGGTACTGGACGAGGGGCTGTTGTCGCTCGACGCTGAGAGCAGCCGAAGGAGGCACGTAGCCTGCCGGCAGGCCAACCTCTGGCTGGTGGTAGGTGCCTTTGCCCCGCGCGGGGCGGTCGGCGGTCACCGGTTTGCCCCGCACCAATCGCAGTGTTGGCTGTGCTGATCGGCGATCCGGCGATCTCGCCAATCGTGCCAGCCGATCCAGTGCTTGACCTTGCGCGTCCACCGGTAGAGCCGATACCAGAGCCAGTACCGGCGCGGGATCGGGTCGGCCTCGTCACCGCTCCAGGGACTACGCCACCCGAGGACGCTCATCGCGATGTCACCGGCCACGGCCTCCAGGGCGGCACGTAACGCCACCTTCGCGCTCATTTTCGGCGGTGCGCCGAAGTAGATCTGCTCGCCGCAGTGCAGGCAGCGCACCGAGTCCATTTCAGCCCTCCCCGCCGGCGTCCGCGGGAGCGGCCCATCTCAGGACGTCGTCAACGGATGCGACAGTGCCCTTGTCCAACGGAGCCGCTATCACATCCCCGCCGTCGTCCGCCGGGCCGGTCAGGGCGGCGCGGATCTGCGACGGCCAGAGGAACACCTTGAATCGATCCACGTGGCCGTCCTCGTCGGTGTGCTCGCTGTAGTCCTCGGCGGCCAGCCTCCGTACCCGCTCCAACTGATTGGTTTGCACCCGCTGTATCCGCATGGCCTCGGCCAGCGCCGCCTCAGCCGACTTCCGCAAGCCGTGCTCATCCTCGAACGCCTCGAGCGCCTCACGGACAGCCTTCCGCGCGTCCGGTCCCAGCAGCGGGGCTCCCGGGTCGGGGGTCACGACGCACCGCCAACGCGACGCCACGCTTCGCGCGTCCGGTCAAGCTCGGCAAGCACCCGCTCCGACGGACGACTACCGATCTTGTAGTGCGCGATCAGGGTCAGCAGGGCGCTGATCCGCTCGTCCGCCACCCGCGCCATCCGCTCCTCAGCCTCCGACTCGGCCATGTTGCGGACGTTCGCGATCAGATCCTCGATGGAGTAGCCCTCGACATCACCAGCCGCGTTCGACGCCTCCTGCTCGGCGCGCTTGTAGCCGGGGCAGGTGTCGATGACGTCGGAGCATCGCTCCCGCTCCGCCTTGCGCTGCTCGGCCACCAAGGCGGCGACGAGAGGCTCCAGGACGGTCAGGGTGTACCGGGCGTTCCCGCGGGTTCGCACGCACCCGGCGCAGTCGGCAGGGTTGGGCTCGTCGCACTGGCTGTAGTGCAAGCCCGTTTGACACAACGCCTCCAACAGCCCAGTAACGGAGCGGCCCCGTCCTTCGCCTGCCGGTCCCGGGCCATGTCCCAGGCCGACTCAGCAGAGGCGGTCACCGGGTCACCTCGTCAGCGAACAGTTCAGCGGCGACGAACACCGTCCGCCCGTCCATCGATGCCATCCCACGGATCGTCCTGCGGTCGAGGAGCGCGAACACCGGCTTGCCGGGCACGTCTTCCCAGCGTGTCACGCCAACGACGGCGAGGACGCGCCGGAGGAAGGCACCGATCTTGTCCTCATCGTCGTCCTTGCCGAAGCCGTAGCCCGGCATGCTCTGGCTGGAGCCACCGCCCCACTCAAACCGTATCGACACGGTGAAGATGCCGTGATCCTCGTAGCCGAGGTCGGTTCGGGTGATCCTCGCGGGGATCGCCTCGTACTCCACCCCGTCGTGTGTCAGCGTTCCGTAGGTCAACATCTCGTCTCCTCGGTCGGGCACAGCGTGCTCGCGCACCATGTAGTACGGCATGCCGCCGGGAAGCGCGTCCCACAACTCGCGCGGCATCAGGCAGACCACGCGGCCAGCGGCCAGGCCGAGCGTGAACAGCATGTCCACCGTCGGATGCAGACCGGTCCACTGCTCGCCGCGGCAGTCGTCCACATACGACTGCGGACGCGCGGCGGGTTCGGTCTTCGCTGCGATGCCTGCCACGATCCGCTCCCGTTCCGCCTTGCGCTGCTCGGCCACCAGGGCGGCGACGAGAGGCTCCATTCCCCCGCGTCACGACCGTCACGACCGAAAGGTGATACGGGCAGGGTTGCTCGTCCACGGTGACACCGGGAAGATGCCCATCGGTCAGGCAGAGTCGCAACGCAACCGGGCGTAGGTCTTGCTCGCCCAGTAACGGAGCGGCCCCGTCCTTCGCCTGCCGGTCCCGGGCCATGTCCTCGCTCGGCAACGGGTGCTTCCACACGACCTGCTTCTCGGCGCTCATCGTCCCTCTCCTCATTCGCCAGCCGTGAGTGCCGGCCGGCTCACCGCGCCCGGCACCAGCGATGGCATCTGCGCGATCGCGTAGGCGGTGTCGAGCTGCGGGTGCAGCCACTCGCCGACCGTCTGCCCGTCCGGCAGCACCACGTCGGCCATGAAGGCGTCCTCCAGCGACAACACGCCGTCCTCGACCGCCACGAAGCGGGCCTTCGTGACCAACAGCAGCGACCGCCAGCGACGGCGGGCCTCAGCATTGACCTGCTCGGCTATCTGCAACTCTGTTCGCTTCCTGCCGGTCGGCGTTTCCCGGAACTCGTCCGAACGTGGCAGCGGGAGCGTGAAGCGGATCATCCGATCGCTGATCCGGAACATCAGCCGGTGCTCGCCGAGAGTTGAGTCCCAGCCGCTCATGATGCCGGTCGCGCCGTGCGTGACCAGGAGCCGCTCCAACTCCATCCGGGAGCGCTCGACGGGCACTTCGGTGCCCTGCGCGTAGCGGCTCATCGTCCCTCTCTTCACTCGCCTGGCAGCGAACACACGGTCACGGCAGCCTGCCGGCCATCCGGTGGAGCGTCCCGTCGCCACGGGCACTCGTCGCACGGCCGGCGCACACGGGGGAAGTCGCTCACCGTCACGCCGCCTTCACGGAGCGTCGATCATGGACGAGTCGGACGTGCTGTCGTTCATAGCGGGACCCGCCAGACCTTGCGCCCGATCCGCTCCGCGTAGTCCGCCGTCCAGCCCGAGCCGTACGTCTTCGACCCTGGGCGGTAGATCCGCAGAAGATGTGTGCAGTCCTTCGCGATCAGAACGTTACGAGCCTTGAACCCGTCCGGTTCCCAGCGGCGGAACTTCGGTCGGTGGACGACCATCGTGCCGTCGGCCTCGGTGTAGCCGAGCGCGACAGCCGTCTTCTCGGCGAGCGTGTCGATACCCTCAGCCCCGCCGGATATCACCTTGTCCGGTTCTAGATCCGTGATCGCGCCGACGATGAGCCACCGCGCGAACTGCATGCTGTCGCGTTCCGGGAACTCGGTACTGCCGACGATGGCCAACTGACCCACCGTCACGCCGCCTTCACGCTGGGTCGAGACGTGCAGGTCAGAGCACCGTGCTTCTCAAAAGAACCCCGGTCACCGCGCGTGGAGGCCTTGGCGCGGCCCACCCGGCTCATTTGTAGGCTGTCGGCATCACCTCGGTGCCCCACCAGGAACAGCGAGTGCAGCGGCACCCCGAACGCGTCGGCGATCTTGGCGAGCGTCTCGACGTCAAACGGGTAGCGGCCGGACAGCCGCCGTTGCAGGCTCGCCTGCGGCACCCCGATCGTCCGGGCTAACTCAGCGCCGCTGACCCGACGCCTGCCCATCAGCGCGCGGACCTCGGCGGCGATGAGTTCGCGGAGGACCGTCTCCCTCGGCACATCCGTCTCACTCATGCGGCGGACACTACACATGTGCCCCGTTTGCCGCAAGGCTTGCGCCGTAGCTCATGGGTGAGTAGCCTACCGACTTGTGGTTGATGCCTTCGTCGAGCGAGTAGCCGGCAATGTGCGTGCAGAAATGGCGCGTAAGCGAGCCACCCGGGAGGACTTGGCGCGGATCATCGGGACCGCCGAACAGCCGGTCCACACCGAGACCGTCGCCCGTCGGCTGCGCGGCGATATCGAGTTCTCAGCCCGGGAACTGTCCGCGCTCGCCGAGTACTTCGGGGTGCCTGTCGCTGCGCTTCTCGGCGAAGACGGGGTGCGGGCGTCGTGACCGAGCTGGACGCGTACAACGCCTGCCGTCGGTGCGGGTGGCCGCGTAACGGGCGGGGGAACACGGCGATCGGAGGATGGTCGTGAGCGAGCTGACCGATCTTTTCGAAGCTCTCCTGGGGCATCACGGCGTCGACCGCTATCCGACTCCGCAGCTCGGCCTGATCAAGATCCAGGAGGAGCTGGGCGAGGTCTCCCGAGCCTTCCTGCGGGGCGATGACGCGGGCGTCGCCAAGGAGTTGGGTGACGTGGTCTTGGCCGTGCAGGGCATGGCCCGTCACTACGGCATCGACGTCATGGCCGAAGTTCGGACTAATGTTGCGCTCGCCGTGGGTCGTAGGGTCGACCCTAGCCCGTTCGCGAGCACGTCATGACCGCCCCCGCCCGCTGCCACTCCGGCCGCTGCCAGCGGATGGGCCAGGCCGGCCCCGGCCTGTGCGGGTCCTGCGCGCGGCTGACAGGGTCGCTGCTGGCGGAGATCCCGTCCCTGGTCGCCCTGCTGTCCGACCCGCCGGGTACGCCGCCTGACGACGCTCACAGCCCCGTGCACGACTGGACGAGATGCCGGACGTGCCTGCACCACATGTCCTGCGATCATGAGCCGCGCTGCGGAGGTTCCGGCGGCGGATGCCTGGCCCTGCTGATCGTGATGATCCTGCTGATCGGAGGACTCGGATGAGCCTGCTCGCCGACGCCGCGAACGCCTTGCTGAATCAGCGGGCCGTCGTCGTGTCCTGGGCCGACGACGGACGGCCGTTGGAGGCCGAATGCCCGGTGTGCGCGCTGCCGTGGGGCGTCGGCCACCGCGGACTGCTGCGCCGGCACGGCGCCGCGTGCACCGGCTCCGGCGCGCTCGTCGTGACCGAAACCGGCGAGCCCGCCGGCGTGCTGCGGCCGGCGGAAGTCGAGGAGCCTGCGCCGTGACCCGATGGACAACGCTCGGCCGGGACGCCCGCCACGACGGGCGGAAGGTGTGGCCGACGCCGCTGGCCGCGATCCGCGACGCCGAGGACCGCCTTGACCTTCCCGTCGCCGAACGGCTCGTGTTCACCTCCGACGGCCGCGGGCCGCGGATGTGGCTGTCCCGGCTGCGCGCCGGCCGGATCGGCAGGCTGCCGTGGGCGCGTCGGAGGCTGCCATGACCGTCCGCCGCTGCGGCCGCCCCGCCCCGGCCGGCCAGGCCTGCTACGACCACGACCCGGAGGCGCTGGCCTGGGCGCGGGCCCACGTCCGGGCCGCCGCCGCCCGCTACGTCGGCAGCCGTTACACGAAGAAAGAGAACGGGAGGTTCGTCGCGGCCGTGATGGAACGCCTGCTCGTCTCCGGCGGCGAGGACGCCGACGGGTCGCAGATCATCGGCGCGTTCGACGCCCGCAAGCCGGCCATGTCCGCCGAGGTCGCTCGACGGGAGGCGAGCCGGTGACTGTCACCCTGCTGATGACGTTTGGCCTGTTCGTGCAGGCCCTTGAGGCGGAGCTGGCCCGCTTCGAGCACAGCCGCGAGCGTGCTCGAAGCTGCCGAAGCCGGTCCTCGTCCCGGTCCGCGCGATCGAAAGGGGAAGTCCCTGATGGCGAACGTCGGCGAGCTTGACCGGGTGCGGCGGTTCCTGCGGGAGCATCCCGACCTGCATCGGCAGCGGTCGTGGGCCTGCGGCACCACAGCCTGCGTCGCCGGGTGGACGGTGGCGCTCGCGCAAGGTGTCCGAGCGGGGCAGGACGTCGAGCAGCTCATGTGGCAGCCCCGGTGCTCGCAGCTCATGTGGCAGCCCCGGTGCTCGGAACAGCGCCCCCATAAGCTCGTCCATATCGGCAGGACGGTCGCGGCGGACGCCGCCGACCTTCTGGAGCTGACCGAGGACGAGGCATGTGCCCTCTTCGAGAGCATCAAGACTGAAGTCCGCGCTCTCGAACTGCTTGACGCCATCATCGCCCGCGAAAAAGGCGAACTCACCGACGAGCAGCGCACGCTGTTGGATGGCCATTTCCTGCCGACACAGCTGGCGACACCGTGAGGACCGCCACTTGGGTGCTGGCCGCAGCCGTGACGCTCGCCGGGCTTGTCTTCGGCGGCTGGCTCGCCTACTGGGCGATCGCCGGACACGGCCAGACCCGCCGGTACGAGGTCAACACCCACAGCCAGCAGTACCAGGCCGGGCTGGTCAGTCAGGAGCGGGACCGGGTGACCGCCTACGACGTCGCCGTCGACCCGGCGCAGAAACGGCAGATCAAGGTCACCTTCTGCCAGATCTACCCCGACCTCGCCCCCCCACCCGACGACCTGATCATCGCCCACGACCGAATCTGCTGAGGAGCCTTCCCCATGCGCCGCATATTCGCCGTCGCCCTGGTCATCCCGGCTGCCCTGCTGGCCGGCTGCATCCATAACCATCCGGCCAACAGCACGATCGCCGACCAGAGGAGCACAAACACTCAGCTCGACCGGTACCAGAAGAACCAGCCGGTGCCGCAGTTCGACTGGTCGCAGTACCGGCAGACGGTCCTCGACGTCGAGCAGGCCCAGGTGCATGGTGTCGCCACCACCACGTTCTTCTTCAACCTCGGCACCCCACGACCGATCAAGGTGTGCCCGAGCATCGGGTTCCCGGTGCCGACTACCGCCCAGTTGACGAACCCCGACCAGGTCGTCTCCGCGCCGAACTCTGGCTCGGCGACCATCGGGCAGGCCGAGCCGAACGGCGTCTACCCAGGAGGCTCGTCCGGCACGTACGTGGTGTGCGTCGCGCCCAGCGGAGTCAAGTACGTCTCCTACTGGGAGGGCGACGTGCAGACCGAAGGCGGCCCGGCGCACTGGGACGACAAGGCGGGGCGGATTGTGCTGGACGGCAAGCCGACCGTGGTCAGCGGCAGCCGATGAGCGGCCTGACGTGGCTGCTGCTGGCCCCGCTCGGCGCGGGCGCAGGCCTGGTCATCTGGCTGGCGGTGAGCCTGCGCGAGCCTGTCCTGGCCGCCAACCGGCGGGACTGGCTGACGCAGAAGACGCGGCAGATCACGTGGCGGCGGGGCTTGCGGCTGACGCGGGCCCATCACGCCGAGCTCGACCGGCTCCGCGACGACGCAGAGGCCGACCGGCGCCAGCTGCTGGCTCGGCTGGGCCACGCGCGGCAGGAGGCCGCCGCCTGGCGGGAGTCCGCGGAGAGCCTCGTCGTCCAGGTCGCCCGCCTGACCGCCGAACGCGACGCGTTGACCAGCGAGCACGACGCGCTGATCTGCGACACCGCGACGGCGACGCTGGCCGCGCAACGCGCCGAGCAGGCGAGCAAGGAGGCCGAGGCCCGCTCGCTGCCCGCGCTCGTCGGAAGCCCCGCCCTGTGCCTGGACCTGACCGCGGGCTGGGCGGACTCGGTGATGTCCGACGCCGAATGGGCGGCGCTGCTAGCACCCCGGGCCGAGCACGACGGCGTGCCGGCCCGGGTGACAGACGGCGGGGGTCAACTCGCTGGTAAGGGTGCCGGCGGGGAGGCGTGTGGTGTCGCCCGCCTCCCCGCGCGAAACAGACGCCAGCGGGCCCGCGACGCGCTGCTGGCTGAGATGACGTCCCGGCTTTCCGTGGGGGAAGCGGAGAGCCGGGGCCAAGCGACGCCGGACGACCCGCCGGCGTCTGCCGGGGACGGCTCACCCTCCCAGTCTCCGGCCGCGTCGCAGGCGGGGACTCCCGAAGATCCCCCGAAGCAGGGGGACGACGGAGTGCCACAGGACGGCGAGCACCACCCCCCGGCCGTCCTGGTCACCTCGCCTGCGGCGCACCCCCTCGACGACGGAGGAGCCGTCCGATGACCAAGCCTGACCTGACCCTGATCGCCGTCCTGGTGGACCGCTCCGGCTCCATGGCGGCGACGAAGACGGACGCGGAAGGCGGGCTGCGCGCGTTCCTCGCCGAACAGCGGGCGGCGCCCGGCGAGACGCTGGTGACCCTCGCGCAGTTCGACACCGAGTTCGAGACCGTCCACGCCGAACGCCCCATCGCCGATGTCCCGGACTACACGCTGGCGCCGCGTGGGATGACCGCGCTGCATGATGCTGTCGGCAAGCTCGTCACCGAGGTCGGCGAGCGGCTAGCGGCCAAACCCGAGGACGCGCGGCCATCCCGGGTGTACGTCGTCATCGTCACGGACGGGGAGGAGAACTCCTCTCGGGAGTGGTCCGCCGAGCAGGTGCGCGAGGCGGTGGAAACCCAGCGCCGGGACTACGGCTGGGAGTTCGTGTTCATCGGCGCGAACCAGGACGCCGTGCTGACCGGTCAGAGCCTCGGCGTTCCGGTGGCCGCAGCCGCCACGTACGACACGAGCCGCACCGCGGACACCTACGCGGTCGCGTCGGCGGCGGTGACCCGCAGCAGGGTCACCGGCCAAGGCGTCGGGTTCACCGACGACGAGCGCGAGCAGGTAAGCGGCGGGGGGTGAACGGCGTGAACGGACTGTCCTGGGACTAGCCCGAAAGACAACGCCGCCCCCGGCGTGGGACCGGGGGCGGCAAGGACCGGCGAGGACCGGCGAGGAGTCAGACATGACAGACAGTACACGAACCGCCTACATCGCCGGGTTGCGCCTGCTCGCCGACGTACTGGAGACACGCGACGAGGTGCCGGTGCCGTACAGCGGTCGCGACGCCGGCCTGCTGTTGATGTTCTTCGGCGACGACGCGAAGGACGCGATGGGCGCCGCCGCCCGGGCGCTGCCGTGCCGGCTGCACAAGCACTTCCGGGACGACTACTTCGACCTGACCGGGTCGCTGCACGGCCTCCAGGTGCACCTGACCGCCTATCGGAACGCGGTCTGCGAGCGGGTCGTGGTCGGCACGGAGACGGTCACCAGGACGGTCCTGGATCCGTCGGTCGAGGTGCCGCTGGTCGAGGTCACCGAGACGGTGGACGTCGTCCGCTGGGACTGCCACCCGCTGCTGGCCGGCGCGACCTCGAACGGCGGCGACGGCTCGTGACTGCCTCCTCCGTCCTGCACAACGGGCCCCGCTCGTCGGACGAGGTCGCTTACGACCTGGCCCTGGAGCAGCGGACCGGACGGTGGGACGACTGGCGGCGTTCCGCCGCGGTGCAGGCCGGCGACGAGGCGACAGCGGCCGAGCGGCTGGCTGACGACGCGGAGCGGGCGTCGCTGCGTGCGGGGTGGCAGCGGTGAGCGCCGTCCTCGTCGGCCCGCTCGAAGCCGTGGTGCTGCGGAAGGCCGCGGACCTGATCGACGAGCGCGGCTGGCTCCAGGGCCAGAATTTCGACGCCGACGGCCGGTGCTGCGCGTTCTGGGCGCTCGGCAAAGCCGCGGGCAAGCAACGCGGCCTCCGGCCGATCTACGACCAGTTCGCCGGCTACCTCCACGCGCGGAACCCCCGTTGGCGGGAGGTCTCCTCGTGGAACGACGCCCCGGGCCGCACCAAGGAGCAGGTGGTCGCCGCGCTCCGGGAATGCGCCGACTTGCTGGCCGAACGGCACGACCTGTCCACAGCCGGGGTGTCGGCTGTGGACGACTGGGTGGACCTGCCGGCCGGGGTGTCCCGGCAGGCGTGGCTGGACGAGCGGCTTGCCGAGCTGGACGCGGCGCTGGGCGGTGCGCGGTGAGCCACCTCTGTCCTGCTGGCTGCGGCCGGAACGTGCCGAGTGAAATGTTCGCTTGCCGCACCGACTGGTACCGGCTGCCGAAGCCGTACCGGGATGCGATCTGGCGTTCCTACCGCGCTGAGCCGCTCGGCCAGGAGCACCGCCACGCCATGCAGGCCGCGCATGAGTGGTATCTGGACAATCCGCTGGCTGTCGAGTCCCGGGCGCAGCACGGAGAGGGACAGGGATGACCACAGACCTGGAGACCTACCAGCGCGGGCCCGTCCAGCTCGGCCGGCCGATCCAGTCGCTCGACGAGGCGTGGCGATTGAGTAAAGCGCTCGCCATGGCGAACCTCATGCCGAAGTCGCTGCGCGGTCGCGATCCTGACGTCCTCGCGATCCTGCTCTACGGCCAGGACCTCGGACTGTCGCCGATGCAGGCGGTGCAGGGCATCTACGTGGTGGAGGGCCGGCCGTCGCTGTCCGCGCAGTTGTGGCTCGCGCTCGTCCGCCGGGCAGGTCACCGCGTGGCCGTGCTGGAGCACACCGCCGAGAAGTGCACCGTGCAGATCGTCCGCGGCGACACGAAGGAAGAGCACACCGCGACATTCACCTTCGAAGACGCGGTCGCAGCCAATCGGGTGCGGATCAAGGACGGGAAGCCGTTCGCCCGGTCGGACACGGGCAAGCCGCTGCCGTGGGAACTGTATCCGAAGGCCATGCTGCTGGCCCGCGCCGTCTCGCAGTGCTGCCGGTTCATCGCACCCGAAATCGCCCTGGGTTTCTACTCGCAGGACGAGGTGGAGGAGATCGCCGAGCGGGAGCAGGTCGAATCGGTGCGGCAGGACGCGCAGCCTGCGAAGCCGGCCGGGCCGGAGCAGGTCGCGCAGGACGTCGCCGCCGTCGAGGCCGAGTTCGCGGAGACGGTCGAGGACGCCGAGTCGCCGCTGCCGCCGTGCGAGGTCTGCGGTGAGGGGCCGCACGAGCCGGGACCGGACGGCGGCCACGAGTACGAGCCGGCGATGCAGACATGACGGCCCTGGCATTCCTCGACACGGAGACCGTGACCCTCGACCTCGGCCATGACGTGATCTGGGAGATCGGTCTCATCCTCCGCATCGGGGCGGTCGACCAGGAGTGGCGCTGGCAGATGCGGCCGAACATGGCCAAGGCCCACCCGAAGGCGCTGGAGGTCAGCCAGTTCGGGAAGCGGTTCGTGCTGCCCGACGGCGAGTCCGTGTTCGGCTGGGGACCGTTCAACGACGAGCACCCAGCACGGATGAGCCGGCACGTCCTGGCTACGTCGCTCGCGGCGATGTTGCAGGGTCGGCATGTCGTCGGTGCGGTCCCGAACTTCGACACCGAGCGGCTGGCGCTGTTCCTCGGCCGGCATAACCGGCCTGCCACCTGGCACTACCACCTGATCGACATCGAGAACCTCGCCGTCGGCTGGATACACGGCCGGTACGGCACGAACGAGGAGGCCGAACGCCGAGCCGTGACGCTGCCCTGGGACTCCGACGAACTGTCCCGCGCGGTCGGCGTCGAGCCGCCGGGTGACGGCGTCCGGCATACCGCGCTCGGCGATGCCCGGTGGGCGCGCGACGTCTACGACACGGTCACGGGGGTGCCATGAGCCAGCCGATGACGACCGCCGAACTGCTACTTGAGTTCGACCGGCGCAAGGCACGCTCGAAGCAGATCGAGTTCGGCATGTCCGAGCTGGGCGGCTGCCGCAGACGTGCCGGCTACCGGCTGAACCAGGTGCCGCCGGACAACCCGGGCGGCTCCGTGCAGGCGGCGATGGGGACCGCGATCCACGACGCCGTAGACCGCATCATGGACGACCTCGCCGCCGACGGAGTGCTACCAGCCGGGCAGGTCAACCGCGAAGTCCGCTACGCCGGACTCGTCGGCCACTACGACCGCTTCGACCGGGGCACGGTCATCGACACCAAGTCCACGTCCTCCCGCTGGCTGGAACAGCTGATGTTGCACGGGCCGGACGAGGACCACATCTGGCAGGTCACCCTCTACGGCTGCGCGCTGGTCAAGCAGGGTCACACGGTCACCGGGATCGGCATCGACTACCTAGCCCGCGACACCGGCGACGAATGGCCGTGGCGGGGAGCGTTCCGGCCCGACCTGCATGCCCGCACAGCCCTGCTCTGGCTCAAAGCGGTGCGGGACACGCCGCTGGACATGCTGCCCCGCGATTACCTGCCGTCGTCGCCGATGTGCCACGGCTGCCGATGGGCCGGCCAGTGCTGGCCGTACGGACTCGAAGGCAAGGGCGCGGCCACCGTGCTGCTGTCGGAGATCGACGGGGCTGACAAGGCCGCCGAGGAGCTGTGGCAGGCCAAGCAGGACAAGAAGGATGCCGAGGCGCGGGAGACCCGTGCCCGGCTCGCCTTGGAGGCGCTGCGGCCCCTGCAAGGCGTCGGCCTGGTCGACGCCGGCGCGCATCGGTTGAAGTTCGGCCTGCAGCAGCGCGGCGAGAAGACGGTGGACACGCTGCGCTTCGTCAGCCGCGACTCCGACGGCCGAACACCCGCGGTCGGCTACGAGGAGGGACCGCCGTGAGGATCTTCCGCAACGGACAGGAGATCCCGGTTTCCTCAGTCGACCGCGACTTCTGCATCTGCTGCGACTCCCGTGGCTACACCGTGGTCCCGGCGAGACGGGACGACCCGGACCGGCACGTCGAGGACGGCTGCTCGGTCAAGCAGATCCCGTGCCGGTCCTGCGGGGTGGCGCGCTCGTGAAGCGCTCGCCGATGCCGCCTCGCGCCGTGCCGCTGCGCGCTAGGACCCCGCTGCGCGCCACCCTCTGGCGGCCCAGACGCGGAACCCGCGCGGAGGCCCTGTCCGAGCACGCGGTCCGCGAGCTGATCTGGTCCCGCTGCGGTGGGAACTGCGAGGCCTGCGGCTGGCCGCTGCCCATCCCCGAGGTGGCGGACGAGCCGTGGCGCGGGCCGTGGGACGCCCACCACGCGCAACTGCGCAGCCAAGGCGGGCACGACCGGCCGTCGAACCGCCGGGCCCTGCACAAGCCGTGTCACACCATTTCGCCGAGCTCGGTGCACGAGAACCCGTTGGAGGCGCACGACTGGGGGCTGACCGTCTGGCAGTGGGAAGACCCGGCGCAGGCTGTGCTGGTCCTGCCCGACGGGCGACGGGTCCGGCTCGACGACGGCGACGAGTACTTGGAGGCGACGTGAGCGACCGGGACGAGGCGGTGAGGGCGCTGACCGCCATCGCCAACCTGGTCAACAGCGCCGGACCGCACGAGGGCCACACCCTGCGGCAGGTCGGCCGCTGCGTGTACTGCTCCTGCGGGCAGCGGTTCCAGGGGCGGCTGCCGGACGCGAAGCCGACCGCGCCGAGCCGCTGGCAGGTCCGCCTCGCCGACGGGTTCGTCTGCTACATCGGCCCGCAGGGCGACGCCGAGCGTGTCGCGGCACGACATGACGGCGCGATTGTGGAAGTGGTTGCATGAAGTTCGCCGGCAAGCTCCCCGAGGGGCTCACCGTCGTCAGCCGGGTGCTGATCGAGAAGCCCGCCGAGATGCACGTCGCGGTCTGCCTGTTCAACACGGGTAAAACCGTCGTGAACTACGACTCCGGCGAGACCGAGCCGGTCGCGCACATCCGGCACGCTGAGGTGATCCTCGACCCTGAGGATCGGGCGCTGATCGAACGGATCTTCCTGCGCGCCCAGTCCCGCCGCGGCGGGCAGCAGGTGCTGCCGATGGACCTGGAAGACGACGTCCGGGAGGCGTTCCGGGGGCTGTCGATCGACCTGGCGACCGGCGAGGTGCGAGGGTTGGACGAGGACGGCGAGCAGGCGTGAGGACCTACGACGAGGCGTACGAGCACGCCCGTGACGAGCCAGCCTTCAGTAATGGTACGGAGGGCCAGGCGTGGATGGACAACTGGTGCGACCGCTGCGTGCACGACAGCGAGGAACTGGTCGACAAGGGCCAGGGCTGCCCGCTGATCCTCGTCGCGCTGGTCGGACGCACCCCGGCCGAGTGGTTCGAGCAGCCTTGGCAGCAGGTGCCGGGCCGACCCGAGGGCCACACGGCGCCGGTGCTTGGCGACACCTACCACTGTGTGGAGTTTCGCGACGAGGACTCCGGTCCCGGACCCGAGCCGCAGCCGATCCCGGACCCGCCCGGGCAGGAGACGCTGTGGCCGCGTGAGCCGTTCGAGGCGACGCGGATGCTCGTCCCGCTCGACGACGCGCGGATCGGGGCGGTGCCGTCGTGAGCGCGGAGCTGCTGCGGCGTGCGGCGGCGGAAATACGGCGGCGGGCCGAAGCGGCGACTCCGGGACCATGGACGTACGACGGGAACCCAAGCGGTGCGGTGTGGCCGGACGTGCCCGAGGAGGCTGGTCCGCACGCTGGCCACACCCTCATGTACGTGCAGCCGCGCAATGACCTGCCAGTGGCGTACCTGATCGAGAACGGACCGGCCGTCCCCACCGAGACGCAGAAAGCGAACGCCAAGCACATCGCCTCCTGGCACCCGGCGGTCGCGTTCGCTGTCGCCGACTTGCTGGACAAGTGGGCGTGGATGATCGGCCTCGACCCTGAGCTGCATCACCGTGTCGGCGGCGAGCAGATCGAAGGCGTCGCCCGCGTCTACCTCGGCGGACCCGACCCGGCGGTGATCGCGTGAACGGCGCGCAGCGGGTCCTCGCTACCGCCATGTCCGAGAAGACGCTGCAGTCCTGCATCCTGGACTACGCCCGGCTGCGTGGCTGGCTCGTGACCCACTTCCGGCCCGCGCAGACCGCCCGCGGCCGGTGGGTCACACCCATCGACGGCGACCCCGGCTTCCCCGACCTGGTGCTCGTCCGCGGCGGCCGGGTCATCTACGCCGAGCTGAAGTCCAAACGCGGCCAGGTGACGCCGGAGCAGCAGGCGTGGCTGACGGCCCTCGGCGCGGTCGGCGGCCCGGTCAGCGTGTTCGTATGGAGACCGGTCGACTGGCTCGACGGCAGCATCCGCCGCGTCCTGGACGGCCCGGCAGGAGGCGGGACGTGACCGCCGGCGCGGCTCCGCGCGACTACGCCGAGATCATCGGCGTGCTGGAGAGCCT
>WNGL01001847.1_pt1 | contig 25871 bp, 23 predicted proteins | sample 5400591 | NCBI WGS metagenome assembly WNGL01 (sample SAMN13153377, study PRJNA577476) | soil metagenome | isolation source: 80 cm soil or saprolite under Garry oak tree replicate 1 | place: USA:California | collected 2016-06-15 | reverse complement strand
CACTCCCTCCCCCCGTTTCGCTCGGTGTCCCGAGAAGCCTCAGGGCGGATCCGAGCGGAACGGGGATCTCAGGGGTGCTCGACTTTTCGACCGGCGTTTCTCAGCCGCCGGGTGTTCGAGTTTTCAACCGGCGTTCATAACTCCGTAAGCCACTGAGACCCTGTGTGCCGCTCGGCGCTCCAGGAATGGCTGCCCTCATCTCCGCCGGCGACGTGAGGAGGACCACGTGACCGCACTTCCATGGTCGATCCGAGTGGGCTCCAAATCGTCACGGCTTTTCGGTTCGGCAGGGCTAGGGGGGTCGGTCAAGCTGGGGGCGCCCCACCAGGCGGAAGAGAGAGGAGACGCCTGTGTTCCTTCAGCTTCGGCGGGCCCGGTCCAGTCGCTGACTGGGACTACAGGGCCCAGAGCTCGGAACCGTGCACGCCGTCGTCGGCGGAGAACAGCAGCGTGGTCCCGACGACCGTGAGCGACGCCGGTGAAGAGCTCGCCGGCCCCGGGTTGATGTCGTCGACCAGCATCGTGCCGGCCGCGGTGCCGTCCGACGTCCACAGCTCCTGGCCGTGGGCCGAGCCGTCGGTTGCCGAGAAGAACACCGCCGAGCCCAGCACCATCGGGGGCCCGATCGATGAGCCCCCCGGCCCCGGGTTGATGTCGTCGACCAGCATCGTGCCGGCCGCGGTGCCGTCAGAGGTCCACAGCTCCGCCCCGTTCGTCCCGTCGTTGGCGGAGAACAGCAGCGAAGTCCCCAACGCGACCAGCGAATCCGGACTCGAGCCCAGCGAGCCGGGCGCGATGTCCTTCACCATCACGGTGGTCGACGCGCTGCCGTTCGACTTCCACAACTCCCGGCCGTGCGACTTGCTGTCGACCGCCGAGAAAAACAGGGTTCCGTTCACGTCGGTGAGGCCCGCAGGGAAGGACGAGATCCCCGATTGGCCGGCGATGTCCCTGACCAGCCGGGTGCCGGCCGCGGTGGACTTCCACAGCTCGGTGCCGTGAACGCCATCGTCCGCGGTGAAGGCCAGCTTGCCGTTCACGTCGGTGAGGTTCGCCGGGTAGGAGCCGCTCGAACCGCTGAAGATGTCCTTGACCAGGACGGTGCCGGCCGCCGTGCCGTCTGACTTCCACAGCTCCTCGCCGTTCGTCCCGTCGTTGGCAGTGAAGAACACCGTCCCGTTCACGTCGATGAGGTTCGCCGGCGAGGAGCCCCCCGGGCCGGGGACGATATCGCTCACCATCACGGTTCCGGGCGGCGTTCCGTCCGACCTCCACAGCTCGGTGCCGTCGCTGCCGTCGTTGGCCGCGAAGAACACGGTGCTTCCCACGACGATGAGGTCTGTCGGGCTGGAAGGATTCAGACCGGGGTAGATGTCCGAGACCATGGTGGTGCCCGCCGCCGTTCCGTTCGACTTCCACAGTTCGCGGCCGTGCGTCTTGTCGACGGTGGAGAAGAGCAGCATGCCGTTCACATTGGTGAGGTCCGCCGGCCCCGACCCAACCCCACCCTGCCAGATGTCCCTCACCAGAGCGGTGCCGGTGGCCGAGCCGTTACTCTTCCACAGCTCCGCGCCGGACGAGCCGTCATCGGCCTGGAACAGGACGATCCCCTTGACCGCGACTAGATCGTTGGGGTTGGACCCCGTGCTACCCGGGTTGATGTCGCGGACCAGGGAGGGTGCGGCCGCGCTGGCGGGAGGAGTCGGGGCCAGCAACGAGCCGACGAGCCCTAGCGCAACCGCCACCACCCGCGCCCACCGCGTCACGATCCTCCGACTGTATCGAAGGCTCGTGGCCGGGGCCAGGGGCTGTCCGGGCGCGGCTGGGCGAGGGCATCGAAGTGCTCAGCATGCTGGTCCCTTCACCTGCCCCGCGTGTGCCGGGCAGTATTCGTTCGGGGTGAGGCGCCGGCAGCGCCTACCCTGCCTCGTGACACCGGCGCATTGCGCGGTCCCGAGCATAACCGCCGGAAGCCGCGTCACGTGCTCCCCGTACTTCGTCTTTTCTCTCAGGAAGCCTTTCACGCTTCCGCGCCGGTGATGTACGTGTACTGATCGTCCAGGATGCCGACCGCGTACTCCAGCGGGTCCTCGCTCCGCGGGACGATGTGCACCGGTACTCGCCCGGGTGCTCGTCACGCCAACCCTCGCCCACCGTGTCCTACGCGCTGTCCACGGACGCGGCGCGTACGGCATGAAACTCTAGTTGGCAGTCGTCGACCGCGACCAGCATGACGTACGGCTGGCCGTACAGCGTCTCCTCGATGATTACCCGACGATTGAGGGTCATACATCTGACAGGAAAATCGGCCCCTCTCAGCCATCCGGCCCGTCGAACGCGTGTTCGTTTATAGCGACCAATGCTGCAGCGTATGCCCGGTGTCGATGACCGCGGTCGGCCGTTTTCGAGGTCATGAGCAACGTCAGGTCCGCCGCGGAACCTGACGTTCGGTGGAGGGTGGACTTCCTCCCCGTTGACCGGCACCCAGGCCAACGAACCTTCGTCTACCCTTTGTATAACTGCGGGATCCAGGGCTTGGAGACCTCCTGGGTGTTTCGTGTGGCTTCAGACCCACTCGTTGACTCTGGTTAGCCCGCATAACAGACCCGAGCCATGCTGGTTTGGGCCGAAAGGAACAGACTTCCTGTGCGACCCACAGCCCATTCAGGACAAGATTCCTTCCCTCGGGTGAACCACCCAAAGGGGTGGTGGCCTGGATTGGCCTGCCGCTCATGCCCGTAGCCAGAGCCACGATTGGCCCCGTGACCAGCACCACCGCCGATCTCGCCCGTGGAGAGCATGGACATCACGTCGCATCGATGCGCCCTTCTGGTGGCCCCAAATGGCCTAGCCGGAAGGAGAGAGTGCCTGCCCGATGATCTACGAGCTGGTCGCCGAGGGCACGGTCGAGGACCGCTCCTATCCCACCAACGCAACATGACTCGAGGTTCAGCGATCCTCCCGCCTGAGGGGGTCACCGGGCGCCTTTCCGTGGACACGGTCTTGGATGGTAGCTGGCGTCTCCCGACTGAACGGGCGAAGGAGTCTGGTCGGTGGGATCGGGGTCCCCGCGTCCCTTCTGGCAGAGACGCGGGGACCCGCAATTGGACCGGTGAGAGAACCTAGGTAACCCGTACCGTGGTGCTCATCTCGGGGCCGTGTACCAGACAGATCAGCGTGTAGGTGCCCGGCTTCACCGCGTTGAACGTGAAGGTCGCCGACGGGTCGCCGAGCAGGCCGGAGTTCACGAACTTCGACGGGCTCACCAGTTTGTTCGACTTGGTCGGGGTGATGGCCTTGGTACCCAAGGCGACCTGGAAGTCGGTCGGTTTGGCGCAGTCGACCGGCGATGTGGCGGGGGTATCGGGGCCGGGGACCTCGCACTGAGTCACGATGAACGGGACGGTGTCAAAGGCGCTCTTGGGGAGCGTGGCCGTGTGGATCTCGAAGTTCCCCAGGACCTTCAGCTGGTCTCCCACGTGGAGCTTGACGCCCTTGTCCCGGTACTCGTTCGCCGTCACCCCGTTGTCGAACCCGCCGGCGTGGATGGTGAGCAGCTTGTGACCGCCTCCCAGGTTGGAGGTATGGAGGTGCTGGGCCTCGGCATCCGCGGCCTCGCCGTCCACCTGCCGGGCCTGCTTCAGCTGGGACGCCGTCTGCGCGGCCACCTCGTCCGGGCTCGGGATGTCAGTCCCCGCGGGCAGCACGGTCAGGGCGATCTCCATCCCCGGATGCACCAGGCACAGCAGGCTGTACTGGCCCACCGGCGCCGTCACCTGGACGAAGAACGATGGCTCGTTGCTGGGATCGGAGAACTGAAACCCGCTGTTCACGATGGAGGAGCCGTCGAAAGGGCACGGAGCAGCGGTCGTGCCGCAGTCGGGGGCCGTCGGGGCGAGCACGGAGGGGTTCAGCACGAGCTCGTTGTCGTCTCCTCCCACGGCGGAGTCGGGGACGATCAACGAGAGATCGCCTCCCTGCCCCTGATGGTCCGCCCTCCACTGCTCGGGATGGGCGGTGGGGATGAACGTCGCCGTATGTGGCGTGTCGGTCCCGTCCCATGCCGCATCAACCACGTCCCCCTGGTCCACCGTCAGCTGCTGGCCGGGGAAGAACCGCAGAAAGGCCCACGGTTCGCCCTTGGGTGGCTGTCCGTCGAGCTGAACCCTGTAGGTGTGGGCGGCAGCACTGGCGGGGCCGCCGGCCGCCACGACGACACACATGGTGGCTAGGACGATCATTACGCGGAAGATTCGCCCAGACATATCCGTTCCCTCCTCCTGACCCCTCATGCCGAGATCGCACGAATTGAAGTCGGGAGCCTAGAAAAGGGAAGTGTAAAGTTGACGCCGGTACCAGCGTCGTGTTACTATCTTCCCATGCCACGCAAGGGCGGGAAGACCGACAGAAACAACCCCAGGAACGCGCATTCGTCGGACGCGACTACGACCGTCTTCGACTTCGAGCGGCGCTACCCGGACGACGCGACCTGCTTGGCCGAGCTTGTTCGGATGCTCTACCCGAACGGCATCTTCTGTCCGAAGTGCAAGAAGGTCACGAAGCATCACCGCGTCAAGGCTCGGCCCGCCTACTCGTGCCAGTTCTGCGGGCACTACGAGTACCCAATGCAGGGGACGATCTTCGAGGGGTCGTCCACGTCGCTGAAGCTTTGGTTCCACGCGATCTTCCTCATGGCAAGCACTCGCTGCGGGATCTCCGCGAAGCAGCTCGAACGGGAAATCGGCGTGTCCTACCCGACCGCGCTCCGCATGTTCCGCCAGATCCGGTCGCTGCTCGGCCAGGGCGACGAACTGCTCTCGGGGACCGTCGAGATGGACGAGTCCTACTTCGGCGGGAAGGACAAGTGGAAGCACGAGGCCAAGCGTCCGCACGCGGGGCGCGGTGCCGTCACCAAAACTCCGGTGTTCGGAATGGCGCAGCGTGGCGCGGATGGCAAGCCGGGGAAGGTGTCGGTCGTGGTCGCGGATGGGACGAAGGCAACCGACTTGCTGCCCCACGCGACGAAGAAGATGCTCCCGGCTTCGACCGTCTACACGGACGAGTTCAAGTCCTACAACGCCCTGGAGGGCATGGGCTACGCTCACGAGCGCGTGAACCACTCTCAGAGTGTCTACGTGAGCGGCGACGTGCACACGAACACCATCGAAGGATTCTGGGCCACGACGAAGCGCGGGATCGGCGGCGTCTACCACTCCGTCTCGACCAAGCACCTTCAGTCCTACCTGGACGAGTACGCCTTCCGGTGGAACCACCGGGACGCGCCGGGCGGGATGTTCGAAGCGTTCCTTGGTCGGGTGAGGAAAGTCACCGAGTAGGCATTCGCTTCCCCTGGGCCGGGGCGGTAGGCTGGCCGGGTGCTTGGCACATCCGGTCTCGCGGGTGCGCTCATCGGTGGGGCCATTACAGGCGTCGTTTCGCTGCTTGGCTTCGTTTACGGACTCGGAAGGCTCCGCGAGCAGGTAGCGAGCCTCAAGGAGAACGTGAACGACCTGAAGACCGACCTGGCCTTCCGTCTCGACAAGATGGACGATACGCTCGGAGACCTGCGGGAACGGATGGCAAAGCTAGAGGCCAACACCGGAAGCAGCATCAGGCCGGAATAGCCCCGTGTCACCCAAGTAGCCTTCCTCAGCAGGATCGAGAAGTCCCCAAGCTGACCACTCGCCAAAAGGCGGTGGTCTAGGTGGTGTCAAGCGAAGCGCGAGAGGGCGTTCAGGACCATCCCGACGTTGCGGTAGATCTCGAGGAGCTTCCCGACGACTGGCTCGTTCCACGCGCTTCCTTCGCTGAAAACTATGTCCAGGGTCGGCAGGAACTCCACTTGCACTTTGGATGGGTTGAAAAGCCTGAGAACCAGGGTCCGTGTGTCGGGCTGAAGCGGCCCTTTCCTAAGGACGTACTCGAACTCGAAGTCGGGGTCAGTCTCGTTGTGCCCGACTCCCACCACGTCAATCTCCAACACCGCGACGTTGAGGTTCTTGTGTTTGTCCGCGATGTCCAGCAAGTGCAGTTCGCGGAGGCGTTCCCGGTTCGGCCCGAACAGATCGGGCATGAATGGCTGCTCACGCGGCCATGGCTGGAGGTTGTAGACAATTGTCTGTGCCTCGTCGGGCAGCAGCCGAATTCGATTCAGGCCGCAGTAGGGTTGGAGGGAGCCGTCCTCTCGCCGCTGATCCCAGTCGCTTTCCTTGGCGAGGCATGGGAACGACGTATTCCTCGGGTTCGCCTCCCGCTTGCTGGAGATTTCGTAGACGATGTGATCAAGTGCGGACCGCAAGTTATGAATCGCGTCCCCGGCAGCGAGACTCACGTCGGCCGGAACCTCTTCGTGCAGGGTGACCCAGAAGGATGTTCGGTTCGGCTCGCCCTCTTCCTCGCGGGCGATTTCGTAGGGATTGCGAGCGAGGAACTTGCGGACGTGGGTCTGCGCCTCCGCGAGGTGCTGTTCTGCTCGCCGAAACTTGAGCAACGAACCGGGGTCGGTCATGGCGCGTAGACTGGAGACACGATGCCCAAGCGCAACGGCAAGCGTCCACTCGTCCGGGAGGGCGAGCCCAGCCAGAAGACCAAGACCGGCTTGGAGATCCCCATCGTCAAGACCGAGGATTTTGAGCGGCTGCTACGCAAAGCCGCGACCAAGGGACCAGGCAAGCGCCAGCGCAAACAGCCCTGACGCTTCGCAGCGCGGAGCAGACTTCCGTGCTCACAGACTGATTCTGACCAGGGACACGTACCGGCGTCAACTTTATACTTCCCCTAGAAAACGTCAAGTAGTGGCGGTCGTCCCATCGGTGGCGACGCCACCACCATCAGCATTTCCGCAGGTCAGAGGCACTTTCTGCTATGGGCTAAGCGGGATGGCAGGTCGGGGAGGAATGAACCCCTTCCCCCGACTGTCGGCGGTCACCCTCGGCCACGGAGTTCCCCCCGCGTGCTGGCGGCGCACTTGGCCACGTCCCGGCCGCGCACAGCAACGGGCACCGGCTGGTGGGCAAGTCCCTGCTGGGCAGGCGTGGCTGATGGCGATCGTGGGCGGGGCTTTGCCCGGCCGGACGGCGCTGCCATCAGGACCTGTGAAGCCAGCTCACAGGTCAAGAGCCGTCCGGGCTGTTGTGTCGCTCCCGGCCCAAACGAACAGAGCTCAGGGGTCCCCCAACACGAGCCCGCTTGGAGTCTTCATTTGGTAGCAGCGGGGTGAGCCTAGTGCTCTTCCTTCGCTCGTTGGGACCTTCTGCGGGACGCTACCGGCATCGGCCGGCGACGGGCCTTCCTCGATGTAGCGGGGTATCGTCTCGGTTGGCGGTCGAGCTCCGCCGCGAAGAAAGCCGAGGCGGACTTGAGGATCTCGTCATCGAGGCCGTGTCCACTCGGTCAATCAGCGCTAGCCTGGGAGGTGCCCTGGAGCGCCGACACCCCTTCCAAGGGTCCGCACTGGACAAATCCCCAAAGCCGGCGCTTCAGGGCCTAGCTATCTGAGCCCCGGGGGATTGGGGCGGCGGCGGCTCCGGGTGGCAGCAGTATCCCCCGACTGAAGCCGCTACCTTGTAGGCCGTGGCCAGGTGGGTCGAGACACGTGACGGTTCGCTGGTGAACCTGGATCAGGCGGAGGTGCTGATGGTGGAGGAGGTTCCCGGCACCAGCGACTACCGCCTCGTGGCCAGAATGGCCTCGCTCGAATTGGTCGTCTTGGGGACGTTTCCGGATCAGGTGGAGGCGGAGATCGAACTGCACCGCGTCGCCCAGGATGTCGATGCACGGCCCGACAACCAGCGGCCGTTGGCCTGACGCGATACTGCGTTCGCTCGTTCGCGTTCCCAAGATTCAAACGGACGTTGCCCGGAAGGTGGAAGCGCGAATGAACCGCCACTCATTGCGAACCTCGACGCGGATCTGGGTGAGTCCTCAGGACGTCGCCCTTTCGATGCCCTTCAAGGATTCCCCGAACCGCCGCATCATCAACGACCCCCCAGGGGAACCGAGGGAGGCTCGCTCCGGTCTCGTCTTGCCATGGGAGCAATGACCTCTGGGCCGCCCGGTGGCGCCGACGTGACGAAGAGCACCATGCTGTGGCAGCCGTTTCCGTTGTGCGCTCGAAGCGCCCATGGGACCATGGGCGCCCAGCTTCACCCATCGCCGAGGGATTGGAAGAGAGGGACGGGTGACGGCAGCCCGGGGCTCCCCGGAGGCGAGCCCGACCAAGCTCCGCTCGTTCCTGATCGCCGACATCCGGGGCTATACGAGGTTCACCGCCGAGCACGGTGACGCCGCCGCCGCCCGCCTGGCGGGGACGTTCGCCGACCTGGCCCGCGACGCCGTCGAGGCGCGGAGTGGGCGGGTGATCGAGCTCCGTGGGGACGAGGTCCTGGCGGTGTTCGACCACGCCGGACAGTCGGTGCGCGCCGCGCTGGAGCTCCAGGCCACCTGCGCCGAGGAGATCGCCCGGGACCCCACCCTTCCCCTGCTCGCCGGGATCGGCCTGGCGGCCGGTGAGGCCGTCCCCGTGGAGGACGGGTTCCGGGGCGCGGCGCTGAACCTCGCCGCACGGCTCTGCTCCAAGGCGGGGGCCGGGGACGTGCTGGTCGCCCAGTGGGTGGCCGAGCTCGCGGGCGAGATCGCCGGGGTCTCGATGGTGGACCGCGGCACCGTGGAGTTGAAGGGATTCCCCGAGCCGGTGGCCTACCTCCAGGCCTCCGTCAAGACGGTCCCGCCCCCGGTCTCCGAAGGTGCGGCGCCGGCCGGGCACCGGGGCGTCCTCCCCCTGGACCTCGACGCGAGCCTGCCGCTGGTGGGGCGGGAGCCCGAGATGCGGTGGGCCCGTGGGACCTGGCGCCAGGCCCGCCGCGGCGCGGGTCGGGTCGTGGCCGTCTCCGGGCCGACGGGGATGGGGAAGACGCGGCTCGCGGCGGAGATCGCAGCCCACGTCGAGGCGACCGGAGGCGCGGTTCGCTACGCCGGAGCCGGCGGGACCGCCATCGCGGACATCCTCGGGGCGATCGAGGCGGCTCGCGCCGCCGCCGCCCCGATCCTGGTGGTCCTGGACGACCTGGACGCCGCCGGCGATCAGGCGGCGGGTGAGCTCACGGAGGCGGTCGGTGAGATCGAGCGCCGCCCGGCGCTCGTGCTCATGCTGGTCGCTCGGCCCGACGTCACCGCCACCCTGGGGAAGCTGATGGAGGACCTCGACGTTCGCGGCGACGGCCACCGGGCCCTCGGCCCGCTCAGCGCCGAGGGCGTTCGCGAGATCTGCCGGGTCTACGCCGGCGACGACGTCGCTGAGGCCCCCCTTGAGTCGATCGCCCGGTCCTCGGGCGGCGTTCCCGGCAACGTGCACGAGGCGATGAGCGAGTGGGCCCGCGACGAGGCCACCCGCCGGCTGGCGGCTGCGGCGGAGTGGCTGAGCGCGGGCCGGGAACGTCACGCGGCCGGGCTCGACTTCGCCAACAACGTGATCGGCCTCAAGCTCGACCGGATCTACCGGGTGCCCGAGGGGAGCACCGCCGAGGAGCCACTCTGCCCGTACAAGGGCCTGGCCCCGTTCGTCCCCGACGACTCCCGGTTCTTCTTCGGACGCGAGGGCATCGTGGGGGAGCTGGCGGCGCGAACCGTCGGGGTCGGACTCCTCGGCGTGGTCGGGCCGTCGGGGTCCGGGAAGTCCTCGGTGGTGGCGGCCGGCCTTCGCTCGTCGCTGGCGGCCGGGTTGCTCCCCGGGAGCGCCCGGTGGCGACAGGTGGCCATGCGTCCCGGTGAGCATCCCATGCCGGCACTCCGCTCGGCTGTGGGCGGCCTCGCACCCGGGCTGGACGAGGACGATCCGCTGGGGTGGGCCATCGACGCACTGAAGCCGGAGGAGCGACTGGTGGTCTGCGTCGACCAGTTCGAGGAGTTGTTCACCACCGCCGCCGATGGGGACGAGGCGGAGGCCTTCGTCCGGGCTTTGCTGACCGCCGCGGCCAACCCGGACCGCGGGGTGGTGGTCATCTGCCTCCGGGGCGACTTCTACGGCCACGTGGCGGCCTACCCCGACCTGGCGGAGGCGCTGGCAGCGAACCACGTCCTGGTGGGCCCGATGTCGCCGGAGGAGCTCCGTCGGGCCATCGAGCTGCCGGCCCGGCGGACCGGGATCCGCGTGGAATCCTCGCTCGTCGATCGGCTCATCCAGGAGGTCGGGGAGGCCCCGGGGGGCCTTCCCTTGCTGTCCACCGCGCTCGTCGAGCTGTGGGAGGAGCGGGAGGGCGGATGGATCAGGCTGGAGGCCTACGAGCGGACGGGCGGCCTGCGGGGCGCCGTGGCCCGGCTGGCGGAGCAGACCTTCGGGGAGCTCTCCGAGGCCGAGCGGGCCGCCACACCGGGGGTGTTCCTGCGACTGGTCGGACCGGGAGAGGGAGAAGCGGTGACCCGGCGCCGGGTGCCCGCGGAGGAGTTCGACAGCCACCGGGACCCGGCCACGGCGGCGGTGCTCGAGCGGTTCACGCAGGACCGCCTCCTCTCGGCCGACGACGGGACCATCGAGGTCGCCCACGAGGCCCTGCTCCGCGAGTGGCCCCGCCTTCGGAACTGGCTGGAGGAGGACGCCCAGGGCCGGCTGCTCCGGCTGCACCTCACCCAGGCCGCCAAGCAGTGGCAGGGGTCGGAGGAGGAGGACTCCGAGCTGTACCGGGGTCCCCGTCTGTCCGCCGCCCTGGACTGGGTCGCCGATCACGGGACCGAGCTGAACGAGCTGGAGCGACGCTTCGTGAGCGCGAGCCGGGAGGCGGGCGAGCGCGAGGCCGACCGCCAGCGCAGGACGAACCGCCGGCTTCGGGGCCTGCTGGCCGGCGTGGCGGCGTTCCTGGTCCTCGCGCTGGTGGCCGGATCGCTCGCCCTGGTGCAGCGAGGCCACGCCCGGCGCTCGGCGGAGGAGGCATCGCGGTCTGCGGCGCGGGCGTCCCGGTCGGCCACGGCCGCCGAGGCCCAGCGCCTCGGGGCCCAGGCACTCACGGTGACCACCCCGGACCAGTCACTCCTCTTCGCCAGGGAGAGCTACAACCTCGATCCCTCCGCGGCGACCAAGGGCTACCTGTTCGCGGCCCTGCTCAAGGCTCCGGCCGCGCTGGCGGTGGTGTGTCCGCTGCCCGAGCGGCTCCTGGTGGTCTCGACCAGCCCGGACGGCACGCGCCTGCTGGTGCTGAACGACGCCCGCCAACTCGCCGTCGTGGACGCCCGGACCCTGTCGACCCTGAGCACGTTCGCGTTCCCCTCCGGGGGTTTCTTCTCCTGGGCGGGGAGCGACCGGGTCCTGTTCTCGGGGGGGAACCAGGCGGGTTTCTACGACGCTGCGAGTGGCTCGTTCCAGCCGTCGCCGGCCCTCCCCAGGACCGCCGCGGCCGTGGCGTCCGACGGCAACACCCTGCTCACCCTGCCGCCGTCGGGAGCCCGGATCGGCGTGTTCGACCTGTCGGCCTCGCGTCTCGTTCGCCGGATCGCGGCACCTCGGGGGCGGATGTTCTGGGACGTCCTGCCCCAGCCGGGCGGGGCCGTGGTGGCGGTGGACTACCCGGCGTGCTTTCCGAAGTGCTTCCCGTTCCGGCCGCGCTACGAGGTGTGGCTCCACGGGGTCACCGGATCACCGAGCGTCGTCATCCCGGGGCCGCCCGGGGTGCCCACGGAGATCCCCGTCTCCGTTGCCTCGCACTGGTTCGCCATCCCCTGCACGGGAGGGAGCGGAGACGAGGTTCGGCTGATCGACCTGGCCACCGGGCGGTCGCGAACGGTCTCCACAGGCCTGGGCGGCGCGGTCGCCGTCGTCGCGCTCTCGCCGGACGGGCGGACGCTGGTGGCGGCGGGAGGCCCGCACGCCACGGTGGTGGCCATGAGCGTGCCCGACGGCTCGAGCCTTGACACGTTCACGGGCCACCAGAGCCAGATCCACGGCATCGCGTTCGATGCCGCGGGATCGACCGTCTACACGGCGGGAGCCGACGGCAGGCTGATCGCCTGGGACCTCAGCGGGGCCAGGCGGCTGGCCCGCGTGGCGCGTCTCCCCGGCCTGCCGTCCACCGCGCCCGGATCACCGGTCGGACAGCGGGTGGCCACGTCCGCGGATGGGCGATACGTCGCGGTCGCCCAGGGCGACGGGACGGTCGCCATCGTCGACGGCACATCGCTCCAGCCGCTCCGAACCGTCCGGGCGGCCTCCGCCGGCTCGACGGCACAGCCGCTCTCGGTCGGGTTCGCACCGGACGGCCGGTGGATCGCCGTGGGAACCGACGACGGGCGCGTCCAAGTGGTCGATACCACGTCCTGGACCGTGACGGAACGGCTCACGGTGCCACCCCTCACCACGTCGGCACTGCACGGGGTCGTCTCCGTCGCCTTCTCACCCAAGGGCGACGTCCTCGCGGCGGGGGTCGCGGACGGCCGCATCCTCCGGTGGTCCGTCCCGACGTGGAGCACCCTGCCCCCCATCGTGGCCGCCACGCCCGCCTCGAAGGACGACGCTCCGCTTTCCGCCATCGCCTTCTCCCCCGATGGCACTCACATCGCGGTGGCCGTCGCGCACACGGGTGCTCCGAGCGGATCGGTGGCCGTCCTCAAGGCGGCCACCGGGGCCACCGAGTACACGGTTCGGGTCGGCTTCCAGGCCGCGGCCGCAGTGTTCACTCTCGACGGGCGCACCCTGATCACCGGGGACGGCGACGGCCTCGCCAGGTTCTGGAACGCCGCGACCGGCGCACCGGAGGGCGCGCCCATCCTGGTGGATCAAGGGCTGGTCAACAGCCTGGCCGTCGACTCGACCGGGCAGACACTGCTCGCGGCGGGGACGGACGGGGCGACCTGGTTGTTCGACATCCCGACCCGGACCCAGATCGGCACGCCGCTCGGCGCGAACCCCACGGTGTGGACCGCGGCCGTGTTCGTGGGCAAAGGGGACGGTCGGCCGCTCGCCCTGGCGGTGCCCCAGCCCGGCGCCCCGCCCGCGCCCGCCACCCTCACCGCGTGGAACTACCACTCGCGGTACCTGGCCGGCCGGGCCTGTGACGTGGCCAGGCGCAACCTCACCAGGCTCGAATGGGAGCAGGTGCTGCCGAACGTCCCCTACGCGAAGGTGTGTCCCCAGTACCCGCTTCCGGCGTCCTCCGTGGCGCTTCCCCCCACGGGGTAGCAGGTCCAGGTGCCTCAGCGATGGGGGGGAGGGAACCGCGCTCGTGGGGCCGTTTCAGCGACGGCGCTGATCGTGGCGGTCCTGGCCATCGGTTGGTTCCTGGGCAGCAGGAGCGGCCTCACGACCGTCCCACCTGCGGAACGAGCACAGACACCGTCCAGCCCGCCTCCCGAATCGGTCCTGGAGCTCGATCCGGTGACCGGCCGCATCGCGGCCATAATCCACCTCCCGGTCCGACTGGACGTCGGGATCGCGAGCATGGTCGCGGGACGGGGCGAGGTGTGGGTGAACGCCTCACCCAACCTTGTCCACATCGACCCCCGGGCCGCCGCTGTGCGCGGGGTGGTCGGCTTCGGGAGCCCGCACCGGGACAGCGGACTGTTGGGGGCGGCCGCCATCGCCGTAGGCTCGCCCACGGTGTGGATCACCGGCGGGCTAGACATCCCCAGCCTCGCGCATCGGGTCGCCCGCCTGGACCCGGCGACCAGCCGGTTCCTTCGGCCCGTTCAGATCCCGGCCGGAGTCCCCGCAGGCGTGGCGGTGGGAGATGGCTCGGCGTGGGTGAGCACGAGCACCGGTCGAATCGTTCGGATCGACGGAGCCACCGGCACCGTTCAGCGAGTCATCCCCGTCGCGGACTCTCTCGACTCGGTGGTGTACGGGGCAGGCTTCGTGTGGGCGGCCGACGTCCTCGGGGGCGCCGTGTACCGGATCGACCCACACACCGAAACGGTGGCCGCGCCAGTGCGGGTCTCTGGGACCCCGAGTGGCCTCGCGGCGGGGGAGGGAGCACTGTGGATCCTGGACAGCCTCGCCGGAACAGTCCGGTCCCTGGGACCCGGATCCGATCGCGTGGGCGCACCTATCCGAGTGGGTGAAACCGCGACGGCCATCGCTGTCGGATTGGGGTCCGTGTGGGTGTCCGCGCTCGACGGAACGATCCGAGAGATCGATCCCCGGACCGGGGATGTCTCCCAGATCGAGGTCGGCTCACCTCTGGCGGCGATCGCCGTGGACGGGCCCTCTCGGACGGTGTGGGTGACCGTGGCCCGGACATCTGCGGCGGGCTGAAGAGCGATGACAGGGAGCCATGTTGTCGTTCGAACGCCCCGCGCAAGACTGGGTCCCCCTTCATCGCTCCGTGCGCGCCCAGGCCTGCTGCTTCCCACCAAAGCGACAGGCGAGCCCGGGTCTCATCGATAGAGTGCCCGGGAAGAAGGGCCCTCCTTTGGGGCACCCTCATCCCTCGGTCCACCCATGCCGGGCGTTACAAAGGAAGAGGGCGCCTCCGGACCCGGCGCCCTCTTCCAGTTGCCTTGTGGTCCGGCCTACGACGGATCCGCCACCGAGACGCCGTAGATGCTCGAGTTCCCGAACACCTTGGCGCCGTCGGGCGAGCAGTCCACGTTCGGTGCCGGCTTGGTGACGCCGCCCGTGCCGTCCTGCAGCGACTGCCGCCACGCGTCGATCGCCGGACAGTCCGCGCCGTCGCGGGTGTCGTTCCACACCGCCGCCCCGTAGTCGTTGCGGGCGACGGCGTAGACGTAGTCGCCCAGGAACTCATCGGTGAGGGCGTTCGCCGACGCGGCCCGGGCGTCCCCAGCGTTGCCGCGCGTACTGAAGATCTCGCTGAAGGAGCCGACCGCACCCGTTGTGGTGTTCACGTCCGCGTGCAGGAGCACGCCGATCAGGGGCCGGGGCGTGCCGGTCGTGTCCTGGTAGGGCTGGGTGAACGCGTTGTAGACCACGTACACGTCCGAGCCGTCGGGGGAGATTGCTGGTGCGGTGTAGTAGGGCCGGTCCCCAGATACCTCGATGTTCACCGGGCTCGACCAGTTCGCACCACCATCAGTGGACGTCGAGAACTTGAGGTGCTCGTTGTTCAACCCGTCCGCTCCGTCCGCCCAGGCCAGCACGATCTGGTCGGTCGCCCCGGTCCCGTCTGGGGAGCCATTCGCGATGTCCACGGAGGGCGCGTCCGACAGATCGTCCCGGGCCCCGGCATCCCCGTCCATCACGAACCTGCCCTGGACCGGGTCGAACACCCCCGTATGCGTGACGGTGAACAGCTTCCGAGGATTCTCGAACGTCGCGCCACCGTCGAAAGACCGGGTCAGGTAGATGCCGTTCTGCTTCGTCTTCTGGTCGAACCCCAGCCAGAACAGATACACGTTGCCGCTGCTGTCGGTGCGGATGGTGCACCCGCTCGATCCGCTCAAGATGCTGAATTTCCCGGAGGAGGCCGCCGTGTTCTTCTGGACGATCTGCGACTGCCAGGTGTCACCACCGTCGGTGGAGCGGGCCAGGACCTCCCGAACCGTCGCGGATCCCGCGCTCGGGCCCCCCACGTAGTCACCGAAGCAGACATAGGCGTTGCCGAAGAACGGGCTGGTGGCGGCGTCATCCGCCCACACCTGCTCCTTGTCGGCGAAGCCGGCGGCGCTGCCTCCCGCAGTGATGACCGCCGGCGGCTTCCAGTCGCCCTTCGTCGGCAGCGACGAGATGCCGCCCGAGGGGACGTCGGTCCGGGAGACCCCGATGGCCTCCACCCCCTTGAACCCGGCGTCGCTGCGCTTCGCTGAGAAGTTCGCGGTGAGGTTCGCGTAGTACAGGCGCGAGCCGTTGGACCAGGAAAACGAGCCGTCGGACGCCGGCACGGGCCCGAACGCCACGGCGGGGTCGCCGTCGGAGACGACGCCGTTCTCGTAGTACCAGGGAAGCGTGCCGATCTGCCCTCCCTCGGCGGGGGTGAGCGGCGCGCACGGGTCGGTCGACGTCCCCGCCGTTCCGATGCACGTCCGGGCGCTGTACCCGCTGTACGTGGGCTGGGCCCACGTGTCGCCCCTGTCGAAGGAGAAGTACACGCCGGAGGTCCCAACGCCTGGGGTGAACGGGCAGGTGTTATCCGCCCCGACGTTGCAGCCCTCGAGGTCGATGTTGTCGTTGGCCCCCCCGACCAGCAGGTTCGGGTGGGCGGGGTCCACGGCGAGGGCCGGCTCGTTCTGCTTGTCCTGGGAGAACAAGGTGTCGTTGCTGCCCACCGAGACTTCCACGTCGACTCCGTGCGTCGCGGCGGCCGGCAGCGGGATCAACGCCACCGTGAGCCCCACCACGGCCCACAGGACGACCAGTCGGCTCAGTCTCATGCGCACCCCCCTCACTGGGAATCGGACAGGTCCGTCCCCTCCGGCGATCTGCAACCGGTCGTGGATACTACCCAGGGCAGTGGAGTACAACCCCCAACGTACGTAGTCGGGCTGTCGGTGTCGGCCCCAATCGACACGGCTGAGGACCCGGCGGCCTCGTCGGGGAGTGGGTCGGTCGAGGAGTAGGCATTCAATGGGCAATTAGGGCAGCGTGCCCGAGGTGCGGCCAGGAAAACCCTGCCATCGCCCGCTTCTATCTCGCCCGCGGCTCACCCCTCGCCGAGCCTTCCGCTCCCCCCATCCGAGGAGCGGAAGGTCGTCACCGTGCTGTTCTGCGACCTGGTGGCGTTCACCGCCTGGTCCGAGCAGGGCGACCAGGAGGACGTCGGGGGCATCCTTCGCCGCCACCACGAGTCGATCATGCGACCGGCATGACTCAAGCCTTCAGTCGGGGGCGACGATCCATCATGAAGAAGGAGCAAGCATGCCCTCATCCCAACTGTGGCGCATGGTCCTGGCCCCCTCACCGCTTTCGGCGGACGAGCAGGGGGCGAGTCCGGACGCGCACGGGAGCTACGGCCGGCTCATGGATGCCATCGACCTGGTCCTCCGTCAGATCGAGGAAGAGGGCAGGGACGGCGCCTCGAGCGGGTGAAGGGCCTGCGGCAGGCGCGGGGCGGCTACCCGATCTTCGCGATGATCGCCTGGATCTCGTCCGCGTTGAACGCCCGAAGGGTGGTCGAACGGATGTTTCCCTGCGAGCCCAGCGCCAGCAGGAACGCCGTTCCCGTCTCGTCGTCGGGAAACTCGCCCACCGTGACGATGTCGTACGGACCGACGGTCCAGTAGATGTCCTTGATCGTCCCGCCCATGGACTCGGCGGCGGCCGTTGCTGCCTGGGCCCGATCCTTTGTCGCCTTGAAATTGCGGATGCCCTGATCGGTCCAGTTGATCAGGCTGATGAAGGTGGGCATGCCACCCTCCTCTCCGCGGGCCCCGGGGCTGATGAGCGATCAAGACACTGGCTCCGTTCCTCGCGCAAGTCGGCTACCTCGTCCAACACGGCAACGCGACAGGGGCAGAACACCGTCCCCCAGGCCCAGGCCTCTCGGCTGGTGATCAGGAAGCGCTGAGCCCCACATGACCCGGGCCGAGGGAGTGGAGGTGGGGAGACCCCGCTCCAGCCGGCCCGGATGTCTACGCTGGTCGGCCCGCTTACGCGTTCACCGTCAGGACGAGCCAGGACACGGGCCCGGGCGGGCCAATCGAACCAAGCCCAGGGCTGTTCCCTTGTACTCGAAGCCACACGGCTCGCCACCGCGGGCACGTGCTATGGAGCGGCGATTCCGGGAGTTCTTGATGGGCCGGCTCCCGGGCTCACGCCAGGGTCACGGGATCGCCGCGATGGACGGTCCCGCCTTTGACTGCCGAGGCGTACACGCCGACGTTCACCCCATTGTGTTGGGCGGCCGTTCGGAGGATTCCCGAATCCTTGGGCAGGTCGCCCTGGGGCAGCGTGATCATCACGCAGCGAGGACAGGGTCCGGTGATCGCCAAGCGGACATCGTCGCCGATCGCTACGGTGTGACCGATCCAGTCATTTTCCACGAACCCCTGCTCTTCCGGCCCGGTCGCCACGACGATGTTCGGCCGAAAGCGCCGAGCCTCGAAGCGTCCCTCCGGGTACAGCGCGCGGAGACGATCGATCGTCGCCGTGGTCAGCAGGTGCAGGACAGCGATATCGAAGAACGTCCCCGCCGGCAGTTCGAAGTCGGTCACGGTGTCTCGGTAGTCGAGACCGGCCATGTCCGGCCAGTACTCCTCGGCCGTCGCGCCCGAAGACGTCTCATCGTGCTGGGCTTCCTCGAAGGAGACGGCACGGCTGAACGCTCGGGAGAGGATCTCCTGAAGATCACCCTGCTCGTTCGTCACGGCGGTCCCATCAGGAAGGGTGATGCGAACCGCGGGCAGCTTCGATCGCGCCCGTGGAGGTTCGACGTAGGCGGCCCGAAAGTCGAAGAAGTTCCCCCACTTCCTGGGATTCTTCGCCCCCCCGACCTTTCCGGTGGCCCGATCGACGACCGCGAACTGCCGATCCCCGAGGAGACCCCGTTCCGTCACCTCCGCCGCGTTCAACTCTTCTCCCATCATCGACTTCACGGGATAGCGCCACAGCCCGACCACCGAGGCATCATCGATTCGCGGGGGAGCTGGGTGGGGCCCATTCGTATCCATGGCGGCCTCCCGTCGGTGTCAGCTCGATTGCCGCATCCAAGCTCCTGCTGGAGAGGGCTCATGTCAACCGGAGAGGCCAGGGGCAGGAGCCGGTAGCCGCTCGGAGGGAATGGAACCGCTTGAGCGGACGGGGGAGTCCATCGCCGTTCGGCAACCCCTGAGACGCTCCTCACCCGTAGCTGCTGCTCCCTTGGCGAATTGTCGCATCACGCTGGCTGAGCCCGAGCCATGTTGCAACGGTGGGATAGGAGCAGTCTTGGGCGCCCCTTCTTCAGGATAACGGGGGGTCTACTGCTCCAAGACGGATGCAAGCGGCCGCGGAGCGGTGATCGGATCGGCGTGACGATGGACGATCTTCCACCCGTCCTCTTCCCGCCGGTATATGGTCGTCACGTGGAGTGAAAACGACGCCACGTCGTCGGCGCCGCTCATCTTCGTCCGGGTCCGCTCGATCTCGACGATGTATCCGAGATCCGCCGTCACAAACTCCGAGACGCGAGCGAAGTCGATGGGCTCGCCGTCTCGGAACTGGGAGGCGACACCCTCCAGGGTCTCAGCGATCTGGCTCCATCCACGGACGGGGGGGCCGAGGGGGTTCGCGAGGGTGACGTCGTCGCCTCGCGAAAACATCTTCTTCTTCGGCTCGGGATCCCCTCTCATCAGCGCATCCGTCGCTCGGTGGTCTTGCTCGATGACCTGCGCGAAATCAGGAGCCGGCATCGGATCCTCCTTTCCAGTGAAGACGTGGTGCCTTCACCCTCGGCCGACTGGGCGTGACGACTCCGTCGACTCCGGGGCGGGGGGGCTCTGATCGACGGGGGGAAAGTCACCGTGCCGGTGGACGATCTTCCACTCGCCGTTCTCGCGACGGTAGACATGGGTGACCCGCAGGGTCTTCGGCTCGGCGGGGCCGCCGTCGACGGACACGGTGGAGCGTTCGTACCCAACCGTGTAGGCCAGGTCCCCGCTGGCGCCGGCCGCCAGGAGCTCGAAGCGATACTCCGTGATGCTGGAGAACATCGACGCCACCCAGCGGAAGGTCCGGCTCACCTCGTCCCACCCGCTCTTGTTCGGCCCCAACGCCCCGAACAGCGTCACCGGGTCCTCGTGCGACCACATCGCCATGCGCGGCGTCGGGTCCCCTCGGTGCAACGCTTCCTCCGCCTCGACCTGACGGGGGATCATCGTGGCCAGGAAGTCGTCGACCTCGCTCCTGCTGCGTTCCAGGGACTTGCCATCGGCGGGTCGCGCCATCGGCTCCACGTAGGGAGCCCGCCAGGCCGGAGCCTCGAAGGGAGCCGCGAAGTATGTCCTCCCCCGGAAGACCTTCCCATCCCGGAGCTCCAGGATCGCCACCACGTGGTAGGTGGCCCCGTCCGGATAGGTCCCCAGCGCTTCCACGGTGAAGGTGTCTCCGAACCCGACGATCCTGGTCGGCGTCAGGCTCGGGAAACTCGAGGAGAGGATCCATCGATCCTCGGTCCCGGTCACCCGGCGCGTCTCGGTCTGCACCTGCGCATACCGCTCGTTGGCCTTCCGGAGGTTGTCGTGGCCCCGGATCACCTCGCCCGACTGCGGGTACTCCGCCACGAAGTCGGGGTGATGCAGCTCACGGAGCGCGTCGAAATCCCGTGGGATGGCCCGCATGTACCGCTCGACGATCTCCCGGCCTGCCAGCTCCTTCATGCTGTCCTCCCTCCGCTCGACGATCGTTCGTCATCGTCGGGCTCCGGAGGACGCAAGACATCGTGGAATACTCGTATTTCATCCGACTCTCGGGGAGGGTGTCCGTGCCGCGCCGATCACCGTTGGTGGGCCGCGAGCGGGAGATGCAAACGCTTGGCCGGCTGGTCGAGCAGGCCCGCGCCGGGCGGGGATCGGTGGCCCTGATCGAGGGCGAACCGGGAATCGGGAAGACGCGCTTGCTCAGGGAAGCGCTCCGTCTCGCGGAGGCTCGCGGGTTCGAGGTTGCACTCGGGGCCGGTGAGGAGCTGGAGCGAGACCGCCCCTTCGGCCCAATCGCCGCGGCTTTGGGGCTCGCTCCGGAGGCCTCTGATCCACGGCGGGCGGAGATCGCTCGGCTCCTCAGGCCCGGCCACGACGTCGCAGGAGCCTGGGAGCGGGGGCCGGCCCTCCGCTACGAGGTCCTCGAAGCGATCCTCGACCTGGTCGAAGACCTCTCCGCGCTCCGGCCCATTGCCGTGGGTCTCGACGACCTGCAATGGGCGGATGCCTCAACGCTGCTCGTGGCGCGCAATCTGGGGAGCCGGCTGCTCTCCCTGCCGGTGGTGCTCCTGATGGCGTCCCGTCCTGTACCGCGCGCCGGTGATCTGGCCACGGTCCTGGAGGTCCTGCGCCGAGCGGGCCTGGTGGAGGTGGAACCGGGACCGCTCTCTCACAACGAGGTGGTAGCGCTCGCCGGCTCCATGGTGCCGCACACGCCAAGCCCCGCCGTTCTGTCGCAGCTCTCGGGTGCGGCGGGGAACCCACTCCTGGTGACGGAACTCGTGTCCGCGGTCGGGGAGAGCGGATCGCCCGGCGACCAGACCGACCCATGGGTGGGCGGCGTGCCCCCGACGTTTGCCGAGACCATCCTGCGACGCCTCCGGTTCCTCTCGGCCGAGACCCTCCACGTCATCAGGCTTGCTTCCGTGCTGGGCTCGGTGTTCTCTGTGGCGGACCTCGCGCTCGTGTCGGGGCGCCCGGCGACCGAACTGGTGGCGCCACTGGACGAGGCGCGGGGCGCCCGCCTCCTCGTAGACGTGGATGATCGGCTGGGCTTCCGCCACGACCTGGTTCGAGACTCCGTGTACGCCGACCTGCCGCTGTCCGTGCGCAAGGAGCTTCACGCGCATGTGTCGAGCTCTTCTGCACTCGCACGGGGCTCGAACCCGACGACACGATCGCCGAGCTCTGCCGGCGCCTCGACAACCTGCCGCTGGCCGTCGAGCTGGCGGCGGCCCGCGCGAGCGTGCTCTCTCCGGGCCAGATCCTGGAGCGACTGTCGAAGCGCCTGGACCTGCTCAAAGGGGGCCGCGATGCCGAGGCTCGCCAGCAGACTCTGCGCGCGACGATCGAGTGGTCCTACGACCTCCTGACAGAGGAGGAGAAGACCCTCTTCGGCCGCCTGGGCGTCTTCGACGGCGGATGCACCCTGGAATCGGCCGAGGCAGTGGCGGACGCCAACCTGGACACCCTCCAGTACCTCGTGGACAAGAGCCTCCTCCGCCATGCCGATGAGCGGTTCTGGATGCTGGAGACCATCCGTGAGTACGCGAAAGAGCAGCTCGACGACTCGGGCGAGAGCGACGAGTTGCGCCGGCGGCACGCCGAGCACTTCCTGGCCCTCGCGGAGGAGGCGGAGCCGCACCTGCGCCAGCACTGGTCGGGGCAGTGGTGGGACCGGCTGGAGCCCGAGCACGACAACCTGCGAGCCGCACTCGACCGGCTTGAGGTCTCAGGCGAGAGTGAACTCGCCTTGCGGTTGGCCGGAGCAGTGTGGTGGTTCTGGGATGCGCGAGGCCACCTGGCGGAAGGACGGCGTCGTCTCGAAGGCGCGCTCCAGGCCGACGAGCGCCCGACGGCGGCCCGCGCGAGAGCCCTCAACGGAGCGGCCGCCCTGGCGCTCGACGGCGGAGATACTGCGACGGGCAGGCTGCGGGCCGAGGAAGCGCTCGCGCTCCATCGCGCTCTCCGGGCGGGTTGGGGCGCCGCCTACTCCGTTTACCTTCTCGCCCACGCTGCCGCCTTCGAAGCTGACTGGACAAGGGGGAAGCGGCTCTTCGAGGAGAGCCTCCGCCTTTTCGGCGAGCTCGGCGACCAGCACTACACGCTCGACTCGACTCGCAAGCTCGCGTGGATGTACGAGAGCCTCGGCGACCGCGAAAGCGCCCGCGCGATGCACGAGGACAACCTCCTTCGGGCACGTGCGGCGCGCAACGAGCACGTGGTGGCCTTGACGCTGGACGTCTTGGCCAGGTACGCGATCCGCGACGGCCGGGTCGAGCACGCCGTCTCGCTGCTGAAGGAGAGCCATCGCATCGACCGTGCTCTCGGCTCATCCTGGGGGATCGTGCTGGCCCTCCGCACCTTCGCCCGCGTGCTCGCTCTGAAGGGGAGGGCGGCCGCAGCCGCGCGCATCCTCTCCGGGGCGAAGGCCCGCAACCAGGAGATGGGGTTCAGGACGGACCCTTCCGTCGAGAGGTTTGACGAGGAAACCCTGAGCACGATCCGGACGCAGCTCGACGAGGCTGCTCTTGCCGAGGCATTGGAGCAAGGCCGAGCCCTGACCCTCGACGAGGCCGGCGCGCTCGCCCTCGAGTCCTTGGAGTGACACCATGGCGGCGCCAGGCCGCGCTCCGGCCGGAGCTCCCCCCCGCCCTCGACCCGGTCCTGGCCCGGGGACTGGCCAAGGACAAGGCCTCCCGGTACCCCTCCTGCGGGGAGCTGGTGGCCGCCGCCCGGGAGGCCCTGGGGGAAGGCTCGGCCCCTCCAGCGCCGGAGACGCCTCCCGGCCCGGCCACCCGCAAGACCGTGACCGTGGTGGCAGTGCTGCTGCCCGGGGAGGGGGGCGAGACCCGGAGGTGGCATCACCATCCGGGGAATCCTCCGCCGAACTGGCCGCCGAGCTGCTCGGTCGGCACGGGGGAACGGTGGAACGACCTCTCCCCGGACACGTGGTGGGGATCTTCGGCCATCCGGAGCTGCACGAGGACGACGCCCTGCGGGCCCTGCGGGCGGCGAGCGCGCTCCGGGCTGACCTCCCCGGGGCCAGGACGGGCGTCGACACCGGGGTGGTCCTGGCCCAGCGGCGGGTTCAGCACCTTGACGCGATCCCCGCGATCGTCTGTCCCCGCTGGCACCCGGGATGGTAGAACCCGGCCGGGGAGGTGAGCACAGGGGAGATGGGGACGGACCCGCGCATCGGCACCGAGCTGGGCGGCTACCGCATCGAGTCGCTGCTCGAGCGGGGCGGGATGAGCGTCGTGTACCTGGCCGAGCAGGAGTTCCCGAAGCGCAAGGTGGCCCTGAAGCTCCTCGCTCCCGAACTGGCCGAGGACCAGGCGTTCCGGGAACGGTTCATCCGGGAATCCAACGCTGCGGCCTCGATCGACGACCCCAACATCGTGCCCATCTACGGCGCCGGGGAGGCCGACGGCGTGCTGTACATCGCCATGCGCTACGTGGAGGGAACCGACCTCCGCAAGCTCCTCGACGCCGAGGGCCCCCTGGACCCAGTACGTGCCGTCTCCATCGTGTCCCAGGCCGCCAGCGCCCTGGACGCCGCCCACGCCCGGGGCCTGGTCCACCGGGACGTGAAGCCGGGGAACCTCCTCCTCACGACCCGGGGATCCTCGGGATCGCGACCCCTCGACCACGTGTACGTCTCCGACTTCGGGTTGATCAAGCGGCGAGATACGGAGAAGGACCTCACCCGGACCGGTCAGGTCATGGGCTCGGTCGACTACATCGCCCCCGAGCAGATCGAGGGGCGGTCCGTGGACGGCCGGGCCGACGTGTACTCGCTGGGCTGCGTGCTGTACGAGTGCCTGATCGGGGAACCCCCCTTCCGTGGGGAGGTCGATGCGGCCGTGATGTACGCCCACCTCAAGGAGCTCCCTCGCCGGCCATCGGACCTGCGCCCCGAGCTCCCCCACGGCCTCGACGACGTGGTCGCCCGGGCCCTGACCAAGTCGCCGGAGGACCGGTACGCAACCTGCGGCGAGATGGCGGAGGCGGCTCGTGTCGGACTGAAGCCCGGCGTGGGCTTCACCGGCTGCGAGGTGACCCACAGCCCCATCCTGAACGACAAGAGCTTCAACCAGGCGGTCTACGAGGGACTCACCCGAGCGACCGCCGATCTCGGGATCGGGACGAGCGTTCGCGTCTCCAAGTCGGAGCAGGACTACGCGCGGAACATCCAGGAATCCATCGACGCGGGATGCAGCCTCATCGTGACCGCGGGCTTCCTGATGCAGGAGGCGACGACGAACGCGGCCAGAGCGAATCCCGACCAGCGATTCGCCCTGGTGGACCCGGAGGGCACCCTGCCCCCCAACGTGCTGGGACTCGCGTTCCAGACCGATCAGGCCGCGTTCCTGGCCGGCTACCTCGCGGCGGGGATGAGCAGGACCGAGAAGGTGGCGACCCTGGGGGGCCAGGACATCCCCCCGGTGACCATCTTCATGGACGGGTTCGCCGCCGGCATCCTCAAGTACAACCGCGATCACGGCACCACCGTGCAGCTCCTGGGCTGGGATCCGGCCACCGGGGTGGGCTCGTTCGTCTCCGAGGATCATGCGGTGGCGTTCTACGACCGAGCCGCCGGGCGCTCCATCGCGGAGGCGCTGATCTCGGGGGGTGCGGACGTCGTGCTGCCGGTGGCCGGCGAGGCCGGCCTGGGGGCGGTGCAGGCGGCACGCCACCACCACGACGTGCTCGCGGTGGGCGTCGACACGGACCAGTTCATCTCGGCGCCGGAGTTCGGCCCGATCTGGCTCACCAGCATTCGCAAGAGGATCGACCTGGTGGTCGAGGCGGCGATGAGGCGTGTGGTCGATGGAACGTTCGAGGGAGGCACGTTCCTGGGCACGCTGGAGAACGGAGGGGTGGACCTGGCTCCGTTCCACGAGCTGGACGGCCGGGTCCCCAAAGCCCTGAAGGTTCGACTGGAGGAGCTGAAGGCCGGCATCGTCGACGGCTCGGTCTCGGTGGATCCCCAGGACTACCTGGCGACCTGACGGCACCGGGCGATCAGGTCGAAGCGCCGTTCCCCTTCCGCCGGAACAGTTTCCGCCCCAGCCACACAACCGGGTCGTGGCCCGAGTCCACCGCCCGCTCCTTCAGCGGGATGATCGCGTTGCCGGTGATGTGGATGTCCTCCGGGCAGACCTCGGTGCAGCACTTCGTGATGTTGCATAGGCCCAGGCCGGCCCGCCGCCGCAGCAGCCTCCATGCGGTCGTTCGTGTCGAGCGGGTGCATCTCGAGCTCGGCGTAGCGGATGAAGAACCGAGGCCCGGAGAACCGAGGCTTGTTCTCCTCGTGGTCCCGGATGACGTGGCACACGTTTTTCGTGCAGCACGTTCCGCCGGTAGTCCGGTCGCTCTACCCCATGGACGCGCAGGGCAGGACCGGCTCCCACCGGTAGCGCACGCATCCTCCACCGGGCTCGGCTGAAGAGTACTGGTCTCGATCCTCCTATCAAAGTCAAGCCGGTCGATCGAGCGTTCCGCGACAGCCGCGCAATAGCTCACGAAGTTGACGACGCCGGCGACCCACCCTCAGCGAGAGCTCGGTAGACCTCGCGGGCCACGTAGCGCTTCAAGCA
>WNGL01005223.1_pt1 | contig 25873 bp, 21 predicted proteins | sample 5400591 | NCBI WGS metagenome assembly WNGL01 (sample SAMN13153377, study PRJNA577476) | soil metagenome | isolation source: 80 cm soil or saprolite under Garry oak tree replicate 1 | place: USA:California | collected 2016-06-15 | reverse complement strand
TCGCAGCAGGGCAACGCGCTTTACTCGCTCGTGACCCTCGGCATCGCCGACGAGCGTGCGCATTCGCTCGTAGAAAGGTTGCTGCATTGGCAGTGGCCCGACGGAGGGTGGAACTGCGACCGTCATCCGGAGGCCGACACATCGTCATTCATGGAGACGCTCCTGCCCATGCTCGGGCTCACGGTCTATGCGCGGAAATACCGACGCCCCGCTGCTATGAAGGCCGCCCGCGCCGCGACGGATGTCTTTCTGCGCCGCTGGCTCTTCAAGCGCGTCTCGGACGGACGCATCATCGCGCGCGACTTCGTCGCGCTGCATTACCCGCGTTACTGGCACTACGACTTCCTCGGCGGCCTGAAGGCGATGATGCAAGTGGGACGGATCGATGACCCGCGCTGCGCTGAGGCCCTCGACCTTCTCGAAGCACGGCGACTGCCTGACGGCGGCTGGCCGGCCGAGAAACGCTATTACAAGGTCAGTCCAAGGACGATGGTGTCCAACGCCGACTACGTGAACTGGGGCGGAACGAGCCGCAAGCGGATGAACGAATGGGTCACGGTCGACGCGCTGGCTGTATTGCGAGCCGCGGGCCGCCTCGACACCTAAGAGGATCGATCGACAAAAGCCGCACTGGCGCGAGCCCGACGCGGAGCATCCTGTTTTGACACAACCTCGACGTGAGCCCTCCCTAGTGTCTTTCAAGAATTCATGAAATCGCATACGCAGGGCCGCCGTGCGGTCCGCGCACGGGACACGAGCCAGCCACTTCATCGCTTCAAAGCGGACCTCTTCAAAACCCTCGGTCACCCACTGCGCATCCAGATCCTCGAGATCCTTCGCTCAGGCGAGGTTAGCGTTCGCGACCTGCTGCGCGAACTGGAGGTCGAGCCCTCGACGGCGTCGCAGCAGCTCGGCGTGCTGCGCGCGCGGGGCATCGTTGAGAGCCGGCGCACCGGAGCCACCGTTCTGTATCGCGTGCGAGACCATCGGATGATCGAGCTGCTCGACGTTGGGCGGCGCGTGTTCGCGAATCAGGTGCTCGACATGCAGCACCTACTGGACGCCCAGAACCGCGAAGACGACGCGCACACGTCCCGCCGTCTCCCCGCCACGAAGCTCAAGCGCCGCGGCCGTCAAACGACGCGCCGGGCGTTGTAGCTCTTCGGATCCACCGCCGATGCTCCCCGGTCCGCTCCCTGGCCTCGTTCTGACCTGGCAAGTCGATGGCCTGAGCACGTTCTTCGCACTCGTCATCGTCTCGATCAGCACGGTGACCGGCGTTTACGCGCTCGGGCACGGCCGTCATCACGGTTCATTTCCCGGCAGCGGTGCGCTCTACGTGCTCTTCGTCGCCGCGATGCTTGGCGTGGTCGTCGCGGGCGATGCCTTCACTTTCCTGATCGCGTGGGAAACGATGTCTCTCGTTTCGTTCGCGCTGGTCCTCACCGAGCACCGGAGAAAGGAGGTGCGCCGGGCGGCGTGGATATACATCGTGATGACCCATACCGCGACCGCATTCATCGTCTCGGCGTTTCTCCTCCTCGCACGCGTCAGCGGCTCGCTTCTTTTCGCCGATTGGACCGCGCACGCATCCGCGGTTGATGGCGGTATCGCGAGCCTGGTCTTCGTTCTCGGGCTCGTCGGCTTCGGGACAAAGGCCGGCATGATCCCGCTCCACATCTGGCTTCCACAGGCGCACCCCGTCGCACCGGCGCATGTGTCCGCTCTCATGTCCGGGGTGATGATCAAGCTCGGGATCTATGGGCTCGTGCGCCTGTCATTCGACTGGCTCGCGCCGGGACCGGCGTGGTGGGGCAGTCTGATCCTCGGTCTGGGCGCCGCCTCAGCGGTGCTGGGCGTGCTCTATGCGCTGATGGAGCATGACCTGAAGCGTCTGCTTGCGTACCACAGCGTGGAGAACATCGGCATCATCCTGATGGGGCTCGGCGGGGCGATCCTCGCGCGCGCCCTCGGTTCTGGCGCGGTCGTTGCCCTGGCGCTGTCGGCGGCGCTCTTCCACGTGGCGAACCACGCGACCTTCAAAGCGTTGCTCTTCATGGGCGCGGGCGCGGTAGAGAGCGCGGCTGGCACGCGCGATCTCGAGCGGCTCGGCGGACTACTGCGCCGGATGCCGTTCACCGCGCTCACATTCCTCGTCGGCAGCGCCGCCATCTCGGCCCTTCCTCCGCTGAACGGTTTCGCCAGCGAGTGGCTCACCTTCCAATCACTTCTCCACCTAGGTCGTGTCGCCGAAGAAGCTCAGACCGCGCTGCTTCCGCTCCTCGCTGGAGGCGCGCTCGCTCTGACCGGCGCGCTCGCCGTGGCCTGCTTCGTCAAAGCCTTCGGCGTTAGTTTCCTCGCACTCCCGCGCACCTCGCAGGCGGCGGCCGCGCGCGAGGTGGGTGCGTTCGAGCTAGTTGCGATGGCGACGCTCGCCCTCGCATGTGTCGCGCTCGGGCTGGCCGCGGTCCCGGTCGTGACAGCGATCGGCTCGCTCGTACCCGCGGCGATGCTACCGCTCGACGGCCCGGCCCTTGGACTCGTGGCCCCGAGTGGCGGGCGACTCGTGCTGCCCGGCATCGCCATCGCGCTGCCGGCGTTCGGTGCCTTAGCGCTCCTCGTGCCCCGGCTCCTGGGTCCCGTGCGGACGCGCGTCGCCGAGACCTGGGCCTGCGGGGTCTCGCTGCAGCCGGTGCACACGTACACGGCCATGGCGTTCGCGAAGCCGATCCGTCTCATGTTCCGCGACATCGTTCGGCCGGTGCGCGACGTCGGCGTGGTGCACCGCACCGGGACGCGGTTCGTCGCAAGCGTTCATTACCGCTCGCACATCGCTCCGATCTTCGAACGCTACGTGTACCAGGCGATGACCGATCGGCTCGTCGCGACGGCCCGGGTCGTACGCCGGCTTCAGAACGGCTCCCTGCAGACATATCTCGCGTACCTTTTCGCCGCCCTCCTCGTCGCGCTGGTCCTCGCTCGATGACTGACGCCCTCACGACGGCGGGCCTCGCTCTCGTCCAACTGGTGGTGCTGATCGCGATCGCCCCCGGGGTGAATGGTTTCATCAAGCGGAGCAAGGCGATCCTTCAAGGCCGCCACGGTCCGCCGTTGCTCCAGCCGTACTTCGACCTGTTCAAGCTCCTACGTAAGGACGCCGTCGTCTCCGAACACGCGTCGGTCGTCTTCCGATGGGCGCCCGCGGTATATGCGGCCGCCTTTGCGATAGCGGCTTTGCTGCTCCCGGTGCTCTGGGCCCCGGCGCCGCTCGCGCGATGGGGCGATGCGCTGGTGCTCGTAGGTCTTTTCGCACTCGCTCGGTTCGCACTGGCGCTCGCCGGCCTCGACACTGGCAGCGCCTTCGGTGGAATGGGATCGAGCCGTGAGGTGGCCGTCGCGGCGCTGGCGGAACCGGCCATCCTGCTCTCGCTCTTCGCGGTCGCCTGGCGCTCGGGTGGCACCGACCTGAGTGGAATGAGCGCGTGGCTGCAGACGCACGGCGCCACGGTGCTCGCACCGAGTCAGCTGTTGGCCGCGGGCGCGCTGATGATCGCCGTCATCGCGGAGACGGGTCGGGTCCCTGCGGACAACCCCGACACGCACCTTGAGCTGACGATGATCCACGAGGGGATGTTGCTCGAGTATTCCGGTCGTCCTCTCGGGATCCTGATCTGGGCGAGCCTCTTGAAGCAGACCGTGCTCTTCGCACTTCTGATCGCGCTCTTCTTTCCGTTTGGCGTTGCTTCTTCGGCGATGGAGTTCCCATTGGCGCTCGGAGCTATGGCGCTGAAGCTCGGCGCTCTCGGGCTTGTGATGTCCCTCATCGAGTCCAGCAGCGCCAAGCTGCGTATCCTCAAGGTCCCCGAGCTGCTTGGCGCCGCATCAGCGCTCGCGGTCCTCGCGCTCGTCGCGGAGGTCGTGGTCGGATGAATGACGCCGGCGCGGTGGTCGACGGGCTCGCGGTCGCGCTCCTCGCCGTCGCTCTCTTCAGCGTCACCGTCCGCGGGCTCGTTGCTGGGGTGTGGCTACTGATCGTGCAGTCCGTGCTCCTCTCGTTGGTTGCGGCGGCGATAGCGGTGTGGTCAGGTGCCGCGCATATGTGGGCCGCGGCTCTCCTCACCTTCACCGTGCGTGCCATCGCCGTACCCGCGGTGCTTCTCTGGATACTGCGAGCGGTCGCCCTGCGACGCGAGACCCGTCCCCTGCTCTCGACACGTCATGCCCTCATGCTCGCGGGAGCGCTGACGCTCATCGCGTTCTTCGCGGCCGGCCGCCTCAAGCTCTCCGATGCGTTCCCCGCCCACGATGCGCTGCCGGTTTCGTTTGCCCTCATTTTTGTCGGTCTGCTGCTCATGGCCACGCGCCGCAAGGCGGTGTCGCAGCTCATTGGCCTCATTACGATCGAGAACGGCATCTTTCTCGCCGGGCTCATCGCGACACTCGGGATGCCCCTCTTCGTCGAGATCGGTATCTTCTTCGACCTCCTCGTCGCGGTCGGTGTGACCGCGGTCCTGACGCTTCGCATCAACGAGCACTTCGACACGATGAATACCGATCAGCTGCGGCGCCTGCGCGGATGACCGTTGCGCCGCTCTTGATCGGGGTGCCGCTTGCGGCGGCGCTCCTCTGCGCAGCACTTGGGCGCACCGGCGGAGCGGGCGTTCGGCGGCCTCGTCTACGTCGATGCTCTCTCGGGCCTGATCGTCCTCATCGTCGCGCTGGTCTCCGCGATCGCCGCCCTGTACGCGGTCGCGTATGTCCGCAACGCCGTCGCCGCCGACGAGATCGCGCCTTCGCAGGTGCGGTGGTTCTATTTCTGGCTCCAGCTATCGATCGCGGCGATGTTCGCGGTTCCGGTTCTCAACAACCTTGGGCTGATGTGGGTCGCGATCGAGATGACGACGTTGACGACAGCGCTCCTTGTGGCCTTCTTTCGGCGAGGGCATGCGCTTGAGGCCGCGTGGAAATACCTGATGCTTGGTGCGGTCGGGCTTGCCTTTGGCCTCTTCGGCCTACTCCTGACGTACTACGCGGCAAGCCACGCGCTTGGCGACGCAGCCAGCGCGCTCGCGTGGGACGAGCTGCGGGCGCACGCGTCGGCGCTGGACCCGAGCCTCATGCGCCTCGCGTTCGCTCTCGTCCTCGTCGGCTTCGGCACAAAAGCCGGTCTTGCGCCGATGCACACGTGGCTCCCGGACGCGCACGGTCAGGCCCCAACGCCGGTGAGCGTGCTGCTCTCGGGCGCGCTTCTGAATTGCGCACTCTACGGTGTCCTGCGCTTTCACCTGCTTGCGGCCGGCACGCTCGGGCTCGAGTTCTCGTCCGATCTATTGCTCGGCATCGGCGCTCTTTCGATCCTCGTGGCGATACCGTTCGTGCTGGTGCAGCACGACCTCAAGCGGCTGCTGGCGTATTCGTCGGTCGAGCACATGGGCATCGTCGCGCTGGCCGTGGGGATCGGCGGACCGCTTGCGCTATTTGCCGCTTCATTCCATATGTTCAACCACGCGCTCGCAAAGTCGACCCTCTTCGTGGTTGCGGGCGCCTTGGGTCAGCGTTACGGCACGCTGCGCCTGGCGCGACTCCGCGGCGCGATCGAGGTCGCTCCGCTCCCCGCGCTTGGCCTCGTGATCGGCACCCTCGCGATCACCGGGACGCCACCGTTCGCGCCCTTCGCGAGTGAGTTCGGGATCGCGCAGGCGGGCTTCATGGGGAGACCGACCGCGCTCGTAGGTGCCGTCGTTCTGCTCGCGGGGACCGCCCTCGTCTTCGGCGGCATGCTTTTCCACGTCCTTCGAGTGACACTGGGCGCAAGCCCCGAGCGTCTGCGAACGGCAGCGTTCCCTTTCGCGGCGTCGTTCATCGGATTACCCCTCGCGGCGCTGCTGGTGATGGGGGTGTGGCTACCGCCCGGGCTGCGCGACGGCTTTGTGGCCGCGGCGGGCGTGCTCGGGATCGCACCTTGATTGAGATGCTTCGTGGTCGATTCCCCGAGCGCGTCGTCGAACGTGACAACGTCGCCAACGCGATCCGTGTGGCCGTTCCGGTCGAGGCACTCGCGGAGACATGTGGTGCCCTCGCGCGCGAGAGGCAGGCCCGACTTGTCGTGATGACGGGTACCGACGAACGCGAGCGCGGGCGCGGCTACGGTCTCTATTACCTGTTCACGCTTCCGAGCGGCGAGCTCGTCTCGATCGAGGCCCAGGTCGACCCCGCTCGACCCACGTTTCCGTCGGTGACTCGAGTGGTTCCGGCGGCGCACTGGTACGAGCGCGAGGTGAAGGACCTGTTCGGCGTTGATCCCCAGGGGCATCCGGATCCGCGACGTCTCGTTCTCCATGACGACTGGCCGCGCGGGTTGCATCCGCTTCGGAAGGATTTCGACGCACACCGTGCCGTCGCGCGCGAGCCGCACGCGCATGGAGCCGTCACCGGCGTGCAAGGAGATGGCGTCATGGAGGTGCCCGTCGGCCCGATCCATGCCGGGATCATCGAGCCAGGGCACTTCCGTTTCGGCGGAGTCGGCGAGCTGGTGTTCCAGCTCGAGGCGCGGCTCTTCTACACGCACCGCGGGATCGAGAAGGCGGCCGAGGGTGCCAGCGTCGACCGGGTCCTGTTCCTCGCCGAGCGCCTGTGTGCCGCGTGCTCGCTCGCGCACGGGGTCGCGTACTCGCAGGCGATCGAGGCCCTCGCCGCTGTCATGCCGAGCATGCGCGCGCGGCTCATTCGCAGTGTCCTCCTCGAACTTGAGCGCCTTTACAACCACGTTGGCGATATCGCGAACCTCTGTGCAGGCGCCGCCTTGCAGCTCGGCGTCTACCAAGGCGGGATCTTGAAGGAGCGCTTGCAGGAGCTGAACGCGGCGTCCGCGGGTCATCGCTATCTCTTTGGCGTCGCCTGCCCGGGGGGTGTGAGGCGGGACCTCGATGGCGCGGCGCAGGAGCGCATAGGGAAGGTGCTTGGCGCGATCGAGAGCGAGTTTCAGTCCTACCTCGCAGCGCTCCTCGAAACCGAATCCTTCATGGAGCGTTTGACCGCGACCGGAGTTCTGGCTCACGACGTAGCGGAGGAGCTCGGCGCCGTAGGTGTCGCCGCGCGCGCGAGTGGAGTCGCCTGCGACGTGCGCGCGAGCCACCCGTACGCCGCGCTCCGTGAAGGCATGGTCACGCCGGTAGTGCGAAACGAGGGTGACGTGCGCGCTCGAATGCTCGTTCGCGCGGACGAGGTCATCGCATCGTTCCGTCTGGTTCGTGAGCTGCTGGCGGAGCTGGCGGAGATCCCGCCCGGCGATCTCGCAATCCCGGTCGGGCCCCTCGCGCCAGACCGCTGGGCGATGGGGATGGTCGAGTCGCCGCGCGGCGAGAACGTGCATTGGATCATGACCGGAGCGCGGGGGGAAATCACCCGATACCGGGTCCGATCGGCGTCGTACAACTGGGCTCTCGTCCCGTTTGCCGTCGTCGGCAACTTGCTTCCGGACTTCCCGCTCATCAACAAGAGTTTCGAGCTCTGCTACGCGTGTCTAGACAGGTGAGGAGCTGATGCTGTCGCTCCTCCGGCGGCGTTTGAGGCTACGCACCGTGACGTCTCGCTGGCCGGTCGTTCCACCGCCGCGCTTCGGTGAAGGGCAGCCCGTCTACGACGCGGCCCGATGCGACCTGAACGCGGCGTGCGTTCAGGCGTGCCCGGTGAACGCGATCCGCGTCGACGCGGAGTTCGTCCTCGATCGGGCGCGCTGCATCTCGTGCAGTCGTTGCATCGAGGCATGCCCGACAGGGGCTCTCGCCGCGGGTCTCGTATTCGTCCCGCCGGCGCGCTCGCGAGGCGAACTGCTTGAGCCGCCGCGCCCTGACGCGGCAACGGCGGGGGAGGATCTGGCGCGTCGGGCGTTACGCGTCCTCGGGCGGTCGCTTCAGGTCCGCCACCTGGACTCGGGCTCGTGCAATGGATGCGATTGGGAGATCAACGCGACGACGAACGCGGTGCACGACATCCAGCGTTTCGGAATCGACTTCGTCGCCTCTCCCCGCCACGCCGACGTCCTTCTCGTAACCGGGACAATGACGAGGGGCCTCGAGCTCGCCGCGCGGCGAACCTATGACGCGATGGCCGAACCGCGTCTGGTGGTGGCGGTCGGCGCCTGCGCGGCCAGCGGCTCGCCTTATCCGAACGGCTACGCGTCAGGCGAGGGCGCGGCGAGCATCCTCCCGGTCGACGTATTCGTTCCCGGTTGCCCGCCCCGACCAGAGGCCATCATCGAGGGACTGCTGCTGGCGGTGGGACGACTCGCCGGGTCAAAGTGAAGATGTCCGTAGACTCGTGATTGAGTTTCTTCGGAAACTCATCTGAGAGTGCGGGGGCTCCGGTGAGTCCCTCGGTCTTCAAAACCGTTGACGGGGCGTAGAACGTTCCGTGGTGGGTTCGACTCCCATGCACTCTCGCCGATCGTGACCTCAGAGGAACTCGCCTCCGAACTCGAGGCTGAAGGGCTCGACGAAGCCGCGGCCGCGGAGCCCGGCCGTACGTCCGCATGGTCGGCGCTCGAGCATCGCGATTTCCGCCTTTTCTGGATTGGCCTCGTCGTCTCGAACATCGGGACGTGGATGCAGCAGTTCGGCCTCGGCTGGCTCGTGGTCCAGCTCGCGATCAAGGACGGCGTCCCGCAGCTCGCTCCGTTCTATCTCGGCCTCGTTGGCCTTTCGCGCGCACTGCCCGGGATCGCATTTGGCCTGTTTGGCGGGGTGGTCGCCGATCGCGCCGACCGCCGGCGTTTGCTGCTCGTCACGCAATCGAGTGCGGCGGTCTTCGCGGCGATCCTCGCGTACCTCGCGATCTCGAATCAGATCAACATCGTCGAGATCGTTCTGATCAGCGCGCTCAACTCGATCATCTTCTCGTTCGACGCGCCCACACGCCAGGCGATGGTCCCGCGTCTCGTCGATGACAAACAGCTCATGAGCGCGATCGGTCTGAACTCGGCCGCGTTCAACGGCGCGACGCTGGTCGGGCCGCTCGTCGGTGGAGTCCTGATCATTCCGTTCGGCGTCGGCGGCCTCATGCTGATCAACGCGATCTCATACCTGGCGATCGTCGCGGCCCTCCTCCTGATGCGTCCGCAACCGGCGATCGATTACGGCCCGCGTCTTTCGCTGCTCGAATCGATCAAGGAGGGTCTCTCGTTCATCCGTGGCGATCCCGTGTTGCTGTGGGTCGTCGTGCTCAGCATCGCGACGGCGCTGTTCACGCGGCCGTACATCCAGCTCCTGCCGGCGGAGGCGCAGCTTCTTGGGGTCGGGGCGGTCGAGCTCTCCTGGCTCCTCGCCGCATCCGGCGCCGGCGCGCTGGGTGGTGCGCTCGTGACCGCGTCGCTCGGCGGATGGAAGCACCGGGGCGCGCTTCTCGTGGCCGCGGCATTCGCGCACGGCACGCTGCTGATCTTCTTCGGCTTGCAGCACACGGTGATCGGCGCGCTCGTCTTCGTCGGGCTGACGAGCCTCGCGGTGATGGTCTATTTGGGAATGGCGAACACGCTCATGCAGACCCGCACCCCCGACGCGCTGCGGGGACGGGTGATGAGCGTGCAGACAATGGTCTTCATCGGGTTCATGCCCCTCGGGCAGATGGTCCTCGGATCGGTCGGGACGCTGGTCGGGATAAACAACGCGTTCTTGGTCGGCGGTGTGATCGTGACCTTGCTCGCAGGCTATGCGGCGCTTCGTGTCAGCGCGTTACGCGAGGCGGTTGCGACAGCGAGGCCGCGCGCGGCGACGACGACGGGCTAGCTCGGACGGGGCAGAATCGAGCGAGGCTTCGGAATCGCGCGCTCGCCGCCCTTGCGTCCGGCAGTCTTCTTCAAGACTCCGACTCGCTCCTGATAGCAATGCGCGCAGAGCATCGCGTCCCCGACAGCGAGCTGGATGTAGGCGTCCGACCCACAGTCAGCGCAACGCCCTGGTGCGGCCCTATTCATGATCAGCGGGGCTGCACGATTACGGCCACAAATCTCGCTCAGAAGCCGCGTTGACAAGAGTCCGCGGCTTCGAGTACGCTCTAGAACATCCGTTCTAACACCTGAATGTGGCCAGCAGCAGGGCTAAAAACGGACGGTTCGCGAACGTCAAGGGGAGCGATGTGGCAGCGAACGGACTGGCCGGTGCTCTGGCGCGCATCGAAGGACGCTTTGGCGTACATGCGCTTGCGCGTGGACACACAACCGAGCGCCATCGCAGCGAGCTCGTCATCGCGACGAAATCGTCACTCGATCGTGTTATTGGTGGCGGTCTCGTCGCCGGCGAGCCCATCGCGTTCATTGGTCCACCGAGTGTCGGCAAGCTCCAGCTCGCCCTCCGTGCGACCGCGTCCGCGCAAGCACAGGGTGGAATGGCAGCGTGGATCGATCCGACGGCCTCGTTCGATCCGCGTTCCGCACAGCGTGCGAGCGTCGATCTCGAGCGGCTCGTCGTCGTGCGCGCGCGCGGCACGGGTCTCGCGCTCGCGGCAGCCGCGGCGCTGCGCAGCGAGGGCTTCCGTCTCGTCGTTGTCGACGTCGGCGACCCGGCGTTCGGTGGGGTGAATGTCGATGACATCGCGCCGGCGCTGTCCGCGGTCCGAGGATCGCCCGCCGCACTTCTCGTCGTGGCCGGCGAGCGTGGGCGACGCCTCGCGATCCCAACGTTCGTCTTTGAACGCGTCGCGTGGGAGCGTCGGTTCGACCGCACCGTGGGGTGGTCGTTTGCGGTTGGGCGCGCGCACACGAGCGATCGCGCGCTCTTCTGCGTCACGTCGCTCGAGGGTGCGCTCGCCGACCTTGGCACGCGCGCCGATCTCGCGACGGTCGCCGTATGAGAGATCCGGTCACGCTCGCGATCGTCGTGACGGACGCGCCCGAACTGCATAGCCGGTTGCTCGCGACGCTCCATGCCGCTCTCCCGCGCGTCGGCGTGCTCGATCCCGGCGCGTTCGCCTGCGACCTCGCCGGCACCGAAGACCTTCTCGGTGCGCCCGCTCGAGTCGCGCGGAACGTGTTGGCGCGTTGCACGCTAGTCGGCGCTCGCGCGTCGGCCGGGATCGCGCCGACCCCGTTCGTCGCTCGCGTCCTCGCGGAGCGAACGCCGCCGGGAGAGGTGCGTTCGGTCGACGACGGCCGCGCGTTCCTCGCGGCGCTGCCGCTCGACGTGGTGCCGGTCGACCCGAAGGTCCACGAAGAGCTGCGACTGCTCGGTCTGCGGACCGTCGGCGAGTTCGCGGATTTGCCGCGCGGGTCGGTCTTCGATCGGTTCGGGAGTGCCGTTGCCCGGGCCCACGCGCTCGCGCGCGGCGAGTACGGGGACATGGTCCGCGCATCGGCCCCGCTGCGTCGGATTCGCGCGCGTCGCGCGTGGGACGACGCGATCGGCTCGCGGGAGCAGCTCGTGTTCGCCCTCCGGGTCGTGGTCGACGAGATTTCCGCGGCGCTCGCGCGAGATGGCTTCGCCGCGCTGCGGCTCGAGCTGCGTCTCGATCGCGAGAGCGCGGGCCCACTGCGCATCGAGCGGACCGTGCTTCCGCCGACCCGCGAAGCGGCCGCTCTTTTGCGATCGCTCCGCTGGGCGCTCGAAGAGCGCGCCGAGCTTGGCCTCGTGACCGGATGCGCGCTCGAGGTGCCTGAGGTCGAGGCCGCGCGTGGTCGGCAGATCGGCCTCTTCGCGCCGGACGGCGCGCGCGAGGAGGAGGCGATCGCGACGGCGCGCTATCTCCGCGCGAAGCTCGGCAAAGGCGCTGTCCTTCGCGCGCGCGTCGCCGATGACAGCGCGCGCCTGCCTGAGCGCGCGAGCGAATGGGTGGAGGTGATCGCATGAGAAGCTCAGGGTCGCCCGAGCGTCGCATCGTGCGAGCCCACATTTCGCAGGAGGATTCCGCCCTCGATCTTCTCGAACGTGAAGCGAATGGCGTCGGAGGCCCTGCCCTCCCAAATCCCGCGCGTCCCCTGGATGCGCTTGATGCCGAGCGACGGGTGCGCTGGGTCTCGTTCGTACAAAGTCAGTGCTTTGGTGAGTCGGTCCCGGTCTTGGGCAGCGAGTTTCTTTGCGGCCCGCTTGAAGCGGGTTGTCCGCTCGAAGATCACCGCTTCAAGTCAGAGATAAGCGCTTTGGCGGAACGGAAGCGCTTCACGCGTCCACGCCGGATGTCCTCCTGCGCTTCGCGTTCACCGCGCTGCCATTCGTCTGTCCAAAAGTACGCCTGCGATGCGTCGACGAGGCTCTTCTTGCGGAGGACGATCTCGTCGGGGGTGCGCACCTCGGCCACGAAAACATCACCCTCAGACGCGCGCATGCGGCGGCGGATCTCCGAAGGGAGGGTGATTTGGCCGTTGCGGCGCAGGGTGAGAACCGCCGAGGCTTTTGCCATACGGAAAGAATATCATAAATTACGAAATTCGCAGTTGGGCGATGTTCCTATGTGGACGACCCCATGAGGCTCTTTGCCGAACCGCTTCCCGCGAAGCTGCTCTGGGACGAAGGCGAGCTCGTCGCGCTCATCGTGGCGGGACATCGCCATACCGTCGTCGAGCAGCTGCGCCGCTGGCGCGTGGAAGCCGACTGGTGGAAAGAAGGAGTCTCGCGCGATTACGTGACCCTTCGGACCGCGGACGGCCTGGTGTGCGATGTCTACGGAGACAGGCGCTCGGGCGCCTGGTGGTTGCAGAGGGTGATGGACTAGCCGAAGGTCCTGGGACTAGCGGCCAATTGCGAATGACCGGCCAGTCAAGCGAGCCTTACGCGCCAGATGCGTCGGTTAGTGGTGCTTGGCTTGGCGGGGGCGCTCGCGTTCACGTTCGTCGGAACTCCGGCGAGCCATGCCGCGACGATCGCGTCGAGCTGGCCCGTCGGCGCCGCGCCCTTCGGGCTCGCCCTCGACCAGTCGACGGGGAAGGTCTACGTCGCGAACAGCGCCGCGGTCGTGTACGACATCGACCATCCGTCGGCTCCACCGCACGGCCTCGTCTCCGTCGTCGATCCCGCGGGAGGCTCGGTTGGCAGGATCCTGACGAGCCTCACCTCCAACTTCGTGATCGCCGACTCCGCGAGCCGCCGGCTCTATTCATCCAACGCGACATATTCGGCGAGCCAGAACTCGGTCGACGTGTTCGATCTGGATAGCGGCGCGCAGCTCGCAAGCCTGTCGGGTGTTGGCGGGTTGATGCCCGCCCTCGACGCGCCTGCCGGCCGCCTCTTCGTCGGAGGCCACGATCTGGTCGCGATCGATACGACCACCGACTCCGTGGTGATGTCGACGCCTGCGCCCGTCGGCGGCGGCGCATGGTTCGGGGCCGCGGTAGACCCTCAACTGCACCGGCTTTATCTCACAGATGGCTCGAACACGGACCCGCAACTCTTCGTCTTCGATGATCGTGATCTCTCTTCTATCGGACAGGTCGCCCTTGGAAGCGCTGTCCGCTACGCGCTAGCGGTGGATCCGGTCCGTCATCTTGTCTTTGTCGCTGGCTTCGATCCGAGCGGCGGTTCGGCCGCGACTTTGTATGTCATTGATGCGGACACGCTCGCCTTCGTGCACACCACCGCGATCGCGGGCTTTCCTCTCGGGATTGCGCTCGCCCCGGGGAGGGGACGTGTGTACGTGTCGACCGTTGGAAGCTCGTCCAGCGGTGCTATCTACGGGATCGATGACGCAAGCTTCGAGGTCGCCGAGACGATGCGCATATCTATGTTCCGGCCGGGCTTGCCGCTCATCCATCCGGACGGGCGTCTGTACGTCGCCAACTACAACGACCTGGGAGATCCGGCGCGGAACCCGCCGCAGGACAGCACCCTCTTCGCCCTCGACCTTAACAACCATGCCCCAGTCTTCCAGAGCCTGACCCTTTCACCGTCGACCGCGTTCACTGGCGACACGCTCCGCGCGAACGCGTTCGCTGTGGATCCCGATCTCAGCTCCTCGTTCGCCGGGGACCCAGTCATGTATTCCTACGAGTGGTCGCGAAATGGAGCCGTGATCGTGGGGGCCACTACATCGACGCTCGATCTTTCGGTGGCCGGCAACGGTGATCGGGGCGACACCGTCAACGTGCGCGTGACGGCCAGCGACGGACAGCTGGGCACCGATGCGAGCACCTCGGTGGTGATTAGCGACAGCGCTCCGACCGCGGCCGTGAGCCTCAGCAACAATGCCCCCGCGACCAACGCCGTTTTGAGCGCGACCGCCGTCGCGAGCGACCCGGACAACGACCCCTTGAGCTACCGGTTCGTTTGGAAGGTGAATGGTGTCGTGCGCCGGACGTCGGCGAGCGTCAACCAATCGGACAGCTTCGATCTCGGTCTCCCCGGGAACGGCGACCACGGCGACGCTGTCGCCGTGGATCTTGTGGCGTCCGACGGCGCCCTCGAGAGCGCTGTCGCCACGGCGGGGGCGACCATCGTGAACTCGGCGCCGACCGTCGCCGTGTCCCTCAACACAACGACCCCGAGCACGAAGATGGTGCTCGTCGCGACCGTCGTCGGTACGGACCCCGACCTCGATGGGCTCACGTATGTGTACACGTGGAAGCTGAATGGAGTCGTCAAGCGCACGGTCACGACGACGTCGACGACCGACCGCTATGACATCACGCTCAAGGGCAACGGCAAAAAGGGTGACATGGTCACGGTCACCATCACCGCGAGCGACGGCACGCTGACGTCGCCGGCCGCGAGTCTTTCCGCGACGATCCGCTAAGGAGCGCTATTTAGAGGCGGCGCCTCGTATTGCATCGCCGTAGCGACGGAGATCGCTCAAGCGGGGGATACCCATGAGGTCCGCGAGGCTGTTTCCTCCGGTGAGTGGGAGTCCTGAAGATGCTCGCTGTTCTCCTCGCGGCCCTCGGGATGGCGGCTGTCGAGTCAATTCGACCCAGCCCTGCGGAAGATGACGACGATGTCGGCCTTTTCGTCGGATCGGCCCGTCCACTCCGGGCCACTCCGATCAGCCGACTCGTCGCTGAGCGCGATCGCCGCCTCCAGAAGCGGGCTCAGGTAGTCTAGAACAGACGTTCTAATACGCTCTCGGCCAGGGAGCGGTGGGGAGCCCGCAAATGGCCGGCTGGGTCGAGCTTCATACCCACTCGAACTACTCCTTCCTCGACGGTGCGTCGGATGTCGACGACCTCGCTGACGCCGCTGTCGAGCAGGGTCTAGATACGCTCGCTCTCACCGACACGAATGGCCTGTACGGGGCTGTGCGGTTCGCCAACGCCGCGAAAGAGCGGGGACTCCGTCCGATCTTCGGCGCGGAGCTCCAACTCCAGGACATGGGTCACATCGTCCTCATCGCCCGCGACCGTCAAGGCTGGACCAGCCTCTGCCGAATGATCTCGGCGGCCCAGCTCGCCGGCGAGAAGACGAAGCCAAAAGCGACCTTCGAGCTCCTCACCAAGAACGCCGCGGGCCTCTTCGCGCTCACCGGCTGCGCCAATGGCGCGGTGCCGCGCGCGGTCCGCGCGGGCGATCTCGCCACGGCGCGCGAGGCTCTTGCACGGCTCGGCGCTGTGTTCGGCGAGCGGCTCTACGTCGAGCTCTCGGACCACCTCGACCCCGACGCGCCTGCGCTCTGCGACACGCTCGCATCGCTTGCCGGGGAGATGGGCCTTGGCTGCGTCGTCACGAACAACGTCCATTACGCGCGCCCCGAAGGGCGCCGTCTCCACGACGTGCTCCGCTGCATCGACCTCGGCGTCACGCTCGACGAGGCCGGGAACCGCCTCAAGCCGAACGGCGAGTACTGGCTCAAGGGCGAGGCCATGTTGCGCGAACGGCTCGGCCGCTTCGACGAGGCGTTCCGCAACGCTCGCGAGATCGCCGACGCCTGCGTGCTCGACCTCCTGTACGACACGAACACGCCGCGCGCGGAAGCATCGTTCGTCGGAAAGGACCGTCTTCCGGGTTTCCCGGTGCCCGAAGGACACACCGCGTTCTCCTTCCTCTACGCGCTCTGCGGCGAGGGCGCGAGGATCAAGTACCCGCGGATCACGCGCGATGTCGCGAAGCAGCTCGCGCACGAGCTCGACGTCATCGACCGATGCGGCCTCGCGGAGTTCTTCCTGATCAACTGGGACATCGTTCGCTTCTGCAAGGAGCACCGGATCCCCGCGCAGGGCAGGGGATCGGCCGCGGACTCGATCGTCGCGTACGTCCTCGACATCACCAAGGTCGACCCGATCCAGCACGACCTTCTCTTCGAACGCTTTCTCACCGAGGACTCGCGGACGATGCCTGACATCGACCTCGACATCGCGACGAACGATCGCGAGGAAGTCATCCAGTACGTCTACAAGAAGTACGGCGAGCGCTACGCCGCGATGGTCTGCAACGTCGTCACGTACCGCGCGCGGTCCGCAAGTCGCGAGGTCGCGAAGGCGCTGGGGTTCCGCCTCGAGACGATCGATCGGATGGCGAAGTCGATCGACCAGTACCACGTCGACCCGCGGGGCATACCGACGTCGGCGCAGCACCCGGCGTATCACCATACCGACCGAGCGTCGGAGCACGGTTGGGAGGGACCGCGCGCGATGCCCGACACGGTCGCGGACCTCGTCGAGGTCTTCAACGAGAACGAGCGCGCGCGGTTCCCGCTCTTCCGCGAGCTCACGCTCGCGATCGCCGACTTCCCGCGGCATCTCTCGATCCACAACGGCGGCATGCTCATCACCGCGCTGCCGCTTGTGGACACCGTGCCGATCGAGCGCGCGACCATGCCCGACCGCAACGTCGTGCAGTTCGACAAGCGCGACGTCGAGGACCTCGGCCTCGTCAAGATGGACCTGCTCGGACTGCGGACGCTGTCGCTGGTGAAGGACGCCGTCGCCGACATCGACGCGCGCCACGGCGAGCTGCTCGAGCTGGGCTCATTGCCGCTCGACGATCCCGCGGTCTACGACCTCATCTGCGAGGTCGACACGATCGGCCTCTTCCAGGTGGAAAGCCGCGCGCAGGCGCAGGCCTTGCCGCGCGTGCGGCCGCGGAACTTCGCGGACATCGTCGTGGAGGTCGCGATCATCCGACCTGGTCCACTGCAGGGGAACATGGTCAACCCGTACATCAGACGTAGACAGGGCCGTGAGCCGGTCGCGTACGCACATCCGTTGCTCGAGCCGATCCTCAAGGAGACGCTCGGCGTGATCCTTTTCCAGGAGCAGATCCTGCGGGTCGCGATCGCGGCGGCGGGCTTCTCGCCCTCCGCCGCCGACATGCTGCGTCGCGCGATGAGCCGCGCGCGTTCGAGTGCCGACATGGAGAAGCTGCGCGGCCCGTTCGTGAGCGGTGCGCGCGAGAAGGGCGTCGACGATGTGACCGCGAACGAGATCTTTCGCCAGATCGCCGCCTTCGCGGAGTTCGGATTCTGCAAGAGTCACGCGGCGGCGTTCGCGCTGACCGCGTATCACACCGCTCATCTGAAGCTCTACTACCCCGCCGAGTTCTACGTCGCCCTCTTCAACAACCAGCCCATGGGCTTCTACTCGCCCGCTGTCATAGCCGGCGATGCGAAACGTCATGGAGTCGCAATCCTCCCTGTCGATGTGAATCGATCCTTCGCGAAAGCTGTGTGCGAGGACTGCTCGCCCGAGGGCCCTGTCGTGCTCGGGGGGCCCTCCCTCGACCACGGACCGGCCTCGGCTTCGCCTTCGCCGGCCGCTTACGCGGTAGGGTCTCGGGTCCCCCTGCGCGCGCCAGTGCCCTCGGTCTCGCATCCTGTGGACTCCTCTCGCACGATCTCTTCTCATCGCAAATGTCGTACTCATGACGTGCGAATCGGCTTCGCATCCGTCAAAGGATTGGGCGAGGAGGAAGCTCAGGCAGTCGTTAAGGAGCGCGAACTCGGCGGGACGTTTACGTCGTTCGATGAGTTCGCGACACGCGTCGGCTTGAAAGAGGAAGCTCTTCGGAATCTTGCGCTGGTGGGGGCGTTCGACTCGTTCGGCGAGCCGCGGCGCGCGCTTCTCTGGCGCGCCCGCGACGCGCACCGCACGTCGCCATCGTATGTACGCCGGGCGCTTTCTCTACCCACCACCGAGGCGCCGGCGTTGCCGCCGGTCGGCGAGCAGGAGCGGACCGCGCTCGACTACCGCATCACCGGTATCCCGACCGGCCCGCAGATCATGAGCTTTTACCGCGACGACCTCGCGCGGCGCGGCGTGCTCCGCGCATGCGACCTCGAGAAGCGCCGTCACGGGAGCTACGTGCTCATCGCCGGGGCGGTCGTAGTGAAGCAGCATCCCGAGACGGCGAAGGGCCATGTTTTCCTCTCGCTCGAGGACGAGACCGGGATATCGAACATCATCATTCGCCCAGCGACGTACCGCCGATACAAGCGTGTACTCGATAGCGATGCGGCAGTCGTCGTCGGTGGAACGCTTCAGACCGTTGACGGGGTGATATCGGTGACGGCGCAGCGGCTCGATGCGCTCACCCTCTTCGCGAAGATCGCCGCGCGCGAGTGGCAGTAGCGAGGGCTCCGTCCGCCTGAGCTTATGGCGTCGCTAAAAGATTGTCGTGAGACCCTGCGCGGTCATCGCGACACCGAAGAGCACGACCACGAGTGCGGCGAGCTCGGGTAGGAGGTGGACTGCGCGACCCACCGAGCGGGAACGGCCGGCGACGTTTTGCGCGACGCGCCTCGCACCGACCAGCGCAAGAGCTACGGTCACGAGCGTCGCCGCCATGCCGAAGCCGAACGCGAGAATGAGGACCATCCCGAGCCCGATTCGATTGAATTGGATCGCGCCGAGGAGCAGGAGCAACGCCGAGGCCGAAGGCACGAGTCCGCCCGAGAGACCGAGTGCGACAAGTGGCCGCCAACCGAACGCGCTCGTCGCCGCGGGCCGCTCGTGGGCGTGGCCATGCGCGTGGTCGTGACCGTGGGACCCGCGGACGCGCCTCATGACAAGGGCCACCCCGATAACGAGGACGATCGCCCCCGAACCCGTCGAGAGGTACGGGTACAGACGGTCGGGCGCGATCAGCCGAGACGCGCTCAGGGTGATCGCTCCGAGGAGGAGCACACCAGCGGTGTGTGACAAGGCCACGACCGGCCCGAGGACGAGGGCCTGCCCCCGGGTCCCTCGAGTGCCCACGAGATACGCGGCCATTACTGTTTTGCCGTGGCCCGGGGTCAGCGCGTGGAGGATGCCCAGGCCGAACGCCAGGAGGAGGGCCGTGGCCAGACCGAAGAGCGAGAACTGAGCCCGGCTGATCAGTGATGCGAGCGGGTCGGTAGGCCGTCCGTCGGTCGCGGGCGCCGCGGGCCAGCCTGCAGAAGGCGCCTGATCGACGACCGTCCCCGCGCTGGTCACGCGGATCTCAGCGCGCCGGAGGTCGAGCGGCGATGCCAAGAGGTCCTGCGGATAGGCGGTGAGCCGCGCACTGGTGCTCCTGGTCGGAAGCGTGGTGTCCAGCTCGACGCCCTCGCCGCGAGCGGTGATCTCCCGCCAGCCGATCCGCTCGGCATAATTCGCGTCGGCGACCTCGAGCACTCGCGATCGACCGTCCGCCACAGCGCCGAGCACGCCGGAATACCCGCACTCCAGACGCAGCGTCCTGAGACCCGCCTGGCCGACCGGCAGCGCCGCCGTCGCGCCAGTGATCGAGAGCGTCACCGGACGCGCATCCAGGTGCAGTGAAAGCCCGGAACGCAGGGCCTCGCAGCGCGCCGCGGCATACGCCGCGAGCTCCGCTTGCGAGAGAATGCCGTCGCCATCACGGTCGATCGCAGAGTTTTCTTGGAACGCAGGGATCTCCGCCATGTCGATGACGTAGTCGACGATCACCGAGTTCTCAAGAAGCGCGAGCGCCGCGCGCGCACGCGCCGCGAGGAGCGGATCGAAGGCCGGCCCGATCGCGAGCGCGCGACCGAGCTCTGAGCGAGCGCGATCGAGATCGCCGCCCGCCAGAGCGATGAAGCCCGCGTGATAGTGAAGGCGCGCATCGCGCGTACCCATTGCCAGCGCGCGCTGCGAGGCCGCGGCCGCCTCGGTGTAGTGCCCAGTCTTGTAGAGCGCCCAGGCATAGATGTCGTAGCCGTAGGCATCGGGGCGCTGCGCCAACGAGGCCTCGGCGATGGGGAGCGCTCGGTCGAGGCTCCGCTCGTGCTCCAGATAGAAAAGCGCGAACTGCCTGTCGTAAAGGCGCTGGTCCAGCGTGGCGATGCTCGCACTGACCTCGACCGTGTCATACGCCCGCGCCGCGCGCGATGTGTCGCCACGAAGGGTGTAGAGGTCGCCGAGCGCCGCCAAGTACTCGGGCTGCGGGACGATCGCAATCGCCCGCTCGTAGTGAGCGATGGCGTCGTCGATCCGTCCGAGGGCGGCGGCCGCGCGGGCGAAGCCCGCCTCGGCCACGTAGTAGTCGGGCGCGACGGCCAGGGCTTCGCCCTCTTCACCCCTCGCCGCCTCGTAGTCGCCGCGGTCGAAGCTGAGCTGCGCGCGCAGGTGGGCGTACCACGCGAGGTCGACGCCGAACGTTCCCTCGTCGCGGGCTTCGTTCTGGGCACGGTCCGCGAGCACGCGTGCGAGATCGTCGTCGCCGCGCAGGAAGGCCAGGCGCGCCAACCGCGCGTTCACCGCCGCGGCGTTCGGAAACCGGTCGGCGAGCCCGCTGAATCTGTCGCTCGCGGTGGCATAGTCGCCGAGCTCGAGCGAGGCGTCTCCGAGGATCGCGCTCGCGGTAATGTCCGTGGCGTCGGCGGCGAGGATCGTTCTCGCGACGCGCGCGGCCGCGGCGAAGTCATGAGTCGCGTATCGCAGTCGCGCCAGAGCCGCAAGGGCATCGGGATCGCTCGGGTAGAGGGCGAGCGATCGTTCGACGGCGGCGCCGGCCTGCGTATACGAACCCAGGTCGCCGTTCGAACGGGCGCGCTGCAGATAGAGCTTTCCGAGGAAGAGGTAATCGAGTGCATCGGTGTGCTCTTTCACCCGGGCCTCGAACACGACGATCAGCCGAGCGAGCTCGGCCGCCGATGCCGCGGTCTGCGTGGCCTCCGCCGCCAACGACAGCGGTACTCGGGTTTCCGAGCCGACCGATCTGGGGGCCGGCCCGACGCGTGTCGCGAGCGCAACGATGACGGAGGCAAGACACAGCGCGAACACTCGGATCTTCACAGCTGCCGACATCGCCTTTCCCTGAGATGCACCCGTGGGGCGTCGAGGCCCCACGGGTGCCGCAATCGTTAGTGCGAGACGTTGAGGTATGGGAACGTGCTGAGGTAGGTGTGCGGCCCGACGCAATCGGTGGTGATCGCACCCTGGGTCACCAGACCGAGCTCGATGTCGATGACATCGTCGGCCGGAGCGCGGCCGTTGAGCGGTCCCGCCGCCTTCGTGCCGACCGTGTAGGTGAGCACGTCAGGAAGCAGGAGGTCGGCGATCGCGCCGGCGGTCGCCGGGCTGTATCCGCCGAGGGCCTCGAGTGTTCCGATCACGTTGCTCCGGAAGTTCCCGGTCGTCGGCTGGAGCGACGGCGGTGTCACGTTGAACGCCTCTTTGTCGGCTGCGGTGTGGTTGAAGACCGTGTTGATGGCCGGCCGGCCCATCTGATCGATCATGGCCCCGGTCGTACTGTCGAGGGTCGTTGACCACACGCCGATCTTCCCACCGCTGTCGCTGAGTGAGTCATTCGGAACTTCGATCACGATCGCGTTGGTGTTGAAAGCCGCGAAGAAGTCGATGCCGCTGGGACCCGGTTGATCGCAGAAACCGGTCCGCCCGTTGGCCGCGCCAAGGACTACGTGCCGGAATGCCGCGAGGTCGAAGAAGAACGGGTCGGCGCGCAGTCCGGCGAACACCACCCCGCCGTCCTTCAGCGAAGTAATGGCTCCACGCATGCCGCCGCCGAGGGCGACGCCCTGGGCGAGGGTGCGGGCGTTCGCTCCGGTGTAACGCGTCACGGTGTACGCCTGCGAGCCGCCGGAAGGCGTCGAAAAGTCGAGGACGTAGGCGAGATCCTCGACCGCGTCGCCGTTCCGGTCGACGTTGATCTTGTAGCGGACGTTCGTGGCGTAGTTGATCGGCCCGATGACGCCTGCGGCCGGACTTGTCGTGACGGCGATGGCCGTACGGCCGGGGGTGGCGGCCTCGAAGACATAGACGTCGTTGATGTCGGCGTCTTCGCGGTTAGCGAGGTTGGGCGCATCGAGATGGTCTGCGGCGCGAGAACCGAGTGGCGCGGTGGCCACGACAGCGATCATCGCAGCCGCGGCGAAACCGACGCCGATTTCGATGAAACGTAATGCACGCATGGGATCCTCCCTCTCTCTTCTGACGGTCGTCAGGCGCGACTACGAGAGCGAAGGTTCAGTCGGATGAGTTGGCCGCTCGGGCCTCCCGTAGCGCCCGCGCCCGAGCGAGGGATGCGAGCACCGCATGGCTGGGTCTCGGGACCGCCGCGGGTGGCGAGTCCGGCTGCGCGCGGCGGTCGGTCCGGCGGGTAGAGTCCTCGCCGACACCGTGGAGTCATCTGGTCCTCCTCTGCGCGTCGTACCCGCCGATAAGGAAGATGTGATGCTGGTCCAGCGGATCGCCGGTGGTGACGCGGAAGCGCTCGGCGAGCTCTACGACCGGTACGGTCGCGTGGCCTTCGGGATGCTCTACCGCATGCTGCCCGGCCCCGAGGCCGCGGAAGAGGTGGCGCAGGATGCCTTCCACGCGGTCTGGCGGCGGGCCGGTTCGTACCGGCCTGAGCGCGGCGCCGTCCGCACCTGGCTCCTCGCGATCTGCCGCAATGGCGCGATCGACTGGCGCCGCACTCGCGGCAAGCGCGAGGAGCGCGAGGTGACCATCGAGGCTGCTGCCGAGCTCCTCTCGGACGCAAAGGTCGACGAGCGAGTGGTCGATGCGCTTCGCGCCGAGCGGGTGCGCAAGGCGGTGGCGGAGCTGCCCGCGGAGCAACGCGACGTCCTCTCCCTCGCGTTCTGGGGCGGGTACTCGCAGAGCGAGATCGCCGCACGCACGAATACGCCGCTCGGCACGGTGAAGAGCCGGGTGCGTCTGGGCATGACGAAGCTGCGTGAGCGGCTCGTGGACGAGCGATGAGCATGGCCGAAGAGCGTCATCCGACCGAAGATCTGCCCGCATACGCGCTCGGCGCGCTCGACGAGGCCGAGCGGCTCGCGCTCGCCGCCCATCTCGAGACGTGCGACCAGTGCGCCCACGATCTGGCTCAGTTCGAAGATGCTCTGTATGAGGCGGCGGCTGTAGGCGCGGTCCGTGCGGACCCGCCGCGCGACCTGCGTGCGCGCATCGTCCTGGGGCACCGTGGCGCGCGCGTCGCGCGGGCGAGCAATTGGGGCGCTCGCGTCCGAGAGTGGCTCGCGCGGCCGCTTCCGCTCGCGGTCCCTCTCGCCCTCGCGGTGCTCCTCGTCGTCTCGTTCGTCGCGGTAGGCACCGCGCGACGGGAAGCGGACACGTACGCGCGAGCGCTCGCGGGCGTCGCTGACGGACGCGTCGTGGCGCTCGCCCCGCAGAAGAACGCGCCGGCGGATGCGCGTGGCGCGCTCGTGATCCCGCGGAACGGAGACCCCTATGTGGTGCTGGAGCTCTCGAGCCCGCCGACCGGGAAGACCTGGGAGGCATGGGTGATCAAGGGCCAGCGCCCGCTCGCCGCGGGCTTGAGCAGTTCCGGCGGCGTGTTCACGATCGTCCTCAGCGCGCCTCTCGAGTCTGGCGATGTCGTCGCGGTCACCCTTGAGCCCGCCGTCGGTTCGAGCGCTCCGACCTCGGATCCGATCCTCGCCGGTGGCACGTAGCGCCGATCTCTGAAACTGTCAGAAGCGAATGCGCACCTTCTGCCCGAGAACGTCGGCCTTGATGTTGACCCTGCGTTTCGGCAGCTCCCGGTCGGGCATCGCTTCAACCCGCTCGGTATGACGTTTTGTGAACTCGTAGCCCACTCGGAGGTAGTCGAGGACGACCTCGAGCTCCTTCTCGGTTCGCTCCTCGAGCAGCTTGGTGCCTTCTCTGGCGATCGGCTCGTAGAAAGGCTCGCAGGCCCTCACCGCCGCTGGCGTGATCTGAACTAGGACGCGCCGCCGATCCGCCGGATCCGCGAGGCGCCGAACGCTGCCACGCTCGACGAGACGGTCGATGAGCCGGGTCACGGCCCCGCTGGTAAGACCGGTCCGACGCGCGAGATCTCCCGCCGAGAGCGGCCCGCGCGCAACGAGTGTCCCCAGGACCTCGAGCTCGTTGGAGGTGACCCCCAGGCGCTCGGCGATCGCGTTTGAAAGGAAGGCGTTCTGGCTCTGCTCGTCCTGGATAGCCACGACGATGTCCTTGATCAGCTGGGCCCGACGGGTGGATGCCAATGTTCTAACGACCTTTCTGCGTCGTGTGATACTGTCACTATCTGCACCACGCAGATAATGCGGATTGCAGGCGCTCTCACAGTATCGCATGGAGGTAGCCCCAATGGACGCCGGGATCCGAAAGACCAACCCCTGGGCCGTACTCGCTGTCTTCGCTCTGGGAACGTTCCTCACGCTCCTCGACCTCACCATCGTGAACATCGCGATCCCGAGCATCGTGGACGACATCCACGCACCGCTCGACGGGATCCTCTGGATGCTCAACGCGTACAGCCTCGTCTACGCCGTCCTTCTCATCACGTCGGGCCGACTCGGCGACATCTTCGGTCCGCGACGGCTTTTCGCGGCGGGCGTCGTCGTCTTCACGATCTCGTCCGCGCTCTCCGGTCTCTCGCAGGACGCGACACAGCTCGTCCTGTCCCGTGCCGGCCAAGGTCTCGGCGCCGCGCTCCTCGCGCCGCAGGGCCTGCCGATGATCACGAGCCTGTTCCCGCCGAACAGGCGGGGCGGCGTGTTCGCCATCTTCGGGATGCTCGCAGGACTCGCCGTCGTCCTCGGGCCAACGCTCGGCGGCCTCATCGTGTCGAACTGGGGCTGGCGGTGGATCTTCTACGTGAACGTTCCGGTCGGCGCGCTGATCCTCGTGCTCACGGCACGGCTGATCCCCGACCTCCGTCCCGGCCGTCCGCACCCTCTCGACCTCATTGGTGTCGCTCTCGCTACCGTCGGGCTCTTCGCGGTGGTCTTCGGGCTCATCGAGGGCCAGCGCTACGACTGGGGGACTATCTCCGGCCTCATCTCGATCCCGCTCGTGATCGGAGCCGGTCTCGCGCTCATCGCGACGTTTGTCGTTCAGCAAGCTCGCCGTCAGGGCCGCGAGCCGCTCCTGCCGTTCGAGATCTTCGCGGACCGCAACTTCGCGCTCATGGCCTTCGTCCTGATGGCGATGGGCTTCGCGATCGTCGGCGTGTTCCTACCGCTGACCATTTACTACCAGTCCGTGCTGGGGCTCGACGCGTTCTCCGCTGGACTCACCATCGCGCCGCAGCCCGTGGCGATGATGCTCGCCTCAGGTCCCGTCGCGGCGCTCATCCAGAAGGGCTACGGAAAACGGATCCTCTTCCTCGGCCTGCTGCTATTCGTTGCGGGCCAGGGCTACGTCGCCTACACCGTTAGCGCCGACGGGGATCGCTGGGCGTTGCTCCCCGGACTCATCGTCGCGGGGCTCGGGATGGCCGGCGTCTGGACACCGCTGTACGACCTCGGGACGCGCGCCCTTCAGCCTCGACTCGCGGGAGCGGCGTCGGGCGTGTTCAGCACGATCCAGGAGCTCGGCGCGGTCCTCGCGACTGCGGTCGTCGGTGCGGTGCTCCAGAACCAGCTCGCCACCGCGCTCCGTGACGAAGCGACCATGTACTCGTCGCAGCTGCCACAACCCTTCCGCGTGCCTTTCGTCGACGGCTTCAGCAACGCCGCGAAGCAGGGCTTCGAGGTAGGCGCAGGGCAGAGCGGCACCGCGCTTGCGCTCCCGGCCGGCATCCCCGCGGAA
>WNGL01003427.1_pt1 | contig 25887 bp, 27 predicted proteins | sample 5400591 | NCBI WGS metagenome assembly WNGL01 (sample SAMN13153377, study PRJNA577476) | soil metagenome | isolation source: 80 cm soil or saprolite under Garry oak tree replicate 1 | place: USA:California | collected 2016-06-15 | reverse complement strand
TCAACCTGGCCCGGCTGGCCGCGGACGTGTCGTACACCCTGGACGCGCTGCCGCCCGCGCCGCCGGTGTTCGGGCTCATCGCCGAGGCGGGCGGCATCCCGGCGCCGGTCATGTACGCCACCTTCAACATGGGCACCGGCTTCTGCGTGGTCGTCTCCCCGTCCGACGTGCTGACCGCGGTCGCCGCGCTGACCGGCGCGGGCGAGCAGCCCGTGGTGGCCGGCACGGTGACCGGGCGTCCCGGCCGCTTCGTGTCGATCCCGTCCGCCGGGCTGCTGGGCCGCGGCGACAGTTTTCTCCCCCGGGGGGACGACCCCCCCGGGTGACCCCCCCGCGCATGGGGGGCTGCCCGCCCCCCCGTTCCCCCCTGGGGGGATACCGTCTAGGCATGGACGTCCGTGGCTATGTCGAGTCGAACGCGCGCGCATTCATCGATGACCTGAAGCAGTGGCTGGCGATCCCGTCGATCTCCGCCGACCCGGACCGGCACCCCGACGTGCGGCGCAGCGCCGGATGGCTGGCGGCCCACCTGCGCGCGGCCGGCTTCCCGGTCGCCGAGATCTGGGAGACCGGCGGGCTGCCCGCCGTCTACGCCGAATGGCCGGCCGCGGACCCGGCCGCCCCGGTCGTGCTGGTCTACGGCCACCACGACGTCCAGCCGGTCGAGCCGCTGGACGAGTGGGTCTACCCGCCGTTCTCCCCGGCCGAGCGGGACGGCAGGCTGCTGGGCCGGGGCGCCTCCGACGACAAGGGGCAGGTGCTCCTGCACTCCCTCGGCGTGCGCGCCGCCCTGGCCGCGTCCGGCGCCGCCGCCCCGCCGGTCACGCTCAAGCTGCTCGTCGAGGGCGAGGAGGAGTCCGGCTCCGAACACTTCGCCGCCCTGCTCCAGCGCCAGCGGGAACGGCTGGCCTGCGACGTGATCGTGGTCAGCGACACCACCATGTGGGCCGCCGACGTGCCGTCGATGTGCACCGGCATGCGCGGGCTGATCCCGGTCGAGGTCACGCTGACCGGGCCGGTCAGGGACCTGCACTCCGGATCGTTCGGCGGCGGCGTGCCGAACCCGCTGCACGCGATGGCGGCCCTGCTGGCCGGGCTGCACGACGAGCGGGGCCGCATCACCCTGCCGCGGTTCTACGACCGGGTGCTGCCGCTGTCGGACACCGAACGCGCGCTGCTGGCCCGGCTGCCGTTCGACGAGAAGCACTGGCTGGCCGAGGCGGGCGAGAGCGGCGCCGCCTACGGCGAGCAGGGCTTCAGCACGCTGGAGCGGATCTGGGCCCGGCCGACCGCCGAGGTCAACGGCATGTGGGGCGGGCACACCGGCCCCGGCTCCAAGACCATCATCCCGAGATCCGCGCACGCCAAGATCTCCTTCCGGCTGGTCGCCGAGCAGGACCCCGCCGACGTGGGCGAGGCCTTCCGTGAATACGTGGCCGCGCACACCCCCAAGGGCCTGGAGGCCACGGTGAGCGTGGCGCCCGCGGTCCGGCCCTGCCACTCGCCCATCGAGTCCCCGGCCGTGCTGGCCGGGCGGCGGGCGATGCAGCGGGCGTTCAGCCGCGAGGTGCTGTTCACCAGGGAAGGCGGCAGCGGCCCGGAGGCCGACCTGGCCGAGATCCTGGCCGCGCCGCTGGTGTTCGTTGCGGTCGGCCTGGACGCGGACCAGATACACGCGCCCAACGAGAGCGTGGAGGAGTCCCTGCTGCTACTCGGCGCGCAGGCGTCGGCCTACCTGTGGGACGAGCTAGCCGCCGCGGACCTCAGGTGACGCCGCTGGAGTCGCTCGCCCTCGCCCGGGGCACCGTCGACCGCGTCACCGAGAAGCGGACCGACGCGCCGTGGCTCGACGCCGCCTGGCAGGATCGGGGCAGCCGCGTGCTGGTGGTCTTCGCCGGGCAGGCGCTGGTGCGGACCGACGACGAGCGCGTCGACCTGGTCTTCGTGCCGCCGCGCGACGCGCCGGAGGGGACGCGGTTCCTGCTCGGGCAGGACGCGGACGGGACCGTCTACTTCGGGGTCTCCGCTGACCTGCCCGCCCCGCCCCCCGGAACCCGGGCCGCCGCCCTGCGCGAGGTCGGGACGCTGCTGTCCGACCGCGACGCCGGCCTGCTCACCCACGCGGTGGCGCTGGCCAACTGGCACGACACGCACACCCACTGCCCGGTCGACGGCACCCCCACGGTGCCGGACCCGGGCGGGCACTCGACCAGGTGCCCGGCCGACGGCACCGAGCACTTCCCGCGCACCGATCCCGCCGTGATCATGCTGGTGACCGACCCCGACGACCGGTGCCTGCTGGCCAGGAACGCGGCCTGGCCGGGCCGCCGGGTGTCCATCCTGGCCGGGTTCGTGGACCCCGGCGAATCCGCCGAGCAGGCGGTGATCCGCGAGGTGGCCGAGGAGACCAGGATCAAGGTCACCAACGTGCGCTACGTCGGCAGCCAGCCGTGGCCGATGCCGCGCAGCCTGATGCTGGGCTTCCGGGCCGACGCCCCGGCCGGCCAGGCCATCACCGTGGACCACGAGGAACTCGCCGAGGCCTACTGGTTCAGCCGCGACGAGCTGCTGGCCGCGATCAAGTCGCGCGAGATCGTGCTGCCGCCCCCGGTGTCGATCGCCCGGCACATCATCGAGTCCTGGTACGGCGGCCCGCTCCCGTCCACCTGGACGGAAGCGGGCCGGTCGTTAGAGCTGGGTTACGGGGCGGCGGTGAATCCGCCGGTGCTGCCGTTGCCGTCGGCGTAGAAGCCCGCCGCGACGGGGGTGGGGTGAAACACCGGGGACCCCATAGGGTGTCCAGCGTGGATGTGCGAGCGAACTGGGCAGGCAACATCGTCTTCACGGCGCCGGACTTCCACCGCCCGGCCACGGTCGGCGAGTTGAGGGCGGTCGTCGCACGGGCCCGCCAGATTCGCGTGCTGGCCACCGGCCATTCCTTTAACGACATGGCCGACTCACCCGGCGCCCAGGTCAGCCTGGCCGACCTGCCGCCGGAGGTAGAACTCGACTCGGCCGCCTCGCTCGTCCGGGTGGCGGCGGGCCTGACCTACGCCCAGCTGGCCGTGCGCCTGGACCGCCAGGGCTTCGCGCTGCGCAACATGGCGTCGCTGCCGGACATCTCGGTGGTCGGCGCCTGCGCCACCGGCACGCACGGCTCGGGCGTGGCCAACCAGAACCTGTCCGCGGCCATCGCCGCCATGGAGATCGTCACCGCCGACGGCGACATCGTGGAGCTGCGCCGCGGCGATGACCACGTTCCCGGCGTTCCCGGTGGCGTGGTGCACCTCGGCGCCCTCGGCGTGGTGACCCGCCTGGTCCTGCAGGTGGTGCCGTCCTTCGACGTCAGCCAGCGCGTCTACGAGGACCTGCCCCTAGACGTGCTGGACGATCACTTCACCGGCATCATGGCCAGCGGCTACAGCGTGAGCATGTTCACCGACTGGCGTACCCCGCGGCTGACCCAGCTCTGGATCAAGAGCCTGGCCGGCGAGGCCCCGGCGGTCCCGGCGTTGGCGGAAGCCCCCTGGTTCTCCGCCCGGCCCGCCCCGTCCGCGCGCAACCCGGTGCCCGGCCTGCCGCCGGAAGCCTGCACCCCGCAGCTAGGCGTGCCCGGCCGCTGGTTCGAGCGGCTGCCGCACTTCCGGCCCGAGTTCACCCCCAGCGCGGGCGACGAACTGCAGTCGGAGTACCTGCTCCCGGTCGGGCACGCGGTGCCCGCCCTCAGGGCGCTGCGCCAGATCGGCGACCGCGTGGCCCCCGTGCTGCGGATCTGCGAGATCCGCGCGATCGCCGCCGACGACCAGTGGCTGAGCCCGTGCTACCGGCAGGACAGCGTGGCCTTCCACTTCACCTGGATTCCCGACACCGCCGCGGTCGTGCCCGTGGTGGCCGCGATCGAACGGCAACTGGCTCCGCTCGGCGCCCGGCCGCACTGGGGCAAGGTCTTCACCACGTCGGCCCCGGAGTTCTACTCCCGCTACGAACGCCTGCCGGACTTCCTCGGCCTTGCCCGGCACTACGACCCGGCGGGCAAGTTCCAGAACGCCTACACCAAGCGCGTCCTCGACGGCGCCTAGCCCTCAGCTCCCGTCGCGCAGGTTCGCCGGCGCGCCCGGGCGGAACGTGATGCGGTCGAACGTGGCCGCGCAGCCCTCCCCGGTAGGCGACTGCGCCAGGAAGCCGACCCGGACCAGGTCCGCGCCGAGGGTGAAGTAACGCAGCATCCGCCACCACGCGCCGTCGGTGGAGGCGTGGAACGCCCAGGCCGGCCCGGACCGCGTGATCCGCAGCCAGAGCGTGTGGCCGTCCACCTCGAAGGAGTTGCAGTCGTCAGAGGTGTCCCTGGTCACGACGGTGACCGCGGTGGGCGTGCGCTGCGGCGAGTACTCGAAGCAGCACTTGGCCCAGGTCCGTTCGGCCGCGTGCAGCAGCAGGACCCCCGCGTCGTACACGCTGGCGAACTCCACGCTGACCTGCGCCGCGAGGGTGAAGTCGCCGGCCGGCGGCAGGCCGGTGAACCGGCCGGCGTCCGGCACCTGTTCAGCGTCGACGCTGGCCGGATCGACGAACAGGTCCGTATTCGCCGCGGCCGTTAGCGTCACCACCCCGTTCCTGACCCGGCACTTGGGCGGCGGCTCACCCGCGGGCTCGAGCGCGAACGGCAGGCTAGGCAGCTTCAACGCCGTCACCGGAACCCCGGAGTGGATGCTCTGGCGTTCGAGCCGGGGAGGAAGCGCCGCTCCCGTGCGGATCGGAGAATGTCGTATCTGGCCGCTAGTGTGTTCGCATGTCCAGGTACAGGCTCCAGCCCACGCCTGTGCAGGAAAAGGCGCTTCTGGAGCATTGCGCACACGCCAGGTTTGTGTGGAACCTGTGCGTGGAACAAGAATCGCACTACCGGCCAGGGCGCGGCCGGATGCCGGGGTTCGCCGGGCGTTGCCGCCAGCTCACCGAAGCCAGAGCGGAAAATCCATGGCTGGCGGCCGGTTCGGTGATCGTCCAGCAGCAGGCACTCAAGGACCATGCCCAGGCGATGGCGAACTACTTCGCGGGCACCCACAAACGGCCGGCCTGGAGGAAAGCTGTGCGAGACGAGGGATTCCGAGTCGTCCACCTTAAGCGCGGCGACATGCGCAGGGTGTCGCGGAATACCGGGCAGGTGCGGATACCTAAAGTCGGCTGGATCTCGTTCCGCTGGTCGCGTCCGGTGCCCGAGGACGCGAAGTCCTACCGTGTTACTCGCGATGCGGCTAGGCGCTGGCATATCTCCTTCGCCACAATCCCGAAGCCCGTCGCTGGCCCAGGAACGGGCGAAGTTGTCGGCGTCGACCGGGGTGTAGCCGTCTCGGCGGTACTGTCGACCGGCGAATTTCTCACTGTGCCCCGCTTGAGCGACCGCCAGCGAAGACGGCTGGTGCGGTTGCAACGACGCGCGGCCAGGGCAAGGAAGGGCTCCAACCGCAGGAAACGCGTCATGCTGGCCATCGCGAACCTGAGGATCCGCGAGACTGATCGCCGCAGGGATTGGGCCGAGAAGACCTCCACCGAACTGGCGCGGCAGTTCGACGTGATCCGGGTCGAGGATCTGAAGGTGCAGAGCATGACCCGCTCGGCTAAGGGGACGATTGAAACGCCCGGGAGGAACGTCCGGCAAAAAGCAGGACTCAACAGGTCCATCCTCGCCAGCGCGTGGGGCCTGCTGGTCCGCCGCCTGGAAGATAAAGCTCCAGGCCGGATCGAGAAGATCAACCCCGCCTTCACGAGCCAGCGATGCTCGGCGTGCGGGTACGTGGATGCGAAGTCGCGCGAGAGCCAAACCGCCTTCCATTGCACGGCCTGCGGATACGCCTGCAATGCCGACGTGAACGCGGCCAAGAACATCGCGGCAGGGCGTGCCGTGACTGCGCGGGGAGGCTTCCGGGGTACCGGGCCCGTGAACCGCGAACCTCAACCTATCCGCCTCTCTGCTTAGGTCGATGGGCTGGAATCCCCGTCCTAAGGACGAGGAGGACGTCAACCGGGTAGTCTGCCACGCCCCACCCGATGTCATAACCCCTGTAGGGGGTCTCCATCTAACCGGAGTAACCACAAGATCTTGGTGCGGCCGACTGCTACGACCACAGCATCTCGCGGTCGTTGCTCGTCTGCTCCGCTTAAGTGGAGACCCCGAACCCCTGTTAGGCTCCGCACATGCTTGATCACATCGGCCTGCAGGTGCAGGACGTCGAGAAGTCGCTCGATTTCTACCTGCGCACCTTCGCCGCGATCGGGATGCGCGAGGCGATGCGCTTCCCGTACGGCGACACCATCGTGGTCGGCCTGGCCGGCCCCGACGGCCCGCCCGTCTTCTGGCTCGGCCCGCCCACCGGCACCGAGACCAGGGAACTGCACGTCGCCTTCCAGGCGCCCGACCGCACCGCGGTGGACGCCGTGCACGAGGCCGCCGTGGCCGCCGGGGTGGAAGTGCTGCACGCCCCGCGCGAGTTCCCGGAGTACCACCCCGGCTACTACGGCGTGTTCCTGCGCGACCCGGACGGCCACAACGTCGAGACCGTCCACCACGGCTAGGCGAAGGCGACCGTAGCCCGCATGCGTTTTGCCGTCGACATCCCGAACTTCGGCGAATTCGCCGACCCCCGGCTGGTCGCCGACCTGGCCCGGCGGGCCGAGGAGGCCGGCTGGGACGGACTGTTCGTCTGGGATCACATCACCCACCGCAAGGAGCTCCGGCGCGCGATCGCGGACCCGTGGGTCCTGCTGACCGCCGCCGCGCTGGCGACGCGGACCATCCGGCTGGGCACGATGGTCACGCCGGTCGCCCGCCGTCGGGTGTCCACGGAGCCCCGGACGGGGCGACGGAAGCATGATTCCGCGGGACTGCCTAGCCCTGGTTCCTGGGGGCAGGCGCGATAACCAGCTCGCCCGCCGAGTCGTCATCCGCGCCCAGGTCGCGGCGCATCGCCGTCGTCAGATTCGCGATGGCGGCCTCTATGTCGGCCGCGTTCCCCGCCTGGTCGGCACGGAACACGGCCCCAGCCGCGCGGTGCGCCGGGATAGTCACCTCTGGCGGGGCGATCAGGTCCACCTCGGATACTGCATTCAGAGCGGCCGATCGCGCACGGCTGGATTCCTCCAGAAGCTCGGCGCGCTGTGCGGGAGGCAGCTCGGTTCCGCCTGCTGCACTATTGGCGGCGATGGCGTAGTCCGTGATCGTGGCAAGGCAGTTTGCATAGATGCGGCGCTTCTGGGCCAGTGTGGCGCGGGCGTCCTCGGCGCGAATGCTGGTCCGCAGGTTCTCGACTGCCGACTTGCTCGCCATCCTGGCGGACAGCAGCGAGCCGCCGATGCCAGCGAGGCCGACTACCGGGCGAGGCCGGTCGCACGCTCGTGACCCGCGACGAGAATCGGGGCAAGCGGTGCCTTGAGGTGCTGCGCATCCCGCGCGGCCGGGGCGGTCAGCCCCCCGGCCCAGCCGCCCCGGAGCAGCCCCCGGACGGTTACGGGGCGTCCACGGGCGAACTGGACGGGCCGCCCAGGCCCTACGGCAGCCGCCCGCCGCGCCGCACGTCACGGAGAGCGCGCAGATTTCAGCGCCCTGACCAGCCATGATTCCCTGGGCGCGTGACTAACTACCAGCAGCCCGTCGTCCAGCTCTCGCCGTCTGCCCCGATTGCTCTTACCGTGCAGCCCGGCGGCATGTCCCTGGAGATGACCACGGGCGGGTTGGCTGGTGCGGTTACCTCGGTCAACAACCAGACCGGCGCGGTCAACACCAACCAGGTCCTGGCGCTGACGGACGGCCCCTCGATTGCGGTAGACGCCAGCAAGGCCAACACCTTCACCCTGACTCTGGGCGGTAACCGTACCCTCCAGAACCCCACGGGAATGCTCGACGGCCAGCGAGTCATCTTCGAGGTGACCCAGGACGCTACCGGGGGCGCACGCTGGCCTACGGCTCGGCGTTCGAGTTCTCGGCCAGCCTGCCCCAGCCGACACTCAGCACCTCGCCGGGAACCACGGACCTCCTCGGCTTCATCTGGTCGGCCGCTAAGGGTAAGTGGCTATTCTGCGCGTTCGTAAGCGGCTTCGCCTGATGCCAGGCCCGAACCTGGTCGCGGCCTACACACCCTCGGCTATTGCTTCGTCTATTACCACGCCGTCATTCTCCCCGGCAGCGGGCGAGCTGATCGTGGTGAAGTGCGTCGTCGCCGACTTCGCCCAGCCGCTCAACGCGCCCGCCGACTCGGCCAGCGCGCTTACCTTCACCCAGCGGCTGCACACCGACCAGCAGAGTCTCATCAGCGACATCTGGACCGCCCCGGTTGTCACCGCGCCCGGCCCGATCACGATCACCATCACGGACGGATCCGCCAGCGCCCTACTGAAGATGGCGGTAGAGCGCTGGACCGGCGCGAAGCTCGCCGCGTCCCCGGTCGTAGACGACGAGAACGGCAGCGGCGGCACGCCCGGCGGCACGATCACCACCACGAAGGCCAGCTCGGTCGTTACCTGGCTGCTCGGTGCCAGGGGCGCTACCCCGACCGCGTGGATCACCACCAGCGCCACGCCCGCCGTGGAAGCCATCTCGAACATACCGCTGGACGCCTACTCGCACCTGTACCAGCCCGCCCCGTCCGCAGGTGCCCAGAGCTACGGGGTCTCCGCCCCGGCCTCCGGGTTCACCTCCTGGCACATCTCCGCTATGGAGATCCAGGCCGCCCCGCTGATCGGGTCGTTCCTGCCTTTCATATGAAACGAATCGAGGATCAGTGAACAGACTGAAGTACCTTCTGCCGCTCCCGCTGCTAGCCCTGCTAGCCCTGCTAGCCCTGGGGGGGGGGCCAGCCGCCCCGGCGCACGCCGACACTCTCCCGGCGTTCTCCCTGACGACCGAGGCATCCGACCACGTTTACGCCTCGCCCGGCCAGGCGCTGGTAGTGCCCTGGTTCGTGAAGGACTCCGGCAGCGACCCCCTGGCGATCACGATGTCCCTTACCGAGCTGGTACCCCTGGCCTGGCAGTCGCCCGCGATCGGGTGGACCTCGCTCTCCCCGTCGCAGCTCACCCTGGACAGCGGCCAGTCCGAGTACGTAAACGTGACGGTGGACGTCCCGCCCGGCACGCCTGACAGCAGGTACGCGGTGAACATCATGGCCAGCGCTGCGCTGCCTGACTGCTCGGGCGTCTGCTTGGGCGGGGCAGTCGCGGGCACGCTGGTCATCTACGTCGCCGGGTAAGCGGGCGGTCCCGGGCTGGCCCAGGTCCTCAGCCCCCGATCATGAGCCATAGACCTGCGGCTCACGCGCCGAGAGGGTGGCCCGGTACTGGTTGCTCACGTCGTCTTTCACGATTACGGTGCAGGCCGGGGTTCCGCCACCCGGCGGCCGGTTCACTGGTATCAGGAACCAGCCCGAGATGGTCTGGCCGGGGGTAATGCGCGCGAAATGACGGAGCGGCTGCCCGTACTGCTGCATCTCGTCCCGCCGGTAGATCTCCCGCTTGACGGACATGGCCTGATCGCCGGTCACCTGGCTGTCCCACGGCGCGTCTCCTCCGGAGTCAGAGGTGTAGGCGTAGCCCGATACCAGGACCGGCTTGTCCGTCGTGTTCTTGACCTGGACGTGCAGCGCGGCGATCAGCGCGATGTGCTTCCAGTTCTCGAACTGGCTATCTCCCATGATCTTGACGGTGAGCGCTGGGCGGCGGAACCCCGGCAGTTTCCCGCGAGCCGTAGCGTACAGAAGCCCCCCCACGACGAACATCGCGCCGCAGAGATAGTACGGCCAGACGGGCCACTTCAGCGGGGGCGACGGCTCGCCGACCGCGCGGGAGGTGATCAGGTAGCCCAGCGCGGCGGCAGCGGCGAGGCTCATGAGAGCACCGCCGACCTTGCCCAGTTGGTCCCGCACGCCCGGCAGCCTACAGGGCACGAACGTCATGCGGCGCGGCCAGGCGGGCGGGCCGCCACCCCGGCACGTAACCTTGTCCAGCACCTCGTGGCAGGACTCGCGGCGGTCCTTGTCGCCGGTAACGACGGCGACGATCCCGGCCACCAGGATCATCACAGCACGGGCGACGTGCGGGAAGTACAGCACGATGATCAGCGTGAGGGCCAGGGCCGGTGTGCCGACAGCGGCCAGGACAGGTAGGAACTCGGACAACACGGTCTCCAGGAAATGCAAGGATGACCGTCCGTGGGAGGCCGCTGCCTCCTGCCCGTTCGATGAAGTGGCCTGGTCAGATGGACTTTGACGCGAGGGCGGTGCCCTGGGGTCGGCGTGTCCGTGGCGACGTGGCGCTGAGTCTGGTTGGGGCCAACTTGGACGCTTGCGCTCACGGTACCCGCTGGCGCGGCCGGAGCGGTAATCGGCCGACGCTGCGGAGCATCCCGCACGCGGTCATGGGAGAGCCTGAGCGACCCTCGCGGGCAGGCGTGCGGCAGTCAGGCCCGACCGGCCCGCCCGGCGTCTCGCGTGAACTCCGGGCGCTGCTCCAGCACGTCGAGCAGGGCCCTCAGCTCCAGGCGGGTGATCACTTCCTCCTCGCTGCCCGGACGCGGCACGGCTGCGCGCCAGTACGGCCCACGGAAGGTGATCTTCACCTCGGGGTGAGCGGCCTCGAACGTCAGCCTCCGGGGAACCTGATCGGGCGGGTACCCGGGTGTAACATCCAGCACCCTCGTAACTATACGCCGCTTCATGCCGCTCTATACAGCTTCAGGCCGCGTTCCGTATATTCTTGCAGCTCAGGAGCGGTTTATGGTGCGGTGCGTGGCGCAGATTCCTCGGTGGGACCCGGACGCGGGCGGCCCCGCCTACGTCTATGCCCGTGTGGCCGATCACCTCGCCGCCCGGATCGCGGCCGGGGACATGCCCGCAGACGCACGCCTGCCGGGCGAGCGCGACCTTGCCTCCGAGTACGGCGTTGCCATCGGCACGGCCAGGCGTGCAGTCGAGGAGCTGCGCGGCCGGGGCCTGGTGGTCACCTTGCCCGGCAAGGGCACGTTCGTCCTGGGCAAGCGCGAAGGCTCGTAGCTCAGGGCCTCTGCCAGAAGCACGCGCTTGCCATCACGAGCTGCCGGTACTCTCGGATGAGTGCTCATCCGGGCACACTTCGTAGAAGGTTCATTCGAGATGCCCGACTACAGGGTCACGTACCGCAACGGGCGGACGCACGTGATCGCGGCCGACAAGTACGGCCCTTATGGCGAGAACTTCGTGTTCACCCTCGGCGGCGAGGAGATCGCCATCATCGCGCGGAGCGACGTGGAGAGCGTCGTGCGCGCGAACATCCCGGAGGCAGAGCTGCCCGAGGAGCCCGTGGAACCGGCAAGGCCGTTCGGCTTCGGCTAACCCTCCCGGCACGACAAGGCCCCCGCCAGCAGTTCCGGCGGGGGCCTCGTGCTGGGCAGGACTATGCTACGAGTTCAAATGGGACCGACAGCACGCCAGTAACCTCCGGTACGGGCCTCCAAGCTGGCCAGGGAGGTGACCACCCTGGACCGGCTCACCGGCGGCCGGATGGTGCTCGGCGTGGGGCTGGGCGCGCCCGTCGCGGATGAGTTCGGCAGCTTCGGCGAGACCACCGACCGCGCCGAGCTGGCCGCCCGCCTGGACGAGGGCCTGGAGGCGCTGAACCTGCTGTGGTCGGGGGAGCCGGTGACCTTCCGCGGCGAGCACGTGCACATCGACGACGTGGTGTTCCGGCCGACGCCGGTCCAGCGGCCGCGGGTGCCGATCTGGGTCGGCGGCGAGTGGCCCAACCGGCGGCCGATGCGCCGCGCGGCCCGGTGGGACGACCTGGAAAGCGCCGCCTCGATGATCCGCCGCACCGAGCAAGGCCCGCCAGGCCGGTAAAGGCCGGTAAAGGCCGGTTAACGAAGCGCGCCGCATCCGGACCCGCGACGCCGTCCGCCTGGCCCGCACGCGCAGGGGCGCCCGGTTCGGCCGCCGCCGCGGCCCGGTCGGCGACTCCCGGTACCGCTCGCCCTCGCGCCGCTGCTCACGACGCCGCTCGTTCCTGTGCCGTTCACGGAGCGCCAGCAGCCCCGGCTTCACCTGGGCCGGTTCCGGCAGGTGCCCGGGCTCGAGCTCGGTGCGCAGCCGGTCCACGTGCGCGAGGATCTCGCCGCGCAGCTGCCATCCCTCCGGACGTTCGGCCGGATCGGTGGAGAGCAGGTCCGCGAGCTGGTCCTGCTGCCGCTGGGCCTCCTCCAGGTGATCCTCGAGCGCCTCGGTGATCGGCTCGGCCGCGAACGCAGCGTACTCACCGGGCACCGGGTCGGCCTCGAGCAGTTGCCCGTAGGCCCGCACCGCGGCGGACAGCTCGGCGATCACGGCGGCCAGCCGGGCGCGGGTGTCCGCCTCCCTGACCGGACTGTGCTCGCTGTCGATCCGTGCACTGTCGGCCACCGAACGAGCCAGCACCCGCATGTCCGTAGCCGCACGCTCCAGTGTGTCGACGCCCTCGCGCAGCCCGGCGGCCGGGTCACCGAATCTGAGCCGGCGGGGGTTCAGCCGGACGCTCTCCTCGGCCTGGGACAGCGCGTCGTCGACCCGCTCGATCTCGCCGCGCAGCGCCCTGGTCCGGTCCAGCCACTCCGCCGCGCGCCGCGGGTCGGGTGCCTCGGCCAGGCCGTCCGCCATCTGGCCGAGCAGGTCGGCCATCTGGCGGCTCAGGTCGCCGACCGCCTCCCTGGCCGGCTCCACCCGCAGCGGGGCGAACACCAGGCCGGCCGCCAGCCCCGCGGCCGCGCCGACCAGCGTCTCAGTGATCCGGCTGGTGGCGGCCGCGTGCGAGTCGACCGAGAAGATCAGCATGGCGCTGATCGGCACCTCGAGGATCTCCTCGCGCAGGCGCAGGACGATACCGAGCACGAGGGTGCCCGCGATGAGCAGGCCGAGCACCCACCAGCTGAACGGCACGTACGCGGCCACCGCTACCGCGGCGAGCACGCCGGCGGTGACCGCCAGCACCTTCTGGATGGCGCTGCGGATGGTGTGGAACAGCGTGGCCTGCACCACGAGCAGCGCGGTCAGCGGGGCGAGCACGGAGCGCGTCGACCCGCCGGGCAGCTGCAGCGCGAGCAGGTACGCGAAGACCGCCGTCAGCGTCAGCCGCGCGATGTAGACCGCGGTCGGCTGCGCCCGGCGCCGAACCACCGTGAGTTGCCCGGCCTGGCGCCGCGCGACCGCCTTGGCGGCCTCGCCGACGCTCTCGACGGGAACAGGACGGACGGGGAAACCTTTCATGAGCTACCGGGGGTCTCGTGGGCGGCGGATACCAGGTATAGCTCTAGCCAAGAGCAAAACCTTCTGCTAGAGCAACGCCTGCCGCGGCGAGCTATTCCCAGCCGGCGCGCCATCGAAAGCTCGCCCGCGCCGCACGGGCGGCGAAGGTGAGCCGGGTGCAGCTCGCGGCCGCCGCGGCGGCGGCCGGGAGCGCGGCGAGCCTGCCCGGCGTGCTGGCGGCCTGGGTGGCGAGCAAGGTGAGCAGCGTGAGGTCGATGACGACGGTACCGCTGGCGGCGACGGTGGCGGAGGCGGCGGACCACAAGGCGGACCACGAGGCGGACCACGAGGCGGACCACGCGGCAGACCACGAGACGGGCAGCCAGCGCGTCAGCCGGCCGGTGGCGGCCACGGTGAACACGGCGCTGCCGATGGCGGCCGCCAGGGCGATCACCGCGAGATGGGCGGCCAGCCGCGCGTCGGCGGGCAGGTCGGCCCACCGCCAGGGCGGGGTGTTGAGGTGGCTGGCCAGGGCGGCGCTCAGCCACAGGACGCCGATCAGCGGCCCGGTGGCCAGCAGCGTGAGCGCGGTGCGCCGGGCCCGGGCCGCGGCGAGTTCGCTCCGGAACCCGGAGGCGACCCGCTCCGGCCGGCCGAACTCGGCGATCGCCGCGCTGGCCGCCCCAACCGGGTCCAGCCCGGCGGCACGATGCGCGTCGGCGGCGTCGGCGAGCCCCGCGCCCAGCTCGGCCAGGATGTCCCGCCGGATCGCGGCCGGCCCGCCGCCCAGCCGCGCGGCGATCTCGGCCAGGTAAGCCCCCAAGACCTCCCCGGCCGCGCCGGTCACAGCATCACCGGTCACGGGGTCGCCGGCCGAGGCTGTGGCTGCGGGCCGAGCAGGGAACTGACCGCCGCCGAGAACTCCCGCCAGGCACTCCGCTCGTCGTCGAGCGTCCGCCGCCCGGCCGGGGTGAGCTCGTAAAGCCGTCGCCGCCGCCCGCCCTCCTCGGACCACCGGGTGTACACGAGGCCGGCCCGCTCCAGGCGGCGCAGCGCCGGGTAGATCGTGCCGGTGGGCAGGTCGAACTGGCCGCCGCTGCCCGCCCGCAGCGCCTCCATGACCGCATAGCCGTGCCGCGGGCCGTCCTCCAGCGCGGCCAGCAGCATGCCGTCCAGGTGCCCCTTCAGCGCTTGCGCCCTCATGCGTAGCAATGCTACCCTCGCCCACTAGGTAGTAAAGCTACATGTAGCAAAGCCAAGGATGCCACGGTATGAGCCTCCTGCTGCGCAACCTCCTGTTCACGATCGTCGTGCCGGGCGCGGGCGGCGTGTACGTCCCCTGGCTGATCCTGACGCGCCACGGCCAGGCCCCGGCCCCGGCCGCCTGGTACGCCGTCCCGCTCATCGCCGCCGGCGTCGCCCTGTACGTGTCCTGCGTGCGGGTCTTCGCGGTCGTCGGCCGGGGCACGCCGGGCCTGTGGGACGCGCCGCGCCGGTTCGTCGTGGCCGGCCCCTACCGCTGGGTCCGGAACCCGATCTACATCGCCGCCGTGCTCATCGTCTCCGGCGAGGCGTGGCTGTTCGGCTCGGCCGCGGTCCTCCTGTACGCGGCCGACCTGGCGCTGGCGTGCCACCTGTTCGTCGTCGGCTACGAGGAACCCAGGTTGCGGGCCCGGTTCGGCGAGCCCTACGACGCGTACCGGCGCGCCGTCTCACGCTGGCTCCCGCGCCGGCCAGATGACCATTCTTTATCCCGAACGGGCCTGGTCCCTCGCCCCGCCACCGTCACCACGCCCCGGCAGAAGCAGGACCGTCACCGGGACGACCACCAGCCCGGCCAACGCCCAGCTCAGCCCGAACCCCCCTGCCACCAGCCCCACCGCCAGCGGCCCCAGCCCGCCGGCCAGCCCCGCGGCGCTGCTCAGCGTCACCGCCACCGAACTCCTTCCCGGCAGGCTGCCGTACAGCCGGGCCTGGAGCACCGGGTACCACGGCGCCGTGGCCGCGCTCAGCGCGGCCAGCACGACCAGCTTGGGCACGATGCCGGGGACGAGCAGGAAGCCCGGGTAGAGCAGCGCGGCGGCGAGCGCGCTGGCGCGCAGCACGGTGAGGTCGCGCGCCCCACGGCCGATCCTCGTCCTGCTCCTCGCCCCCGCCCCCGTCCCCACCCGTCGCCGCGGCCGGCTTCCGCAGGCACGCGCCGACCCAGGTGAGCGCGGCGAGCCCGGCCAGCGCCAGGTAGCCGGCCCGCCAGCCGCCGCCGCTGGCCAGCACCGAGGTGAGCAGCAGCGGCCCGGCCACCGCCCCGGCCGATCCGGTCAGGTCCCAGCGCGCCATGACCTGGGCCTGCCGGTCCGGCCAGATGTCCATGACCTCGGCCTGGCTCAGCGACACGAACGCGCCGGACGCCGGGTAGAAGGCGATCAACGCGGCCAGCAGCACGGCGAACGAGCGCGCCAGCGCCACGGCGAGCAGCGTGAGCACGAACAGGACGCCGCCGCCGAGAATCGCGAGCCGGCGCCGCCGGCCCGCGCCGGTCAGCACGCCGAGCGGCAGCTCGAGGAGGCCGCCGACTATCAGCGGCACCGAGGCCAGCAGCCCGACCTGCCCGTAGCTCAGGCCCAGGTCGTGCCGGATGAGCGGGAGCGCGGCTCCCTTGGCCCCGTCAACCAGCTCGTCGGCGCACTCGATCGCGAGCGCGACGGCGAGCACGGACAGTGCAGGCCTTCAGCGTCAAGTGAAACCCATAGGGCTATCGTACGGCTCACCGGTTCTCGGTGCGCCAGACCACCCGCAGGCCCGACCAGTCGTCGTCGATGGCGGCCACCTTCACGTCGACCAGCCCGATCGGCAGCACGAACTCCCGGATGACGCTGTCGGTGATGTCGCTGCGGTGCCCGGCCGCCCGCCGCGGCCAGGCGACCCAGAGCGCCCCGGCGGGATAGATGAGCCGCGACAGCTCGCCGATCTGGCTGCCGATCTCGCCCGCGCTGGTGAAGAAGGCGAGGATGACGTCGGCGCTCCCGTCGGGGCCGGGCCCGGCCAGCCCGGCCGGCGGATCGGTAAGCGCCCAGCCATCCGGCGGATTCTGCAGGTGGACCCGCTGCCCCGGCTTGAGCCCCAGCTTCACCGCCTGAGGTCGCCCCGAGTAGCCCGCCGTCGTCACCATGAACAGAAGCATGCCACCCACGCACACCCACGCCACCCGGCACGGTGTGACAACGTGCCGGTTATTACCGGATCAATGTCACATCGTGCCGGTTGCGGCCAGCGCCTCAGCCCCGCCAGAGCGCCCAGGGGCGCCCAGGGGCAGCCAGGCTGTACGTCAAGCGCCCCACCCGCCCCAGAACTGTTCCGAGCCAGGTCAGAAGCCCTTTGCAGAACCGGGCATATCGAGTAATATACCGAGTATGCTACTCGATAGGATCAGCGTATGAGCGTCCGGCACGCGCTGCTCGCGCAGCTCAGCGAGGGGCCCAAGTACGGGCTGCAGCTGCGCGAGGAGTTCGAGGCGCGGACGGGCGAGGTCTGGCCGCTGAACGTGGGCCAGGTCTACACCACGCTGCAGCGGCTCGAGCGGGACGGTCTCGTCGCGTCAGAAGGCGACGGTCAGGACGGCCCGCAGAAGGGCTTCCGGATCACCGCGGCCGGCCTGGAAGAGCTGACCGAGTGGCTGCGCACGCCGTCGGACATGAGCTCGCCTCCGCGCGACGAGCTGGTGATGAAGGTCCTGGTGGCGCTGCGGGTGCCGGGCACGGACGCGCGGGATGTGATCCAGGTGCACCGCAAGTACCTGGTGGAGCTCATGCAGCGGTGGACCAGGATCAAGGAGATCGAGGCCGAGTCCGACATGAGCCTGGCCCTGGTGGTGGACGCGGAGCTGTTCAGGCTCGATGCCGTGGTCCGCTGGCTGGACACCGCGGACGGCCGCATCAAGCGGGCCGCGACCGACCTGCAGGCCGAGAGAACAACGGGGATTACAGCAGCCGTGCCGAAAGTGCGGCGCAGAGTTGGAGCAAGAAAATGAGCGTACTGGAAATGTGGAACGTGTCACGCGTCTACGGTCTGGGGCCCGCCAAGGTCCACGCACTACACGACATCGACTTGACGGTCGGCGCCGGGACGATGGTGGCGGTGATGGGGCCGAGCGGATCGGGGAAGTCCACGCTGCTGACCATCGCCGGCAGCCTGGAGGACCCGAGCAGCGGGCAGGTACGGGTCTGCGGGGAAGAGCTGACGAGCCTGTCGCGCAACGGCAAGGCGCGGCTGCGGCGCCGTTCGATCGGCTACGTGTTCCAGGATTTCAACCTGCTGCCCGGGCTGACGGCGGCGGAGAACGTCGCGCTGCCGCTCGAACTCGACGGCCTGCCCGCCAGGAAGGCCCGCGCGGCCGGGCTGCGGGCTCTGGAAGAACTCGGCCTCACCGATCGTGCGGCCAGCTTCCCCGACCAGCTGTCCGGCGGCGAGCGGCAGCGGGTGGCCATTGCCCGTGCCGTGGTGGGGGAACGCCAGCTGCTGCTGGCTGACGAGCCCTCGGGCGCGCTCGATTCGGTCAACGGCGAGGCGGTCATGCGGCTGATCCACGCCGCCTGCAAGCGCGGCGTGGCCGCGGTGGTGGTCACCCACGACGCGCAGCTGGCCTCGTGGGCCGACCGGGTGGTGTTCCTGCGCGATGGCCGGGTGACGGACCAGACCCTGCCCGTGCCGGGCCCCGAGTCACTGCTCGTGCAGAGGCCGGGCCAGTGAGCACCGCGCTGCGTGACCGCCCGGCCCAGGCGGGAACCTCTAACGGGGGCGTTCCCGCCCGCCGCGCCGTCATCCGCTGGGCATGGCGGATGTTCCGCCGCGAGTGGCGCCAGCAGTTGCTCGTCCTGGCGCTGATCGTGGTGGCGCTGGCCGCCACCGTCGTCGGGGCGGCGGTGGCCACCAACACGCCGCCGCCGGCCGGGGCCGGCTTCGGCACCGCACAGGACATGGCCACGTTCCCCAAGGGCGGCCCGCCGCTGGCCAGCCAGATCGCCGCGCTGCAGCAGCGCTTCGGCCGCGTCGACGTCATCGAGAACCAGATCGTCGCCGTCCCCGGCTCGATCAGCACCTACGACCTGCGCGCCCAGGATCCGCACGGCGCGTTCGGCCAGCCGATGCTCTCGCTGGTGGCCGGGCACTACCCGGCCGGCCCGGGCCAGGTGGCCGTGACCGCCGGCGTGGCCTCCACCTTCAACCTCCACGTCGGTTCCCTGTGGCACCAGGGCGGCACAACGCGCCAGGTCGTCGGCATGGCGCAGAACCCGCAGAGCCTGCTGGACGAGTTCGCCCTCGTCGCGCCGGGCCAGGTCAGCACGCCAAGCCAGGTCACCGTGCTGTTCACCGCGCCGCCCGGTACGACCAGCGACTCACTCGGCTCCCTCGGCCAGTACGTGCAGACCCGGCACGATGCGGTGGCCAGCAACCCGCTCAACCCCCAGACCATCGTGCTCGCGCTGGCCACGGTCGGCATGCTGCTCATCGCCCTGGTCGCGGTGGGGGGCTTCACGGTGCTGGCGCAGCGCCGGCTGCGCTCGCTCGGGATGCTCGGCGCCCTGGGCGCCACCGATCGTGGGCGCGGTCATCGGAGCGGTGCTGGGCCTGGCCGTCTGGCTGGCCTACCGGCCGCGGCTGGAATCCAGTGCCCACCACGTGATCGGCCCGTTCCGGCTGCCGTGGGTCGTGATCGGCCCGGCGATAGCACTGGCCGTGGTGGCCACCTACGTCGCCGCCTCGCGCCCGGCCCGCTCGATCACCAGGATCCCCATCGTCGCCGCCCTGTCCGGGCGGCCTGCTCCGCCGAAGCAGGTGCGCCGCTCGGCGGTGCCCGGCGTCGTCCTCCTCGTGGTCGCCGCGGTCTTGTTCTGGTACACCGGCAAGAGCAGCGGCGGCGGCGGCGCGCCTGAGCTGGTCGGCGGCTTCGTCGCGCTCGTCGCGGCGGTGATCATGCTGTCGCCCATCTGCCTGGCGATCTTGGCCAGATCCGGGCGGCGGGCCCCGATCGCGGTGCGCCTGGCCCTTCGCGACCTGGTCCGGTACCGCGCCAGGTCGGCCTCGGCCCTCGCGGCTATCAGCCTCGGGGCGCTGATCGCCGTCCTGGTCTGCGTCCTGACCGCACAGCGATACGGGAACGCCCTGGACTACGCCGGGCCGAACCTGGCCTCGAACCAGATCATCGTGTACACGCCTGACGGCGGCCCGGGCAACGGCGGCTCAGGCAACGGACCCGGCGGAGGCGGATCTGCGACCGCCAGCACGCCGCAGGCCCAGGCGGCGACCGCGAACGCCATCGCCGCGGCCCTCGGCTCCCACAGCGTCATCGAACTCGACCAGGCCAGCGCCTCGCTGCAGCACGCCGCGGCCGGGCGTTCCTGGTCCGGGCGGATCTACGTGGCCACGCCCCAGCTCCTGCAGGCCTTCGGGATCAAGGCGTCCGACGTCAACCCCAACGCCGACATCCTCACCGCGCGGCCCGGGCTGTCCGGCCTCTCCCTCATGCAGCTCGTCTTCGGCGATAAGGGGGGCGGCGGTCAGGTTGGCGGCGGGCCCAACGGCAACGGTCCGCCGACCAGCTGGCCGTGCCCGAAGGGCAGGTGCCTGGCCAACCCGCCGATCCAGGAGGTCGGGGCCCTTCCGGGCGGCACGTCGGCGCCCAACACGGTGATCACCGAGCACGCCATCCACGCGCTCGGCCTGCAGACCGGCGCCTCCGGCTGGCTCATCCAGGCCCCGCATCCGCCCACCGCCGCGCAGATCACCGACGCCAGGGCCACCGCCGCCGCGGCAGGCATGACCATCGAGACCAAGAACAGCGCGCCCAGCTCGGCGGAGATCCTCAACTGGGCCACGGTGTTCGGGATCGGCCTCGCGCTGGGCATCCTGGCCATGACCATCGGCCTCATCCGCAGCGAGACGGCCAGGGACCTGCGCACCCTGACCGCCACCGGGGCGAGCAGCCTGACCCGCCGGGAGCTGACCGCGGCGACCGCCTTCGCGCTGGCCCTGGGCAGCGCCGTGCTCGGCACGGTGGCGGCCTATGTCGCCGCGATCGGCTACGACTCGGACAACCCCCTCGACGGCCTCTCCGGACTGTCCAACGTGCCTACGATGAACCTGCTGTTCATCCTCGTCGGCATGCCGACGATCGCGGCGGTCGTCGGCTGGCTGCTGGCCGGGCGCGAGCCGCCCTCCATTGCCCGGCAGCCACTGGAGTAACCAGCTACACAGCAGGACGGGCCCGGCCGAGCGCTAACTGGCGCAGGCCGGGCCCGGCCTGCTTGCCCTTGTCCTTGTCCTTGCGCTCCAGGATCTCCGCCGCGCCGCGGACCACGCACCGCAGCGGATCCTCGACCAGGACCGTGCCGATGCCGGCCGCCGTCTCGATCCGGCTGGCCAGCCCGGGCAGCAGCGCGCCGCCGCCGGCCAGCCTGACCTTGCCGCGGACCACGTCCTCGGCCAGCCCGGCCGGGATCTCGGAGAGCATCTCGTGCACCGTGCCCGCGATGGCCGCGACGATCGGCTCAAGCGCGGCCGCCACCAGGCCGCCGGGCACGTACTCGGTCCGCGGCGTGCGCTGCGCCACGTCCAGCCCGACCGCCTCGGCGAAGCCCTCGGCCCCGCCGGTGACGCCCAGCGTCGTCTTCAGGCTGCGGGCCGCGCGCTGGCTGATGATCAGGCCGAGCTCGTTCCGCACCGCCTGCACGATCGCCTCGTCCATGGCGTTGCCGGCCTTGCGCAGCGAGTGGGACCTGACCACCCGCCAGCCGGCCACCGCCGCGACCTCGGTGGTGCCGCCGCCGATGTCGACGATGAAGCCGCCCGCCCCGCCGGTCAGGTCGAACCCGGCGCCGGCCGCGGCCGCCACCGGCTCGTCGATCAGCCGCACGTTGTACCGGGGCCGCCGGACGCTCAGCGCGGCCACGATGGACCGCCGCTCGACCGGCGTGGCTCCACTCGGCACGCACACCAGCGCGTCGCGCCGCAGCACGCCGAACCGCCTGGTCCGGCGCAAGAACGCGTGCAGCATGGCCGCGGTCGCGTCCAGGTCCGCGATGACCCCGTCCCGGAGCGGGTGGATGACCTGGATGTCCTGCGGTTCCTTGTCGGCCAGCGCGTCGGCGGCCTCGCCCACCGCCGCGACCTTGCCGACGGCCGTGTCGATGGCGATCGCGGTCGGCTCCTCGAGCACGATGCCCCGGCCCGCGACCCAGACGAGCGTGTTCACGGTGCCGAGATCGATCGCCACGCTACCCCGGAAGCGCATTATGCTCCCCTCTGTCCCACGTGACGTTCGCTAAGCGTACAGCCGGTATCCTGCCGTGCATGCGTATAGCGAGCCTGCTGGCGGTCGCGGTCGGCGTGTGCGGGCTCGCCGCCGGCGTGGCCGCCGCGCCGGGGTCGGTTGCCGCGGGCCCCGCGGCTACGGGTCCTGCCGGATTTTCGGTTACTGCTCTGGCCGACGTGGCCGTCCGGCCGGGCGTGCAGCATGTCGGGCGCGCGCAGGCCAGTCCGCCGACCACTGCTGACTGTGAGAAATCTTACAAGATCGCGCGCTACTCCCCGGCCCAAATCCGGCAGGCCTACCACCTGCCCGCGGTCTACGTCCGCGGCTACGACCTGGCCTCGGGGGTCGGAACGGTGAACGCCGCGTCCTTCGTGAAGGAACTCGCCGCCGCGGCCGGTCACTGAAAGATCTCTTGTACCGAACGGTCGTGGCGCGTGCCCTGGGAACAGGGTAATCGTCTGATGTTTGCGGGCCGTCTGACTGCGCGCGTGGCGCAGCGGAACGTGATCTGCCTGCTGAGACTCGGTCCGCCGGGCTGCCTGGCCTATTCACCCTGAAGCGTGGCTGCCGGGCGCCTCGTGCGAGATACATTGTCTGCGGGTGGCGGCACCGCCAACGCCGCATGACTTCGTGCCTACGCCCGCTGTGACCTCGCGTTTCCCGGTGGAATCATCCGCCACACTCCTCGCCTGCGGCAGTTCAGCTCTACCCGGGCGGAAGTGCCGTGCGGGACGTACAGGACCCACCCCGGCGGGTGACACGCAAGGAGGAGAGGGAGAGATGGAGGACGTGTTCGATGTCCTGGCCGAGGACCACGACGAGATAAGACAGGCGCTGGCCGAACTCGAGAAGGGTCCGACCGCCGAGACCGGCGCCACCGACGATCAGCTGATGCTGCGCAAGATCATGACCGAGGAGCTGATCAGCGAGGAGTCCAAACACGAGGAGATCGAGCTGACCTGCCTGTGGCCGGCCGTGCGCGAGCACGTTCCCGGCGGCGGCCCGCTGGCCGACCGGGCCATCTGCGCCGAGCTCGAGATCGCCGCGGTACTCGCCGATCTGGACAGGCTGGACGCCTGCCAGCCGGAGTTCGAGGACATGCTCAGCGTGTTCACCCAGGCCGCCAGGGAGCACTTCGACTTCGAGGAGCGGTACGTGTGGCCCCGGCTGCGTTCGGCCCTGCCGCCCAAGGCGGCCGCCGGGCTCGCCCGCAAGATCCTCCAGGCCCGGCAGGCGGAGCCCGCGCTGCCCGGCACGGCTGAGGGAATGCTCAGAGGATAGCGTGAATCTGCAGCGCGCCTTCAGCTATCTATCAGGTTCGTGGTGCTCACTGGAACGAAGCGGACGCCCAGACCTAAGGCGTGATTGAAGATGCAGGATTACGGCGGCTACGGCGGCGACTTCGGCTCGACCTCACCGCTGCCCCCGATGCCTCCCCGGCCGCCCAGGCGCCGTATCGGCCTGCTGAGTTACCTCGCCGTCGCGCTGGCGGCGGGCGCCCTGGGGGCGGGCACGGTGGTGGCCCTCTATCACCCGGCGGCGAATTCCTCGGCGTCCCCGCAGCCGAGCATCGGCGCGTTCACGCCCGCGCCGCTGCCCAGCACCGCGGTGCCCACACCGAGCAGCGGGTCGGGCACCAGCGGGCCGGCCGGCCTGGCCAAGGTCGAGCAGGGCATCATGATCATCAACACCACGCTGCAGTACCGCAGCGAGCGGGCCGCGGGCACCGGCATGGTGATCAACGCGGGCCAGGGCCTGGTGCTCACGAACAACCACGTCATCGAGGGCGCCACGAAGATCACCGCGACGGTGGCGGCGACCGGCCAGAAGTTCCAGGCGAAGGTCCTCGGCTACGACGTGACCGGCGACATCGCGCTGATCCGGCTGCAGAACCCGTCCGGCCTGCACGCCGTCCCGGTCACCGACTCGGGCAAGGTCAAGATGGGCGACTCCGTGGTGGCCCTGGGCAACGCCGACGGGCAGAGCCAGATTGTCCCGGCCAGCGGCCAGATCACCGGGCTCAACGAGACCATCACAGCCAGCGACCAGGGCAGCACGATCAAGTCGGAGACGCTGCACGGGATGCTCCAGACGAACGCCGGCATCGTGTCCGGCGACTCCGGCGGCCCGCTGGTCAACGCGGCCGGCCAGGTCATCGGCATGGACACCGCGGGCAACAACGTCAGCTTCACCCACCAGCAGTCGGCGGCCGGCTTCGCCATCCCGATCAACACGGCCCTGTCCGTCGCCCGCCAGATCGCCGCGGGCCACGCCAGCCCGACCATCTCGATCGGCTACCCGCCCTTCATCGGGATCTACGTCAGCCAGGGCAACAGCAGCGACCCGCGGCAGCAGGCCGCGGCGCAGCAGCAGCAGAACAACGGGTTCGGCGGCTTCGGTGGCGGCAGCCAGAGCTGCTACAACAACGACGCCAACCTCCCGGCGCCCGCCACCATCGCCCCGGTGAACTCGGGCACCCTGGTCATCGGCACCATCTGCGGCAGCCCCGCCACGACCGCAGGAATCGCGGCCGGATCGGTCGTCACCAGCGTCAACGGCCAGGCGGTCGCCGCGCCCGATTCCCTGCACGCCGCGCTGTCGAAGTTCCAGCCCGGCAGCACGGTGTCCGTCACCTGGGTCACCCCGTCCGGCCAGCGCAAGACCGGCAACGTCACCCTCACCGCCGGCCCGCCCCTGTAGGGGTTCTCGACTCGGCGCCTGAGGCGGTACCCGCTGGAGGCTGTCTACGGCTACCTGACCCGGTGCACCGTCCCCGGCGGCGCGGCGGGCACGGCTCCTGGGTGCAGGATCGAGGCGAGCGCCTCCACGCCGTTCACCAGCCGCGGGCCGGGGCGGACCACGATGCCGTCGGCGTCGATCGCCCACACCGGCACGCCGGGCAGCGCCCGGACAGCGTAGTCCGCCTGCGCGATCGCGCCCGCCAGGTGATACCCGCACGGCGCCACCACCACCAGGTCCGGCGCGGCCGCCTCGATGTCCGCCCAGTTCGCCTGGACCGAGGCCGAACCAGCCGCGCCGGTCACCGCCCGCCCGCCGGCCGTGGTGACCAGATCGGGCACCCAGTGCCCCGCGGTGAACGGCGGATCCACCCACTCGAGCACGGCCACGGCCGGCGGGCGGCGCCCGGCGACCTGGGCCGCGACGCGGGCCAGCCGGCCGCGGAGCCGGGCGACCACCCGCTCAGCCCGGTCGGCGACTAGGGCCCGCCGCCCGACCAGCAGGATCGAGTCCAGCACCTCCTCCAGGGTGTGCGGATCCAGGGTCAGCACGTCCGCGTGGCATCCGAGGTACTCCAGCGCGTCGCTGACCTGCCCGGACGGGATCGCGCAGACCCGGCACAGGTCCTGAGTGAGGATCAGGTCGGGGGCCAGTTCGGCCAGCGCCCGCGCGTGCAGCGTGTACAGGTCCTGGCCCGATGCCAGCTGTGAGCGGACGTAGCGGTCGATGTCGCCCGGGGTCATCCCGCTGGTGTCCAGGCCGCCGACCACGATGGCCTTCTCCCCCCGCGCGGCCGGGGGTTCGTCGCATTCGAACGTCACCCCGGCCAGGTCATCGCCCAGGCCGAGAGCGTAGACGATCTCGGTCGCCGACGGCAGCAGACTGACCAGGCGCACGATTCAAGCATAAGAACACTTCAAAAGGCGGCCTCATGTCGTCACACTAGATCGTGTGTACGACTTCGACGTGGTAGTGATCGGCTCGGGGCCCGGCGGCCAGAAGGCGGCGATCGCTGCGGCGAAGCTCGAGCGGCGCGTGGCGATCATCGAGCGCAAGGACATGATCGGCGGCGTGTGCCTGAACACGGGCACGATCCCGTCCAAGACCCTGCGCGAGGCGATCCTGTACCTGACCGGCCTGAACCAGCGGGAGATGTACGGGCAGAGCTACCGGGTCAAGGACGATATCACCATCGCCGACCTGGCCGCCCGGACCACCCATGTGGTCAGCCGCGAGATGGAGGTGGTGCGCAGCCAGCTGTCCCGCAACCGGGTCACGACCATGACCGGCACCGGCCGCTTCCTCGACCCGCACACGGTGGAGGTCGACGGCGGCGAGGGCCGGGTCCGCCGGGCCAGCGCGGACAAGATCGTCATCGCTACCGGCACCCGGCCGGCCCGGCCGGCCAGCGTGGAGTTCGACGAGCGCACGGTCATCGACTCCGACGGGATCGTGCACCTGCAAACGGTCCCCCGCTCGATGGTGGTCGCGGGCGCCGGGGTGATCGGGATCGAGTACGCGTCCATGTTCGCGGCCCTGGGCACCAAGGTCACCGTGGTGGAGCAGCGCGAACGGATGCTCGAGTTCTGCGACGTCGAGGTGGTGGAG
>WNGL01006444.1_pt1 | contig 25907 bp, 22 predicted proteins | sample 5400591 | NCBI WGS metagenome assembly WNGL01 (sample SAMN13153377, study PRJNA577476) | soil metagenome | isolation source: 80 cm soil or saprolite under Garry oak tree replicate 1 | place: USA:California | collected 2016-06-15 | reverse complement strand
TCCAATTGACGCCGGCGCAGTTAGCATGCGTTGCTGTTAGTACGAAGGTGCCATTGGTATTGTCTATCGCTGCGTTCATGGTTACACCTACGGTCTGATTATACCCGGCCGGCACCCCGTTGCTGAAGGCACCGCTCTTATATACTGACGGTTGATTGGCGGCAAAGTACGCCTCTTCGGCAGTAGCGGCGTTCCTCAGGTCTGATTTAACCTGAGCTTCATAGCCCCGCTTCCGATAAGCTGAAAATTGTGGAATTGCAATGGCCGCCAAAATGCCGATGATAGCCACGACGACCAAAAGTTCGATAAGCGTAAACCCTGACTCGCTCTGCAATCTTAATTTCTGCATTATTCTATCTCCTTGTATTTTTCAATTGATTTTATCTGTTACTCTGTGTTCGCTACCTTTTTCCGTATTCTGGAAGGTCTCTCTTGCGATTATTAACAGTTTGAGGACAGGACACGCTTTACTTTCAATCCCTCTCTTCACTCCCTTCTGAGAGCCTTTCGCGTACGACGTATAACGGCAGGCCACGCAAAAGCCGGACCGGCGGTGATATGGGGACAGTTTCGTAGAGTGCGAGTAAAAATAACCACTACTATCAGCGAGAACGACCTCTTTGGAAAACACCGGCAGTTCGGATTACGTATTTAGTAACTAGCTGTTGTTACAAAATTTGTCACTAAGCGTCGCCCACTTCATCAGGAACATTTTGGTTCTTGGAATTTAGCAGATCGTATTTTTCCAACCTATGCCGCAGGGATCTATAGTTGATGCCCAAAAGCTCCGCGGCTCGCTTTTGTACTCCATTAGCTCGCTTCAACGCTCCCAACAGAATGCACTTTTCGTGGGTTTCCAGTTCGATGTCGAGAGACAAGCCTTTATTAAAGAAGACATCCGCCCCTCCGGGAGCCGTTTTCTCAAATAGCTCCGCCTCTTCTGTGATGGACACCCCGTCCTTGACGTGAGATGGCAAGTCATCTTCGGTTAAAACACTCTTGCGAGTGACCGCTACGGCATGCTCGATGATATTCTCCAACTCGCGCACATTCCCAGAGTACGAATAATTCAAAAGATACCTCAGGGCGCCGCTCGATATCTCTTCAACTTGCTTGCCATGCGAGCCGGCAAATTTTCCAATGAAATATTGGGCCAGTGCGGGAATATCCTCCTTCCGGTTGCGCAGAGGTGGCATGACCATGTGAACGACATTAAGGCGATAGAATAGATCCTTTCGGAATCTTCCCTCTTCCATTTCCTTGCGCAAGTCTCGGTTGGTCGCGGAAATAACCCTGACGTCGACTTTGACTTGTTTGTTTCCTCCGACCGGCGCGAAAGTCTTTTCCTGGAGAACTCGCAAAAGCTTGACCTGCAGATGGAGCGGGAGCTCGCCCACTTCATCCAAGAATATGGTCCCCTGATCCGCCTGCTTAAAAAGCCCGGCGCGGTCCGACACGGCGCCGGTAAAAGCCCCGCGGACATGACCGAATAGCTCGCTCTCGATGAGAGTTTCGGGAATCGCGCCGCAATTGACCGCCACAAAGGGTCCCTCTCGCCTCGGGCCGTTGTAATGGACCGCGCGAGCCACCAATTCTTTGCCTGTTCCGCTTTCGCCGGTAATTAGAACATTGGCGTTGCCCGCAGCGACTTTTTGAATGAGGTGATAAATTTTCTCCATGCCGCCGCTTTTGCCTATGACTCCCTCGAATTGGAAATCCGTGTCAGCGACTCCGGCAGGAACATTCTGAAACTCGAACTCCCTGACTTTCCGCAACTCTTCTTCTAGTCGAACCTTTTCCTCGAATCCCTTCTGCCTGGTGATGTCTTCGAAGATCGAGATAAAGCCGATTAGTTGTTCGCCCGCGTTGCTCAGAGGCGCCACCGTCAGACGGATCTGCCTAGCCTGTCCCTGAGGATCCGTGAAAGTGATTTCCTCCGCGATCACTCGCCGCGCTTCTTGACGTCCGTCGAAGTTGTAAGTCAGCCCAGGGAAAATCTGATCCAGCTTTTTCCCCTTGACCGTTGCCTCTTGAAGCGACGTCAGGTGTTGCGCTGGTCCATTGAAGTAGTTGATGCGCCCTTGCGTGTCGGTAATCGCCACGCCGCTCCCAACTCCCTGCAGCAGTGTTTCTTTCAGCGCCTCTAGCTCTTGGTAATCGATCCGTTTTTCTTTGAGCAGTCTTTCTGTTTCACTTAGTTTGCTAGCGAGAAATCCGCCGAGCCATGCGATTGTGAAGAAACTACCGATATTAAGCACGACCGGCATCAGCATCGCCCCCGATACAGGAGCCCCGCTTCCACGGTTCAAGCTTCCGGCAACAGTGAGAAGGGCCGCATAGCACAGACTCGAAAAACCAGCGGTGAAGAACGCCCCGCGGTAAAACAGCAAGATCGCCCCGTTCATCACCGCCAGGTTATAGAGGAACGGGAACGGACTAGCGATATCGCCGGTCATCCAGATGATACCGGTAATTAAAAGGACGTCGAAATCGACTTGCAGATGGGCAAAGAAGCTAAGGTTTGGAATTCGCGGAAGCAGCCAGACGGAGCCCATGGAAATGCCATAGGCAACAATCAAGGGAATCAACAACGTATAGAATTGAGGATCGCCTTCCACCTTGAAGAAGTGAAAAAGCCCTGCCGCTCCCAGGAAAAAAGACAAGATGACGACCCGAAGAAAAAGCAACCATCTTATCTTTTCTGTCAAATCTTTGCGTTCGTCACTCAAAGTAAGAACTCGATCGTTCCGGAGGCGCGAATGAAGCGCGATTGGGAAATCTTCTCAAGAGACCAGAGAACCCAACTGGAATATGGGCAGATACATTGAAATGACCAGGCCGCCGAGAATAACTCCTAGAACAACCATGATCATGGGCTCCATCAGTGCGGTCAGACTGGCTACGGCATCGTCCACTTCTTCTTCATAAAACTCGGCGATTTTTCGTAACATACCATCAAGTCCGCCCGTGGTTTCGCCTACCGCCACCATATGGCACACCATCGGCGGAAAGATTTTGCTCTCCGCTAGCGGTTCAGCAACGGTTTTCCCCTGGCTGATGCTCACTCGGCTATCCATAATCGCCTTTTCCACCACTTTGTTACCGGCGGTTCTAGCGGTGATCGCCAGTCCCTCCAGGATCGGAACACCGGAGCTCAGAAGAATCGCCATGTTCTGAGAAAAACGCGCGACCGCTACCTTGCGAAGCATATCGCCAATCACCGGCAGGCGCAGCAACCAGCCATCAATGTTCATTCTTCCCTGGTCACTTTGATAATAGAATCGTACCCCAGCCACGACGCCACCTAAGGCGAGCAACAAATAATACCAGCTGGCGACGAACCAGTTGCTGATATTGATCGTGATTTGGGTAGGAGCCGGTAAAGCTTTACCCATGCTGCCATAGAGTTCGGCAAATACCGGAATAACGAAAATCAAGAGGATAGAAACCACAATGACCGCCACGGCAATAATGGCGCAGGGGTAGATCATGGCCCCCTTGACTTTTTTCTTGAGCTTATTTGCTTTCTCGATGAACAGGGCGATACGATTAAGAACGGTATTGAGAACGCCCCCCGCCTCGCCGGCCTCAACCATATTGATATAGAGGGCATCGAAAATCTTTGGATGTTTCCTCAGAGCATCCGCCAGAGTAGCACCTCCCTCGACATCTTGCCGAATGGTACGAACCGTGTTGCGGAGCAGTTTGCTCTCTGATTGCTCGCCCAGAATGTCCAGGCACTGAACGATCGGCAGACCGGCATCGATCATGGTGGCAAACTGACGGGTGAATATTGACAAATCTTTCGTTTTAACTTTCTCGCCGAAACCGGGAATGGTAATTTCTTTTTCAAGTCCCTTGCCCTTTTCGCGAATCCGGTTCGGTATCGGCCGGATTCTCCGGTGGCGCAGAACAGTGACAACCGCTTCTAAATTGGGGGCCTCGAGCTCCCCCTTCATCGCTCTTCCCTGAGCGGTTTTTCCTTCCCAAACGAACGTCGGCATGGCTTTTTCTTCTAAATAGCTGGTCTAGCTACTGCGGAAGCAACCGAAAACCTCATGATTGACGGGCATCAAAATCCCAAAGAAAACACCGATCCAAAACCCTTGTCGCTGTCTGTGACACGAGCGGTTTCTTCAATAGTGGTCAGTCCGTCGCGGACCTTTTGCAAAGCGCTCATCCGCAGTGTGCTCATCCCCAGTTTTACGGCCTCTCGTTTTAGCTCGGCAGTCGACCCACCTCGCAAGATTAACTCTTTAGTTGTTTCGTGCAGCACCATGACTTCGTAGATCGCCAATCGACCTCGATAACCGCTCCCATTGCAGTTGGCGCAACCACGCCCGTGGAACGTGGGAAAACCCGCACCAACTTCTGCAGCATCGGCACCCAGATTGATCAGCGCATCTGAACCTGCTTCCACTGGCTCCTTGCACTTTTCACAAATGCTCCGGACCAATCTCTGAGCGGCGATCAGATTAATAGATGAGGTGAGCAGGAAAGGCTCCACACCCATATTGATCAGCCGATCCACCGTGGACGGGGCGTCATTGGTATGCAACGTGCTCAAAACCAAATGGCCGGTCAAAGCCGCCTTCACCGCGATTTGCGCAGTCTCCAGGTCACGGACCTCTCCAACCATGATGATATCTGGGTCTTGTCGTAGAAAGGAGCGCAGACAGGCGGCGAAGCTCAGCCCGATTTGTTCCCGCACCTGCACCTGATTGATGCCCATTAAATTGTACTCGACGGGATCTTCGGCGGTGGAGATATTCACATCCGGCTTATTCAGCTCCGAGAGAGCCGAATAGAGCGTGGTTGATTTACCGCTTCCCGTGGGGCCAGTAATCAGTATCATGCCGTAAGGTTTATGAATCGCTTCCTGGAAATCCTTGAGAGTCTGGGGATCAAACCCGAGCTTCGCCATGTCGAGTTGAAGATTGGATTTATCTAACAGCCGCATCACGACTTTCTCGCCAAAGAGCGTGGGCAACACGGAAACGCGGATATCCAGCTCTCCACCCACACCCATCTTCAACTTGATGCGGCCGTCTTGAGTCAGCCGGCGCTCGGCGATATCAAGACCGGCCATTACCTTGAGCCGGGACACTAGAGGATTTTTGAGCCGCAGGGGAGGGCACATGATTTCTTGAAGGACGCCATCGACACGAAACCGCACTCGGAAAACCTTTTCGTAAGGCTCGATATGAATATCGCTCGCCCTGCGTTTGGCGGCGTCGGCCAAGATGGCGTTAACCAAGGTAACCACCGGGGCTTCCATGGTGGCCTGCTGGAGTTCTTGAAGGCTCACGTCATCGGCTTCGGGAATGATCTCCATTTCGCCATCGCTGAATTTCTTGAGAACCTCGTCGTAGTGACCAACTCCGCCGAAGCGTTGCTCCAGAGCTTTCTTGATCGCCGATGGAGAAGCCAACACAACCCGCACCCCATAGCCTGTGATAAACTTGACCTCGTTGATGGCAACCAGATCCGTTGGATCAGCCATCGCAACTGTCAACGAAGAACCGAGAAGTTTCAGGGGGACAAGCTGGTGCTTTTGAATCAATTGCGGCGATACCAAACTGAAGACCGCATCTTCGATCGCGTTCGGATCAAGCTCGATTTTTTCAATGCCAAACTGTTTGGCGAGAAACTCGGTCAAATTGTCTTCGGTGGTAAAACCGAGGCGCAGAAGCTCCCGAATGACGCTGGAGCCATTATCTCGCTCCTTCTCTTGCGCCTGCTTGAGCTGTTCCCGGGTGACAAGACCACCCCGGACCAAAAGTTCTGCGATGCGTGGTTCCATGCGAGTTTAGCAATCGGAAAGTAGGTCATTATCTTAAAAGAGCATTGGTATGTCAATAAAATCGTTAAAAGAAGGAGGCTCTACGAAGGGACGTTTAGGATATCAAGTAGCCGAAAAGCCTAAGCTTTTTTACGCAAGGCGCTTTGCGCGGCGGCCAGTTTTGCAACCGGAACCCGATACGGAGAGCAGCTCACATAATCAAGGCCGATCTCATGGCAAAACGCCACGGATTTTGGATCCCCCCCGTGCTCGCCACAAATCCCCATCTCCAAATCTTTCCGCGTCTTGCGCCCTTTGGCCACGGCAATCCGCATGAGAGCGCCTACACCCTCCTGATCGATAGTAACGAACGGATCCTGAGGTAGGAGGCCTTCCAGCACATAGGTCGGCAGAAATTTTCCAGCGTCGTCTCGTGACAAACCCAAACAGGTCTGAGTCAGGTCGTTGGTGCCAAAAGAGAAAAACTCCGCTTCGTGGGCAATTTCGTCGGCCACGAGACAGGCTCTTGGCAGCTCGATCATCGTACCGATGAGGTAGCGAACTTTGACGCCGTAGGACTTCATTGTTTCTTGCGCGGCTTGTTCAACGATCTCTCGCTGCGCACGTAATTCCTCTTGGGAACCGACCAACGGGATCATCACTTCCGGAAATGGATTCTTGCCCAATTTGCGCAGTTCGCAAGCCGCCTCAAAAATCGCGCGGGCCTGCATCTCAGTTATTTCTGGGTAAGAAATTCCTAACCGGCAACCCCGGTGTCCGAGCATGGGGTTGAATTCTTGGAGCACGGTCACCTTCTCCTGCAGCAGCTTGATCGGCACCCCCATGACTTGCGCTAGCTCTCTAACTTCCTCTTCGCTTTTGGGAAGGAACTCGTGAAGCGGCGGATCTAACGTACGAATGGTCACCGGAAGACTCCCCATGATTTCGAGGATACTCTTGAAGTCTTCTCTTTGCATGGGCAGGAGTTTGGCCAGCGCGCGTCGTCGCCCGGCTTCGTCATCGGCCAAGATCATCTCGCGAACCGCTTGGATCCTATCTCCCTGAAAGAACATGTGCTCGGTGCGACATAGGCCGATACCTTCTGCGCCAAAGGCCATGGCGACTCGAGCCTGATCGGGTTGATCGGTGTTGGTGCGAACACCAAGTTCACGGGCTGCATCCGCCCACCGCATGAGTTTTGCATATTGCTGATAGACACGGGATTCTTTCGGCGCCAGCGTGCCGCCTAACAGTACTTGAAGGACTTCCGACGGGAGTGTGCGAATCTCGCCTTTTACAACTTCTCCCGTACTCCCATCGACGGAGATCCACTCTCCTTCTTTTAATGTCGTTTCACCAACGTGCATCAACCGTTCGGAATAATCGATCTGTAAAGCCTCGCATCCGGCCACACACACTTTCCCCATTTGTCGCGCCACCAGAGCGGCATGGGATGTCATCCCGCCCCGGGCTGTGAGAATCCCCTGGGCAGCTTCCATGCCGCGAATGTCGTCGGGGCTCGTTTCAATCCGGCAGAGCACTACCCGTTCGCCATTTTTCCTCCACGCCACCGCGTCTTCAGCGTGAAATACGATCTGTCCCGTGGCGGCTCCGGGCCCGGCAGGCAATCCCTTCGCTAAGATCCGTCCCTCTCGAGAGGCCTGTTCCTTGTCTTTATTGTCGAACACCGGCCGTAACAGTTGATTCAGATGATCCGGTTCAATCCGCAAGAGCGCTTCTTCCTTGCTAATGATCCGCTCTTCGACCATATCGACAGCGATGCGCACCGCGGCGAAGCCGGTCCGCTTGCCGGTGCGGGTTTGCAGCATCCAAAGTTTGTCATTCTCAATGGTGAACTCAATGTCCTGCATATCCTGATAATGTTTCTCGAGAATTCTGCAGACCTTTTGTAACTCGGTGTAGGCGTTGGGCATAACCGTTTTGAGTTCCGCAATAGGCCTGGGAGTTCGGATACCGGCGACCACATCTTCTCCCTGAGCGTTGACGAGAAACTCACCGTAGAACTCTTTTTCGCCGGTGGAAGGGTTGCGCGTGAAAGCAACACCCGTGGCGCATCTTTCGCCAAGGTTTCCAAAAACCATGGCTTGCACATTGACGGCTGTCCCCCAGTGATGTGGGATATGATAGAGCTCGCGATAAGCAATGGCGCGATCGTTATTCCACGAACCAAACACCGCGCCGATCGCTCCCCAGAGTTGATCGCGCGGATCATCGGGGAAGTTTTTTCCTGACCGATCCTTGACTTCTGCTTTGAACGCCGCCACGACTTCTTTTAGATCTTCAGCGTCCAATTCGCTGTCGAAATGAACACCGCGACGTTTTTTCTGGGAATCTATAATCGCTGCAAACGGATCATTTTCGTTGTTGTCTTTGGGTTTGAGTCCTAGAACCACATCCGCGTACATCTGCACAAAGCGGCGGTAGGAGTCATAGGCGAATCTAGGATTCCGAGTTCGCTGGATCAATCCCTGGACTGTTTGATCATTGAGCCCAAGATTGAGAACCGTATCCATCATCCCGGGCATTGATTCCCTTGCGCCGGAACGGACCGACACCAACAAAGGGTTCTCGGCATCACCAAAACGACGGCCGAGAATTTTTTCCACTCTTGCAAGGGCGGCATCGGCTTCCGATTCTAATCCTTTTGGATACTGCCGGTGATGTGCGTAATAGTAGGTGCAGACGTCGGTTGTGATCGTAAATCCCGGTGGCACCGGAACTCCGATGCGAGTCATTTCGTGCAGACCCGCTCCCTTGCCGCCAAGGAGGTCGCGCATAGTTGCTTTGCCTTCGGCTTTACCGTTGCCGAAGGAATAGATGATCTTTTTCTGTTTGCCCATAGATCCTCGTTGCGGCTCTGGTTGTGTTTCTTGCGTGGCTGCCTATGCTTGTGGAGTAGGCAGCGCGGCTCTAGATTGCTCTACATTATAGAGAAATCATTTAGAAAGGAGGACGATTTGATCTCCCGATCCATGTGGAACTGAATAAATCGTTGCATAACAAACCGAATTTCCTTTACTACCGAAGAGGACAGTAACATACAAGGAAAGGTCGTACTCCTTTCTACCTGAAGGTCCACCAACACTTCGAGCGCTTTTGCAGCAAGAGGCAAGATTTCCTTGGTCCACCGCGAACAGGTCTCGCAAAGGATCCCGCCATCCCTGGGACTAAAATGCCATCGATCTGTAAGCCTATCACGGCGATCTTTGCCGCAACGTTTACATCTGTCCAGTAAAGGCTGGTATCCCGCCAACTGAAGAAGTTTGAGCTCAAACGCCGTAAGAAACCTGAGAGACGCGCCGTGCTCATCCAAATATCCGAGGCCGTCTCTCAGATGTCGGAAAACCAGAGGATTCTCATCCCGTTCACCAATCAATCCGTCGGTGACCTCGACTATGTACGAAGCAAAAGAAATTTTTTCTAGGGTAGTCGCTAGCTGTTTGAAGCTTCGCAGGAGATCAGAAGCTATAATGAAGGCCAAGCTATTTTGCAGGCGATCTCGGAAGCACAGATTAACCAAAGAAAAAGGTTCCAGAGAGTTTACGAAACGTTTACGCGAACGCTTTGCTCCCTTCGCAATACCAGTAACTTTCCCGTGAGTCTCGGTGAGAAAAGACACGATCTTGTCAGACTCCCCTAAAGACCGGGCACGGAGAACAATGGCCGGGGTGACATGACTATGAAGCATGGACTATTTGCTCGAATCGATTAGAACAAATTTATCATTTTTTATTAGTATGGACAAGTAATTAGAATATCAAGAGTTTTTGTAGACTGGAACTTGACAATGACAGGTGCCATGATTAGCTTCTCACCACTATTACGGTAGGAAACCCAGGGAATGTCGGAAGAAAAGAAAAGAATTAACGAGGCGACCGGAGACGAAAAAGCCGCAGATAATGAAGTGGTTGAGCCTTCTCTGGCTGAAGAACCTCAGGCCGAGGAGTCAGAGCTGGCAAAGCTGCGTGAGCAGTTGGAAGCAAAAGAAAAAGAAGCCCAAGATAACCATGATCGCTTCCTTCGCCAAGTCGCAGAGCTAGAAAACTTCAAAAAACGAACAACCCGGGAAAGAGATGACGCAATTCGTTTTGCCAACGAAGTTTTGATCCGAGAGATCCTCCCAATTCTGGATAATCTGGAACGGGCGATTGCTCATGCTAAGGGCGGTGGAAACGGCGAGCCTTTAGTGGAAGGAGTCGAAATGGTTCTCAAAGGACTGTTCGATATCCTGAGCAGGCATGGGGTGGTCCAAATCTCTGCCGTCGGACAGCCTTTCGATCCGGGAAAACACGAGGCCATGGCTCAAGTGGAAAGCGAGGAGCACGAGCCGAATATGGTTGTGGAAGAACACCATAAGGGTTACCTGCTTCACGACAGACTGCTTCGCCCCGCCCTGGTAAGTGTATCTAAGCAGCCAAAAATAAAAGAGAAAAAAAACGGCAGGAGCGAGGTTGAAAACGGATCTGCCGATGATTAAATAGCATTTGTTAATTTGTTTGTAATTTGAGCAAATCCTTGAGGAGTAATTAAGATGGCAAAAGTTATTGGAATTGACTTAGGGACAACCAACTCCTGTGTGGCAATCATGGAGACCGGAGACCCCAATGTTCTCGCGAATGCCGAAGGGAGTCGCACAACCCCTTCCGTTGTTGCCTTTACGGACAGCGGTGAAAGATTGGTAGGACAAATCGCAAGAAGGCAGGCCATCACCAACCCGGAAAATACTATTTTTGCTGTTAAGCGCTTAATCGGGAGGCGCAGTGACGACCCCATGGTTCAAAAAGCGGCTAAAGTTCTGCCCTACAAGGTTGTGCGCAATGACAACGGCGACGCGTGGGTAGAAATTCGCGGCAAGCAGTATAGTCCAGCCGAAATATCGGCTTTTATCTTGCAAAAAATGAAGCAAACCGCGGAAGACTATCTCGGCGAAAAAGTTACCGAGGCAGTGATTACCGTACCGGCCTACTTCAACGACAGCCAAAGGCAAGCTACCAAAGACGCAGGTCGCATCGCCGGCTTGAATGTTCTGCGCATTATCAACGAACCTACCGCGGCATCTTTGGCGTATGGATTGGACAAGAAGAAAGATGAAAAAATCGCGGTCTTCGACCTGGGCGGTGGAACCTTCGACATTTCGATTTTGGAATTGGGCGACGGTGTCTTTGAAGTCAAAGCCACCAATGGAGATACCTTCTTGGGCGGCGAAGATTTCGATCAAAGAGTGATTGATTACTTGGCAGACGAGTTCAAAAAGGACCAGGGAATAGACCTACGCAAGGACCGCATGGCCCTGCAGCGCCTCAAAGAGGCCGCTGAGAAGGCCAAATGCGAGCTCTCCTCGTCCATGGAGACGGACATCAATCTGCCGTTCATTACCGCAGACCAGCAAGGACCGAAACATCTCAACATAAAGTTGACTCGATCTAAGCTGGAGGCACTCTGCGCCGATTTAATCGACCGCACCGAGGGTCCTTGCCGTCAAGCATTGAAGGACGCTGGCCTCTCTCCTAGTGATATCCATGAAGTCATCCTAGTCGGCGGCATGACCCGCATGCCCGCAGTGCAGGAGCGAGTGAAGAAGATCTTCGGTAAAGATCCTCACAAAGGGGTTAATCCAGATGAGGTCGTCGCGGTGGGAGCGGCGATCCAAGGCGCCGTTCTTAAGGGCGAAGTAAAGGACGTGTTGCTCTTGGACGTAACGCCGCTTTCCCTTGGTATCGAGACCTTAGGTGGCGTTTTTACCAAACTGATCGAACGCAACACAACGATCCCGACGAAGAAGAGCCAGATATTCTCCACCGCCCAAGACAACCAGACGGCGGTGTCGATCCGCGTTTTCCAAGGCGAGCGCGAGATGGCGGCTGACAACAAGTTGCTCGGGCAGTTTGACTTGATTGGTATTCCGACGGCTCCGCGTGGTGTGCCGCAAGTCGAGGTGACTTTCGATATCGATGCCAATGGTATTGTCCATGTCGGGGCCAAAGACCTGGGTACAGGCAAGGAACAATCTATTAAGATCACGGCGTCCAGTGGCCTAAGCGAAGATGAGATCAAGCAAATGGTCAAAGACGCTGAAGCCCACGCCGCCGAAGACAAAAAGCGTAAAGAAACGGTAGAAGCGCGCAATCACTTGGACTCCCTGGTGTATTCGACTGAAAAATCTCTCAAAGAGTATGACGGCGACCTGGATGTAAGCGTTAAAGAAACCATCGAGGACGCGCTGAAAAAAGCCAAACAGGCATTGGAAGGTCAAGATGCCCAAGCTATGCGCACTGCAGCCGAACAACTGAGTCAGTCGTCGCACAAGCTGGCGGAGGCGATGTACGCAAAGGCTTCGCAACAACAGTCGGCACAGCAGCAGGGATCTACGCAAGCAGATGGTCAAGCCGGCGGCGGCGAAAAGAAGAAAAGAGATGACGTGGTGGATGCGGATTTCGAGGAGGTCAAAGATTAGCAGGGGTAAGCCCAAAAGTAATAATCAATCACGGGAAGCCCCTACTCCCACTGATATTTGAGGAGAGGGGCTTTCTTGTTTATAGAATGAGCTAAAAAAGATGCAGCAGTAGGGGTTGTGGCTTGAACGGCAAAAAGGACTATTACGAACTGCTCGGCGTTAATCGTAACGCCAGTGAAGAAGAGATCAAAAAAGCCTACAGGAAGCTCGCTCTGCAATATCATCCGGATCGCAATCCCGGCGACAAACCGGCGGAGGAGAATTTCAAGCTGGTTTCCGAGGCCTATCAAGTTCTTTCAGATCCGCAGAAGCGGGCGCAGTATGATCAGTTCGGCCATGCAGCCTTCGGCGATACAGGACCTTTCGCGGGAGGTTTCGACTTCACGGCGGGCTTCGAAGATATCTTTGGTGATATCTTTGGCGAATTCTTCGGGGGCGGCACGGGCCGGCGCCGCAGCCGCGGCAGGGGTGAAGATCTCCGTTACAATTTGACGCTTTCCTTCGAAGAAGCCGTTTCCGGTACCGAGAAGAAGATCAAAATCCCTCGACATGGACCTTGTGAAACCTGTCACGGCAGCGGCGCCAAGCCAGGCACCGCACCCCAGACTTGCCCGACCTGCCGCGGCAGAGGCCAGATCAATTTTCAGCAAGGATTCTTCAGCGTCTCCCGAACATGCAACCAATGCCACGGCCAAGGGACCGTGATCAAAGAGGCCTGCGCCAGTTGCGGGGGCGCAGGCCGAGTGCGCAAATTGCACACGCTGAGCGTCAGAATTCCTGCCGGCGTGGATACCGGTTCTCGTCTGAAATTGAGAGGCGAAGGGGAAACCGGTCCAGCGGGCGGATCGCCCGGTGATCTGTACGTTGTTATTCAAGTGGAGCCCCACCCCATTTTTGTGCGCGACAACTTGGACATCGTCTGTGAAGTTCCCATCAGTTTTGTGCAAGCTGCCCTGGGCGCAGAAATCGATGTTCCCACTCTAGACGGCAAGGTCAAAATGAAAATCCCTGCCGGTACACAGACAGGCAAGGTCTTTCGGATGAAAGGCAAAGGTGTTAAGGATGTTCAAGGGTACCATCAGGGCGATCAGCACGTGCGAGTGACCGTGGAAACTCCCGCTCATCTTACAGGCCGCCAAAAGGAACTTCTAAAGGAGTTCGCCGCTCTGGGCGGAGAAGATGTGAACCCACTCACCAAGGGCTTTTTCGATAAAATGAAGGAGCTATTTGGTTAACTGTCGCTGCTCACAGCAATATCAAATACTCCACCTGAGTCTCCTCTCTTATTCCTCAACTTGTCCCGTAAAACCATCTCAGGTGGAGATCCCTGACGTCCTTCCACTCTTACCGATTCGCGACATCGTTATCTATCCCTACATGATGCTGCCGCTTTTTGTCGGTCGCGACGTGTCGATTCGCGCCGTCGAAGAATCGCTTTCGCGAGACCGGCTGATTTTTCTCGTCGCGCAAAAAAACTCCGCCGAGGAGAATCCGAATGCAGCGGCTATTCATCGAGTCGGCACCATCGCTTCAATCATGCGAATGCTGAAACTGGCCGACGGCCGGGTGAAGATCCTCGTCCAAGGTCTCTCCAAGGGCGAGATCGACACCTGTCTCCGTGAGCGACCGTTTTTTGAAGTCAAAATTCGCAAGGTGATCGAACCGACATTGCCGGAAGTGCCCATCGAGGTGGAAGCGCTCATGCGCACTGCCAAGGAGAAGATCGAACAGATCTTAAACCTAAAGAATTTGCCGCCCGAAATCGTGATGGTCACAGACAATATTAGCGATCCGGGGGTTTTGGCGGACTTGGTGGCTTCGAACCTCCGGCTCAAGATTGAGGAAAGCCAGGCAATCCTGGAAATCTTCGATCCCATTGAGCGGTTGAAGAAAGTCAATGAGCTCCTCACTCGCGAGTTGGAACTTTCGACGATGCAGGCACGCATTCAGAACCAAGCGAAAGAGGAGATGAGCAAAACCCAGCGGGATTACTTCCTGCGTGAACAGCTAAAGCAGATTCAGCAAGAATTGGGCGAAGGAGACGAGCGGGCAGAAGAATTAAGTGAACTTAAAAAGCAGATCGAAAAAGCGAAGATGCCCACGGAAGCGAAGCGTGAGGCGGATAAGCAGCTTCGGCGGCTAGAGCAGATGCACCCGGAGTCATCCGAGGCGTCCCTGGTTCGGACTTACCTGGATTGGCTGGTGGACCTGCCCTGGAGCAAGAAAACCAAAGACAATCTGAATATCAAAAAAGCCAAGCAGGTTTTGGACGAAGATCATTACAATCTGGAGAAAATCAAAGAGCGAATTCTTGAGTATCTGGCCGTCAACAAGCTCCGTCGCAAAATCAAAGGACCGATTCTTTGCTTCGTCGGCCCGCCGGGAGTCGGCAAAACCTCTCTCGGACGATCCATTGCGCGCGCGTTGGGAAGAAACTGCGTGCGGGTCTCCCTAGGCGGCGTTCGCGACGAAGCGGAAATTCGCGGCCATCGACGAACCTATGTCGGCGCGCTGCCCGGCCGTATCATCCAAGGGGTTAAGCAAGCCGGCTCGAACAATCCCGTCTTCATGCTGGATGAAATCGATAAAGTTGGCGCCGACTTTCGTGGTGATCCGTCGGCGGCGCTACTCGAAGTTTTAGATCCGGAGCAGAACCATACTTTCAGCGATCACTATCTGAATTTGCCATTCGATCTCTCCAATGTTTTGTTTATTTGCACGGCGAATCTTCTGGATCCCGTGCCGGCGGCGCTTGCGGATCGAATGGAAGTCATTCAATTGTCCGGCTACACCAACGAAGAGAAACTGGAGATCGCCCGCAAATATCTGATTCCGCGACAGCTCGAAGACAACGGAATTTCCACGAAACACTTGGAGCTCTCCGATGACGCGGTGTTGCGCATTATCGCCGAGTACACCAAAGAAGCCGGCCTGCGCAACCTGGAACGCGAGATCGCGTCCATCTGCCGCAAAGTCGCGCGCAAGGTTGCGGAAGGGAAAAGAGAGCTGACCCGCATCACGCGGGCGAACATCCATTCATTTCTCGGCGCGCCGAAGTTCCTTCCGGAGGCGGAACAAGAACACCACGAGATCGGCGTCGCAACCGGACTCGCCTGGACCAGCACGGGCGGTGAGGTCCTTTACGTGGAAGCCTCGCTGTCGAAGGGGCGCGGGAACTTAACCCTGACCGGACAACTCGGCGATGTGATGAAGGAATCGGCGCAGGCGGCGGTGAGTTACGCCCGCGCCCACGCCGCGAAGCTGGGCATCGAAGAAGACTTTTACCAAAAGCTCGACATTCACATTCACGTTCCCGCCGGCGCGATTCCAAAAGATGGACCCTCCGCCGGCATTACGATGGCCACCGCGCTCATTTCAGCGCTGACCAAGCGGCCCGTGAGTCGGGACGTCGCGATGACCGGCGAGATTACCTTGCGCGGTCGTGTGCTACCTATCGGCGGCCTAAAGGAAAAGTGCTTGGCGGCCTTCCGCGCCGGGATCAAGACCGTCATTGTACCCGATAGAAATAAAAAGGACTTGGATGAAATCCCGAAGCCTTTGCGCCGGAAACTCCACTGGGTCATCGCCGAGAACATGTCGGACGTACTGCAGATTGCTCTGCTGGACAGACAAAACGGCGCTCGCAAAACCAAACATGTGTCCGCCCCGAAAACGAAGTCACGTAAGGGAAAGTCTTTGAAACGCGAGAGACCCCTTCGAAAGAATCACAGAGAGCGATCTATTCCGCTCCGGCCCTAGCCGATCCACAGACAGCTTTCCTCATGCTGTAAAGTACTGACCTCCTGACCAGCCAAGACTAGTAGCCACCGCTCAATGAAACTAAGTCGGCTAGGAGAATTCGGTCTGATCGAGAGGGTTCGTCGCGCCACGCCCAAAAGTCGCGGCGTCTTGCTTGGTATTGGCGATGATGCTGCGTGGGTTGCGAGCAAATTTGGCTCCTTGTTGATTACGTCGGACCTCTTAATCGAAGGCGTCCATTTCGATCTCAAATGGACGTCCCTATTTGCGCTCGGTTACAAGGCGGTGGCGGTCAATTTAAGTGACATAGCCGCCATGGGTGGGACACCGGCCTACCTGATCCTCTCCCTCGGTATTCCAGCGAGATTTCGCAGCGAAGATATCGACGAGTTCTATCGCGGCATTCGCTCCCTGGCGAAAAAAAACGGAGTCGCCTTGGTGGGAGGAGACACGAATCTCGCTGATTCGCTGCTGATTTCAGCCTGTCTCATCGGCCACGCGCCGTATCGCCCCGTCACGCGAGCGGGTGCGAAAATCGGCGATGACGTTTATGTCACTGGAACCATTGGCGACGCTGCTCTAGCCCTGAAGTTATTAAAGAGCAAATCACCTCAACCCGAGCGCGGACCCGCCGCCTATCTGTTAGCCCGTCACCATCGACCCACCCCCAAGGTTGCTGCTGGGACTCTCCTGGCGCGAGAAAGATTGGCAACCGCGATGATCGACGTCAGCGACGGGCTGCTTCAAGACCTCGGTCACATCTGCAAGGTCAGCAAAATCGGTGCGGTGCTCTGGGAAGAGAAGTTACCGCTGTCACCAGCCTATCGTGCTCTCTGCGGAAAAGAGGGCACACGTCCCGCGCTGACTGGCGGTGAAGACTATGAGCTGCTGTTTTGCGCGCCACCCCGTAACCGCTCGCGCATTGCGAAATTGCAGCATGGGACCGCCGATCTGGTCATGACTCGCATCGGGACGTGCGTTTCTGCTCGCGCGGGTATCACGGTGCTCGATAGCGCTGGCAAACCGCTCTCTATCCGGGCAGAGGGTCATGACCATTTCAAAAAGTATTAGCCCGATTATGATAAATTACACTTCGCCTGTGATTGGCAAATCAGAATAATCAGTGGACTCGGAGCGGCTAATAGAACTCCTGGAAAAAGTACGGCGGGGACACCTTAGTGTTTCCCAGGCCGTAACGCGATTGCGCCATCTTCCCTTCGAGGATCTCGGCTTTGCCAAGGTCGACCATCACCGCGCCCTGCGTCAAGGATTTCCCGAGGTGATTATGGGCCAAGGCAAGGAGCCCAAGGAAATCGCTGCCATCGTACGTGCCCTGCGCCGGCGCAAAGCCAATGTTTTGGTGACCCGTCTTTCAGCCGACAAGATGGCAAGCCTGAGAAACCTCGTCCCCGGCTTGAAATACCACCTTGCGGCGCGCGCCGTGACCTGGGTTGGCAGGCCGATCAAAATCTCCGGCAAGGGTACGGTGCTGGTGGTTTGCGCGGGGACTTCAGATATTCCAGTGGCGGAAGAAGCGGCACTCACGGCGACCATGATGGCTAATCGGGTGGAAAGACTGTTCGACGTCGGCGTTGCAGGCATTCATCGGTTGTTGGAGAACCGTCTGCGGTTAGACGCGGCCTCTGTGTTAATAGTGGTTGCGGGTATGGAAGGCGCGCTGCCGAGCGTCGTCGCTGGATTGATTGACAAGCCGGTAATCGCCGTACCTACGAGCGTCGGCTATGGGGCAAGTTTCAACGGACTCGCGGCGTTGTTAGGAATGCTCAACTCATGCGCGGCTGGGGTTACGGTGGTCAATATCGATAACGGCTTTGGTGCAGGATTTGCGGCGAGCCTCATAAACCGGGTATAAGTAGACGCCACACATGCAGTGCTTTCACTGCGGCAGACAGGTTCGGGAGACCACTCACAGACAGAAGAGTTATCACGTAGAGTACTATCGACTTCATACGGGCAACACAGAATGGGACTTCTTCATAAACCCTAGACAGGATGCATTGCCCCACCGCTATCTCAAGCTGACCCAGCCAATCGATATTTTTACTTGTGTTGGATGCTATGCCCGCCCGGATATCCGGCAACGACTGGACGATGATGTTAAAGGCCGCCGCTCGCTGCTCGATCTGAGCGCGGAAGGAGACAGGGAAGCCCACCGCGATTCCAAGGCTGATGGAAGATGGACAACCAAAAGAAATACCGATTGACAACCCGACAATCTGAATTGGCTGTGAGGATTGTCGGTAACTCCCAGGCGGATCTGTTTGCTAACTCAGCCTACGCCCTGTTTGATGTCATGACCGAGATCGAGAAGATCGAGATCAAAGACCGACTGCCGCTCGAGGTTGAGGGCATGGATCGTGATGATCTCTTGGTCAACTGGATGCGCGAACTACTCTATCTTTATCAGGGAAGCGGCTATTTACTGAAAGAATTCCAAATCCGCGAAGTTAAGGATACAATAGTCAAAGCGGAAGTCTGCGGTGAGAAGATTGACCCGGACCGTCACGAGATCAAGCAGGAAATCTCCGCGGTGGCTTATCATCAGAGCCGAATGGCAAAAACCGGGAACCAGTGGACCGCTCAGTTGATTTTCGAAGTGTAATAGAAGGCTATGGCGCAGCTCATCGATAGCGAATATGAGGGAACGGCGCTGATTGCCGATCCCATCCACCGCTATATGCAGTTTACCGTTCCCGAAAAAAAGGGGGAGGTAACGGAGAAAGCGCTGATCGACTCCGCGTGGGTGCAAAGGCTGCGCTATATTTACCAGCTGCAAAGCGCACGTTGGGTCTTTCCCTCCGCGGAGCATAGCCGCTTTCAGCATTCCTTAGGCGCCATGCACTTGGCCGGCGAGTTTGCCAAACATCTCTATCCATCGCTGCGCAAAGTCCTGGGCGACGAGTGTCCATCGGCACCGTTCATTGAGGAGTACATGCGTGTCACCGGACTGCTCCACGATGTCGGACATGGCCCCTTCGGCCATTTTTTCGACGACAACTTTCTCCACGGTTACAATCTCACCCACGAAGATCTCGGACAGACGATTATTCAAAAGCATCTCGGCGAAATCATTCGACAGCTGCGGCGTAGCCCCAGCGGGCCGTTCGCCCCTGGGGAAGAACTCCGTCCCGAGGACGTTGCCTTTCCCATCAAGAAGAATGGCGGGGAAGATCAGCGCAAACCTAACTGGGTGAGGCTCCTGCAACCGCTGACCGGCGGCATCTTCACTTTCGACAATCTCGATTACGTTTCGCGGGATTCTTACATGTGCGGGGTAGCCATCGGCCCCATCGATCGGGAACGCCTGATTCACTACACTTTCTTCTCCCCCAAGGGGTTGACCCTGCACAAGGCCGGCAACAGCGCGCTAACCATGTTTCTCAACGCCCGACTTTATCTTTACACGAACGTTTACTATCACCGCACGACACGGGCCATCGACCTTCACCTAAGAGAGATTTTTCCCGAAACCATGCGAGTGCTCTTTCCCGGCAATCCGCTGGAACATATGGATGAATATCTCTACCTGACGGACTGGTCGCTGCTCGAGGAGGTCTCCCGCTGGCGGCGCAACAAGGGTGAGCTCGAGGCGTTGGCCAAGGAATGGGAAACCGTTCTGCACCGTGAAGTGAAATGGAAGATGGCCTATGACCGGACCCTATCGCTGAACGAGCTTCATTACGGCGTGGCTCTGATCCAGGATACGGATTGGGAGAAGAGAATCCGCTCGTCCTTGCCTGCTGCAGCGCGGGATCTGATGTTCCGCGTTGACATGGCCACCCAGGATCCGCGCCCGGAAAATCCCTTCGCCATGGGTAAAAAACAGATTCATATCTTTGATCCATCAACCGGCGAGATTACGAAAGAATCGCTTGCCGAACTTTTTGAATTTATTCCGTCTAAAGTCGTCCAGTTCCGGGTGTTTGCCTTGGATCACGAGCAGGATCAACTGTTGGCGGAAGTCGCAGAAAGCACGCTCAAAGGTCAATCCCCCGCCGTCAAAACCAGTGTCTAGTCCGAGCCCCTACAAGATTCCCATCGTCGATCTGCGGGCTCAGTACGCAAGGATTCGTTCTGAGGTCGGCACCGTCGACGAGATGGTGGAGACAGCAGGCGCAAATATATAACCACCTGTTTTTACAGATACCGCTCTTGTGGGTGGCAAGTTGTCGCCGTTCCAGCCGTGTCGGAGACGGATCCCACGTTTTCAAATAATTACGTTGACTCTGGATCAGCAGGCACCGCCGTCCGTAAGATCCAGGCGCGGTTAAGGTCCGCTTTAATCCACCCGGACCATGTGGTAAAAAATGACTTCCTTCTTCGGAGCGACCGTGGCCAAATCAGCACAGCAAGAACCTCGTACCTTCGCCGATGGCGCCAAGACCAGCTACGACAAATGGGTGGAAGACGAAGGGATTCCGGTCATCAAGACTTTCTTTGTCGAGGACATCCGAAAGATAAAACTGGAATGGTGGGAGCGCAAAGGCGGCTACGGCGCCTTTCTCCAAATGGAAGGCGCTGGCCAGGTGAATAACTGCTATGTTTGCGAGATCCCTCCCGGCAAGAGTCTCAAGCCCCAGCGCCATCTTTTCGAAGAGACGATCTATGTTATCGACGGCCAAGGAGCCGCCGCGGTTTGGCACCGTGAAGATCGGAAGCAAACTTTCGAGTGGCAGAAAGGCTCGCTGTTTTCGCCGCCATTAAATACCTGCTATCAGCTCTTCAACGGCAGCGGCAGCCAACCGGCGCGTTATCTGGCCGTCACCACCGCGCCGACCATGATCAATCTCCTGCACAATCATGATTTCATATTTAACAACAATTTTACCTTCACGGATCGATTCGACGCCCGCGAAGGTTATTTCAACGGCCAAGGGACCTTGCATGCCGGTGACTACCGAGGGCTCAAGTTCGCCGGCAACGTTTGGGAGACGAATTTCGTGCCCGATGCGCGGTCATTCAAATTGCTTGAATACAAAGAGCGCGGCGCCGGCGGGAGCAACATCAAATTCGAGCTGTCGGAAAACAGCACCGCTTGTCATATTTCGGAGTTCCCGGTGGGAACCTATAAGAAAGCCCATCGTCATGGACCCGGCGCTCACGTGATCATCTTGAGCGGCGAGGGCTATTCTCTGGTTTGGCCGGATGGGTCGGGGATCAAGAAATACGATTGGCATGAAGGCAGTATGATCGTCCCGCCGGAGAACTGGTGGCACCAGCACTTCAACGCGGGTGACAAACCGGCCCGCTATCTGGCCTTACGCGCCTTCGGCAGCAAGAAATTTCACGGCGTCGGCAAGAAGTACCAGAGTGCGGTCGACCGCAAAAAGGGCGGCGCCCAAATCGAATACCAAGACGAAGATCCCATCGTGCGTCAATGGTTTGAAGAGGCCTTGGCGCGGCGAGGCGCGCAGAGCGAGATGGCGAAGCATTACGAGAAAAGCTGATGAAGGACGCCATTACCCAAGCATTTGACGAAAGCATTCGTGTGAAGCGGGCCTTTCTGGGCGACAATATAGACACGCTCGTAAGCGCCATCGACGCAATCATTGCCTGTTTCCAAAGAGGCAACAAACTCCTGCTCTTTGGCAACGGAGGTAGCGCCGCGGATGCGCAGCATATCGCCGCCGAGTTCGTTAACCGTTTCCTCATTGATAGACCGCCCCTGCCCGCTATCGCCCTGACCACTGACACTTCAGCGCTGACGAGCATTGCGAACGACGACGACTACAAGGAAGTCTTCGCCAAACAAGTGAGGGCGCTGGCAAAAGAGGGAGACATCGCGCTGGCGATTTCTACTAGCGGCAATTCAGCCAACGTCCTGGTCGCCATCGACGTGTGCAAACAACTCAAGATCACGACTATCGGCTTAACCGGTGGAAACGGAGGGAAGATGGCCGGGAAAGTCGATTTCTTACTGAAGGTCTCTGAAGGCCGAAATAGTCCACGCATCCAGGAAACCCACATTCTCGTTGGCCACGTCATCTGCGACATCGTGGACCAGAAGCTCTTCCCTGCCAAATAACGGCTGCTGATTCCGTTCATGCCGAAAAAAACCTTCAGGCCGCTCAATTTCTCCAAGGTCAGAACCTACCCGGTCAAAAAAAGGTTCAGCAAAGTTCAATCTTTACTCTTAGGTAAGACGGTTCGAAAGGGTGCGCGGGTTCGTTCGCTCATTCAAGGGCTACCGAACATCCTGGCGGCGCAGAGCTTGAAGGCGATCGCGCGCAAAATCGCCCGGGTTCATCGCGCCAACAAGACGGTTCTTCTGGGGATGGGCGCTCATCCCATCAAAGTTGGATTGAGCCCACTGATCATCGATTTCATGGAACGGGGAATTATCAACGCGGTGGCGCTGAACGGCGCCGGAGTGATCCATGATTTCGAGCTGGCCTATATGGGCGAGACTTCGGAGGACGTGGCAGCCAGTCTGAAAGACAGCAGCTTCGGCATGGGCGAAGAGACCGGAGCTTTTCTAAATCAAGCGATCAGCGAAGGCTCAGGGAGACAGTTAGGCATCGGTGCCGCGGTCGGACAAGCGATTCTCAAAGCTCGTTTACCGCACCGTCGATTGAGTATTCTCGCCGCCGGGGCGCGCTGGGGGATTCCCATCACATCTCACATCGCCATCGGAACCGACATTATTCACATGCATCCAAAAGTCGATGGCAAGGCGCTTGGCGACGGAAGCTTAAGAGACTTTCACACGCTCACCTCGGTCGTCGCGACGTTAGGAGGCGGTGTTTACCTAAACTTCGGCTCGGCCGTGGTGCTTCCCGAAGTTTTTCTCAAGGCGGTGAGCTTGGCGCGCAATCTGGGCCATCCCGTGCAGAACCTCACCACAGTGAATCTAGACTTCCTCGCCCATTACCGGCCCCTGACCAACGTGGTATCGCGACCGACACAGCAAAGTGGCAAAGGCTATCACCTAACCGGCCACATGGAGATCATGGTGCCGCTTCTGTTCGCCGCGGTACTGGAAGAGCTATAACCAAGGTCACGCCCATTTACGCCGTTAAATTGCCCCGACCGGTTGGCTTGCCTAAAAATCGGTAAAAAGTCGCCGTCGTCAGTACGATCGATAAAACCGAGCACAACGAGAGACCCACCGGGGCGCCGAAAATCGTCGCAAAGGCGCCCATGATCAGTGAACCCACTGATCTCAAGCCCTGGTCCATTAGAAAAACACTGATGACGCGGCCCAGTAACTCGCGCGGTGCCTCCACTTGAATGATCAGCCGACTGACCGTGCGAAAGAGTATCTGCGCCGCGCCGAGCAGTCCCATCAGCAACACCGACAGCCATAAGTTACGCGAGACGCAGAAGAGAATGAGCAATAGAGGCGTCGCTTTGGCGCTGAACCATAGGAGCGTCTCCCGCCTCCACCGCTTGCCAGCGGCATCCAAGAAGACCAGTGATAAGACGGCGCCCACGCCGGAAGCAGCCATGAGCGCGCCCAAGCCATCCGGTCCGACATTAAGGATATCTTTCGCGAAGACCGGCAGGAAACGCTGATACGTCCCAACAAACGTGCTCAGCGCATAGGCCGCGAGCGTGCTCGAGAGAACCAGCGGCGCGCCGCCAATATAGCTCAGGCCTTCTTTGACCTCTCGGAGCCAGTTCGACCCCGCACTGGGTTTGGCCGTATTTACCAACCGCACCAGGAGCAACTCAAACCCCGAAAACAGCAGAGTCACGCCATAGAAAATAAAGCAGCCGCCGACATTGATCCACAACATGAGCACACCGCCGAGAGACGGGCCAATGATGCGCGCGGAATTGAAACCGAGAGAGTACAAAGCGACGGCGCTCATCAGATCTTCCTCCGGCACAAGGTCACGCAACAGCGACTGGCCGGCGGTGGGATTCATGCTCCGAATGATCGACAGCAGCGTCTCGAGAACTACCATGTGCCAGAACTGCAGCACGCCGATAAAATAGAGCGCCACCATGGCGAATACGGGCACAGCGCATAGGAACTGAATGGCCGTTAATAGGGGCAGCCGGTCATAGCGATCGACAATGACGCCTCCCACGACGCTCAGTGCAAGCCGCGGCGTCGCTTCGCAAAGACCCAGAATCCCGAGCGCCATAGCGGAGCCGGTCATTTCATAGGCGAGCCAATAGAGCGCGATCTCGCGAACGAACTGGCCAATGGAGGCGATGAAGTCGCTGCTGCCAAAAAGGGCGTAATTTTTGTAGCGTAGTGGGCGAAAGATGCGAATCGGCGGGCTCCCTTGTCAAAGGCCAAAACAACTTGCTTTCTTATCCTATAATGGACCAATTGCCTAATCAAAAAAAATGCGCGGCATGCCGAGACGGTAAAAAGTCAGCTCGTAACGGCACTGTTTACCGGTTACGAGTTTTCCGTTAAATTCGTCTGACATTGGACACAACTCTATGATCATTACCTTAACGACCGACTTCGGCTACAAAGACCCTTTCGTGGGAATCATGAAAGGCGTCATCGCCGGGATCAATCCCAACGTTCAAGTCGTGGACTTGAGTCACGGCATTCCACCGCAGGATATAATGGCCGCCGCGCTCGTCTTGCGCCACTCCGTCCCTTACTTTCGTCGCGGCGCGATCCATGTTGCCGTGGTGGACCCGGGCGTGGGAAGCACCCGACATGCGCTTTTGATCGAGTCCGACGGACAATATTTTATCGGGCCTGACAACGGCGTCTTGAGTTTGACCTTGACGGACAAACAACCGGATACGGTGATTCAGCTGTCCAACACGATTTACCATCTACAGCCCACCAGCGCGACTTTTCATGGGCGTGATATATTCTCGCCAGTGGCTGCCCATCTCTCTCTCGGCATCGACCCCGCTGCCCTCGGCGAGCCCATCGATAACTTTGTTCGCCTAGATTGGCCTAAGCTAGTGAAGTCGCAGGGCCGCATCGAAGGAGAGATTGTCTACATCGACGGCTTTGGTAATCTCTTCACCAATATTCAAGAACAAGACTTGGCGGCATTGCAAAGAGAAAATCTGTCGGTCACTCTGGGCGACATCACTATTCAAGGACTAGCGCGGAGCTATGCCGCCGGCGAGAACGGTCGTTGCATCGCTCTTATCAACAGCTGGGGATTAGTAGAAATCGCCTTCTATGGGGACAGTGCCCAGCGGCGTTGTCAGGCAAAAATCGGAGACAAGGTGCAGGTCTCCGTCAATAAAAAGTCAAACTAAACGGAGGGCCTCCTATGACCGAGCGGCTGAGTTGGGACCAATACTTCATGACCATAACGCAACAGGTGGCCGAGCGCTCCACGTGCATGCGGGCCAAGGTCGGCGCCGTGATCGTCCGCGATAAGAATATACTAGCAACCGGCTATAACGGCGCTCCCGCTGGGATGCCTCACTGTACGGACGTGGGATGCCTTATCTACGAATCTAAGACGCCGAATGGCGAAACAGAGCAAAACTGTTTTCGCACCATCCACGCGGAGATGAATGCCATCGCGCAGGCGGCGAAAAACGGGTCCAGTATCAAAGACGGCGCCATTTACATCACTCACACCCCTTGCATTCACTGCCTGAAGGTTCTGGTCAATACTGGGATTAAAGACATCTTTTACTTAAAACCCTACAAGCTCCACACGCTTGATGAGCTTCTGCGATACACTCAAGTCCACCTTCATAATGTAGAGTTGCCGAGCAACTAAAAGGGGCGAGGAGAATGCTCCCCCCGCCCCTTTTTTCTGTTTTTCTATCCCGCAGTTAGATCTTGCCCTGCAAGAGAAACGCGATCACGAAGCCGTACAGGGCCAACGCCTCGATAAAGGCGAGACCTAGAATCAGCGGCAGAAAGATTTTATCCGCGGCGTTGGGGTTCCGGCCGATGCTCTCCATTGCGGAGGCGCCGAC